>Ga0247843_1000406_pt1 | contig 103530 bp, 99 predicted proteins | sample LaCruzMarch2017__FD_192420 | JGI IMG/M metagenome (GOLD analysis project Ga0247843, IMG submission 192420) | Freshwater microbial communities from meromictic Lake La Cruz, Castile-La Mancha, Spain - LaCruzMarch2017_8m | ecosystem: Environmental > Aquatic > Freshwater > Lake | place: Spain...
TGGTTTGGCGTGTGGCCAAGCCCGTGTGGGAATACACCCGCAAAGACTTTCACCCCATGCAAGTGGGCAGTGAAACGCTGTCGAAAGAATGGCTGCAAAAACATGCCGACCAATGGCGTGCGGTGGGCGCAACCGCTCCATCGGCCACTTGAGGCTGTCGCGCACAGGGGTGCGCTGATATCAAAAAAAGCGCTCAGTCACTGACCAAGGCCCGCACCCAATCGGGGAGGGTCACAGCTTTTTGATTGGGGAAATCCACCCAAATCGTTGTCGCCCCGCCTGCAGCAAAGATCACACCAGGATGGTCGGTGCGCTCCAAAGTGCACCAACTCTCGAACGTGGTGCGGCCCGGATCGCTCACAAACATCTTGGCTAGGATGTCGCCTGGAAATTCGAACTGTTTATAGAAATTGCAAAACGCGTTCACGATCACCGGCCCCTGCCCTTGAGGGTTGACCTGGCAACCGATCGCCTCAAACCAGTCGATGCGCAGCGTCTCCATGTAGCGGAAATACACCGTGTTGTTGACGTGGCCCATGGCGTCCATGTCACCCCAGCGGATGGGGATCACCAACTCAAAAACCTGCTTTTTGTGCTCAGGCAGCTCCAGCTTCATGGCGTGGCCCTCACACCGCGAAGCCGTCATCGGCCGACACTACAGCGCCGTTGATGAAGTGGCTTTGGTCGCTGGCCAGCAGCATCAGCAAGGCGTCCAGGTCTTGCGGTTGGCCCACACGCTTGCGCGGCAGCATGCTGATGAGCTTTTGGCCCTGCTCTGTGTGCCAGTGGTGGTGGTTGATTTCGGTGTCGATGTAGCCGGGGCAAATCGCATTCACGTTGATGCCGAACTTGCCCCACTCCACCGCAAAAGCCTTGGTCATCTGGATCACGGCCGCCTTGCTCATGCAGTAAACGCCAATTTGCGGCAACACTTTGAGGCCCGCCATCGACGCGATGTTGATGATGCGACCACCGGTGAAGCTGCCCGGAGCCGCCCCCTTGGCACGGGCCAGCATGCGTTTACCCACCTCTTGCGCCACAAAAAACGCGCCGCGCACATTGGTGTTCATGATGAAGTCGTAGTCTTCTTCCGTCACGTCCTGCATGCGCTGGGTGGTGCTCACGCCCGAGTTGTTCACCAAAATGTCGATGCTGCCCATCTCGGTTTCGGCGTGTGCCACGGCCGCCGCAATGCTGTGGCGGTCGGTCACGTCCATCTCGACCACATGGGCGTCGCCGCCCGCCGCCTCGATCTCGGCCCGCAGGTCTTTGAGCTTTTCGATGCGGCGACTGGCCAACACCACACCCGCGCCCGCAGCGGCCAAAGTTTTGGCAAATTGCGCGCCCAAACCGCCCGAAGCGCCGGTGACCAAGGCCACACGGCCGGACAAATCGATTTCATAAGCCATGACAACTCCTTCAAAAATGAAGCCCTACGGGCAAAAACGGTTGACGCCATTGTGCGGGCCAAGCTGGGCAGAGCCGCATAAAATGAGTCACACGCCCGACAGCACAGTGTCGGGGCATTTGTTTTTACCCCCTGCAATGAAGAGACTTTCATGAGCCCCGAAGAAATCCTGAGCACCTACGGCCCTCGCGAATCTATGGAATACGACGTGGTCGTGGTCGGCGGCGGCCCCGCTGGCCTGTCCACCGCCATCCGCCTCAAGCAACTGGCCGCTGAAAAAGGCACCGACGTATCGGTCGTTGTGCTGGAAAAAGGCGGCGAGCCCGGCGCACACATCCTGAGCGGCGCGATCATGGACCCCAAGGCCCTGACCGAACTCTTGCCCAACTGGAAAGCGCTGGGCGCCCCGCTCAACCAACCCGTGACCGACGACGCCTGGAGCTTTTTGTCTGAGACCGGCGCCACCCGCACACCCGGCATCTTCTTGCCCGAGTGCGCACAGAACCACGGCAACTACATCATCAGCCTCTCCAATTTCACCCGCTGGTTGGGCCAGCAGGCTGAAAACCTCGGCGTCGAAATCTTTCCTGGCTTCACTGCGGCTGAAGTGCTTTACAACGCAGACGGCAGTGTCAAAGGCGTGGCCACCGGCAATATGGGCATTGGCAAAGATGGCGAGCCGACCGAGAACTTCCAGCTCGGCATGGAGCTGCACGCCAAGTACACCGTGTTCGCTGAAGGCGCACGCGGTCACTTGGGCAAGCTGCTGATCGCCAAATACAAACTCGACGCAGGTCGCGACCCGCAGACCTACGGCATCGGCATTAAGGAAGTCTGGGAAATTGACCCCTCACGCCACACGCCCGGTTTTGTGATGCACACCGCCGGCTGGCCCATGAACAACGACACCTATGGCGGCGCGTTCACGTACCACATGGAAGACAACAAAATCGCCATCGGCTACGTGGTGGGTCTGGACTATGCCAACCCCTGGCTCAGCCCCTTTGAAGAGTTCCAGCGCTGGAAAACTCACAACAACATCAAGTGGTACTTCACCAACGACCAAGGCGAAGTGAACGCCAAGCGCATTGGCTACGGTGCACGCGCCATCACCGCAGGCGGCCTGATGAGCCTGCCCAAAACGGTGTTCCCCGGTGGTGCGCTCGTCGGCTGTGATGCCGGTTACCTGAACGTTAGCCGCATCAAAGGCAGCCACGCCGCGATCAAGACCGGCATGCTGGCTGCCGAAGCCGCTTACGACGCGTTGCAGGCAGGTCGCCAGCACGACGAGCTGAGCGCTTACCCAGAAGCTTTCGAGAAGAGCTGGCTGTTCACCGAGCTGAACAAATCACGCAACTTCAAGACTTGGTTCAAGCAGGGCCTGACGGTGGCCACACTCATGAATGGCTTCGAGCAATTCGTGCTGCGCGGCCACATTCCTTGGACGTTGCGCCGCGACAAGGCGGACCACACGTATTTGAAGCCTGCGGCTGATTGCCCAAAAATTGACTACCCCAAGCCCGATGGCAAGCTGACCTTTGACCGTTTGAGCAGCGTGTTCATCAGCAACACCAACCACGAAGAAAACCAGCCGGCCCACCTGACGCTGAAAGACGCGTCGGTGCCCGTGGGCATCAACTTGGCCAAATTTGGCGGGCCCGAGAGCCGCTACTGCCCAGCCGGTGTTTACGAGTATGTGAAAAACGAAGACAACTCTGACCGCCTGCAGATCAACGCGCAAAACTGCGTGCACTGCAAAACCTGCGACATCAAGGACCCAACGCAAAACATCGTCTGGGTCACGCCTGAAGGCGGCGGTGGGCCAAACTACACGGGGATGTGAAGCTTTGGCTCAGGCTTTGGTTGCGAAATTGATATCTACAATCAGTTCGCCCAGAGCCTGCTGCAACAAACCCGTGTCGGTTCCTGCTGCCAGCATGGTGTAGCCCATGGTCTTTGCTCTTTCTATCCATGCCTTGTCAGTCGCCATGAAGCCCGCGATCTTTCCATGTTTTTTGGCCACTTGGGCCACATGCTGCATGGCCGCCAAAAAGTCAGGGTGATCAAATTGGCCTGGAATGCCCATGAAGTTGGACAAGTCAAAGTGTCCTACCCACAACACATCTACACCTTCAACCGCTGCAATTGCCTCGGCGTTTTCCAAACCCCGCTCCGTCTCAATTTGAGCAATCAACAAAGTTCGGGCATGGTAGTCGTGCATTTTCTCGACCACGCTCCCCCCAAGGTAATCGCATTGGGCAAAGCCAAAAGCAGCACCCCGTCGGCCAACAGGTGGATAACGGCATGCGCGCACCAATTCTTCAGCCTGAGCCACGCTCTCCACCATTGGCACCATCACGCCTCTGGCGCCCAAGTCCAGCGCTCGGGCAATCCAGGTGTAGCTCCCAGTTGGGACGCGCACCATAGACTCCATGTTCAAGCCCCCTGATGTGGCAAACAACCACTTCAAGGTTTCGAAACCCATGCCAGTGTGTTCCATGTCGTAAATGGCAAAACGAGCGCCTGCGTTTGATAGTATTTTTGAAATTCCGGGCGTAAAAAATTCAAAAATCATCGTGCCGGCCACGACTTCGCCTGACATCAACACGGATTTCAAATGGGCATCATGGTGCATGGTAAGACCTTGTTTTTTGAACATGAAAATCTCAGGAAGTGACGACGTAGGGTGGCCTGCGACCGTTCATGACATCGATGACGGCTCTAAAAGCACTGGCCGCAAGGGCTTGCATGCACTCATCGGTAAAGCAAATACCGTGGGGCGTGACAATCACGTTGTCAAGTTGCAACAGTGGGTTATCAGCGGGCGTGGGCTCAACCTCGAACACATCAAGCCCTGCTCCGGCAATCTGATGATTTACCAACGCTGAATAAAGTGCAGACTCATCCACGATGGGTCCTCGCGCCGTGTTGATGAGATAGGCCGTTTTTTTCATCAGGGCCAACAGGCGCGCATCCACCAAACCTTTGGTCTTGCTGTTCAAAGGGCAGTTGATCGTTAGAAAATCAGAGCGGGCAAACAAAGTTTCCATATCCACAAGCTCTACCCCAAGCGATGTCATCAAGCCTTTGTCGGCATAAGGATCATGCGCGATGAAATGCATGTCGAAGGGTCTGGCCAAGCGAAACATCTCGGCTCCGATATTGCCAACTCCGATGGAGCCCAGAAATCTGCCAGTGAGGCCCGTACCGATGTGATCAGATTTTTCGGCCCACCTACCCGCTCGGGTTAACCTGTCCTTGATGCCCACCTTGTGCGCCAGCATCAGCATAAAGGTGATGGCAGAAACCGCCACAGGACGCCTAACGCCATCAGGCGCAATCGTCAGCAGGATGCCCGCCTTTTCACAACTCGGAACATCAATAGTGTCGTACCCAACACCAAACCGTGCAATCAATTTCAAACGAGGACGGGAGGTGTTCAGACTGTCGGGGGTGAATCGGGTCAGCATGGCACAAATGGCATCGTAGCGCTCAACCTGCTCAGGACTTATCTCAGGCGTGTTTTGCATGTATTCCCATTCGACGCCAGGATGGTTCAGTATTTCAAATACCTCATGTCCAAAAATGGGCTGCCCGTTGGTCATCAAAACATCGGGAGTGATGCCAACACGAAATGAAACTGGATTGGTGGTGTTCATGATGCGCCATGTCAAGAAAAGAAACTAGCTTAAGGCATCTCATCGCAAGATCAAAGCACCCAATATTTCAGCCTTGAATCAACTACATGACGCCATTTAACGTCAAATGATCCAGAGATTCAACAAAGACTTGAAGAGGAGGCCTTCTCAGCTAACCCCGCGAAAACCCGTATATGCGAAACACCCGAGATCAACATAATACAACTTGATGACAGGTTGATTTGCAGCTTGTTTTTTGAAACCCACCCGCGAGGAGTATTCAATGAAAATGACCAAACTGATGATCGGTCTTTGCATGGCCGCTGGCTTCATGTTCTCAGCAAATGCGCAGATCGTCATGCGTAACGCGATATCTGTTGCAGAAAATTCACACGCTGGCGAGGCAGTCGTCACTTTGGCCAGAGAGGTAGAAAAGCGGACCAACGGGCGCATCGTCATTAAGAATTTTTTCTCTGGCTCTTTGGGTGGTGAGCGCGAGGTGATGGAGGCGGTTCAGCTTGGGACCCAAGAGTTGGGTCACAACTCCACTGGGCCAGTCCCCAACTTTGTCCCTGAAACGGCCATTTTGGATGTCCCGTTTTTGTTCCGAGACAAAGCCCATGCCCGGGCTGTGCTCGATGGCCCTATCGGTCAAGAGTTGTTGGCCAAATTTGAAGCCAAGGGCTTTAAGGCGCTGGCTTGGACCGAGAACGGCGTTCGCCACATGACCAACAGCAAGCGACCTGTAAACAGCCCCGATGACCTGAAGGGCCTGAAAATGCGCACCATGGAAAATCCGGTGCACGTGGCGGCCTACAAAGGCCTGGGCATTGTGACCACGCCCATGGCGTTTCCAGAGGTTTTCACCGCTTTGCAGACCGGCACCATCGATGGCCAAGAAAATCCACTTTCGGTGATTCTGGCCGCCAATCTCGATCAAGTGCAAAAACACATCACACTCACTGGGCATGTTTACTCACCCTCTGTTTATCTCATGAACAAAGCGGTTTTTGACAAACTTAGCAAACCCGACCAGCAGATTTTTTTGGATGCGGCCAAAGAAGGTGCCAAAGCCAACAGAGCCCGTGTTGACAAGGACGATGCAGGTGGGGTGGCCGAATTGCGCAAGCGCGGCATGACTGTTGTTGAAAATGTGGATAAAGCGAAATTCATTGCGATGCTGGGACCTGTGAACGCAGAGTTTGAAAAGAAATTTGGTAAAGCCAATTTGGACCGCATTCGCAATTACAAATGACTTGAACGTTTTGTTTAAACGCCCGATCGGCTGTGGCTGTTGGGCGTTTTTTTTTGGCTGAGAAGTCCCCTATGAAACAACTATTTTTGCGCTTTGAAAGCTGGAGCACCGCAGTTTCCATGATGATTGCCTGCCTGATGATGGCGTTAGCCTCGGCGTTTGGCATTCACCAAATCGTGACGCGCTTCATCCTCGAGTCTCCGGCAGAGTGGACCGAGGTGTTGATTCGCTTCAGCTTGATCTGGATGGTGTTTCTGGGTATTCCCACCGCTTTCCGCCAGGGGGCCATGGTCAGCGTTGACTTGCTCTACCGCCTAAGCGGTGATCGCATGCGGCGCTTTCTCGACAGCTTGGTGGCCATCGCAGCCCTGATCCTGTGCGGCATCATTTTGTGGTGGGGTTGGGACTACGCCAACCGGGGCAGCGTCCAGTCCATGATTGGTCTTGAGGGCGTTTCGATGTTTTGGGCCTATTTGGCCTTACCCGTGGGCGCTGTGTTCAGCATCATCGGCATCATTGGGTTTTGGTTGGACCCCCAACGCATGGAATTGGAGACCGCACTATGAGCTTCGTCATGCTTTTCACGATGCTGCTGTGTTTTGCACTGACAGTGTCTGTGGCCGTCTCCATCGGTCTGTCGGCCATTGTCGGCATTCAGGTTGCTAACGCCAACATGCTCATTTCTGTGAAGGAAATGTTCAACTCCATCAACAAATTCCCCTTGGCGGCCATTCCGTTTTTTATCTTTGCCGGCAACCTGATGGAGACCGGAGGCATTTCTCGCCGTCTGGTTGAATTTGCCAAGAGCATCGTGGGTGGTATTCAGGGCGGTCTGCCCATGACTTGCGTTTTGACCTGCATGATTTTTGCGGCCGTCTCGGGCTCGTCGGTGGCCACCACCTTCGCCGTGGGCGCGATCCTGATTCCGGCCTTGATCAAACACGGCTATCCCAAGCCCTGGGCCACCGCTTTGCAAGCCACCTCTGCCGAACTGGGCGTGATCATTCCCCCGTCCATTCCCATGATTTTGTTTGGCGTGAGTGCCGAAGTCTCGATTGGCGAACTGTTCGTCGCGGGTGTTGGTCCTGGTCTGCTCATTGGCTTTGCATTGATGTTGTTCGTCTGGCTTTATTCAAAATACAAAGGCTGGGGTAAAAACGACGGTGACGGTCGCCTGAGTTTTGGCAAGGCCACATGGCAAGCCAGCTGGGCCCTCCTCATGCCGGTGATCGTTTTGGGTGGCATTTATGGAGGGGTTTTTACCCCCACCGAAGCAGCAGCTGTAGCCGTGTTTTATTCCTTCATTGTGGGCACTGTCATCTACCGTGAAATTGGAATCAAAGACATTTACACCATCTTGCGCAAATCGGTTATTTCAAGTGCGGTCATCATGTTCATCATTGCCAACGCGGGCTTGTTCGCATTTTTGTTGACGCGTGCAGGCGCTCCTGAGGCCATTGGTACATGGTTGCAGCAAGTTTTGCAGTCACCCTTTTATTTCTTACTGGGCATCAACGCTGCCTTGTTCATCATCGGCATGTTCATCGAAACAGGCGCAGCTATCCTCGTGCTGGCTCCGATCTTGGTTCCGGTGGCTGTTCATTTTGGAATCGACCCCGTGCATCTGGGTATGGTCATGGTGGTCAATCTGGCCCTGGGCATGGTCACCCCGCCCTTCGGCGTGAACCTGTTTGCAGCCTGCACGGTGGCCAGAATATCGCTGGACCGAGTCATCAAAGACCTGATCCCTTTTATTGGGGTGATCTTGGCCTGTCTGATGCTGATCAGCTACGTGCCTGAAATTTCTCTGACTTTGCGGGATATTGTGTTCAACAAATAAAGCTAGAATCAATTTCTGTCAGGAGAGCGCCTGAATTGCTTCCCTCGTGAAACAAGTCAGGCCGCCGAAGGCGCAGGCGGTGGCAACACTGTTGAACGCTCAGGCAAAAGGACTGACAAAACGCTTTTTTCAAAAGCGTTACCTCACTGGAGAGAGGTGCCGGGACATCGATCCACGGCATCCACCGAAGGAGCAACCCGCAGAACAATCAGCTTTTGGGCCGAAGGTTACCGGCGAATCTCTCAGGTAAAGCGGACAGCGAGGGCAAGCGCCACAGCAAGTGCTGTGGCATTTCATTGCCCTTGGAGTTTTTGTGACCGCTGCTGCCGACTTGCTCACCACCCCTTTGGACGCACTGCACACCGAGCTGGGTGCCCGCATGGTGCCTTTTGCCGGTTACAGCATGCCGGTGCAATACCAAGGACCTGGTATGGGCCTGGTCGCCGAGCACCACCACACCCGCAACGCTGCGGGCTTGTTCGATGTGTCGCACATGGGCCAGTTGAGTCTGAGCGGGCCAGATGCCGCAGCCGCCTTCGAAAGCCTGATGCCCGTAGACGTGATGGGCCTGGGCGTCAACAAACAACGCTACGGCCTGCTGCTCAATGATGAGGGCGGCATCATCGACGACCTGATGTTTGTGAACCGCGATGTCATGAACGGTGGAGACATTTTTGTGATCGTCAACGGCGCTTGCAAACACGGCGATCTGGCACACATCCAAAGTCGCATTGGCAGCCGCTGCACCATTGAGCCGCAATTTGACCGCGCCTTGATGGCCTTGCAAGGCCCGCAAGCGGTGACCGCTTTGCAACGCCTGTTGCCCGGTGTGGAAAAACTCGTGTTCATGACCGGCGCAGCTTTTGAGGTGGACGGCGCCGACCTGTACGTGACGCGCAGCGGCTACACCGGCGAAGACGGTTTTGAAATCTCCCTGCCCGCCCACGCCGCCGAGGCCTTTGCCCGCCGCCTGCTGGCCCAGCCTGAAGTCAAGCCCGTTGGCCTGGGTGCCCGCAACTCGCTGCGACTTGAAGCCGGGCTGTGCCTGTACGGCAACGACATCGACACCACCACCACCCCGGTCGAAGCAGGTCTGAACTGGGCCATGCAGAAGGTGCGCCGCACAGGTGGCGCGCGTGCAGGCGGCTTTCCGGGTGCCGACAAGATCCTTTCACAGCTCGACGGAACATCCCCGGCCCAGCGATTGCGCGTGGGCCTGTTGGGCCTGGAACGCGTGCCGGTGCGCGAGCATGTCGAGCTGCAAAACGACGCCGGCGAAAAAGTGGGCAAAGTCACCAGCGGCCTGCTGGCCCCCACCGCCGACCAACCCTTGGCGCTGGCCTATGTGCAGGCAGAATACGCGGCGTTGGGCACTCGTCTGAACGCCATGGTCCGCGGCAAAGCCGTGCCGATGGAAGTCAGCGCCCTTCCCTTCGTGCCCAACCGCTATTACCGTGGTTGAAGCTAATCGGGGTCAGATCCCAATTAAATCCACATACTCATTCAAGCCAAACAATTGGGATCTGACCCCAATTGAATGACCTTAACCCCATACAAAAGGAGCCCCCTCATGATCAAGTACACCGAAGACCACGAATGGTTGCAAATTGACGGTGATACCGCCGTCGTCGGCATCACCCACCACGCGCAAGACGCGCTGGGCGATGTGGTATTTGTCGACCTGCCCGAAGTGGGCAAGACCTTTACCGCCAAAGAAGTCGCTGGCGTGGTCGAGTCGGTCAAGGCCGCTGCCGACGTCTACATGCCCGTGGACGGCGAAATCACTGAAGTGAATGAAGAGCTGCGCGGCGACCCGTCGCTGGCCAACACCGACCCGCTGGGCAAAGGCTGGTTCTTCAAAGTCAAGTTGTCCAACCCGGCACAGACCGATGCTCTTCTGGATGAGACTGCTTACAAAGCGTTTTCTGCATCTTGAACGATTGAACGGAGCCACACATGCTGATGTCCACCCTCAAGCCCTTGACCGAGCTCGAAAATCCGTCCGAATTCATCGCGCGCCACATTGGCATCAGCGGTGCCGACGAACAGCACATGCTGGGCGTGATCGGTGAGGCATCACGTCGGTCCTTGATCGAATCCATCGTGCCGCGCAGCATCGCCCGCGCCCAGGACATGGTCTTGCCTGCGCCCATCACCGAAGCGGCTGCGTTGGCAGAACTCAAAGCCCTGGCGCAAAAGAACCGCTTGCTAAAAAGCCACATCGGCCAAGGCTATTACGGCACGCACACCCCCGGCGTGATCCTGCGAAACATTTTGGAAAACCCCGCTTGGTACACCGCCTACACGCCTTACCAGGCTGAGATCAGCCAAGGCCGCATGGAAGCATTGGTGAACTTCCAGACGATGGTGACCGAGCTGACGGCGATGGACATCGCCAACGCCTCCATGCTGGACGAAGCCACCGCAGCCGCCGAAGCCATGACCTTGGCGATGCGCACGGTGAAGAGCAAGAGTCGGGTCTTCGTGGTGTCTCGCGCATGCCACCCGCAAACCATCGAGGTGATCCAGACACGCGCCAAACCGCTGGGCATTGAGGTGCTGGTGCCGCAAAGTGCCGACGCCTTCACCGCTGCGCTGAACGCTGAACACTTTGCCTCGCTGGTGCAGTACCCCTGCAGCACTGGGTTGGTGGAAGACCTCAGCGGCTATGCCGCGCAAAGCCATGCGCAGTCGGCCGCCTTCATCGTGGCCGCTGACCTGCTGGCCCTCACCCTGCTCAAGGCTCCAGGCGAAATGGGCGCCGACATCGTGGTGGGCACCACGCAGCGCTTTGGCATGCCCATGGGCGCGGGTGGCCCGCACGCCGCCTACATGGCCTGCCGCGACGAATACAAGCGCTCCTTGCCTGGCCGTCTTGTGGGTGTGAGCGTGGACGTGCACGGCAAAGCCGCCTACCGCCTGGCCCTGCAAACCCGCGAGCAGCACATCCGACGCGAAAAAGCCACGAGCAACATCTGCACCGCGCAGGTGCTCCCCGCCGTGGTGGCCAGCATGTACGCCGTGTACCACGGCCCCGAGGGCTTGAAGCGCATTGCGCGTCGCGTTGCAAGCTACACCGCGATCTTTGCGCAAGGCCTGCAGAGCCTGGGCTTTAAGTTGCGTAAAGAAACCGCCTTTGACACCGTGTGGATAGCCATCGGCGAGTCCTCGGCATCACTGATCGAACGCGCCCTGCACGCCGGCATCAACCTGCGCAAGGCTTGCGACAAGAGCGTGTCGATCTCGCTGGACGAGACCACCACGCGCGAGGACATCCAGGCCCTGTGGCAAGTGTTCGCCGCCGAATCCGCCACCCCGGGCCAATCTCTGCCCAGCTTCGATGCGTTTGCAAAAGGCGTTGAGCCCTTGATTCCGTCCGAGCTGCGCCGCACCAGCACCTTCCTCACGCACCCCGTCTTCAACCGCTACCACTCCGAGACCGGCATGCTGCGCTACATTCGCCAGCTGTCCGACAAGGACCTGGCGCTGGACCGCAGCATGATCCCGCTGGGCAGTTGCACCATGAAGCTCAACGCCACCAGCGAGATGATCCCCATCACCTGGCCCGAATTTGCGAACGTGCACCCCTTTGCACCCGCCGACCAACTGGCAGGCTACCAACTGCTGGACCAACAACTGCGCGACTGGCTGTGCCAGGCCACAGGCTACAAAGGCATCAGCCTGCAGCCCAACGCCGGCTCGCAAGGCGAATACGCGGGCCTCTTGGTCATTCAGGCCTACCACCGCGCTCAGGGCCAAGGCCACCGCAACATCTGCCTGATCCCGTCGAGCGCCCACGGCACCAACCCCGCCAGCGCCCAGATGGTCGGCATGACCGTGGTCGTGACCAAGTGCGATGAAAACGGCAACGTGGACATGACCGACCTGCAGGCCAAGTGCGAGCAACACAGCGCCAACCTGGCCGCTGTGATGATCACCTACCCCAGCACACACGGCGTGTTCGAGACACAAGTCAAAACCCTGTGCGAGCTGGTTCACCAGCACGGCGGGCGCGTGTACGTAGACGGTGCCAACATGAACGCGCTGGTGGGCGTGGCAGCCCCGGGCGAGTTTGGCGGCGACGTGAGCCACCTGAACCTGCACAAGACCTTCTGCATTCCGCACGGCGGTGGCGGCCCTGGTGTCGGCCCGGTGTGCGTGGTCGAAGACTTGGTGCCTTATCTGCCGGGTCATGCCACAGGCGGTGTGCCGGTGAACGGTGTGGGCGCGGTCAGCGCAGCGCCGTTGGGCAATGCCGCCGTACTGCCCATCAGCTGGATGTACTGCCGCATGATGGGTGCCGAGGGCCTGAAGCATGCCACCGAATCGGCCATTTTGGCGGCCAACTACATCAGCAAGCGCCTGGCACCGCACTACCCCACGCTGTACGCGAGCGACAACGGCCGCGTGGCCCACGAATGCATTCTGGATCTGCGAGGCCTCAAGGAGACCAGCGGCGTGATGGCCGAAGACGTGGCCAAACGTTTGATGGACTACGGCTTTCACGCGCCCACGCTGAGCTTTCCGGTGGTCAACACCTTGATGGTCGAGCCCACCGAGAGCGAAACCCTGCAAGAGCTGGACCGCTTCATCGACGCGATGATCGCCATCCGCGAGGAAATCCGTCTGGTGGAAAACGGCAGCTGGCCGCAAGACAACAACCCGCTGAAGCACGCGCCGCACACCGCAGACAGTTTGCTGGGCAGCGAATGGAACCGCCCCTACAGCCGAGAAGTCGGTGCTGCGCAAGCCCAGCGCGTGCCGGGCAGCGTGAAGTACTGGCCGCAGGTGGGCCGTGTCGACAACGTGCACGGTGACCGCAACCTGTTTTGCAGCTGCATTCCGGTCAGCGACTACGCCTGATCCACCCACAAAGGAAGACCCACACTTCAAAATCTAATACCCGCATCAGGAGAGACTGTCCGCTACAGCAGACAGCGCCGAAGGAGCAACCACCCCGGAAACTCTCAGGCCAAAGGACCGATGCAGGTCGACACATCCGTGTCAAAAACTCTGAAGAGCGCCCCGGGTTCGTCACCCGGGTCCACCGCAGGAGCAAGCCTCATCCGAGGTGAATCTCTCAGGTTTCAAACAGAGGGGGTCATGCCGCGCACATCCGGTGCGCAGCGTGTCCCACTGTTTGAGACGCATCAAAGAGAGAAGCTTCATGAAAAAGCACATCGTCATCGTTGGCGGCGGCATCACCGGCGTCACCTCCGCCTACGCCCTGGCCCAACAAGGCATCCAGGTCACCCTGATCGAGAAAAACCGCTACCCCGGCATGGAAACGTCCTATGCCAATGGCGGGCAACTGTCGGCCTCCAATGCCGAAGTCTGGACCCACCCGTCCACCATCCTCAAGGGCCTCAAATGGATGCTCAAAAGCGATGCGCCGCTGCTCATGAACCCCGCCCCCACCTGGCACAAGCTCAGCTGGATGGCCGAGTTCGTGGCGGCCATTCCCAAGTACAAAGACAACACCATCGCCACGGCCAAGCTGGCCATTGAGTCGCGCGAGCACCACTTTGCCTGGGCCCAAGCCGAAGGCATCGACTTTGACCACAAGCGCGAAGGCATCTTGCACATCTACCGCGACAAAAAAGGCTTTGACCACGCGGGCGAAGTCTCCAAGCTGCTGGCCCAGGGCGGCCTGCCCCGCCGCGCCGTGACGCCCGACGAAATGAAGGCCATTGAGCCGACGCTACAAGGCCAGTACTACGGTGGCTATTTCACCGAAAGCGACTCGACAGGCGACATCCACAAGTTCACCTTTGGCCTGGCCAAAGCTTGTGAGCGCTTGGGCGTGAAGATCCTCACCGAACACCAGGTGCTGAATGTCGCATCGAACGGCCAAACCGCCACCGTGCAAGTTCAGCATGCGGGCCAGACCGACTCGCTGAGCTTTGACGGCATCGTGATATGCGCCGGCGTGCATGGCCGACGCCTGGCCGCGCAGCTGGGTGACCGTCTGAACATCTACCCCGTCAAGGGCTATTCGATCACCGTGAACCTGCCCGACGGAGCCAGCCAAGCCGCAGCGCCGCAGGTCAGCCTGCTCGACGACGAGACTAAGCTGGTCACCAGCCGCTTGGGCGATGACCGCTCCCGCGTCGCGGGCACGGCCGAATTCAACGGCATCAACCTGGACATCCGCGCCGACCGCATCCAGCCTTTGATTCAGTGGGTCAACCAGTGCTTCCCTGACATCGACACCCGCAAGGTCGTCCCTTGGGCGGGTCTGCGCCCCATGATGCCCAACATGCTGCCGCGCGTGGGTGCGGGCAAGAAGGCCAATGTGTTCTACAACACCGGCCACGGCCACCTCGGCTGGACGCTCTCAGCCATCACGGCACACCAATTGGCTGGCCATGTGATGGCCACTATGCAGGACAATGTGCGCTCCTTCATGACCACAGCCACCGCCTGACCATGCCGCTCCACATCCTGCCCGTTGACTACCAAAACCCCACGCACCACCAAGCCCTGGTGATGCTTTTGGACGCTTATGCCCAAGACCCGATGGGCGGGGGCGAGGCGCTGGCGCAGGATGTGAAAGCGCGCTTGTGCGATGACCTGGCCGCACGCACCGATGCGGCCAGCTTCATCGCCTGGCTGGGCAATGCGCCTGTGGGCTTGGTCAACTGCATCGAGGGCTATTCGACCTTCAAGGCGCAGCCCCTGATGAACATCCACGACATCGCCGTGCTGCCGGGACACCGGGGCGCAGGGGTGGGTCAGGCCTTGCTGGCGGCTGCCGAGCAACATGCCAAGGACCGCGGCTGCTGCAAGCTCACCCTGGAGGTGCTGACCGGTAATGCGCGGGCCTTGAAGAGTTACCTTGACTTTGGCTTTGAACCTTATGCCCTCGACCCCGCAGCGGGACAAGCCAGCTTCATGCAGAAGTGGCTTTAGCCAGCTGCCACTGCTCTTTGAGCCAACGCTTGAGTTCGGCCTCGTTCTGAATGCGGCGCAAGTCGGCAGCCAAAGTGTCGGTGATGTAGCGTTGGTCGGCCTGAAGGCGTTGCAGTGACTGGGCCATCACCGCCTCGTCGACTTCTGCCCGAACGGGCACGCACAACTCACGGCTCAAGCGGCTTTCCAACTGGTCCAGGTCTTCTTCCAAAGCAGCCACCTGCTCCATGAGCAGCAAAGACATGGCGATCAATTTGTCGTCGGCCATGCGTGCCGTGCCTGCCTTATTTTGGGGGTTGACCAGCGACACCTGCATTTGCAAACGCAACAAGGTGGTCAGGTCGTTTTTTTCATAAGCGGCGTTGACCTCGCTCATCAAGCCGGTTTTGCGCAGCCGCTCTTGCTCATCTGGCTCACGGTCGGGGTGCAAGGCACTGGCCAGTTGCCGAAAGATGGTGCGAATGGCGCTCTTGGCGTCCAGCTCGCGCATCAGCGCAGCGGGCACTTCGCCCTTTTCTGCAGCAGCGCTTTTCTTTTGCGCCTGTTTTCCCGCTTTTCGGGCGGCGCGCTTGGCGTTCTTTTTAGCCTCATTGGCCTCTTGTTGTTGTTGCCACTGGCGCATGCCCGCTGCCATCATCTCTTCAGGCGTCTGGTATTGGTTGGGTTTGTTGAGCGGCTGGCCCAGCGCTTCTTCGATGCGCTCACGCAGCGCCTGTGCTGCTTCGGCCTGCTCCTCGGCGACTTCTTGCTCGTCTTCTTCGCTCACATACAGGTCAACCAGGGCCTGAACCTGTGGGTCGTGGGTGGCGGCCAAATGCGCCATCAAACCCCGCACAAGCCCCCGGGCCATGCGCTGCTGCCGATCGGTGAAATCCGCTGTTTGCAGGCGTTCATGTACGAAAAGCAATAGGCTTTTGCGGTGCGCCTGCGACAACTGCACCAACTCGCGCAGGGCCTGAATGTGCGCATAACGGTGCTTGTCTGACCAAGCTTCTAGGCGTTGGATTTGCCCCGAAAGCCGATCGATCTGGGCCAGCAAGTCGTTAAAGCGCTGTTGTACGGGGCTGAGTTTCTCTTGCGCCCAAGCTTGCACCATCAAGGTCGAAAGGGATGGTGCAGCATGAGGAAACATGTCGGACAAGGGCGTTCTCTGAAAGAAATCAATCGGGCGGTTGCAAATAGACCTTATGGATGGCCTGTTGGATGTTAACGCGGCATTCTTGCCCGTCCCTTGGGTCGAATGTTGGGATGGCTCTGCCCGTTGATAATCACACAACGATTCAAAAACACCCCAGCATGCCCAGTCCCGCCGCGTTCAAAATTTTGAGCCTCATCCCGCCGATGACGCAGCTCAATACGCCCTACCCGTCTACGGCCTATCTGACGGGTTTTTTGCGTTCGCGGGGGTTTGATGCGGTGCAAGAAGACCTTGCGCTGGCCACGGTGCTGGCTTTGATGAACAAAAAAGGCCTGACCGATTTGCGTGATGTGGCGCTGGCTTTGCCTGTTGAAGAACGCTCCGGCCCCGTGAATTTTTTCCTCGACCACTTCAACGATTACGCCATCAGTATCGACCCGGTGATCGCCTTCTTGCAGGGCCGCGACAGCACCCTGAGCCACCGCATCGCTGGCCGGGGCTTTTTGCCCGAAGGCCCTCGCTTTGCCGCGCTCGACGCTTACGAAGACGATGGCACAGGCGACCCGATTGGCTGGGCGTTTGGCGCCCTAGGCCAAACCGACCGGGCCAGGCACTTGGCCACGCTGTACCTGAACGACTTGGCCGACGTGCTGCGGGATGCGGTGGACGAAGGCTTTGAGTTCGTGCGCTACGCCGAGCGCTTGGCCGCCAGCCAGCCCAGCTTTGACGCGCTGGCCCAGGCGCTGGCCCATCCCCCCAATCTGATCGACACCACGCTGGAGGGCTTAACGCTTCAGTCTATTGAGCGACACCAGCCCACCCTGGTGTTGCTGTCGGTGCCCTTCCCTGGCTCGGTCTACGCAGCCTTTCGCATCGCCCAGTGCATCAAGCATTCTCACCCTGCCATCCGCATTGGCCTGGGTGGCGGCTTTGTGAACACAGAGCTGCGCGAGCTGAAAGACACCCGCGTCTTCGACCATGTGGACTTCGTGACGCTCGACGGCGGCGAGCGCCCCTTGCTCAGCCTGATCGAACACCTGCAGGGCCAACGCAGCGCGCAGCGCCTGCAACGCACCTTCATCCGGAACGACGCAGGCCAAGTGCAGTACATCAATATGCAAGAGCCCGACATCCCGTTTGAAGACGTGGGCACAGCCACCTGGGACGGCCTGCCGCTGCACCAATACCTGTCATTGCTGGACATGCTCAACCCGATGAACCGTCTGTGGAGCGACGGGCGCTGGAACAAACTCACCGTGGCGCACGGCTGCTATTGGAAGAAATGCAGCTTTTGCGACGTGAGCCTGGACTACATCAGCCGCTACGAAACCGCTCAGGCCAGCACGCTGGTGGACCGCATCGAGCAGATCGTGGCCGAGACGGGCCAGACCGGCTTTCACTTTGTGGACGAGGCCGCGCCCCCGAAAGCCTTAAAAGCCTTGGCCGAAGAGCTGCTGCGCCGGGGCGTGCAAATTTCGTGGTGGGGCAACATCCGCTTTGAGAAAACCTTCACGCCCGAGCTGTGCGATTTGCTGGCGCAAAGCGGTTGCATCGCCATGTCGGGTGGCCTCGAAGTCGCTTCTGACCGTTTGCTTCAGCTCATGAAAAAAGGGGTCTCGGTGGAGCAGGTGGCGCAGGTCACCAAAGGCTTTGCCGAAGCGGGCGTGATGGTGCATGCCTACCTGATGTACGGCTTTCCGACTCAGACCGTGCAAGACACCGTGGACGCGCTCGAATACGTGCGCCAGCTGTTTGAAAACGGCTGCATCCACAGCGGCTTTTTCCACCGCTTTGTCTGCACCGTGCATTCGCCGGTAGGTAAAAATCCGGAGGCTTACGGCGTGACGCTCTTGCCCTTGCCCGAGGGCACCTTTGCCAAAAACGATGTGGGCTTTGTCGACCCGACCCCTATGCCGCAGGGCGTGGACCACGACCTGCTGGGCCAGGGCCTGAAAAAAGCCATCTACAACTTCATGCACGGCGTGGGCGTGGAGAACGATGTGCGCCAGTGGTTTGAGCTGCCCAAGGGACAGTGCCCCAAAACCACGGTACCGCGCCACAAGATTGCCAAAGCACTGGGCTGATCAAAGCCCTCTGCTTAGCTGCATTACCAAGGGATGTACTGCCCCTGATGGTCCACAAACTGCGCGCGCCCTGTGGGCTGCAAGCCATCGAGCGTAGCCAGCAAGCGCTGGGCTGACTCGTTTGGGTGCAGGGCATCCTGGCCAACAAACGGCTGACTCAAGGCCGATAGCACTGTGCCCGGCTGCAAGGCGGCCACCACCGCCAACGGCCTGCGCCGCGCGATTTCGATGGCCGCTGTTTGCAGCAACATGTTGAGCGCGGCTTTGGCGGCGCGGTAGCCGTACCAGCCGCCTTTGCGGTTGTCTTCGATGCTGCCCACGCGTGCCGACAACTTGCCCCAAATCACCCGTTGTCCAGAAGCCAGCAAAGGCGCAAAGTGCTTAAGCAAGAGGCCAGGGCCCACGGCGTTCAAGTGCAGCGCATCCAGCAAATGCGTGCCATCCAGTTCGTCCAAGCGCTTTTCGGGGCCTCGCCCGTTCAAGGTCAACGCACCTGTGGCGTCGAGCACCAAATGAAAGGGCCCATGCGCGGCTAAATCTTGGGCACAAGCGGCCATGCTGGACTCTTCCAGCAAGTCAAAGCCGGGCGAGCTCTGACGCGAAACGCCAAACACCTTGGCGCAACGTGGGTCACTTTGCAAGGCTTGCACAAAAGCTTGGCCAATCGCACCACTGGCGCCGATCACCAAAGCACGGTAACCCTCGGGCAGGGAAAGCATCATGAGGGCGTCTTGCTCGGGTTGTTGGCTTTGGGCGGTAGGTCATAAGCACAGCGAAAGCCGAGGTAGACCACATAAACGTCAGCGGCTTTGAAGGCCTGCACATCGGCCTTCATGTTGAACGCGCCGTACCACCAGGACCCACCCACGGTGCGCCGCTGGCCGCCCTGTTCATCGGTGGTCCACTCCCACACGTTGGCGCCCATGTCGTACAAGCCATTCACGCCTTGGCGCGTAGCGCCAGCAGGAGCTGCGCGTGGCCAGGGGTCTGGGTCGCTGGTGTTCGCGCCTTGCGGGCTGTCACCCGTGCTCCAGGCATAAGTTTTGCCTTTCACCCAAGGCGCTGGGGGGTTGTCACGCAACTCGGTGAACCCCGCCTTTTGCCATTCAGCCCCGGTGGGCAAGCGGCCCCCTGCCCAGCGGCAGTAAGCCTGCGCCTCGGCAAAGTCCAGGTGCACAGCAGGCAAATCAGAACTGGCTGGAACGCCATCAGGTAAGCGCCAAGACCAGCCGGGACGGCGTACCCATCCGCCCACATACTCAAAACCACCGCCTTCTTTTTCGGCCCGGGTCACAGTGCCCGTGGCACGCACGTAGCGCTCAAACTGGCCGATGGTCACTTCGGTCCGGTCGATGGCCCAAGGGCCCAAAGTCACCTTCTCGCCAACTGGGCTGGTTGCTTGCGCAAGGGCATGGGGCAGACCCGACACAGCCAAAGCGCCCAACAGACCCAACCCAAGCCATGCGGGCAAAGCGCCCAACAAACCTCTGGTCATCACGATTTCTCCTCACCCAAGCTGCGCCTGACCCACTTTTGTAAAGTGGGTCGCAACGGCAAAAACAAACGGTATGCGGCCTCGAACAGCCAAGACAGCGGAGGCCAGGCCGACAGCCAACCCAGCCAACGCCAGCCAGGAAACATGCGCCACATTTGCGAGAACGCTGCCGCGCCACTGAACAAGCGGCCTTGGCTGTCACGCACATGGAAACGGGCCATCGCCTGCGCGCAGCTGAGCGAAGCGCCCAATTCGGCCCCAGCACTCACATCCACCCAATCGATGGCAGCTGACTCTGGCAAACGCCGGTAAATGGCAATCTCGCGTCGGCACATGGGGCACGAGCCGTCAAAGTACACCGTCAAACTGTGCAGACCGCTCATGGGGCGAGCTCCGCTCGGGCCAGCAAACGGCCTTGTCGGTCCACCAAAAACCCCTCGCCCATGCTGGGGTAGGCCCCCGTCAAGCCGGTCATGTTCACTTGGTGTGTGACCCACACCTCGGTGCGGCCTTGGGGCAATCCCCGCAAACGGGCCAACAAGGCCTTTTGCTGCGCAGCCTGATCGCCTTGCCCGGCGAAGGTGCTGTTCAATGCGGGCCAGTCTTCGAACTGACCAAAAGCCAGTCGCGCCGTGTCTTGGCAGCGGCACCACTGGCTGCTCAGCACCGCATCGGGCTTGAAGTTTTGCGCTTGCAGCCAGGCCCCAAATACCTGAGAGGCTTGTTTGCCCGCATCGCTCAAATTGCGTTGGGTGCGGCACTGTCCCAAAGTGAATCCCGCCGGGTCGCCCAGGCCCGATTCGGTCGCGGCATGGCGAATCAGCAGCGCACCACCACTTTGCCGCCACAGGCGCAAAAGTTCAGCTGCGGCAGCCTTGCGCTCAGGCTGAGCCCGCACACCAACCGACATGCCCATCAGGGCCAAGGCCGCCGCCGCAGGCCACTGGCCCAAAAGTCTGCGCCGAGAGGTGCAGACCTTCGGCGTCTCGTGGTTTGCAGCTGGCTGCTTGAACTGAGGGTTCATTTGCAAGGCTCCGCTCAACCCACTTCGCCCAAGGCGATTCGCCGAAGCGCCTGCTCGAAAACCTCGACCGGCTGGCCGCCCGAGATCAGATGCTTGTCGTTGATGATGACCGCTGGCACCGAGCGGATGCCCGCCTGGGTGTAGAACTGCTGGCGTTCGCGCACTTCGGCGGTGTGGGCATCGCTTTGCAACAACGCGTTGGCAGCCGACACATCCAAGCCTGCGGCGGCCACGCTGGCCAACAAAACCTGCGGGTCTTCCACGCACTCGGCGCGGCCTTGGTAGGCCTGCAGCAGGGCTTTTTTCAAGGCATGTTGTGCCCCGTCGCCTTGCCCTTCGGCCCAGTGCAGCAAGCGGTGCGCGTCAAAGGTGTTGTAAACCCGGCCGCGCCCGTTGGGGTTGAACACAAAGCCCACCTCGGCCCCCCGTTCGGTGATCGTCTGGCGAATCTGGGCTTGTTGCTCAGGGGTAGAACCGTATTTTTCGGTCAAATGCTCGCCCAAGTCTTGGCCACCTGGCGGCATGTGCGGGTTCAGCTCGAAAGGCTGAAAATGCAGCTCGGCCCGCACCTCGCCTTGCAAGCGCTCCAGCGCTTGCTCCAGCCCGCCCAAACCCACGGCGCACCAAGGGCAGGCGATGTCGGACACAAAATCAATTTTCAAAGGGGTCATGGTCAACTTTCGGAGAAAAACGTGCCGCTCAAGGCGGCAGACGCATGATCTTGCCGCATATCACCGACAATCGCAGATCTTGGCCTCAATTCCCACGATCCTTAGAGCAATAGAGCCTCCACCATGAACATCCTTGTCCTGCACGGCATCAACCTGAACATGTTCGGCAAACGTGACCCGGCCCAATACGGCACGACCACGCTGGACGAAATCAACACCCAATTGACCGCCCTGGGCCTTGAACTGGGCGCGCAGGTCGAGTGCTACCAAACCAATTACGAGGGCGAAATGGCCGAGCGCATCCACCGCGCCCACGGCGATGGCGTGCAGGCCGTGGTCATCAACGCTGGGGCTTGGACGCATTACAGCTACGGCATCCGCGACGCGCTGGCCATCCTCAAGTGCCCCATCATCGAGGTGCACATGTCCAACATTCACGCCCGCGAAGCGTTTCGCCACCACTCGGTGATCGCCGACATCGCCAAAGGCCAAATCGCGGGTTTTGGTGTGGACAGTTACCTGCTGGGCCTGCGGGCCGCTGTGTCGGCCACCCGAAGCTGATTTGGCTGATCTGGCTAATTTGACCAAATCAGTGTCTACATCAATCGCCCAGCGTGTAACGCTGGCACAGCGCCAAAAATTCGTCCAAGCGGGGCTCTAGCCCAGTTTCTTCTTGCAGCAAAGCGGCCACGACAGGGGCCATGGTCGCGGCCTGGCGAGCATCCAGAAACAAAGCCCGCCAACGCCTGGCGAGCATGTCTTCTACTGTAAAAGCCCATTCGTGGCGTGCGGCAAAGCGCACCATCCCCTCGGTCAAGCCCAGGCCCAACTCGCTCTGCGCACCGGGCATGGCCAGTACCTGTTCGGCTTGGCTGCCCCACAAGTGCAAGCCGGGGGCAACGCTCAAGGGGTGCAGCGCCGAGCCGCCCTCTTCAGGCGCACCCACCAGGCGGTGCTGGCGGGTGTCCACCGGTCCATTGGGTGCAGGCGACACATCGCCATGGGCCTGCAGGGTGTGCAAGACCTCCTCGGCCATGCTGCGGTAAGTGGTCCACTTGCCACCGGTCACCGTGACCAGCCCTGGGGCTTCACGGCGGATCAGGTGTTCGCGCGACATCTGGCTGGTCGACTGAGCGGTGTCACCCTGCCCTGCGCTCCCCACCAAGGGGCGCAGGCCCACCCACACACTGCGCACATCACCGGGCTTCAAGGCCAAGCCAAACGCGGTGTGTGTTTCGCGGAACAAAAAGTCCAGCTCATCGGCCATGGGCTGCGGCTCGCGTGGCGCATCGGTGCGCGGGGTGTCGGTGGTACCAATCAAGGTGGCCCCCAGCCAAGGTACGGCAAACAACACCCGGCCATCAGCGGTGCGGGGAATCAGCACCGCTTCGCGCAGCGGCAAACACGCTCGCGTGACCACCAGGTGCACGCCCTGACTGGCCGTGACCAGAGCCTTGAGCGGCGGCCCTCCGGCCTCGGGCGGCAAGGCCATACGGCGAAGCTCATCCACCCACACCCCCGCCGCGTTGACCACGCAGCGCGCCTGCACCGTGCGCAATGTGCCCCGTCGCGCATCGAGCAGGCGCACTTGCCAACCGTTCTTTACTGGAATCAGCGCAGTCACGCGGGTGTGGTTGTGCATGCGAGCGCCTGCCCTCTGCGCGGTTTGGGCCAAGGCCAGCGCCAAACGGGCGTCTTCAAACTGGCCGTCCCAATAACGCATGCCCGCCACCGCACGCCCGACCTGTCCCGCCATGCCCGGTAAGCACCAGGCCAGCGCCTGGCGCGACACGGCCACGGTATCGCCCAAGCTCAAACGCCCTGCCAGCCACTGGTACAGCTTCAGGCCCACGCCCGTGAAGGCCCAGTTCAGCCAACCGGCCGCAGGCACCACAAACGACAGCGGTTGCGCCAAATGGGGGGCCAAATGAAGCACGGTAGCGCGCTCGCGCAGGGCCTCACGCACCAGACGCAGCCGCCCTTGCGCCAAATAACGCACCCCGCCGTGCAAGAGCTTGGTGGACCGCGAGGATGTACCGCTGGCAAAGTCATTGGCCTCGACCAGCATGGCACTGCGCCCTTCCAGCGCCGCCTGCAAAGCCACCCCCAATCCTGTGGCCCCACCGCCCACCACCAGCAGATCACAGACCTCTGCCTCCGGATGCTCAGACTGCAAATTAGTCAAAATAATCCTTCAAAACATCAAGAATACATGATTACAATGATTCGTTTTTGATTGTATCGCTGAAAACAGCGTGAAGCCACACCAAGACATTGGCCTTCGTGAAGACTTTTAATCTCCATTAAAAAGCAAAAAAACCATGGCCTTAAACCCCCGACAACTCGCCATCTTGCAATCCGTCAAAGAGCAAGGCAGCGTCAAAACCGAAGAACTGGCCGAGGAGTTCGGGATCACCCTGCAAACCGCCCGGCGCGACATCCAACGCCTGACCGAAGCGGCCGAGTTGGAGCGCTTTCATGGCGGTGTGCGGGCCGTGGACTCCTCCACCCGCAACATCACCTACACCGAACGCAAGCGCATCCAGGCCAGCGCCAAGCAAGACATTGCCCGGCAAGTGGCCGCTGCCATTCCGCACGGGGCCAACCTGTTCATGAACATCGGCACCACCGTGGAGGCCGTGGCCAGCGAAATGCTGCACCACCGCGATTTGCGTGTGGTGACCAATAACCTGCATGTGGCCCGCATTTTGGCGGGCAACCCACAGTGCGACGTGGTGGTGGCAGGCGGCACCCTGCGCCACGAAGACTTAGGGGTGGTGGGTGAAGCCGCCTTGAACTTCATCCGCCAATTCAAGGTGGACATTGGCCTGATCGGCATCAGCGGCATCGACGCCGACGGTACCCTGCGCGACTACGACATGCGCGAAGTCATGGTGGCCCGCGCCATCGTGGCGCAATCTCGCCAAGTCTGGCTGGTGGCCGACCACAGCAAATTCGAGCGCCCCGCCATGATCGAAATGGCGCCGCTGAAAGTGGTGCACACCTTGTTCACCGACCTGGCACCTGCGCCTGCGCAGCAGCGGTTGATGGAAGAGTTGGGGGTGCGGTGCGTTGTGGCGCAATCCCCAGCTCAGGGATAAAAACGGAACGATCGATTCAGCTTTTCTTGCGTGGTGGCAAGCCGGTGTGCTGCGTCAACAGTTGGCCTTTTTTAGGCTGCCCAACTCGCTTGGGACTCGTGGACAGAGACACCGAAGACTTGGCCCCCGCCCCAGTGCTGTTTTTGCGCCGAGCACTTTGGTAGCCCTCTTCAGCAAGAGGTTGCCAGTTCGGAATCAAGTGGTGTTTGCCGTTGCCGATCAAATCCGATCGGCCCATGGCCTTGAGCGCTTCGCGCAGCAGGGGCCAATTGGTGGCGTCGTGGTAGCGCAAAAACGCCTTGTGCAGGCGGCGGCGTTTGTCGCCTTTGACCACGTCCACTTTTTCACTATCGCGGGTGATTTTGCGCAGCGGGTTGCGGGTGGAGTGGTACATGGCCGTGGCCGTGGCCATGGGGCTAGGGTAGAAGGTTTGCACCTGGTCGGCCCTGAAGCCGTTCTTTTTGAGCCAAATGGCCAAGTTCATCATGTCTTCGTCGCTGGTGCCCGGGTGGGCGGCGATGAAGTAAGGGATGAGGAACTGTTTTTTGCCCACTTCTTCGCTGTACTTGTCAAACATCGACTTGAAGCGGTCGTAGGTGCCGATGCCCGGCTTCATCATCTTGGACAGCGGGCCGCCCTCGGTGTGCTCGGGCGCAATCTTCAGGTAGCCGCCCACATGGTGCTGCACCAGCTCTTTCACATATTCGGGCGACTGCACGGCCAGGTCGTAGCGCAGGCCTGATCCGATCAGAATCTTCTTGATACCCTTCAGGTTGCGAGCACGGCGGTACATATTGATCAGCGGGCCGTGGTCGGTGGTCAGGTTCTGGCAGATGCCGGGGAACACACAGCTGGGTTTGCGGCAAGCGGATTCGATCTCGGGGGTTCGGCAGCCCAGGCGGTACATGTTGGCAGTGGGGCCACCCAAGTCAGAAATGATGCCGGTGAAGCCTTTGACCTTGTCGCGGATGTCTTCGACCTCGCGAATGACCGATTCTTCGGACCGGCTTTGGATGATGCGGCCTTCGTGCTCGGTGATGGAGCAAAAGGTGCAGCCGCCAAAGCAGCCACGCATGATGTTCACGCTGAAGCGGATCATTTCCCAGGCGGGAATTTTGGTCGCGTGGTCGTGGCTGCCGTTCTCGTCGGCATAGCGCGGGTGAGGGCTTCGGGCATACGGCAGGTCGAACACATGGTCCATCTCGGGCGTGGTGAGAGGAATTGGCGGCGGCGTGATCCACACGTCGCGGGCGGTGTGGCCTTCGCCATGCGCTTGCACCAGGCAGCGGGCGTTGCCGGGGTTGGTTTCCAGGTGCAGCACCCGGTTGGCGTGGGCATAGAGCACGGCGTCTTGCTTGACCTGTTCGTAGCTGGGCAGGCGGATCACGCTTTTGTCGCGGGGCGGGACTTTGTGGGTGCCTTTGCCGCGCAGCTCGGGTAAAGCTGGCATGGATTGCCGCGCTTCGCTCGCAATGACAACACTTCCGTCATCGCGAGGAGCGAAGCGACGTGGCGATCCAGTGGCGGCGTTGGGCACAAACTTCAAGGTCTGAACCTTCTGGTTTTCGCCCTCGGCCACTTCCTTGGCCTCTTCCTCACGGGCGCAAGTAGCGCCCTGCTCCCGCGCTTGGTCCGAAATCATCAAATACGGGTTGATGTGCGCTTCCACATGGCCGGGCGTGTCCACGCTGGTGGAGTCGATCTCAAACCAACCCTCTGGGGTTTCGCGGCGCACAAAGGCGGTGCCGCGCACGTCGGTGATCTGTTGCACCGGCTCGCGGGCGGCCAGGCGGTGGGCGATCTCGACAATGGCCCGCTCGGCATTGCCGTACAAGAGCAAGTCGCATTTGCTGTCCACCACCACCGAGCGGCGCACTTTGTCAGACCAGTAGTCGTAATGCGCGATGCGGCGCAAGCTGCCTTCGATGCCGCCCAACACGATGGGCGTGTCAGGAAAGGCTTCGCGGCAGCGCTGGCTGTAGACGATGGCGGCGCGGTCAGGGCGCTTGCCACCCACGTCGCCCGCGGTGTAGGCGTCGTCGGTGCGAATTTTGCGGTCCGCCGTATAGCGATTGATCATGGAATCCATGTTGCCGCTGGTAACGCCCCAAAACAGATTGGGTTGGCCCAAGGCCTTGAAAGCCTCGGCGCTGGTCCAATCGGGCTGGGCGATGATGCCGACCCGAAAACCCTGGTTCTCCAGCATGCGGCCGATCACGGCCATGCCAAAACTCGGGTGGTCCACGTAAGCGTCGCCGGTGACCAGCACAATGTCGCAGCTGTCCCAGCCCAGTTGGGTCATTTCTTCCCGGTTCATTGGCAAAAACGGGGCCGTGCCAAAGCGCTGCGCCCAGTATTTTCGGTAACTGGTCAGCGGTTTGGCATCACGCGGGAAGTAAGAGACGTCGACAAAGGCGTTCATGGGCTGGGCACTCGGGGTAACTCACTAGTGTAGGGGCTCACCGGTGGGCTTGAAGCTGGCGCGGGTATTCACCCGAGTACTCGCCCGGAACCGTCAAAGCCTGCAGCCGAGTCCCCGCGTCACAGGTCTTTTTGCGCCCGCTCGATCAGGTCCACAAAGGCTGGCGCGTCGCCCAAGGCTTGAGCGGCCAGCAAGGCCAGCTTGACCAGAAAGAGTTCGGATTTTTCGGGGCCAGCGGCGTCAATGGCCATGGCCAGTTGGTCGTAGGCGGTTTCCAGACCGGGAATGTCCAAACCTGTGGCGTTGTTCATGGGGCTTCTCCGGTGGTGGCTTGGACGAGGGCAGCGTTCAGGCGCTGGGGATCCAGGTGCAACCAGCGGGCGCAAATGTGCTGGTCGGGGCGCAACAAATAAGCCGCGCCGAGCGCGGTAACGCCGTAGCGGCTGTGCACCCTGCCCTGCGCGTCGCTCAGCGTTTGCAGCCAGGGCGCATCGGCCTGGCTGGGTTGCAGGCCCGCAGGGCCAGCGCCTTGGGTGATGCAGGTGACTTGGAGCGGCAAACCCTTGGTCCGCCATTGGGCCACGCTGGCCAGCACATCGGCGGGCAAGGTGTCGGCCGCGCCAAACCACAGCAAGTCAAAGCCGCCGCCCAGGTGGTCAAGCAAAAACTGTGTGTCCGACAGGCGCACATTGAGCGGCGGCGCGCCGTGTGCGGGGCCGTCTTGGAACTGCGCGTTGTCGTCCACAGGGCAATTGAGGCTGGAGTGGCTGTAGGCGTGTGGGCGTGAGGTGCGCCAGTGGTAGAGCGGTCGTACAAAGGCTTCGGTGAGCGAGAGCGACAACACGGCGTCGCGCAGCAAACGAAAGCCGCGTGTGGGCGGGGTCATGAAGCGGGTGCTTTTGCCCGCTTCTTCGATGATTTCCCAGGCAGCGCCCACGCGCTCGGCGCTGTAGTTGGCCAGCAAGGCCGAAGAAGCCTGCCCCCGGCACACCAGACCCAGACGCCAGGCCAGGGCCTGCGCGTCCTGAAAACCGGTGTTGGCACCCCGCACACCAAAAATCGGCAGCAAGTGGGCAGCGTCGCCCATGAACAAGGTGCGCCCCACCAGGTAGTCGGGCAAGGTGAGCGTGCGGGCCGAGTAGACCGAGGACCAGTCCATCTCCCAAGGCTTGTCGGCATGGCCGATCATGGCCAGTTGGGCGTTGATGCGGATTTTGAGGGATTCGGGCGACAAGGCTTGCTCGGGCGTTTCGCCCTCGGGCAGTTGGTAGTCAACGCGCCAGATGTCCAGGGGCTCGCGGTGCAGCAGCACGGTGTTGCCGGGGTTCCAATCGGGGTCAAAAAAGGCCAGGCGCTCGGTGGGCAAAGGCAGGTCGATGCGGATGTCGGCAATGACAAACCGGCCTTCGTAGGATGCGCCTTCGAGCTTGAGGTCCAGCATGCTGCGGATGCTCGAGCGGGCACCGTCCGAGGCGACCAGCCATTCGGTCTGCAGGGTGTAAGGGCCTTCGGGGGTGTCGACTTGCAGTTGGGCGTGGTCGGCGTGTTGCTCAAGCGCCATGACGCGGTTGCCCCAGCGCAGATCGATCAAGGGGTTGGCCTCGCAGGCTTCGACCAGGTACTGCTCCAGAAACTGCTGCTGCAGGTTGATCATGGGGCCAAATCGGTCGTTCTCGTCGTGTGGGGCTTCCATGCGAAACACGCGCTCGCCCCGGTAATACGAGTTGCCAAAGCGCCAGGGCAAACCGTTTTGTGTAACGCGCTCGGCCACGCCCACTTGCTGCAGGATTTCCATGGAGCGGCGGGTGAACACGATGGCACGGCTGCCCTCGCACACTTGCAGCTCCGATTCCAGCAACACGCAGGGCACCCCAAAGCGCGCCAGCTCCAAAGCGGCCGTCAGGCCCACCGGACCGCCGCCTGCAATCACCACAGGGTGCAGCGGCTGCACCGGGTGCTGCGAAGGCAACCAGGGCTGGTGCACGGTGTAGTCGTAATAAATCGAGCGGCGGGGCGCGCTGGCCGGTTGGTGCATGGTGCCTCCAGGGATGGGAACTTCACTGACTCAATGGGGGCCGATTTTAGACAAGGTCTGGCAAAAAAGACGTCCCCTTTTGGGGACAGGCTCCAGGCTCTGCGGGGCAAGCAACCAGGCCACCAAGGCTTTGTGGCCCGCCACGCCCAGCTTGCGGTAAATGCGTTTGGTGTAAGTCTGCGCACTGGCCAGCGTCAGGCCCAGACGCTCGGCCAATTGTTCGGTGCTCAGGCCTTCCAGCAATCCGCGCACCACATCCAGATCGCGCGGGCTGAGCGCCGGGCCCCGCAGGGCCAAGCGGTCCAGCAACAAGGCCATCAGATCCACGCTGAGCACTTGCCCGGTGTAGTGCAAGCGCACCGCCTGCACGATCAAAGGTGCCAAGGCTTGTACGGTGGCCAGCTCGGCATCCGTCATCAAGCCGTGCTCCAGTCCCCGGTACAGGTTGACCGACAGCCAGCGTCGGCCCTCGTGCAGCGACAAAATGGCCAGCCGTTCGGCCACACGGGGCCATTCGTAACAAATTTGCCGGTACTCCGGGTGTTCGACAGCGTGTGCGGCTTGCCGGTGCAGCACGATGTGCGGCTGCTGGGGCGATGCCCGCAGGGCGGCTTGGTGGTGCGTTTGCATGGCCAGCTGCGCGCCGTCCAGCCTGTAAAAACGCTGCACATAAGCTTGCGAGATGTCGGGCAAGGCGAGGGTGCGCGCCCGGTCGCCCACCGCCAGGGTGCGTGGCCGCCCTGCCCCTTCGAAGGAAAAAATCGTGCACTGCGCCATGGGCACCCAGGTGGCCAGCAAGCGCAAGATCTCTTCGGCCACGGCGTGGCGGTCGGAAGCGCCCAATTTGCCCATCAAAGCCGCCATTTGCCAAAGCGGCACATTGGGCGAGGCCCCAGGGTTGACAGGGCAAACCCAATGGTCCGCTGGCGCGGACACGGGGGAGCAGTCTGGACAGGTCATGGGGCGATGTTAGCCGGGGCTGTGCGGCGGCAGTGAGCGCCGGTTTTCAGGCTTCAGAACACCTTGTCAGAACGAATGGCCCTTGGGGTATTCTTAAACAATGCCTTTTTCTCTTGCCTGCCCTGCCCACCACGAACTGGTCATCAAAAAAAGCCGCTTCATCGCCTGCGTTGAATCGGTCGCAGGACGCGACGAGGCGCAGGCCCGGGTGGCGCAACTCAAGGCCGAGCACCCCGATGCCGCCCATGTGTGCTGGGCGCTGCTGGCAGGAGGCCAGTCGGCGGCTAACGACGATGGCGAGCCCGGCGGCACCGCAGGCCGACCCATGCTGGAAGTGCTGCGCCACCAGGATCTGCAAGGCGTGATGGCTTCAGTGGTGCGTTACTTTGGCGGAGTCAAGCTAGGCGCAGGCGGTCTGGTGCGGGCCTACACCGATGCGGTGGCCCAGGCACTGCTCACCGCAGAGAAAATCCCACTGATCAAGCAGGCACAACTGGCGTGCAGCTTTCCCTATGCACTTGAAGGCCTAGTGCGACGTGAACTGGAACTGGCGCAGGCGCAGCTGCTGGAAGTGGGGCATGGCAGCGTGGTCACTTTGCGCTTTGCCCTGCCCGACACGCTGGCAGCGGCCCTGATGGCGCGGTTGAGCGAGAGCGGTCGGGGCCAACTGGTGTGGCTGGACGGTGACACCTCAGATTGAGCCCACGCAGAGATAATCCGAGACATGCCCGAACACCAGCCCCTGCAGCAACCGCGCTCCAAAACTGATCTGTTTGTCTCATTCACCCTCTTAGCCCTGCAAGGCTTTGGCGGCGTGCTGGCTGTGGTGCAGCGCGAGTTGGTCGAAAAAAAACGCTGGATGACACGCGAGCAATTTGTCGAAGACTGGGCGGTGGCGCAAATTTTGCCGGGGCCGAATGTGGTCAATTTTTGTCTGACGATCGGCGGTCGGTATTTTGGTTTGGGCGGTGCCCTGGCCTCTTTGGCGGGTTTGCTGATGGCCCCTTTGGCTGTGGTTTTGCTACTGGCCATGGCATTTGGAGGCGTATCGGATGCCCCTTGGGCGCAAGGCGCCTTGCGTGGCATGGGCGCTGTGGCGGCCGGTTTGATTGCCGCCACCGGGATCAAACTGATGAGCGCCTTGAAACGCAACCCCATGGGTTTGCCAGTGTGCGCGGCCGTGATGCTGTCAACCTTCGTCTGTGTGGGCGTTCTTCGCTGGCCGCTGATCTGGGTGCTGTTGGGGGTGGGCAGTGCCGCTTGTGGCTGGGCTTATCTTCAGTTGACGCGCCAAATTCTGAACAAAGGGGACGCCGCATGAGCCTTGCTGTATCACTGAGCATCAGCGATTGGCTGGCGTTTTTCAACCACTTTTTGTCCCTGTCCTTGCTGGCCGTGGGCGGCGCGATCATCACCGCGCCCGACATGCACCGTTTTTTGGTGGACGAGCACCAGTGGCTGAGCGACGAACAATTCAGCTCCTCCATCGCGCTGGCGCAATCTGCGCCCGGGCCCAATGTGTTGTTTGTGGCCGTGATCGGCTGGAACGTGGGACTGAACGCAGGCACTGGCATGGGAGGCGGGTGGTTCAGCGTGGGCTTGTCGGCCTTGGGCGTTGTCCTGAGTTTGCTGGGCATCATGCTGCCCTCGTCCATCCTGACTTACAACACAACGCGCTGGGCCCAGCGCCACCGGGACAAGTTGGGCGTGCGGGCCTTCAAGCTGGGCATGGCACCTGTGGTCATTGCGCTGCTGGTGTCCACCGGTTGGCTGCTTACTGCGGGCCACAACCAGCCAGCGAAAGACTGGCCGCTGTGGATGCTCACGTCCGTGGCCATGCTGCTGGTCTGGCGCACCCGCATCCATTTGTTGTGGTTGATCGGCGCGGGCGCTGTGATCGGCGGGTTGGGCTGGATCTGAGGCCTCAGGGCTGGGCAGCCCGTCAGCGCGGGTTCTCGAAAAAGACCGTGTTCGAGTAATCGCTGACCTCGAAATACACTTTTTTCTCGCCCGGATCGACCTCGAAGTTGAAGTTTTCATCGAGCACGCCGTAACCATAGCGGTAAGCGCGTGGTGATTTGTCATCGGTGCCCAAAGCGGTGCTAACTTTGTCGACCTTGATAAAGCGGCGCACCAACTTCTCGCCTGCGTAGACCTCCATCACACCGTTGGTGCCAGTCCAGTTCTGGATGCTGCGACCAATTTTGTTTTGCTGCTCTTGTGTGCAAGCGGCCAGCAGGCAGGCCGAACCGACGGCGAAGATCAAGGCGATTCGGGAGGTGTTTTTTGACATGTCACGTTCCTTATTTGAATGGTTGGTTGCTTAAAAAGAATCTCAGCTACGCTGACGCAGAGCCTCATAAAGGCACACGCCACTGGCCACCGACACGTTCAGGCTTTCCACTGCGCCGCGCATGGGGATGCTGACCAGCTCGTCGCAGTTCTTGCGCGTCAACTGGCGCATGCCCGCTCCTTCGGCCCCCAGAACCAAGGCGGTGGGCACTTTCAGATCGACATGATAAATGGTACGGGGCGCATCATCGCTGGTGCCCACGATCCAGATACTCCGCTCCTTGAGTTCGCCCAAGGTGCGTGCCAAGTTGGTGACCATGAAATAAGGCATGGTTTCGGCCGCGCCGCTGGCCACTTTGGCCACGGTGGCGTTGATGCCGGCCGCGTGGTCTTTGGGGGCGATCACGGCATGTGCGCCAGCACCGTCGGCCACGCGCAAGCAAGCACCCAGGTTGTGCGGGTCGGTCACACCGTCCAGCACCAAGAGCAAAGGTGGGCCTTCTACGGTATCGAGCAAATCATCCAACGAATGGTTTTGGGGTAAGGGCGCGACCATGGCCACCACACCCTGGTGGCCGTGACCACCGGCCAGCTTGGCCAGGCGTTCACCGTCCGATTCGATCATTTTCATGCCCGAATCGCGGGCCTTTTCGATGAACTGGCGCATGCGCGCATCGCGGCGCGTGACCTCGTAATGGATTTCAACAACGGATTGGGGGGCGATCTTGAGGCGAACGCCCACGGCATGGAAGCCGAACAGCACTTTGTGAGATGACATCCCCGGATTATCGTTGGTCACAACCATCCGGCTGATCAAAGACTCATGCCAAAGGCATAAAGGCCTTCTATTGATCCGGCCTCATGAAGTCTTGAGTGACAGGCAAGGAATAGATTTTTGTAGAAGCCCACCCCTGTGGGCGATGGGCGTGGCACACGCCCTGCAAGCCATCGCCCACGGGGTGGGCTCCTACGGGGACAAGAACATACACATGCAAGAGCTGTCAGAGGGAATTGCAAATCGCATGGGACAAATTCATAAATGTCCCGTGCGGGTTTTCAGGACGGTTGCGCGATTGCCTCGGACAAACGCCCTGCCTGAATCAGCAAGCTGCGCTCGCACTTGGCGGCCAGCTGGCGGTCGTGTGTGACCAAGACCAAGGTCGTGCCATGCTCGCGGTTGAGCGCAAACATCAAGTCCATGATGGCCTCGCCGGTGGCGTGGTCCAAACTGCCGGTGGGCTCGTCGGCCAGCAGCACATCGGGTTGCACCACAAAGGCTCGGGCCAGTGCCACACGCTGTTGCTCGCCGCCACTGAGCACTTTGGGCAGGTGCTTTAGGCGTTCACCGAGGCCCACGCGCTGCAAAATGGCCGTGGCAGTGCTGCGGGCATCGGGTCGATCGGCCAACTCCAGGGGCAGCATGACGTTTTCGAGGGCTGTCAGGTTGGGCATGAGCTGAAAGCTCTGGAACACAAATCCCACATGTTGGGATCGCACGGCCGCACGCTCGTCTTCGGACAAATCAAACAACGATTGCCCGGCCAACACCACCTGCCCGGTGCTGGGTGTGTCCAATCCGGCCAGGATCGCCAGCAGTGTGCTTTTGCCCGAGCCGGAAGCACCGACAATGGCGGCTGTTTCCCCCGCGTTCAATGAGAAGTCGATATCGCGCAAAATGCGCAGTTCGCCGCTGGCGTCTTGCACCGTTTTGGAGACGCCACGCACGGCAATGATGGATTCAGGCATGCACAAACCTTTGTTGAGACGACGCCACTTTAACTGGACCTTGCTGGCCCTGGTCAGTTGGGGCCTTGCCGCGCCAGTGACGGCGGCCTCCGGGCAGCGCATTTTGGTGTTAGGTGACTCACTCAGCGCCGAATACGGCTTGGCCCGTGGCTCCGGTTGGGTAGCCTTGCTACAAAAACAGCTGGCCGCCGAAAAGCCGGACGTTCAGGTCATCAACGCCAGTATCAGCGGCGACACCACCTCGGGAGGTCGCTCTCGCCTGCCCGCCTTGCTGCAACGTCACCAGCCCAGCCATGTGGTCATCGAGCTGGGTGGCAACGACGCCCTGCGCGGCCTGCCGATGAATATGACGCAAGACAACTTGCTGAACATGACGAAGCAAGCTCAAGCGGCCGGGGCGCAAGTGCTGCTGTTGGGCATGCAAATGCCCCCCAATTACGGCCTCGACATGGCGCGGCAATTTGAAGCCGCCTACGCGCAAGTGGCCAAAAGCCAAAAGGCGGCGCTGGTGCCCTTCTTTTTAAAAGGCGTGGGCGACGACCCCGAGCCGCTCAAATGGTTTCAGAGCGACCGCATCCACCCCAACGAAGCCGCGCAGCCGCGCATGCTGGCCAATGTTTGGCCCACCCTCAAGAAACAACTGAAATGAGCCTTCACCTGATCTCGGCCTTTGAAGCCATGGGCCGACTGAACGAGTTTGACGCCATCCTGGATGCACGTTCTGAAGGCGAACACGCCGAAGACCACTTGCCCGGCGCTTTGAGCTGGCCGTCGCTCAACAACGAAGAGCGCATCAAGGTGGGCACGCTGTACAAACAGGTCAACCCATTTGAGGCCCAAAAAGTGGGCGCAGCACTGGTGGCCAAAAACATCGCCCGCCACATCGAAACCCAGGTGATGGACAAGCCGCGCAATTGGCAACCTCTGATTTATTGCTGGCGTGGGGGCAAGCGCAGCAACTCGCTGGCGCTGATCTTGGGGCAAATCGGCTTCAAGGTTCACCTGATTGAGGGCGGTTACAAGGCCTTTCGCAAAGAGGTCATGGAAGACACGCCTCGCCAAGCCCGGCGCCTGCAGTTCAAGGTGTTGTGCGGGCCCACCGGCTCGGGCAAAACGCGCTTGCTGCAGGCTTTGGCGCAAGAAGGTGCTCAGGTTCTGGACTTGGAAGCCATTGCATGCCACCGCAGTTCGGTGCTGGGCTTGATTCCGGGCACGCCGCAGCCGACGCAAAAAGCCTTTGACACGCAGGTCTGGGATGCTTTGCGCGGCTTCAGCGCAGACCGTCCGGTGTTTGTGGAAGCCGAAAGCAAAAAGGTAGGCAATCTGGCAGTGCCGGACGAGCTGATGGTGGCCATGCGGGCCAGCCCCTGCCTGCGGGTGGACCTGTCGCTGGAGAATCGGGTGAATCTGCTGATGGAGGATTATGCGTTTTTCACGCAAGACCGCGCCCTGTTTGCCGACCGGTTGGAGCGGCTGACGGCCCTGCGCGGCAAGGCTGTGGTGCAAGGATGGCAAGAAAGAATAGAGCGGGATGAAATGCGTGAGGTGGTGACCGAGTTGCTTTCAGGCCATTACGACCCGGGTTACGAGACCTCCACCGGAAACAACTTTGTGCATTACGCCCAAGCCCCGCGAGTGACACCTGCGAGCCACAGCATGCCAGACATGCTGGTTTTGGCGCATGGGTTGGTGCAAAGGTGATCTGCGGCCGGTGATTCAAGCAGCAGGCGTGGAAGAGTCGACCGCACCGGGCGTGGACGAGTCAGCAGCAGCGAGCGCTGCATTGTTGGCGTCGCCCTCTTCGCCCTCGATTTCGGAGCCGTCTTCAGCAAACAGGCCCGATTTGCGGTCGGACTTGGCTTTGAGCTTGTCTTCTTTTTTGCGTTTCTTCGCCAGTTCTTTCTGGCGTTTTTCGAATCCGTAGTTGGGTGTGGCCAAGATGGCTCCTTTAATTTGAGCTGCCCAATGTAACAGCTTCTTCAGGCTTTTCTTCCCACTCGACGCTGCCCCGGTAGGCATGCCAGCTGGCGTGACCCAACCACGGCCCCACCACGATGATGCCCAAGGCCCAAGGCCACAGGGCCGCTATAACCAACACGCTCAGCAGCAAGCCCCACAGCAGCATCACACCCGGGTGCAAAAAAACCACCCGCATGCTGGTGATCACGGCCGAAATGGCATCGGTGTCGCGGTCCAAAATCATGGGAATAGACACCACTGACAGGCCATAAACCAAGGCTGCAAACACGCCGCCCACGGCCAAATAGACCATCAAAAATTCGATGTTTTGTGGGTTGAACACCGCCTCGATCACGCCAGTGGTCGAAGGCATACCGGTGTTGAAGAACACCGCAAACACCACCAGCGACGCCCTGCCCCACAGCAGCTCCAGCACCATCAGCACCAAAATCAGCATGGCCATGCTCTTGATGTGCTGGTCCCAGCACATCAAGGAACTGGCCATGTCAGGCAATGTGCCCTGCTCGCGTTTGCGGCTGACTTCGTACAAGCCCATGGCCAAAAACGGGCCGACCAGCAAGCAGCCTGAGACCAAGGACAAGGCGTACTCTGGCTTGTGCTTGAACACCAAGGCCAAGACCTGAGCCATGCCCCAGAAACAGAGGCCATAAAACAAGGCAATACCCGGGTGTTGGCGCATGTCCCTCAAACCCCGAGCCAGCCAGCGAAAAGGATCAGCAAAGCCCAAGGGCCGCATGTGCGAGCGCGGCCCCATGGGCGGCGGTGGCACATACGGCGTGGTCATGGTGGGCAGGACTGACTCGCGGGCAGCTTCAAGGGACTTGGCGTCGGCGTTCATGTGAAAAGTCCGTCTGAAAATACAAAGGTTTTCAGATTACCCCCTCCGTAACGCTTTGCACAGTCTGGAAACCACCAACTGCGCGAGTCCTGGGCCACAAAAGTGACCTCACTGTCACCCGCGTGATCAGGCCATGGGCAAATGCGCCTGCACGGCTTGATGCAAGTCAAGAATCAAGTCCTGCGCCGACTCCAGACCGGTTGAAAAACGCACCAGCGTGCCAGGCTTCAAATGACCAGGCCAGGCCTGTCGCATCGAGGCAATGTTGTAGGGCACCACCAGGCTCACAGGGCCTCCCCAGCTGTAGCCGATCTTGAAGAGTTTTAACCCATCGCAAAACGCGTCCACCTGGGCTTGGCTGAAACGCGCGTCGATCATGACGCTGAACAAGCCTGCGGCCAAGCCTGTGCCGGAAACGCGATCGCAAAGAGCTTGCCAATGGGTGTGACCTGGCGCGCCTTCAAAGGCCGGGTGCATCAGTTGCGCGCATTGCGGCTGGGTTTGCCACCAGGCGGCCAAAGCGCGGGCGGTCTGGTCGTGCGCCGCATAACGCAGCGCGATGCTGGGCAAAGAGCGCAGCACGGTTTCAGCGTCATTGGCCGCCACACCCAGACCTAGGCGCATGTGGCAAAGTTTGATTTGCAGGTGCAAAGCTGCGTCGCGGGTGATGACGCTGCCCATCAGCACGTCGCCGCCGCCGCTGGGGTATTTGGTAAGCGCATGGGCGCTGATGTCCACGGCCAGGCTACCCACCCCATCTGCACCATCAGCCAACAAATCAAAAGGCTTGAACGCCAGGCCCGAGCCCCAGGTGTTGTCCAGGGCACACAAGACACCGCGCTTGCGGCAACGGCGCACCATTTCGGGCAAATCGGGAAACTCCATGCTCACCGAGCCGGGCGCTTCAAGCCACACCAGGCGGGTTTGGTCCGTGATCTGGCGAGACAGATCCTGCGGGTCCATCGGGTCGTAAAACCGGTGCGTGATGCCAAAGTGGCGCAACTCGCCATCGGCCAATGCCTTGTTAGGGCCGTAAGCGTTGTCCGGAATCAGGACTTCATCGCCGGTTTTCAGTACTGCCAAGGCCACCAAGGCCAAAGCCGCCAGCCCACTGGGCACCAGCATGCATTGCAGCCCCCCTTCAAGCGCACACAAACGCTCCTCAAGCAAGTAGGTGGTGGGCGTGCCGTGCAGACCGTAGGTGTAGGCCGATTTGTCTTTCCACTCGCGCTGGCGCATGTCGGCCACTGTGGGAAAGTAAACCGTTGAGGCCTTGAACACGCCCGGCTGGGGCGCGTCAAACCCGGCAGGCGGTGTGTAGGGGTGGTGAATCAGGCCGGTGACGCTGGGCACGGCGGGAAGCTTTGGATGGTCTTTTTGCATCCGGACATCCTAATACAAACAGCCTCCCAAAGGAGGCTGTTGGAGGTCAACTGAGGGAAAGTCCGAGTTGGATCAAACGCGCCACTTTTCCATCAACTTCTCGGGGCGCATGTTGTCGTACGGCTCAAAAGGCTGGTGAATCCAGGGGTTGGTAGGCAGGTCCTCGATCGAGTAATCGGGCTTGAAGCTGGACACGCCCTTTGTCCAGATCACGGCGGTGCGCAGCTCGGTGATCGGCTTGTAGTTGTTTTTCAGCTGGTCCACCACCGCACGCAGGGTGTGACCCGTGTCGGCCAGGTCGTCCACCAACAGCACTTTGCCAGCGATCTCGCCTTTGGGGGTGGTGATGTAGCGAGCGATGTCCAGGTAACCCTGCACCGTGCCGGCTTCGGCGCGGTAAGAGCTGGTGGACATGATGGCCAAAGGCTTGTCGAACACACGCGAGAGAATGTCGCCGGGGCGCATGCCGCCTCGGGCCAGACACAGGATGGTGTCGAATTGCCAGCCGGACTGGTGAATTTTGATCGCGAGTTTTTCGATCAGGTTGTGGTACTCGTCGTAGCTCACGTACAGGTGCTTGCCGTCTTCGGTCAACATGGTTTCACTCCAAAAAATCAGGGCTTGGAATCGGTCAATTCTGCGCAGCGCAACACTCAGACCGCAAAGGGGTTGTGCAGCAAGATCGTGTGGTCACGGTCAGGGCTGGTGGAGACCACATGCACCGGTACACCGGTCACTTCAGCAATGCGGTCGAGGTAATAACGGGCCGTGGCGGGCAGCTTGTCCATCTCGGTCACGCCTACGGTGGTCTCGGTCCAGCCGGGAATCACTTCATAAATAGGTTTGCACCGGGCGATCTCATCCGCGCCCATGGGCAGGATGTCAATGGTTTCGCCGTCCAGCTCATAGCCGGTACAAAGCCACAATTCTTTCAGGCCGTCGAGCACATCGAGCTTGGTGATGCACAAACCACTCAGGCCGTTGACCTGGGCACTGCGCTTGAGCAAGGCCGCGTCAAACCAGCCACAGCGGCGCGAACGGCCAGTGGTCACGCCTTTTTCAGCGCCTACGGTGGACATGTGGTAACCGGGCGTGCCGGGGGTTTCCCAATCCAGCTCGGTGGGGAACGGGCCGCCGCCCACGCGGGTGCAATAAGCCTTGGTGATGCCCAAAATGTAGTGCAGCATGCCCGGGCCCACGCCCGCACCGGCAGCGGCATTGCCCGCCACGCAGTTGCTGGACGTCACAAACGGGTAGGTGCCGTGGTCCACGTCAAGCAAGGTGCCTTGCGCGCCTTCGAAAAGCAAATTGGCACCCGCTTTGTGGGCTTCGTTCAACTCGCGGGACACGTCGGCCACCATGGGCAGCAGGTCTTTGGCATAAGCCATGGCTTCGTTATAAGTCGCGTCAAAGTCAACGGGTGCAGCACCCAAGATGTTGACCAAGATTTCGTTGTGCAGCGCCAAGTTTTCGCGCAGCTTGGTGGCAAAACGCTCGGGGTATTTCAGGTCTTGCACGCGCAGGGCGCGGCGCGCCACTTTGTCTTCGTAAGCGGGACCAATGCCGCGGCCTGTGGTGCCGATTTTGGCCGTTCCGGCTTTTTCCTTGGCGGCTTCGCGGCCCACATCGAGGGCGACGTGGTAAGGCAAGATCAGCGGGCAAGCCTCGCTCACGCGCAAACGTGAACGCACCTCGACACCAGCTTTTTCAAGGCCCGCGATTTCTTCGAGCAGCTTGGGCACGGACAGCACCACTCCGTTGCCGATGTAGCACTTGACGCCGGCGCGCATGATGCCGCTGGGAATCAGGTGCAAAGCGGTTTTAACGCCGTTGATCACCAAGGTGTGGCCCGCGTTGTGACCGCCCTGGAAACGCACCACGCCCTGGGCGCTTTCGGTCAACCAATCGACCAGTTTGCCTTTGCCTTCGTCGCCCCATTGGGTACCGACAACGACCACGTTACGGCCTTGCTTCATGTTCATGCTTGAAATGTTCTTTCTCAAAGAGCCTTGACCAACCACTGCCCTGCCGCTTCGATCAACTCGCGGTCGCAATCGAATTCGTCCACTTCGCTTTCATGGCCTGGCAAAACGCAGACCACGGTTTCGCCCCGGCCGCGCAGCGCTGCGATGGCCGAACGCAAGGCGTCCGATTGACCCCATGGAGCGCGAATGGCTGCACGCAAAGCCAAAGGCTGAACGGCGGCCACCAATTCTTTCAAATCAAGACTGAAACCCACAGCCGGACGGTCGCGGTCGATGCGGTGCCCAAAGACCGCGCCCACACCGTCGTAGCGCCCGCCACGGGCCAGGGCGTCAGATGCGCCTTTGGCGTAAATGGCAAAGCGGGTGCCGCTGTAATAAGCGTAACCACGGGAGTCTCCCAGGTCAAAACTGACGGACACGCCTGGGATCTGCTCGGCCAACCAACGCAGCTGAGCCAAGGCCTGAGTGATTTCAGGGTACCCGGGCAAGCGCGATGCCGCCACGTCCAGGACGCTGATGTCACCGTACAAATCGACCAGGGCCAACAGTCCCTCTTTGACGGCGGGCATCAAACCGGCACTCAAACGGGTCAAGGCCGAGGCGTCTTTGCTCGCCAAGGCGGCATGGATGGCGTGGCGCTGCGCTTCGCTCAAAGGCTGGGCCTGCAACAAGCAGTTCACGATGCGGGCATCGGCCAGGTCAACCTGCAGCCCAGTGGCGCGCCCAGCAGACAAGCAGTCCAAGGCCAGCTGCAGGATTTCCAGATCGGCTTCAGGGCCAGCGTGTCCGTAAATTTCAGCGCCCAGTTGCAGCGGTTCGCGGGTGGCGTGTGGGCGTGCGGGGCGGGTGTGCAGCACCGGTCCGCAGTAGCAAAGACGGGTCAGAGATGTGCGACCGAGTAAGTGGGCATCGATGCGTGCCACCTGGGGGGTGGTGTCGGCACGCAAACCCAAGGTGCGGCCCGAGAGTTGGTCCACCAGTTTGAAGGTCTGCAAGTCGAGGGCTTCACCCGTACCGGTCAGCAGGGATTCCAAATGCTCCAGCAGCGGCGGCATCACCAGCTCGTAGCCATAGCCACGGGCGGTGTCAAGCAGTACGCGGCGAAGTTCTTCGATGTGGCGTGCCTCGGAAGGCAAGACATCGGCAACGTGATCCGGGAGGACCCAAGCAGACATGAGGGGATGGGGGAGACGATTAAAAACGAGATTTTACCGGGTTGACAGGCTCATTTCCGGCAAAGAGATTGGCAAATTGTCCAAATCCTGACTCTGTGTGAAGAATGGGCCCGATCGGATAAGCCGCACCAGCGTGAGGGTGTCAGGCCAGCAGCCAAATCACCACCAGCCCTAACACCACCATGATCATGCCGAAAAAACGGATCTGCCCCTCCTGAAGCTGGAGCATTTGCTCAAACAGGCCTCGCCATCGGCGAGGCGAAAGCATCGGCAATAACCCCTCCAGGATGAGCATCAGGCCAAAAGCCATCAGGAGGGTGTCAAGCAAAATTTACTTCCGGGCGGGCGCACCGCCCGGCGTGCCGCGCATGCCCTTAAAGAACTCGGAGCTGCCGGGGTCGAGCACCATCACATCGCCCTTGCTATTGAAGCTGGATTTGTAGGCTTCAAGGCTACGGTAGAACTGGGCAAACTGGGGGTCGCGGCCAAAAGATTCGGCATACAGACGGGCCGCTTGGGCATCTCCCTCGCCCTTGATTTTCTGGGCATCGCGGTAAGCGTTGGCGATCGTCACCTCGCGCTGGCGATCGGCGTCGGCGCGGATTTTTTCACCCTCGGCACCACCGGTCGAGCGCAGCTCATTGGCCACGCGCTTGCGCTCGGCTTCCATACGGCGATACACCGATTCGGTGATGGTGTCCACGTAATCGGCACGGGTGATGCGCACATCCACCACGTCCACGCCCCAAGGTTTGGCGCCCTTGACCACCACCAAGACGGCGGCTTTCACGTCGTCCATCAACTCCTCCCTCTTGAGAGACAGCAACTCGTTGACGGTGCGTTTGTTGATCTCCTCTTGGAAAGCGTTTCGTACCACACGGTTGAGCTGGTTGGTCCCGGCCTTCTCATCCAGACCCACGTTGCGGATGTAGGCCTGCGGGTCGGTGATGCGCCAGCGCACATACCAGTCAATCACCACACGCTGCTTTTCGGCCGTGAGCATGGGCTCGTTGTCGGGGCTGTCCAGCGTCAACAAACGCTTGTCGATGTAATTGACGTTTTGCAGTGGCGGCGGCAACTTGAAGTGCAGGCCCGGCTCAGTGATCACTTCTTTGATCTGACCCAAAGCGTAGACCACGCCAAACTGGCGCTGGTCCACCACGAACAAGGTAGAGCTGAGCAGCGCGAACACCACCAGCAAACTCGATATCCACAATCCGATGCGATTCATTGTTTTATTCCTTATCGTGGATCGCGGCTACGCGAACGCTCGAGGTCTCGTGAGCGGGTGTCCGCAGCGCCGTTGCTGCCGGCATTGGCGGGGACTGCGGGCACATCCATGGCGGGCGGGGCCACTTGCGTGACCTGTTGCATGATTTTGTCGAGCGGCAAGTAAAGGAGGTTGGAGCCTGACTTGCTGTCCACCAGCACCTTGGTCACGTTGCTGTAGATCTGTTGCATGGTGTCGGTGTACATTCGGTCGCGCATGACCTGGGGCGACTTCTGGTACTCGGGCAAGATGGTCTTGAAGCGCTGGGCATCACCCTCGGCTTGCGCCACGATGCGTTCGCGGTAAGCATCGGCCTCTTCCTTCAAACGCGCGGCGGCACCTACGGCACGGGGGATCACGTCGTTGGCATAGGCTTGCGCTTCGTTCTTGGCTCGTTCGCGCTCCTGACCGGCTTTAAGCACATCGTCAAAAGCAGCCTGAACCTGCTCAGGTGGACGCACGCCCCCTTGCTGCAAGTTGATGCCCACGACCTCAATACCCACTTTATAACGGTCCAAGATGGTTTGCATTTTTTCACGTACGCGAGGCGCGATTTGGTCGCGCTCTTCGGCCAGAGCTGAATCCATTTTCATTTTGCCCACCACCTCGCGCACGGCGGTCTCAGCCGTCTGCACCACGGCTTCGGTCGGATTGCGACTTTCGAACAGGTAAGCACGGGCATCGTTCAATCGGTACTGAACCGCAAACTTGATCTCGACGATGTTCTCGTCTTCGGTCAACATGGCCGACTCACGCAGGCCAGTGGCTTTGACGATGTTGTCGCGGCCAATGTCCACCGAACGGATTTGCGTCACAAAAACGAGTTCGTGGCGCTGCACTGGGTAAGGCAAGCGCCAATTGAAACCAGCAGTCACGGTCGAGTGGTATCTGCCAAACTGGGTGATCACCGCCTGCTGACCTTCTTGAACGATGAAAAAGCCGGTGGCCAACCAAACCAGCAAGGCACCGCCCAAAATGACCCCAATGCCCAGGTTCTTGATGAAGGCCGGGATTTCAGGCCCTCCCGATCCACCGCCACTGCCGCCGGGGCCTTGGGGACGCTGAGGCCCCCCCTTGCCGCCAAAGATCTGACCCAGCTTGCGGTTGAAATCACGCCACAACTCATCCAGATCGGGCGGGCCGCTTTGTTGTTGCTGTGGGCCACGTCCAGGGGGTGGCTGCCAAGCATCGGGCTTGGGGCCAGGTGGCGGCGTGTCGCCCGTTGGCTTGTTGCCCGAGTCACTGGAAGATTTGTCATCGTCACGACCCCAGCGTGGGTCGTTCAAATTGAACATGCCTCGTATCTTGGCGGGCAGCAAGGACCATCGCAGGGCTGGCAGTTGAAAATTCATGGTTCTTTGTCTTTGTCTGGATGACGGAACAGCATTGTGCCGAATTTAAGGGCCACTCAAGGCAAGTCACCGGGATAATCCCGGTCCAAGTCACGGGGATCGGGCTCGGGCGACTCGGCCGGTGGCAGAGCTGCCTTCACGATGTCGGACAGCGCCGTGCGCAAAAGGGCCAGGCCCTCGCCGCTTCGTGCGCTGAGGAACACGCGCGGCACAGGCTCCCCGTCCAGTTCGTACTGGTCCTGCATCTGCAAGGGGTAACGCTCAGCGGCCAGCGCATCAAGTTTGTTGAAGACGAGCAACTGCGGCACCTGATCGGCACCGATCTCGGCCAGCACTTTTTGCACCTCGGCCATCTGCTCCGGAAAATCCGGGTTGGCCGCGTCCACCACATGCAGCAGCAGATCAGCTTCGGTAGCCTCTTGCAGTGTGGCCTGGAAGGCTTCGACCAGACCGTGCGGCAAATCACGGATGAAACCCACCGTGTCGGACAGGGACACCGAACGCCCAGCTTCGCCCAAATAGAGCTGACGGGTGGTGGTGTCCAGGGTGGCAAACAACTGGTCGGCCGCGTAGGCGCTGGCTTTGACCAGGGCATTGAACAAAGTGGACTTGCCCGCGTTGGTGTAGCCGACCAGAGAAATATTGAAGGTGTCTCGGCGCTCGCGCTGACGCCGCTGGGTGTTGCGCTGCTTTTTGACCTTGACCAGGCGCTCCTTGATGCGCTTGATCGAGTCGTTGATCATGCGGCGGTCCAGCTCGATTTGGGTTTCCCCCGGACCACCTCGCATGCCGATACCACCGCTTTGGCGCTCCAGGTGCGACCAGCGTCGCACCAGGCGGGTGCTGATGTACTGCTGGCGTGCCAGCTCCACTTGCAGCTTGCCCTCGTGGCTGCGCGCACGTTGGCCAAAAATTTCCAGGATCAACAAGGTTCGGTCATTCACCGGCAAACCAATGTGGCGCTCCAAATTGCGCTGCTGAGCCGGGCTCAGGGACTGGTCGAACAAGACCTCGACCGCCCCATGCATCAGGGCCAGTTCCTTGATCTCGTCGGCTTTGCCGCTGCCCACAAAGAGCGCCGGGTCCGGTGCTTTGCGTTTGCAGGTCAGGCGGGCCACCGGCTTTAAGCCGCCAGACTCGGCCAAAAGGCCCAGTTCTTGCAGCTCTCCGTCAAAATGCGGCAGCCCAAAGTCAACGCCGACCAGTAAGGTCGGCGCGGCTTGTTGGGAAGATGTTTCAGACAATGTCAGCAACCTGCAGAGGCGGTGTCACACCGCCAAGCGAACAGAAAAACCGCATCAAGCGGTGATTTCACCCGTTTCGGGGGCGCTGAAAGTGACGGAGCGTCCGGGGACTATCGTCGAGATGGCGTGCTTGTAAACCATCTGGGTGACCGTGTTGCGCAAGAGCACCACATACTGGTCGAACGATTCAATCTGGCCTTGGAGTTTGATGCCATTGACGAGGTAAATGGACACCGGCACATGCTCTTTGCGCAGTGCGTTCAGGAAGGGGTCTTGCAAAAGTTGACCTTTGTTGCTCACGATATTCTCCGTGTTCAAAAATTATGAAGGATTGACCTTACCACAGGGAAAGCGGCATGATTTTGGTGAAATATAAATTCCTCAAATTTCAGCTGGATTCTTTGTCTGCAAAAGGATTTGTTGATGTTTTCATTTCAATTCGCATCGGCGTGCCGGCCAAACTGAAGGCTTTTCGAAAGCGACCTTCCAAAAAGCGCTTGTAGGTGTCGGTGACGTGCTCCAGCGAATTGCCGTGGATCACGATCACAGGCGGGTTCATGCCACCTTGGTGGGCATAACGCAGTTTGGGGCGGAACATGCCGCCACGTTGGGGGCTCTGGAACTGCACAGCCTCAAGCAGCAAACGCGTCAGAATGGGCGTGCTCATTTTGCACATGGCCGACTTGTGCGCCTGCACAATCGAGGCCCAGACAGGGCCCAGACCCTGACGTTTTTTGGCCGAGATGAAGTGCATGTTGGCAAAGCTCAAAAACGGCAAGCGGTTTTCAATGGAACGCTGCACCAACTGGCGCTGGTATTCGTCGATCGCATCCCACTTGTTGATCGCCAGCACCATGGCGCGGCCGCTTTCCAGAGCATATCCAGCAATGTGCGCGTCCTGGTCGGTCACGCCTTGCTCAGCGTCGAGCAAAAGCAACACCACATTGGCCGACTCGATGGCCTGCAGAGTTTTGACCACCGAGAACTTCTCGATGGCTTCAAACACCTTGCCTTTTCGGCGCAAACCGGCCGTGTCGATCAACTCGAACTTTTGGCCTTGGCGTTCAAAGGGCACGCTGATGGCATCTCGTGTGGTGCCCGGCATGTCAAAAGCCACCAAGCGCTCTTCGCCCAGCCAAGTGTTGATCAGGGTGGACTTGCCCACGTTGGGGCGACCGGCCACCGCCAGTTTGATGACCGAGGGGTCTTCTTCGGTCTCCTCGGGTTCGTCGGGCAAATTCAGCGACTCGAAAGCCAGCTCGACCAGACCCCGTGTGCCCTGCCCGTGCGCGGCCGAAATGGCGATCACCTCACCCAAGCCCAGTTCATAAAACTCGGTCAGCTGAATGCCTTCGAGCATGCCTTCGGCCTTGTTGGCCACCAGCAAACAGGGTTTGCCGATCTTGCGCAGGTATTTGGCGATGTCGTGGTCTTGCGCTGACAGCCCACCACGGGCGTCCACCACAAAAATGACGATGTCAGCCTCGGCCACGGCCTGTTGGGTCTGCTTGGCCATCTCTTTGTAGATGCCGCTGCTGGCATCAGGCTCAAAACCACCCGTGTCGATCACAATAAATTCTTGGCGACCTTGTTTGCCATTGCCGTAATGACGGTCTCGGGTCAGGCCCGCAAAATCGGCCACTATGGCATCCCGGCTCTTGGTGAGGCGGTTGAACAGCGTGGATTTGCCCACATTCGGGCGGCCGACAAGGGCCAGTACAGGTTTCACTTAAAAATTTTCCGATCCATCATTCAGGGCGAAATCCGAAGACGCCCCCAGTACGTGTCACCACCACCAAAGTCTGACCCACGGCCACAGGGCGGCCGGTGATGGCGCTGCCATCGGTGCCGATTCGCTGCAAGGGTTGTCCGTTTTGGGGCGAGAGTGCATGCACCCAGCCCTCCTGATCACCCACGACCAAGGCAGGACCCCAAGCCAAAGGCGTGCTCACGCCCCGAAAACGCAAAGCCTCTTGAGTCCAAAGTGGCGCACCCGAAGCGCGTTGCCAGGCGAGCAGCTTGCCGTCAGACTCGACACCCCACAGGGTTTGGGCGTCACCGTCCAGGCCTTGATGACCGTTGGCAGGGCGGCTCCAAGCCATGCGGCCATTGGTGCCATCGACACAGGACACCGAGGTCTGAAATGCGCGCACGCACACCGATGTGCCCACACGGCTGGGACCCGCCACCAAGTCGACCAGGCGCTCCACTTCGTTGGTTCCACGGGTGCTGCCCACCAGGGTTTCCCAGCGCACAGCGCCAGACAAAGGGTTCAAGGAGACCAGGCGCCCACCCCAGCCGACCAGCAACTGATCGCCCACGGGCATCAGCAAACCGGCTTGGCGCAAGACCAGCGGGTCACCCGGTCGCTGTTGCGTCCAGAGTTTCTGGCCCGTAGCCCCATCAAAAGCGCTCACGGACCGATCGCCCGTCAAAACAAAGACACGTTCACCGGCCACCAAGGGCGGCGTATACGACAAAGCCGATAAGGCCTGACGCCAAAGGATTCGCCCGCCTTCAACGGTCACCAGTTCGTTGTTGCGTGTGACCACTGCAAAGCGCTGGCCATCACCGCCAACACCCGCCTGGATGGGGGCGCCCAAGTTCAGCCGCCAGACATCGCGGCCATTGGCTGCATCGATCAGGGCCAACTGACCTGCTGTAGAGGCCACAGCCACTTGCTGACCATGGGCAGAGGCCATGAGGGGGGTGCTGACCTCGCCAATTTGGTTGGTCCAGGCCTTTTTCACAGTCCAAGAGCCGCTGACACTGGGCAGGGGTGAAGGCTGTGGCTTGTCGGGGGCACTGGAACAAGCCGACAACACGCACAAGCTGACCACACCCAACCAGCGGCCGCACAGAGAGTTGAGCAAACGTTTCACTTGGTGCTTCCTGTCGCAGTAGCCGGGCTGGCAGTTTCTGGATCCAAGCCCAAAGCATTGAGTTTGGCTTGCACCAAGCGCCTGTAATCAGGACTGTCACTCAACAGTTGCCAAGCGCTTTGATAAGCACTGACAGCTTCGCCTTTTTGGCCTTTGACCTGCATGACATCGCCACGCAAATCAGCGGCCAAACCCGCCATGGACGGGGTAAAAGGCGCACTCAACTGGGCCAGAGCCTCGTCGTTGGAGCCGGCATCGAGCAAGAGTGCAGAAAGTCGCAAACGCGCAATGTCGCGATACGCAGAATCGGGTGCCACCTCAGCGACCCACTTCAAAGCGGAGCGGGCGGCTTCAGCCTTGTCTTTGGCCTGCAAAGCCTTGGCCGCCAGCAAGGCAGCTTGGTGGGCGTATTGCGTACCACCGAACTTCTCTTTCATGTCGGCAAAACTGCGCTCCACACGGACCACATCCCCGGCAGTGACGGCGCGCTCGACCTCGTCAAACAGCACAGCTGCCTTGGCCGCCTGGTCGCGTTGCCAGTATTGGTAGCCGTTCCAAGCCGCATAGCTGCCCAAAACGACGATCAGCACCCAGGAAATCAGGTTGCCGTATTTCTTCCAGAAGTGTTTGATCTGGTCGAGTTGTTCTTGTTCTTCAAGGTCGAGGGCTTTGGCCATGGTGTGAGTAATGAGTTGAGCGCTTTAAAGCGCGGATTGTAGGCTGTGGGCCCACGCGGCCACAGTATTCAGCGGCTCGGTGCGCTGGGCTCCTTCGCCGTCACGCAGCGATTTGACCGCGACCAGGCCTTGGGCCAATTCTTCGGCACCGAAGACCAGGGCGAAACGCGCACCCGAGGCATCGGCTTTTTTGAACTGGGACTTCATGCTGCCCATGCTGTCCCCGCTGCCCGCATGCATTTGGGCCGACACGCCACAGGCGCGCAAGCTCTGCAGCAGCTGCATGGCCACCGGCAAGGCGGCGGTTTCGGGGATGATGGCATATGCATCAGGGGCCAGATTGGGCAAGGCCTCGCCCTGCTCCTTGATGAGTTCGAGTACGCGTTCCACACCCAAGGCCCACCCCACCGCAGGTGTTGGCTTGCCGCCAATTTGCTCAATCAGGTAGTCGTAGCGACCACCGCCGCAAATCGTGCCCTGCGAGCCCAAGCTGGTGGTGATGAACTCGAACACCGTGAGGTTGTAGTAATCCATGCCGCGCACCAGGCGCGGGTTGATGCTGTAGGTCACACCATTGGCGTCCAAGATGGCCTTGACCGCATTGAAGTGGGCCAGCGAGGCCGCACCCAAAAAGTCGAGCAAACGGGGGGCGGCCTCAACCACGCTTTGCATGGCCGGGTTCTTGGTGTCCAGGATGCGCAAAGGGTTGCTGTGCAGGCGGCGCTTGGCTTCTTCGTCCAGCACATCGCTGTGCTTTTCAAGGTGAGCAATCAAGGCTGCGCGGTGGGCTTGGCGCTCTGCGGGTTGGCCCAAGCTGTTGAGTTCCAGGCGCACATCTTTCAGGCTCAACACCTTCCACAGGTCATTGGCCAACAAGATCAGTTCAGCGTCCACCTCGGCACCACCAAAACCCAGCACCTCGGCACCGACTTGGTGAAACTGGCGGTAGCGACCGCGTTGGGGACGCTCATGGCGGAACATGGGGCCCATGTAATACAGGCGCTTGCCACCTTCGTATAGCAGGTTGTGCTCAACCACAGCGCGCACCAGACCCGCAGTGCCTTCGGGGCGAAGCGTGAGTTGCTCGCCGTTCAGGCGGTCTTCAAAGGAGTACATCTCCTTTTCAACGATGTCGGTTACCTCACCCAAGCCGCGCACAAACAAGGCCGTGGGTTCAAGGATGGGCAATCGCACGTTGCGGTAGGCGTAACGCGCCATCAAGGCGCGCACCTGCTGCTCCAGCCATTCCCAACGCGCCGAGTCGGGTGGCAGGATGTCGTTCATGCCCTTCACGCCGACCAGTTTTTGGGCCTTAATGGCCTTTTCAACTTGAGGGATGTTTTCTTTCAGCGGTTCGCTCATGTTGGTTCTGCAGATCCCGAACCAAAACGGTTCTCAATGTAGTTTTCAACCAGCACCTGAAACTCCTGTGCAATGCCTTCACCGCGCAGCGTCAGGCGCTTTTCTCCATCGATGAAGACCGGGGCAGCAGGAGCCTCACCGGTGCCGGGCAGACTGATGCCGATGTCCGCATGCTTGCTCTCTCCGGGACCATTCACGATGCAGCCCATCACGGCGACCTTGAGGTTTTCCACCCCGGGGTAATGGGCACGCCACACGGGCATTTGGGCGCGCAAAAAGTCGTCAATCTGCTTGGCCAGCTCTTGGAAGGTGCTGCTGGTGGTGCGCCCGCAGCCGGGGCAAGCGGTGACGCTGGGCACAAAAATGCGCAAACCCAAGGACTGCAAAATCTCGGATGCGATCACCACCTCTTGCGTGCGGGCTTCACCCGGCTGAGGCGTGAGCGAGACGCGGATGGTGTCGCCAATGCCTTCTTGGAGCAAGACCGACAAAGCCGTCGCCGAAGCCACCGTGCCCTTGGTGCCCATGCCCGCTTCGGTCAGGCCCAAGTGCAAGGCGTAGTCGGTGCGACGGCCCAACTCGCGGTAAACAGCGATCAAGTCTTGCACCCCTGAGACCTTGCAGGACAGCGCAATCTGCGCGCCATTCAAACCCATGGCTTCAGCCCGCTCGGCAGACGATATGGCCGATGAAATGAGCGCTTCGTACATGACTTGGCGCGCTTCCCAGGGCTGGGCGCGCTGACTGTTGGTGTCCATCAGATCGGCCAGCAACTCCTGGTCGAGACTGCCCCAGTTCACGCCGATGCGGATGGCTTTGTTGAAACGCATGGCCGCTTCGATCATCTGACCGAACTGCACATCGCGCTTGTCGCCCTTGCCCACATTGCCGGGGTTGATGCGGTATTTCGACAGCGCCTCGGCACACGCAGGGTAGTCGGTCAGCAAGCGGTGGCCGTTGTAATGAAAATCGCCAATCAGCGGCACGTCAATGCCCATCTTGTCAAGCTGGTCACGGATATGCGGTACCGCCTCAGCGGCTTCAGGTGTGTTGACCGTGATGCGTACCATCTCAGAGCCGGCAATGGCCAACTCCTTGACCTGAATGGCGGTGCCGATCACGTCGACCGTGTCGGTGTTGGTCATGGACTGCACGCGCACTGGGGCGCCGCCGCCCACGGTGACCACGCGCGAGCCCCAGACCACTTGGGACTGGCGGCTGCGCCTAACCGCTGGACGGGCGATGGCAATGGGCTCAGGGCTCAGTGGCAAGTTTGCAGATGACATGTTCACTCCTTCACTTCAAAACGAGCCACCGTCACCAGGGTGTGGGGCTTGAGGTCAAAAGCTTGGCCGCGAAGAGTTGCTGTGACCGCCTGGGCACGGCCGACCACAACACTCACGGGCAGAGGGCTCTGGATCCGGGTACTTTCGCCGGCCTTGACCACGCCACTCCAGATCACCGCTTTTTGCGCGTTGCGCACTTCCAGCCAACTGTCGCCCGAAGCGGAAAACACCCATTCGGGGGATGCATCAGAACGGCCTGCAGAAGATGATGCTGTGGCTGTCACTGGATTGGCAGGAATCACTTGCGAACTCTTGGTTGCCACGGGCTCTGTCACCACAGCGGTCGTTGCAGCATTAGGAACATTCGAGACAAAAGACGCTGGCGACTGCGTGGTTTTGGCATCAGAAGCTTCAAAGGTTGGCGATGTCGCGCCAACCACAGGCAGCGAGACAGGTTCTCCGACTTCTTGAGAAACCACCTGGTCAGCCATCAAGGATTTGACGTCCTCCAACCAAGCCCAGTGGGACGGACCGGGCAGCCAGAGCAGCGCGCCTGTCATGAAAAGCATAAAAGTGGCACTCCAGACCACTTTGGATGAAGCCATTCGGCCCCAAGGCAGACCAGCGATGCCCATAGAAGCCTCGTCCTCCAAAGGCTTGATGGAGCTTCGCAGAGGCTCCAACTGGAAGGACGATTGCGGTAATAAGGCCAAAATCGGTGCGGCGTCGGTATGCAAGTGACGGCAAACGCTGGAAGCCAGACCCCGGTAAAAAACGGGGCCTTTGCCAGGGTCAAGCTCATCCGCCTCCAAAGCCTCCAGTTGGCGCACCGGCACTTTCAAGGTGATCGATAAATCGGCCAGGTGGATGCCAGCCTTCAAACGCGCTTTTCGCAGCAACTGTCCGGCTGTCACGGCCAAAACAGGAGGCTCAGAACTACCGGACTGGGTTCCGGACTCAGTTTTTAGGCTTGGTGTCATGTCGAGGCTCCGAAAAAGTCACAGCAGAAAGGGGCACCCAATTGAGGGTGCGCTGCTCGGCCATACGCGATTGCACTTGGGTGCGGTCTTTCACATCACCAGCCAACTGGCCACAGGCAGCATCGATGTCATCACCACGGGTTTTGCGCACCGTGGTAACCAAACCGGCCTCTTGCAACTGCTTGGCAAAGGCCTGTACGCGGGTCTGGGGTGAGCGAAGCAACCCGGAAGCCGGAAAGGGGTTAAAGGGAATCAGGTTGAACTTGCAACGCAAGCCCTGGCGGGCGTGCCTTTGAACGAGGTCAATCAAGGCGCTGGCGTGCTCGGGCTGGTCGTTGACGCCGTCGAGCATGCAGTATTCGAAGGTAATGAAGTCACGCGGCGCATGGGCCAAGTAACCGATGCAGGCCTGCATAAGTTCGTCGAGCGGGTATTTCCGGTTGAGCGGCACCAAATTGTCACGCAGCGCATCAAAAGGCGCGTGCAACGAGACGGCCAGCGCGACAGGGCAATCGCCTGACAAGCGCTCGATCATCGGCACCACGCCCGAGGTGGACACGGTGACGCGTCGGCGCGACAGGCCATAACCGTGGTCATCGAGCATGGCGCGCAGCGCAGGAACCAAGGCCGAATAGTTTTGCAGAGGCTCACCCATGCCCATCATCACCACGTTGGAGATGACACGCTCATCGGTCTTGACGTGTTGGCGCAAAAAGTGCTCGGCAAACCACAATTGGGCGAGGATCTCGCCAGTGGTGAGGTTGCGGCTGAAACCCTGGTGACCCGTGGAACAAAAACGGCAGCCCACGGCGCAACCCGCTTGGGACGAAATGCACAAGGTACCCCGGTCGTCTTCGGGGATGAACACCGACTCGATGGCGTTGCCATCACCGACGTCAAACAACCATTTGATGGTGCCGTCGGCTGAAATGTGTTGACTGATGAGGGGGAGAGGCGCGACATGCGCATGAGACAGGAGTTTTTGGCGCAAGGACTTGGCCAAATCACTCATGTGTTCAAAATCTGCAGCGCCACGCTGGTGGATCCAGCGGAACAACTGGGTGGCCCGAAAGCGCTTTTCGCCCAGACCCTCGCAAAAAACGGCCAAACCTTCCAAGTCGAATTCGAGAAGGTTGGTCGTCATGGGGTCAGGGCGCAGGAGCGCGTGCGGTCCGCGACGCGATCAGCGTGCGTACACGTTCAAGCCGGCAAAAAAGAATGCAACTTCAGCGGCTGCAGTTTCAGGCGCGTCTGAGCCATGCACGGCGTTGGCGTCGATACTGTCAGCGAAGTCAGCGCGGATGGTGCCTGCAGCGGCTTTCTTGGGATCAGTAGCGCCCATCAGGTCACGGTTTTTGGCAATGGCGTTCTCGCCTTCCAGGGCTTGGATCATGACAGGGCCGGAGATCATGAAATCCACCAGGTCCTTGAAGAAAGGACGCTCTTTGTGCACGCCGTAAAACTGCTCGGCCTCGCCGCGCGAGAGGTGGGCCATTCTGGCAGCGACCACTTTGAGGCCAGCGGCTTCGAATCGGGCATAGATTTGGCCGATGACGTTCTTGGCGACAGCGTCGGGCTTGATGATGGAGAGGGTGCGTTCGATGGCCATGGTTTTTTCCTGTTAAGAGGTGATTTTTAACTATTTTTGCACTGCGGCAAAGCTCACCATTCTAACCTGAGTGGGTGACAAAATGGCCCCGCCAGCCGATGCACCGGCAGGTAAAACGGGATTTGACCATTCTGGACTGCCACGACGGCCAAAGCCCTTGTTCAGCGGCTGCGTCCACCACCGCCTCGGCCACCTCGGCCCGGGGTGGCCGGCGCTTTTTTCAAGCGATTGAAGCTTTCGGCGCCAATGTACTTGGCCTCGCTTTTGGGGGCATCAGATTGGGCGTGTAAGCCGGATCCCCCCGGTGCTTGGTTGGGCTTGGCGGCCGGTTTGGCGCGGGGCACGGCCGTGCCCGCGCGACCTTGTCCACCGGTGCGGGGGCGCCGGTCATTGCGATTGGTGCGGGTCGGCTGCTCTGTGACGGGGCGGGGACGCTCGCTCGTGCCCGCCGCCCGCATCAAGGCCCGAATATCGGCCTCGTCGAGTTCAAGCCATGCGCCACGGCGCAAACCGTGCGGCAGCACCATCGCGCCATAACGGATGCGGATCAAGCGGCTGACCGCATGACCGACCGATTCCATCATGCGGCGCACTTCGCGGTTGCGGCCTTCAGAGATGGTCACCCGGTACCAGCAATTAGAGCCCTCGCCGCCACCGTCTTCTATCGAGCCGAACTGGGCCGGACCGTCATCGAGCATCACGCCGTCCAACAGCTTTTGCTTTTCGTCCTTGCTCAGGGCACCCAGAACACGCACGGCGTATTCACGCTCCAGGCCAAACCTCGGGTGCATGAGTTGGTTAGCCAGCTCACCCGAGCTGGTGAACAGCAGCAAGCCTTCAGTGTTCAGGTCCAGACGGCCCACGGATTGCCATTTGCCGTTTTGCAGGCGCGGCAGTTTGCGAAACACCGAGGGGCGATTTTGCGGATCGTCGTGGCTGACGATCTCACCTGCAGGCTTGTGGTAGGCGATCACACGTGCGGGCGGCGGGTCGATGCGGATGCGGATCGGCTTGCCGTCGACCTTGATTTGGTCGCCATATTGCACACGCTGGCCCACATGGGCGAGTTCGTTGTTCACGGCAATGCGGCCTTCGGTGATGAGTTTTTCCATCTCGAGGCGCGACCCCATGCCGGCTTGGGCCAGCACCTTGTGAAGTTTGGGCGAGTCGGTTTGGGGCGCGAGCACGCGCTTGCCCAGGTCTTGCGCCACCGCTTCGGCTGCGTCCTCGTCATCGAACTGACCAGAGACCACATCGGCCAGGTCAATCGCTTTGTAAGGCGTCAGAGCCGTTGTGGCTGCACCCGTTTTGCGAGAAGCGTAAACGCCAGAGCGCTGGCCCTGCGCGTTGGAGGAAGAATCGTTCATGTGGGGGTGTTTTCTTGGCCGTGGCCGGGGTTGGCGGGGTCCACGTCGGGCAAATTGGCGTCCGAGTGGTGATCGCTGAATGGGCCGATCAATGCAGGGCTGGAAGGATCGCTGGAAAGCTCAGTTTGGGGGTCGTTGGGAGCTTCGGTAGAGGGCGCGGCTGAGCTGGGTTCACCCGCCAAGGTTGATTCGGCAGATTCGGCAAGAGCCTCTTCGAGCGAAAGGCTGGCCTGTGCCGGGGACTCGTCCAGCATGCCGGCCAGGGCCGACATGGGCGACTCGACTTGAGAGAGCAAGGGCAATTGGTCCAAAGCGGCCAGACCCAGATCGTCCAGAAACTGGCGGGTGGTGGCAAACAAGCTCGGACGGCCCACAGTTTCGCGGTGACCAATGACCTCGACCCAGCCACGGTCCTCCAGCTGCTTGATGATTTGCGAGCCGATGGTCACGCCCCGGATGTCTTCCATGTCACCACGAGTGACGGGTTGGCGATAGGCGATGATGGCCAGGGTCTCCAACACAGCTCGGGTGTATTTGGGGGGTTTTTCAGGGTGCAGGCGGTCTAAGTAAACACGCAACTCCGGGCGGCTCTGAAAACGCCAACCGCTGGCCACGCGGGTCAACTCAAGGCCTTTGCCCACCCATTCAAGTTCCAGGTCTTGCAGCATCAGCCGCAGGGTGTCGGCCCCGAGAGCATCGTCAAACAGCACGCGCAAATCGCGCAGCGACAAAGGCTGGCCCGCTGTGAGCAGGGCCGCTTCCAGGACACGCTTGGCTTGCGCCGTATTCATGGTGTCGGTCTTTCGGAAAAAAACGCCTCACGGCGAAGTGGCAAAACGCCTCACGGCGAGAGAATATGGCGGTACTCGACAGCCCAAAACCCTCCAAGAGGGTCGGGCCCAACGGCCTAAGCGGCGCGTCAAGGGGTGAGATTGTAACTGAGGCCCGAATTTTGCATGGCCTGGGCCATGTCCTCAGGCATAGCCGATGTCAGGTCGATGCTCTGGCCGGTGATCGGGTGCTCAAAGGCCAGCCGCCAAGCATGCAAAGCCTGGCGCGCCATACCGCCCATGGGGACGCCGCCGTAGACCGCGTCGCCCAACAAGGGGTGCCCCAGGTGCGCCATATGCACCCGGATCTGGTGCGTGCGCCCGGTGTGCAAGGTGCATTGCACCAGGCAGCAGCGCTCGCCTTGGTCCAGCAGGTTGAAGGTGGTGGCCGCAGTTTTACCCGATTGGTGGGCCAGGTCCACCACGGCCATGCGCAGGCGGTTAGCCGGGTCACGGCCAATGGCGGCTTCAAGCGTGCGCGGTGAGGGGCCGGTCCAGTTTTTATGGCCCAAGGCCAAGTACTGGCGGTGCACTTTCCGCGCTGCAATTTGAGCCACCAGCGCGTCCATGGCCTGGCGCGTGCGGGCCACGACCAACAGGCCGCTGGTGTCCTTGTCGAGTCGGTGCACGATGCCCGCACGGGGCACTTCGCTGGCTTGCGTGTCCAAGGCTAGCAAGCCATTGAGCAGCGTGCCGCGCCAGTTACCTGGAGCCGGGTGCACCACCAGACCAGCAGGTTTGTGGATTACGCGCAGGTGCGCATCTTCGTACACCACGTCAATGGGCATGGCCTCGGGCACAAAGGCTTGCGACTGCGGCGTGGCCCGCAAGGTGATTTGCAGCAGGTGCCCCAGCCGCACCTTGGCCGACACCTTGGTGGTCACACGGCCATCGATCAGCAACTCGCCTTGCTCGATCAATTGCTGCAAATAGCTGCGCGAGAACTCGGGCACCAACTGTGCCAATACCCTGTCCAACCGCTGGCCATGCAGCGTCACAGGAACAGCTGCAGTGCGCACCTCTTCTTGCGCTTCTTCTTGCGACGCTTCGAACGCGTGCTCAGCATCTTCGGCGAGCTCGCCGGAGTCATGCATTTCGGGTTCGGTCGATATAATCAAAGGGTTCAACAATCAAGGTGTCACAGATGCAAAGCTTCAGATTATCAATGGTTCCAGCTGGCCTGGTTTTGACCATGGGACTCCTTCTGAGTGGCTGCGCCAACACCCCCAAGGACCTGACGGCAGGCTGGACCCCTGAAAAGATCTACAGCGAAGCCCGAGACGAGGCGAGTGCTGGCGCCTGGGACAAGGCCATTGGCTATTACGAAAAACTCGAAGGCCGCGCTGCAGGCACTGCCCTTGCCCAACAAGCCCAGATCGACAAGGCTTTCGCCCAGTACAAAACTGGCGACAAGATTCAGGCGATCGCCACGCTGGACCGATTCATCCGACTGCACCCTACCAGCCCGGCCCTTGACTACGCGATTTACCTCAAAGGCTTGGTCAACTTCAATGACAACCTGGGTTTGTTCGCTTTCATCACGCGTCAAGACCTCTCCGAGCGTGACCAAAAGGCCGCGAAAGACTCCTACGAGGCCTTTCGCGATCTGAGCACACGCTTTCCGGACTCCAAATACACCGCTGATGCACGCCAGCGCATGACTTACATCGTCAACTCGCTGGCCGCTTACGAGGTGCATGTGGCCCGTTTCTATGCCAGCCGGGGCGCGCATGTGGCGGCCATCAACCGCGCGCAGCAGGCCATTGCCGACTACCAAGGCGTGCCCGCTTTAGAGGAAGCCCTGGCCATCTTGATCAGCTCTTACAAGGCCATGGGCATGACGACGCTGAGCAACGATGCCAAGCGTGTGCTGCAAAGCAGCTTCCCGAAGTCGGCCTTTTTGCTCACCGATGGCGCAGAGGTCAAGCGCTCGAGTGGCTGGCGTCTGTGGTGAGCTGACGCAGCGATTCCAGAAAAGCCGCGTGGTCCTCCAGGCGGCGCATGGCGGGTAAACCCCGCACCAAGCGGCGGCCGTAGGACATGGTGCTCAGGCGGTTGTCGCACACCACCAAAATGCCACGATCGGTTTCGCTGCGGATCAAGCGCCCTGCCCCTTGCTTGAGTGAGACCGCCGCTTCGGGCAGAGCGTGGTCAGCAAAAGCGCTCTTGCCCTGCTGCGTGATGCGCTGGCTGCGCGCCTCAAACAGCGGGTCACCGGGGGGCGGGAAAGGGAGCTTGTCGATGACCACCAGTTGCAGCGCATCACCGGGCACATCGAAGCCCTCCCAAAATGAGGCCGAGGCCACCAGCACGCAACCCAAGCGGCCTTGCGCGTCACCACGCGCTCCCCCTTCGCGAAAACGCTCCATCAAGCGTCGCTTGGGGCTTTGGCCCTGAACCAGCACCTCGACGCCACCGTCGCTCTGCGCTTGCAGTTGCTCACCAATGCTGCGCATCGCGTTCAAGGTGGTGGTCAACACCAGGGTTCGGCCGCCCAAAATCGCCAGCGCCTCGAGCACCAAAGCGGCCACTTGACTGGCGTGACCCGGGTCCCCTGGGCGCGGCAGGTGCGGCGGCACATACAGAGCCGCTTGTTGGGCATAGTCAAAAGGGCTGTTGACCTGCATGACCTCGGCCGAACTCAGGCCGCAAGGCTCGGTGAACCAACGCAAGCTCGGCTCGTCACCCAAAGTGGCCGAAGTGAAAATCCAGGCCCGCTGACCGACACCGCCCGTAGGGCCTGTTGCAGCCGGCGCGCCCTCCGCGTGTCGGGGGTCACCCGCCATCAAGGCTTCCAAAGAGTCGGGATCGACATCTTCGTCGGGACCGAGCGCAGCGCCAGACTCGGCACCACCGGGCTGCGCGGCTGACACAGGTTGTGTCAAGGCAGAAAAGGCCTGCGCTATGTCGAGAGGCGACTCGATCAGGCGCAGCTGCGCGCTGACCTCGGCCCAGCGCACGCCCTCGGGGTTGGGCGTGTCGGCAAACAAGGCAGCGCGCTGCATCAGTTCGCGGGTGCGGTCGCCTAAGCGCTGAAAATCCGGAGCCAACTCGCTGACCATCTCCAGGCCATTTTGCAAATGGGTCAAAGCCTGCGTCACCGCCTGCAAAGCCGCGTCCCATTCACCGGGCTCCACACCTTCGGGGTGTTGGCCGCTCCAGCGCAAGCGCACCGATCCTCGGTGCTGGCCAGCGGCCAAGCGCCAATCGCGGGTGGCTTTTTCCAATTGGGCCGTCAAACTTTGCCAATCGACCAGGCCACGGGCCAACTGCAACCCGGTGGCCAGCACGTCGCGCACCAACTCGTGCAACTGCACCGTGGACAGTTGCTTGCCCAAAAAATTCACCCCGATCTCGTTGAGCTGGTGGGCCTCATCAAACACGGTCACGCGAACCGTGGGCAGCAACTCGGCCACACCCGACTCGCGCACCGCCATGTCCGCAAAGAAAAGATGGTGGTTGATGACCACCACGTCCGCGGCCATGGCCTCTTTGCGCGCCAGGTTGACGTGGCAAGCGCGAAAGCGTGGGCAGGTTGAGCCCAGGCAGTTGTCGCGGGTGGAGGTCACCAACGGCCACAAGGACGAGCGCTCGTCCAAACCCGTCAGCTCGGCCATGTCGCCGCTGCGGGTGGATTGCGCCCAGGTCTCGATCTTGGCCAAGGCCTTTTGTGCCCCGGGTTGGGCCGATTCTGGGCTGTGCCGGGCTTGCTCCATGCGGTGCAGGCACAGGTAGTTGCCTCGGCCTTTGAGCAAAGCCACCCGAATAGGCAAACCCAACACCTCCACCAAACGCGGAATGTCGCGAGAAAACAATTGGTCTTGCAGCGCCTTGGTGGCCGTGGACACTAGCGCCCGCTGGCCACTCAGCAAGACCGGCACCAGATAGGCGTAGGTCTTGCCCGTGCCCGTGCCTGCCTCCACCACCAGCTGGCCGCCATCTTGCACCGTGCGGCTGACCGCCATGGCCATGTCGGTCTGACCCTGCCGAGGCTGAAAACCCGGCACGGTTTGCGCCAACACCCCGTGGCTGGACAGGGTTTCGGCCACCCGCTGATCGAGCAAATTCAAGCGGGTTCCTTGGGGGACAACTGAGATTGCAGCTGAACAATCTGGTCACGCAGGGCCAAACGGCGTTTTTTCATGCGACGCAAGCGCAGTTCGTCGAGATGAACGGGCACAGACACAGCTTGGTCAATCAACGCATCCAGGTCGGCGTGCTCGATTTGCCACTCAATCAGCTGGCGTTGGGGTGAACGCAAATCAACTGACGGTGTCTTGGACACATTGCTGGGGCCGTCTTCGCTCATGGCGCCCCCCGAGTCTCGGTTTGCTTGACTTGCAAACGCCGTTCGCGTTGCTCGTTGCGCCACGACCGCTCTTGCGCGTTCAAGGCCAACTCCTGCTGGCGCAAGGGCGCCAACGCCTGTCTTCGGATGAGCCTCGCATCGCTCAAGCAGTCATTGACGGCAAACTTTTGCCAACACGCCGCTTGCTGCATCTGCTCATTTTGCACGATGGCGCTGCGTTGTGCGGCCAGTGCCTGTCGTTGGCGCTTGATGGCCTCGGGCACCTCATCCGGGATTGGGTCCGAAGCCAATGGTGTCTGCGCGTCCAGCACGGGGGGGGCCGGATGCGTCATCGGGGCCGTCAAGGTTTCTGTCTGGACGGTTTGCGCCTGAACGCCCCAGCCCGATAACAGGCTCAGCGCCAAACCGCAACACCCGCTCAAAAGTGCGCGTGTCATGTGAGCTGCGTGTCCACCGTGCGGTGTTCCAACGCCAGAAACTCGCTGGACTGCATCTCATGCAAGCGCGAGACGGTGCGCGGAAACTCGTGCGACATCGGACCCGAGGTGTACAGGCCCTCAGGAGGCACGGCGGCCGACATGATCAGCTTGACCCGGCGGTCGTAGAGCACATCGATCAGCCAGGTGAAGCGCCGCGCTTCAGACGCCATGCTCACGGGCATATGGGGCACGTTGCTGAGCAAAACCGTGTGGTACTGCGTGGCGATTTCGAGGTAGTCATTTTGAGAGCGCGGACCGCCGCAAATGGCACGGAAGTCAAACCAGACCACATCTCCGGCGCGGCGTTTGGCGGTGATATCGCGCGCTTCGATGTGCAGCACCGGGTCTTCATCGGGGCCCGTGGCGAGGCGGTTGAAGGCATCGTTCATCTCGGCATCGGCCTGCTCACCCAGTGGCGAGTGGTAAAGCTTGACCCGCTCCAAGGTGCGGCGGCGGTAATCGGTCCCGTTGTCCACATTGAGCACCTGCATGCGCTGGTTCAGCAAAGCAATCGCCGGCAAGATGCGGTCACGGTGCAAACCGTCTGGGTAAAGACCGTCGGGCTCGAAGTTGGAGGTGGTGACAAAACCCACGCCGTTTTCAAACAGTGCCACCAAGAGGCGGTGCAAGATCATCGCATCGGTGATGTCGGCCACATGGAATTCGTCAAAACAAATCAACTGGTACCGCTTGGCCATGCGTTTGCCCAATTCGTCCAGCGGGTTCACGGTGCCCTGGATGACCGCCAGCTCACGGTGGACTTCGCGCATGAACTCGTGAAAGTGCAAACGGGTTTTGCGTTCGACCGGCACGGCTGCAAAAAAGCAGTCCATCAAAAAGCTTTTACCGCGCCCCACGCCCCCAAACATGTAAACCCCCTTGGGGATCTCAGGGCGGCTGAAGAACTTGCCCAGCAGACCTGAACGCTTGGATTGGTAGGCGGTCCACTCATTGGCGCACCGCTCCAGCGCCTCGATGGCCCGCAGTTGTGCCGGATCGCTTTGGTAAGCACGTTTTTGGAGCTCTTCTTCGTAAACTTCACGAACGGACATGGCTGGCTTGCTCTTCAATTCAAAAACAAAACCCGGGACCAAGCCCGGGTTTTAGGGATGCAGAACTTTAACCCAACTCACCCGGAACCGCAGTTCCGGGGGCGTCAAAGACTCAGAAGTTCAACGTGCGCTTGTCCACCGCCAAAGCGGCCTCTTTGGTCGACTCACTCAAGGAAGGGTGCGCGTGGCAAATGCGGGCGATGTCTTCGGCGCTGGCACGGAATTCCATGGCCACCACGGCCTCAGCGATCAACTCGGAGGCTTGTGGACCCACGATGTGTACGCCCAGGATTTCGTCGGTGGTCGCATCAGCCAGCATTTTCACCATGCCGGTCGTGTCGCCCAAAGCACGGGCACGGCCATTGGCCAAGAAAGGGAACGTACCCGCCTTGTAGGCCACGCCATCGGCTTTGAGCTGCTGCTCAGTACGGCCCACCCAAGCGATTTCGGGGCTGGTGTAGATGACCCAAGGGATGGTGTTGAAGTTGACGTGACCGTGTTGGCCCGAGATGCGCTCGGCCACGGCAACGCCCTCTTCTTCGGCTTTGTGCGCCAGCATCGGGCCACGCACCACGTCGCCCACCGCCCAAACCCCGGGCAGGTTGGTTTTGCAGTCGGCGTCGACCACGATCGCGCCGCGCTCGTCGAGTTGCAAGCCCACGGCTTCGGTGTTCAGACCGATGGTGTTGGGCACGCGGCCGATCGAGATGATCAGCTTGTCGGCGTCCAGCACCACGGCTTCGCCCTTGGCGTTGGTGTAGTTGACCGTGACGCCCTTCTTGCCGTTGACGATCTCGCCGACTTTCACGCCCAGCTCGATCTTCAGGCCTTGTTTGTCGAAAGCCTTCTTGGCTTCCTTGGCAATTTGCTCGTCCACGGCACCCAGGAAAGACGGCAGACCTTCGAGGATGGTGACTTCTGCACCCAGGCGACGCCAGACCGAACCCATTTCCAGACCGATCACGCCGGAGCCAATCAGGGCAAGCTTCTTGGGCACAGCACCCACGCGCAATGCGCCATCGTTGGACAACACATTGACTTCGTCAAACGGTGTACCGGGCAACGCACGGGCGTTGGAGCCGGTGGCGATGATGATGTGTTTGCCGGTGATCGACTCTTCGGTCTTGCCAGCAACCTTGATCTCGTAGCCGCCTTCAGCCTTGCTTGCAAAGCTGCCGCGTCCGTGGAAGAACGTGACCTTGTTCTTTTTCAGCAAGTACAAGATGCCATCGTTGTTTTGCTTCACGACAGTGTCTTTGCGGGCCAACATCTTGGCCACGTCCATCTTCACGTCTTTGGCGCTGATGCCGTGTTCGGCAAAGTGGTGGTTGGCGTGGTCAAAGTGCTCGCTGGACTGCAGCAGCGCCTTGGAGGGGATGCAACCCACGTTGGTGCAGGTGCCGCCGGGGGCTGGGCCACCGGCCGCGTTTTTCCATTCGTCGATACAGGCGACCTGGAAACCAAGTTGTGCTGCGCGAATGGCCGCAATGTAGCCACCGGGGCCACCGCCGATGACAACGACGTCGAATTGTTTGCTCATGGGATAGGTCTTTTGTATGGAAAACGCCCCCTGGGCAGGGGGCATTCAAAAACAAGGGGATTCAGATGTCGAACAGCAAGCGGGCTGGATCTTCCAGAGCTTCTTTCATGGCGACCAGGCCCAAAACAGCTTCGCGGCCGTCGATGATGCGGTGGTCGTACGACATGGCGAAGTAGTTCATCGGGCGAACCACAACTTGGCCGTTTTCCACCATGGCGCGGTCTTTGGTCGCGTGAACGCCCAAGATGGCCGACTGGGGTGGGTTGATGATGGGGGTGGACATCATCGAGCCAAAGGTGCCGCCGTTGCTGATGGAGAAGGTGCCGCCGGTCATTTCTTCCATGCCCAGCTTGCCGTCTTTGGCTTTTTGGCCAAATTCAGCGATCTTCTTTTCGATGTCGGCAAAGCTCATCTGGTCGGCGTTGCGCAAAATCGGCACCACCAAACCACGGGGCGAACCCACCGCGATGCCGATGTCAAAGTAACCGTGGTAAACGATGTCATTACCGTCGACCGAAGCGTTCAAGACCGGGAATTTCTTCAAGGCGTGCACAGCGGCCTTGACGAAGAAGCTCATGAAGCCCAGCTTGCAGCCATGTTCCTTCTCGAAACGCTCTTGCATGCGCTTGCGCATGTCCATGACTGGGGCCATGTTGATTTCGTTGAAGGTGGTCAAGATGGCGTTGGTGGACTGCGATTGCAGCAGACGCTCGGCCACGCGGGCACGCAGACGCGTCATGGGCACGCGTTGCTCTGGGCGCTCGCCCAAATCAACAGCCGGGCCGGACACCTGGGGCAAGGCCTTGATGGGCACACCGGTGGGGATCACCGCGGCAGTGGACTTGACGCCACCGGCCACAGCCGCCAGAACATCCCCCTTGGTCACGCGGCCGTCTTTGCCAGTGCCAGGCACCGAACCAGCGGCCAGGCTGTTGTCAGCCATCAGCTTGGCGGCAGCGGGCATGGCCACACCGGCCATGCTGGTGCTGGCCACTGCGGGTACAGCGACGGCAGCTGGAGCCGATGAAGCGGCTGGCGCTGCGGCTGCAGGCGCGGCAGCGGCCACTTTGCCGTCAGTGTCGATGCGAGCGATCAGCTGCTCGGCGGCCACCGTGGCACCGTCAGCCTGGAGGATTTCAGACAACACACCCGCGGCGGGTGCGGGCACTTCGAGCACGACCTTGTCGGTTTCGATCTCGATCAGGATCTCGTCGGCGGCCACGGTGTCGCCGACTTTCTTTTTCCACTGCAGCATGGTGGCCTCGGCCACGGACTCGGACAGTTGGGGAACTTTGACTTCTACGATTGCCATGATTTTTCCGTTATGCGTTGTACGTTAGGAAGGTGTACTGGAGGATTGGGGTGAAGGGTCTGGCGCTGAACACTCAGCGCCAGAGGCCGCATCACTTGGTCAGCACGAAGCCCTTGAGTTTGGCAAAGGTCGCCTCAATCAGCGCCTTTTGCTGGTCCTGGTGCAGGTGCGAGTAACCCACCGCGGGCGAGGCGGAGGCTGCGCGACCGGCGTAACCGAGCTTTTGGCCATCCTGCATGTTCTCGTGGATGTTGTGCTGGATGAAGAACCAGGCCCCCTGGTTTTGCGGTTCGTCTTGGCACCACACGAGGTCGGTGGCGTTGGGGTACTTCTTCAGCTCGGCCGCAAACGCCTTGTGCGGGAAGGGGTAGAGCTGCTCCACACGGATGATGGCCACGTCGTCAGCACCCTTGGCCTCGCGGTGCTTGACCAGGTCGTAATAGACCTTGCCCGAGCAAGCCACCAAGCGCTTGACCTTGTCAGCCTTCAGTGTTTTGTTCTCTGGGATCACGGTCTGGAAGCTGCCATGCGTGAACTCGGACACGGGCGATGTCGCGTCCTTGTTGCGCAGCAGCGACTTCGGCGTGAAGATGACCAAGGGCTTGCGCAGGTTGCGCACCATCTGGCGACGCAGCACATGGAAAATCTGGCTGGCCGTGGTGGGCTGAACCAGTTGCATGTTGGTGTCGGCCGCCAGCTGCATGAAGCGCTCCACACGGGCCGAGCTGTGCTCGGGGCCCTGGCCTTCGTAGCCATGAGGCAACATCAAGGTGATGCCGTTGACACGGCCCCACTTGACCTCACCCGAGGCGATGAACTGGTCGATCACCACCTGTGCGCCGTTGGCGAAGTCGCCAAACTGGGCTTCCCAGATCACCAGGGTGTTGGGGTCGTTGGATGCGTAGCCATATTCAAACGCCAGCACCGCTTCTTCGGAGAGGATGGAGTCGATCACGGTGAAGGGGGCTTGGTTGTCGGCAACGTTTTGCAGTGCGACATAAGTGCCTGTATCCCATTTTTCACGCTTTTGGTCGTGAATCACAGCATGGCGGTGAGTGAAGGTGCCACGACCGCAGTCCTCGCCCGACAGGCGCACCGGGTAGCCACTGGCCACCAAGGTTGCAAAAGCCATGTGCTCGCCCATGCCCCAGTCCACCGGGATATCGCCACGGCCCATGGCCGCGCGGTCGTCGTACACCTTTTTGACCAGCTGGTGTGGCGTCACCGACTCAGGGATGGTCGAGATTTTTTCAGCCACGCGCCTCCACTCGGCCAACGGGATGGCTGTGTCACCCGCGTCGGTCCACTTCTTGCCAAGGAAGGGCGACCAGTCCACGGTGAACTTGGTCTTGAAGTTGGTCAAAACGGGGTCGGTGGTGTTCTTGCCCGCGTCGAGTGCGGCGCGATAGGCCTTGGCCATCTCATCGCCGAGGTTGTCGCCCAGGCCTTGCGCAGCCAGTTTGTCGGCAAACAGTTTGCGCGTGCCGGGATGGGCGGAGATTTTTTTGTACATCAGCGGCTGGGTCAACGCGGGTGTGTCCTGCTCGTTGTGGCCGAGTTTGCGAAAGCACACCACGTCCAGCACCACATCCTTGCGGAAGGTCATGCGGTATTCGAGGGCCAACTGCGTGGCCAAAACCACGGCTTCCGGGTCGTCGCCGTTGACGTGCAGCACCGGCGCCTCGACCATCTTGACGATGTCGGTACAAAACACGCTCGAGCGCATGTCGCGCGGGTCGGACGTTGTAAAGCCGATCTGGTTGTTGATGATGATGTGCACCGTGCCGCCGGTGGAATAACCACGGGTTTGCGCCAGAGCAAAGGTTTCCTGGTTGACACCCTGGCCACCAAAGGCGGCATCGCCGTGCACCAGCACGGGCAGCACCTGTTTGCCTTGCGGGTCACCCCGGCGGTCCATGCGGGCGCGCACCGAGCCCTCGACCACGGGGTTCACGATTTCCAGGTGTGAGGGGTTGAAGGCCAGAGTCAAGTGGACCGGGCCGCCGGCCGTGCTCACGTCGGAGCTGAAACCCTGGTGGTACTTCACGTCACCCGCAGGCAACTCTTCAGGGGCAGTGTGGTCGAACTCGGCAAACAGGTCGGCCGGCAACTTGCCCATGGTGTTGACCAGCACATTCAAGCGACCACGGTGGGCCATGCCGATCACGACTTCCTGCACGCCTTGCGCGCCGACGGACTGGATCAACTCGTCCATGGCCGCAATGAAGCTCTCGCCACCTTCAAGCGAAAAGCGCTTTTGGCCGACGTACTTGGTGTGCAGGTAGCGCTCCAGGCCTTCGGCGGCCGTCAGGCGGTCGAGGATCTGCTTTTTCTTATCAACCGTGAAGTTGGGCTTGCTGCGGATGCTTTCGAGCTTTTGCTGCCACCAGCGCTTTTCAGCCTGGTCAGTGGTGTACGTGTACTCGGCGCCCAGGGTGCCGCAATAGGTTTCGCGCAGTGCATTGAGCAACTCGCGCAGAGACATGCGGTTTTTGCCGAAGAAGGTGTTGCTGGTGTCGAACACGGTTTCCTGGTCGGCATCGGTAAAGCCAAAGAAAGCGGGGTCGAGGTCAGGAATATTGGGGCGTTCGGTGCGCTTGAGCGGGTCGAGGTCAGCCCAGCGCTGGCCCACGTTACGGTAGGCGGCGATCAGTTGCTGAACAGCTGTGCGCTTGCGGCCCATTTCGACATCGGCGCTGGCCATGACGACTTTGGTGCCGCCGGACTTGGCGCGCTCGGCAAAGGCATTGATGACGGGCAGGTGCGGCACATCTTTGGCGTTGGAGCCGTCGACAGCGGGAACGTGCTGAAGAGCGTCGAAATATTCGCGCCAGGAGTCAGGAACGCTGCCAGGGTTGGTCAGGTAGTTTTCGTACATCTCTTCGACATACGGGGCGTTGCCGCCGAACAAGTACGTATTGCCTTGATAGGCAGCGTAGACGGAATTAGTCTCGCTCATATTTCGCTGACCTCCGTTTCCCTCTGGGAAACATAAGTTGGGTGATTTTTACCTTCCGCGACACGGCTGAACCGGTTGGCGGATGCGACTGTGGCATGGGAAGGGCCTGAGTACAGCTCACATTGTGCCACGGCTTGTCCAATGTATAACTTACAGGCGACTCTAAAAAAACTCCCCGGCAAAGCGGGGGCCCTTATTGATTCGTTCCCTTGAAGTCTTGTCTTGAAAAGCCTTCAAAAGATGGCTTTTTGTAGGAGCCCACCTCTGTTGGCAATTGACTGAGCGCGACATATTGGTGCGCCCCACCTCTGGGCAATGAACACTGAACAGGCCTCCTTGTCCGAAATGCAAAGTTCAAAGCTTGCGCACCATCTCGATGTGCGCAATCCCCGCATCTTCAAAAACACCCCCGTGTGGCTCAAAGCCTGAGTGTTTGTAAAAGCCTTCAGCGCTGCATTGGGCGTGCAAGATCACCTGGTTGTCGCCCCGGTGCTGCGCCGCGTCCATCAGGGCATGCAGCACGCGGCGGCCCAGATCGCTGCCGCGCATTTGTTTTTTGACGGCCATGCGGCCAATGCGGGATACAACGGGCGCGTGCTGAATCAAGCGGCCTGTGGCCAGGCAAAGGCCCATGCGGTTCAGGGCCACGGCGTGCAAGGCCGTGTCGTCCTCGTGGTCCAACTCCATCTCGACAGGTACTTTTTGCTCCTCCACAAACACCTCGTGGCGAAGCGGGCTGGCCAGTTTCTGGAAATCGTGCCACGAACCCACATGCACCTGCACCATGTCTTCACCGCGCTCAAAGCCTTCGAGCAAGTCGCGCAAGGGCGCCGGGATGGGCTGGCTCTTTTTGGCCACCGAGTCGGCGTACACATAGACCATCTCGCTGGTGATCAGCAATTGATCGCCCCGAAAAATCGCCCCGGAAAACGTCATGGACGAGTTGCCGATTCGGTCGCAGCGCATGCACACATCGAGAAAATCATCCATCTCGGCGCTGGCGTGGTACTCCAGGCTGGCCTTTTTGACAAACAAATCACCGCCCAGCTGGTGCATGGTCTCAGCGTAAGGCATGGCCAGTTGCCGCCAGTATTCGGTCACGGCGGTGTCGAAATACATGAGGTAGTGACCGTTGAAGACGATCTTTTGCATGTCCACCTCGACCCAGCGCACGCGCATGCGGTGAGTCAAACGGAAATCTTGGCGTTTCATGGGTTCAACTTTCAAAAGCGTTTTTCAAAGCCCGGCTCGCATCGGCGTGGGCTTGCAGGGCATCGGGAATGGCGCGGCCCATGGTGATGAAACCATGAACCACGCCTTTGTAAATTTCCAGATCGACCGGCACACCCGCCATGCGCAGGGTGTCAGCGTACTGCACACCCTCGTCCACCAGTGGGTCACATTCGGCCAAGCCTATCCAGGTTGGGGCCAGACCTGAATGGTCTGGGCTGTTCATCGGCGCAAAGCGCCAATCGTCTCGGTCGGCTTGGTCGATGTAATTGGCAAAAAACCAGTCCACCGTGTCCTTGTCGAGCATGAAGCCTTCTGCAAACGCATGGTGCGAAGCGGTGTCTTGTCGGGCGATGCAGCCGGGGTAAAACAGCAGCTGCAATGACAGCTTCAAGCCCGCATCACGGGCCATCAGGGCGCAGACCGTGGCCAAAGTGCCACCTGCGCTGTCGCCGCCCACGGCCAATCGCGTGGTGTCCAAGCCCAGCGATCGGCCATGCTGCTGCAACCAGTTCAGCGCGTCCCAACTGTCGTGCACAGCCGTTGGAAAGCGGTGCTCAGGGGCCAGTCGGTAGTCCAGCGACACCACGGCGCAATGCCCTTGGCGTGAGAGTTGGCGGCACAGCACGTCGTGGGTCGTCAAGCTCCCCACCGAAAAACCGCCGCCGTGGATGTAAAGCAGTACGGGCAAGGCCACATCGCTTCGGGGCGCGTACAAACGGGCGGGCATGGCGTGGCCGTCGCGTGCCGGGATGCTGAAGTTGTGCACCCGGTCCACATGCGGCGCTGGCTGCAGGTCCAGCATCGGCCCGCCGATGTCGTAAAAGGCACGCGCTTGGGCAGGCGACATTACGGCCATCGGGGGGCGGCCTGCGCGTTCAACGCGCTCGATCAGGCTGCGTGTGGTGGCATTCAACAGCGATCTGGGGTTGGTGTGGTGGCTGCTCATGGGTGTGTGGGTTGTTGATGCCTGCAGGGCTGGGTGGCAGTGGACAATTCAAACAAGGGTGACAGCCCTGGCGTGTCACCTGCGCCTTCCTGCATCAAAATGGACTTTGATCGTACAACGCCCTGCCCCGCTGTTCTGTCACTTCCGAACCGGGGCACCAGATTGGAGTTTTCGCATGTCCTTTATCAACTACGTCACCCAAATCCAGATCGACTTTGGCGCCGTGAAGCTGCTCCAAGCCGAATGCGAGCGCGTGGGCATCCACAAACCCTTGATCGTGACCGACGCGGGGGTGAAAGCTGCGGGCGTACTGCAAAAAGCCCTGGACGCCTTGCCGGGCCTGCCCGTCACCGTGTTTGACCAAACCCCCTCCAATCCGACCGAGTCGGCCGTGCGCGCTGCAGCAGCCATGTACAAGGCCAGCGGCTGTGACGGCCTGATCGCGGTTGGCGGCGGCTCGGCCATCGACTGCGCCAAAGGCGTAGCGATTGCCGTCAGCCACGAAGGCCCACTCAAGACCTACGCCACCATCGAAGGCGGCTCGCTCAAGATCACAGACCGCGTGGCCCCCATCATCGCCGTGCCCACCACCAGCGGCACCGGCAGCGAGGTGGCCCGGGGCGCGATTTTGATCCTGGACGACGGCCGCAAAGTTGGTTTCCACTCCTGGTTCATCGTGCCCAAAGCGGCCATTTGCGACCCCGAATTGACCTTCGGCCTGCCGCCCATCCTGACGGCTGCGACCGGCATGGACGCGGTCGCACACTGCATGGAAACCTTCATGGCCGCGCCCTTCAACCCACCCGCCGACGGCATCGCGCTCGACGGCCTGGCGCGTGGGTGGGCCCACATCGAACGCGCCACAGTCAACGGCCAAGACCGCGAAGCTCGCCTGAACATGATGAGCGCCAGCATGCAAGGTGCCATGGCTTTTCAAAAAGGCTTGGGCTGCGTGCACTCGCTCAGCCACAGCCTGGGCGGCGTGAATCCGCGCCTGCACCACGGCACCTTGAACGCCATGTTTTTGCCCGCCGTGGTCAAGTTCAACGCGGTGGCTGAAAGCGTGCAGAAAGAAAACCGCCTGAACCGCATGGCCCAGGCCATGGGCCTGCAAAGCGGCTCAGACATCCCCGATGCCATCCGTGACATGTGCGCCCGCTTGGGGCTGCCCACGGGCTTGGGTGCCATGGGCGTGACCGAGGGCCTGTTTGATGCCGTCATCACCGGGGCGCTGGCCGACCATTGCCACAAGACCAACCCGCGCATCGCCTCGGCGGACGAATACCGGGACATGCTGTTGACCAGCATGTAAGCCAGAAAAGTCTTGTTTGTGCTGCCGCTCACACCCGTGAGCGCAGGTCAGCCCACTGTGCGTGTTGGCATTGAACGCTTCTTCACACGGGCTTTGGCCTTCTCGTGTGCCTGCGCTTTGGCCACATGCCCACGCAAAGCGGCATCCCATGCTGACCGTGCCCAGCGCACCGCTTCTGTTGGCTCGTCAAAGATCGCGTCTGGCGCAGACCAGTAAGACAAAGCCACTGGCCTGCCCTTCATGGGGAAGGTGAAGGGCGTGAGGCCCAGCGCTTCAAATTCGGGGCGGTTCAGTTCGTCCGCCTTGAGGTACAGCCGGTTGTCCATGACGATGGCGAACATCAAGCCCTCGTGGTACAGGCCATGGCCGCCAAACATCCGGCGGGCCGTGACCTCTCCCCACTTTTCAAGGAGTTCCTGCAGGAACCCGATGAACTCACTCAAAGGCTGCCCCGGCCGTTTTCTGCGTGGTACTTCTGGGCGGTTTCCCAAGCCACGGCTTGCAGGTGCGCGGCCACATCCGCGGGCAAGCCCCCGGTGTACTTGCTGCCCACGGGGTTGATTTTGAACACCGAGGCCAACACTGTGCTTGCACCCAAGTAGGTGCCCTGCAAAGTCGGGTGGCGTTTGTCAGCGATGATGAGCGGAATGTCCGGGCGTTTGGCCAATGAAGCGGCAAAGGCCAGACCAGCGGGCACCACCAAGGCCTTGTTGGCCTTTCCAGCCTTCGTGTATTCGGCGGCCAAGGGCTCGGTCATGTCTGGTTTGTCGGAATAGGCCCAGGACATGAACAGCACGGGTTCGGCACCGTGCTTGCGCGCCGTGTCACTGTGCTTTTTGGCGAATTCGTGGAAAACGGATTGCAACTTGGGGTGAACGGGGCACTGGCTGCAGTCCATGATCATCACCGCGTCAAAAGGTTTGTCAAAGGTGTTGAAGCGCACCTCGTTGTCGCCCACAAACGAGTAACTGGAAACGCCACCGGGTTTGAAATGCGCCTCCAAGTCATGCCAGTTGATGCCCGAGCCGCTGATGGTGGCCGACACGTTGCGCACACTGCGTTTGCCGTTGTCAGCCGCTCCGGCCATCAACTGGCCCAAGTGGCCGTGCATCGAATTGTTGTAATAAAAGAAACTGTTGCCCACCCACAACATGCTGCGGATGGGGCCCGGTGCGGCGGCTTTTTTGGCCTCTGGGGCAGCTGGTGCCTGACCCGTGGTGCCGCAAGCGGCCAGGCCCAGGGCGATCAGCAAAAGCGCAGCGGGGCGAACGATGTGACGCGTCCAGTTCATGAGGAGTCCTTGAAGTTGAATTAAACAAGCTCAATGTGCCCCAAGGTCCAGGCGAGGTCAGTCACCTGGGTGCAAGTGGCTGTGCTCGGGCATCTTGGCGCCCACATGCAACTCGCCCCGCGCTTCGGCCAACTCCACCTGGCGCTGGCGCTCGGCCAGTTTTTCCTTTTGCTCGGATGTGCGCTGGTCGTGGCAGTAAGCGCAGCTCACGCCCAACACGTAATGCGGCGACAGTTTGTCTTGCGCGCTCAGCGGCCAGCGGCAAGAGCGGCACAGGTCATGGTGGCCCAAGCCCAGCCCGTGGCCCACGCTCACACGCTCGTCAAACACAAAGCAATCACCTTCCCAATTGCTTTGCTCGGGTGGGATTTCTTCGAGGTATTTGAGGATGCCGCCTTCGAGGTGGTAGACCTCTTCAAAGCCCCGCATTTTCAAAAGCGCAGTGGACTTTTCGCAGCGGATACCCCCCGTGCAAAACATCGCCACTTTGGTCTTTTTGGCGGCCTCGCCCTGAAGGTTCTCCTGCGCGTCCAGCCAGGCGGGCAGCTGCACAAAGTTTTTGAGGTTCGGATTGATGGCACCTTTGAAAGTGCCAATGGCCACCTCGTAGTCGTTGCGCGTGTCGATGACCACCACATCCGGGTCGGCCAGCAAGGCGTTCCAATCGGCGGGTTTGACGTACTGGCCCACGGTCTTGTTCGGGTCTAACTCAGGCACGCGCAAAGTCACGATCTCTTTTTTGAGCTTGACCTTCATGCGGGTGAACGGCGGCTTGGGGCTCCAAGACTCCTTGTGCGGCAAGCTGGCCAGGCGCGGGTCGGCACGCAAAAATGCCAGCACGGCGCGGATACCGACTTCTGGTCCGGCAATCGTGCCGTTGATGCCCTCGTGCGCCAAAAGCAGCGTGCCTTTGACCTCGTTGGCCTCACAACAGGCTTGCAAAGGCGCTTGCAGGTCGACGACGTCGGGCAAATCGACGAATTTGTAGAGGGCGGCGGTCAGAAAAAGGGGTTCGGTCAACATGCCGTGATTATCCTCTTTGGCATCAGGGTTATGCCGCATAAGTGGTCAAAACCACATCAGCCGCCTCTTGGCGCAGCGGAATCAGGGCTTGGTAGGCTGCAGACACATGCCAGCCCTCGGCATCACCCAACGAAGGAAAACGGATCACCACGATGTCGGGGTGAAGGTTCACGCCCGAAAACGACTGAACCTGTTCACCCCGGAACACAAGTTCTCCGCCAAATGGCAGCAAGGTGGCCAAGACCTGAGCCCGGTATTGCGCCCACTTGTCTGGATTTCTAACGGTCATTTGACCGACGACATAAGCTTGAGACATGAGCGCTCCTTACAAGGGTTGAACCATGGAAGAGGTAGGGTTCTGCAACCAATGGCTGAACTCATCTGCCAATTGCTGACTGGCCCGGGCTGCCGCAGACCAAACCTTGACGCGCCCCGCTAAATCGCGGTCGTAGGTTATGAAGTCTTTGCGGTCAGGCAGTTTGCTGCCCGGCAAGGTTTTGACCCACTCGGGGTTGGGTGCCAGGACGATGGTGTTGTCTAAAAATGGGGTTGCCCCGTGCCGCCACTTGAGCGCTTTGTCCAGCCAGCCAGGCACCACGTTTTGCTGAAAGTGCGGGTAGAGCACGATGGAACGGTCAGGCCCTTTTGTGGGTGCGGTCCAGTTCAGGTGCAGGTGGTAGTCGGTGATGCCGCCGTCCCAATAAGCGCCAGCAGGCGCACCAGGGATGTCGTGCACGGCTTTCAGCGCGAAAGGGATGGCGCAACTGGCTTGCAGCGCTGGCATGAAGTTGCCTTCTCTCAGGTTCACAGCGCGGGTTCGAAAGTCTTGCGTGCCAAAAGGTAAGCTTGCCCCTTGCCCTGAAAACACCACCCGCTCCAGCCAGCCGCCCAGGGCGCGGCGGTGCACTGCGTTGCTCAAAAAAGCACCGGCATAGCCCAGCGGCATGGTGACCGGGTTTTCGCGGCGCAAAATGTGCCGCCCGTGCGAAGTGACGATGTGCAGTTTGTAACGCGGATGGCTCAGCACTTCAGCGATGCGCCCGCCATAAAAGGCCTGCAGGCTTTCGCCAAAGGCCTCACTCACCTGCTCGGCGCTCACGCGCTTTTGGCCGGGCAAGGGCTCGTAGTGTTGGTGGATGTAGTCGTGTTCCAGCCGCTCGAATGCCGTCACCGAGTCGTTGAGGCAGGCGGTGGCCATGCGCCACGCGCCGATCGATGCGCCCACCAGGTCCACTGGCTGCTGGCTTTGGGCCAGCCACTCACCAAAGATGAAGCGGTCCAAGGGGCCAAGAATCAGCCCCTTGGGACCGCCGGCGGCTGCCGGTATGACACCAATATGCTCAGGTCGCAGTCCGTGTTCACGGATGTGGACCTTCGCCTTGGGACCTGCGTGAATGTGAAGGGCTTGCATGGGGTTTAGTTTTTGAGGCCTTGCAGTTTGGCAAAGGCGCTGGCCATGGCCGAGCCCGAACCGTTTGCGGCTCCGGCTGCGGGGGGCGAGGTGTAACCCCCAACACCGCCACGCTGTCGGTTGTCACGCCCTGCCCCTTCAAACTTGTTGTCACGCGGTCCGTCGCGCCGTGCGGGGACAGCGTCCAGCTTCATGGTCAAGCTGATGCGTTTGCGGGCCACGTCGACTTCAAGCACTTTCACCTTGACGATGTCGCCAGTCTTGACCACCTCGCGAGCGTCGGTGATGAATTTGTTGGCCAGCTGGCTCACATGGACCAAACCGTCTTGGTGAACGCCCAAGTCGATGAACGCGCCGAACTGTGCCACGTTGCTCACGGTGCCCTCCAAGGTCATGCCTTCCCTCAGGTCCTTGATGTCTTCCACGCCGTCGGCCAGGCGGGCGACTTTGAAGTCGGGACGTGGATCGCGGCCGGGTTTTTCCAACTCACCCAAGATGTCTTTGATGGTGATGGCACCAAACTTGTCATTGGCAAACAGCTCGGGTTTAAGCATTTTTAAAACGTCCGAACGGCCCATGATCTCCTGAATGGGCTTGGCGGTCTTGACAATGATTTGCTCGACCACTGGGTAGGTTTCGGGGTGCACACCCGTCATGTCCAGTGGGTTATCGCCGCCGCGAATGCGCAAAAAGCCTGCGCTTTGTTCAAAGGTTTTGGCCCCCAGACCCGTGACTTTGAGCAGGTCTTGCCGTGTCTTGAACACACCGTTGGCATCGCGCCAGCGCACCACGGCCTTGGCCACGCTGCCCGACAGGCCCGACACCCGAGTGAGCAAAGGCACGCTGGCGGTGTTGAGGTCCACGCCCACCGAGTTCACGCAGTCTTCCACCACCGCATCCAAGGTTTTGGCCAGCTCGCTTTGGTTCACATCATGCTGGTACTGGCCCACACCGATGGCTTTGGGGTCGATCTTGACCAGCTCCGATAGCGGGTCTTGCAGGCGGCGGGCAATGCTGGCCGCACCGCGCAGGCTAACGTCTACATCGGGCATCTCTTGACTGGCGAATTCGCTGGCCGAGTAGACCGAAGCGCCCGCTTCGCTGACCACCACTTTTTGAATCTCAACCCCATCGCGCAAACGTGCCAGTTGCTTGATCAGGTCACCGGCCAGTTTGTCGGTCTCGCGGCTGGCAGTGCCGTTGCCAATGGCGATCAGGTTGACGTTGTGCTTTTCGCACAGTTTGGCCAGGGTGAAGAGCGAACCCTCCCAGTCCTTGCGAGGCTCGTGCGGATACACCGTGGCGGTGTCGACCAACTTGCCGGTGTCGTCCACCACAGCCACTTTCACGCCGGTGCGGATACCCGGGTCCAGACCCATGACCACGCGGGGGCCGGCGGGCGCGGCCAACAGCAGGTCTCGCAGGTTGTCCGCAAACACCTTGATGGCTACTTTTTCCGCGTCCTCGCGCAGACGGGTGAACAGGTCGCGCTCGGTGGACAGGCTGAGTTTGACGCGCCAAGTCCAGGCCACGCATTTGCGGATCAGGTCATCGGATAGGCGGGCTGCGTGGCTCCAGCCCAAGTGCAAAGCGATCTTGCCTTCGGCGATGCTGGGTTTGCCCGGTTCGGGTTCAACAGGAAGAATGAGCTTGGCGTCCAGCATTTCCAGCGCCCGACCACGGAACACGGCCAAAGCCCGGTGAGAAGGCACACGGCCAATGGGCTCGTCGTAGTCAAAGTAGTCGCGAAACTTGGACACGTCGGCGTTGTTCTCGTCCTTGCCGTCGGCCAGTTTGCTTTTGAACAGGCCTTCGTTCCACAACCATTCACGCAGGGACTGCACGAGTGACGCGTCTTCGGCCCAGCGCTCGCTCAGTAAATCGCGCACGCCATCCAACACGGCGGCCTTGGTCGTGAAGTCTGCGCCTTCAATGGCACCCGCAGCCAGCACAAAGGCTTGGGCTTCGGCGTGCGGGTCAAGCGTGGGGTCGGCAAACAGCTTGTCGGCCAAAGGCTCCAGCCCGGCCTCGCGGGCAATCATGCCCTTGGTGCGGCGCTTGGGCTTAAAGGGCAAATACAGGTCTTCCAGTTCTTGTTTGGTAGGCGCGGCGTCGATGGCGGCCAGCAACTCAGGCGTCATCTTGCCCTGCTCGGTGATGCTTTTGATCACGGCGGCGCGGCGGTCTTCGAGTTCGCGCAGATAGCCCAGACGGGATTCGAGTTCGCGCAATTGGATGTCGTCCAAGCCATCGGTCACTTCTTTGCGGTAACGGGCAATGAAAGGGACGGTGGCGCCACCGTCCAGCAATTCCACGGTGGTCTTGACCTGGTCAGGGCGGATACGGATTTCTGCGGCCAGTTGGGCCAGGATTTTTTGCATGTCTGAGTCGGCGCTGTTGGAGCACCTCAAGGGTCAAAGGGCGTGAGTGTGCCACAGCCCTTTGGCAGCTTCGGATCGCTTGGAGGCTCTGAGTACCGGCCTTGAATCCCACTCAGTGGAGGCTTTTCATCGTGGCCTGTGGTCCTCGAACCCACATGGTGGCCGCATAAAACACGAAATTATTGATATAAAAAAAGTAATGGTGAATTTGCTTCAAATTTTCTAAAAAACAACATAATTGCCTATTTAAACAACAAATTTGACTATTAAATAACAAATGCGTAAACTATCACTTATTGATGATTTTAATGGTTGCGGGAGTATAAAAGATGAACTCTGTCAAAATTTTGATCGGTAGCGCATTTCGTTGTCTGGCAATTTTGGCCTCGACCGCTGCGCTCATGGTGTTGACGGGTTGCGCCTCGGCGCAGGGCCCCTCATTGCCCGTGTCTGAATTGGAGTCCTTTGTCCCGGTACCCAAGCACGCGCGCTTGATGAACGACGTCAAAGTGCGATGGGAAGTTCGCGAGAACGTGACTGAGGTCTGTGGTCGCGCAGCCCAATTGAGCCCCACACAGGCCTGGATGACCCCTCCACTGGCGTGTGCCATGTGGAACGTGGCCAGCAAAGAGTGTGTGATCATCACCGGAAAGAAAGTCTCGCATGTTGAATTAGGACACGAATTGAGACACTGCTTTGAAGGCAACTTCCACCGGTGACGAGATCTGAGGATTCAGCCCAGACGTCTCTGAACGATGCCTCAATTCAGTTCCCAAAAGACACGTCATCCCAACGAGAGCATTTTTAAGTCATAAAATTCAAGGATTATTTTTAGTAAAAAAATAGACTTTTAAATGGTTTTTCAATTTTTTCAGAAGTGTCTTTTGATCCGATTGCTCAGCCTGTGGGTGTTGACCTTGAACTTGAGTGCATGCCTGTCTACAACCACTCAAAAGATAGCGGTTCAGGAATTCCTACCGTTCAACGTCATGCCTGCCCACCATCGGATCATGAACCAAGTGCGCATCTCGTGGGAAGTGCGCGAGGATGTGGCCCATTTTTGCGGGTTCGCTTCACGCATGGGCCGTGAGCAATCTTATTTGACACCCCCCCTAGGTTGCGCCTTTTGGGACATTTTGAAAGCGGAATGCACCATCGTCACTGGGCTTGTGACCAGCCATGTGGCCTTGGGGCATGAATTGCGGCACTGCTTTGAAGGGCACTATCACCGGTAAACGCCCATGATCTCAGCGTTGCCATAGCAGCCCTTCAACTCTCCCGCAGAGCTCGACGCAATCCCTCTCCCACTTCTGGTCTGGCCTGAAATGGGTCGGGCGGGTTGTTACCCTGCACGATGGCCTCCATTCGGCTTTGTACATTGCCCAAGGCTTGAGGGTGGCTGTAGATATAAAACTGGTCGCTGGCCAACGCGTCAAACACCTTTTGGGCCACATCGGCAGCTGACACCTTGCCACTGCCAACAGCTTTGTCACTTTGCGCCTGTCCTATCAATTGGCTGGCTGTGGGTTTGTCTGCCGCCAGATCCGCGGGACGATTACGGTGGCTTTGACTGATGCCAGTCGGCACAAAGTATGGGCACAGTACGCTGGCGCTGACCTGGTCAGACACCAGATGAAGGTCCTGATACAGGGTTTCGGTCAGAGACACCACCGCGTGTTTGCTGACGTTGTAAATGCCCATGTTGGGCGGCGTCAGCAAGCCGGCCATGCTGGCGGTGTTGACAATGTGACCTTGGTAACTCGGATCAGCCTTGGCGGCTTCGAGCATCATCGGCGTGAACAGTCGTACGCCGTGCACCACGCCCCAGAGGTTGACGCCCAGAACCCATTCCCAATCGGCGACTGAGTTTTCCCAAACCAGACCCCCCGCCCCCACGCCTGCGTTGTTGAACACGAAATGAGGTGCGCCAAAGCGGGCTTTGACGTCAGCAGCCAACTGTTCCATGGCCTGCGCGTTCGACACATTCACCTTGCGGGCCAAGACCTGAACGCCTTGGGCCGTCATCTCGGCAGCGGCTTTGTCCAGCGCGTCTTGCTGCACGTCCACCAGCACCAGGTTCATGCCCAGCTTCGCGCCGATGCGAGCGCATTCCAGACCAAAGCCTGATCCGCCACCCGTCAGCACCGCAGTTTTGCCTTTGAAGTTCTCGATCATTGGGAAACCTTTTTCAGTGTGAAGCCCACGCGTGGGAAGTGGACGTGCACCGTGCCCGCGCGTTCATCGCTGCGGCGCAGAGTGAAACGGGTGCGGGTGGCTGCGACCAGCTCACCTTCGGTGGGCTCTAGGCCAAAGTTGTCTGCCGCAATCACCACGGGGCTGCCCAAGGCGATACCGTGCTCATCCTGGAAGACCTCGCCCTGAACTGCTTCAGCTGTGGCACTGCGGGCTGTTTGCAAGGCTTCTTCGGCACTGCATTTGCCGGGTTTGCCATGACCGATGGCTTTCATGCGGGCCATCCAGCTTTTGACTTCGGGCGTTGCATCCAGAATGCCCGCCAAGGCAGGCGTGCGGTCTTGCGTGAACCACAAGGGGTGGTAAGCCGCAAAGTCGGCCACGCAAGGCTGTGCGCCGAACAAAAAGTCTTGCCCGTGCAGCATGCTGGCGATCCGGCGCAAGTAGCTTTTGTAAGTGCCAGTAGCGTCTGCAGACGCCATGCGGGCCGCGCCACCGCGCATGGCCGTGCGATCGGCCACAAAGGCCTGCACGCCCTCAGCGGGCGCGCCCGCAAAGACATGGGCCACGCCAGCGGGCTGGAAGTTGTAGGCCATGGACGCCGTGAACAAAGCGCTGTCTGCCCACTGCGCGACGATGCGCGCTGCGCCTTTGACGGCATCAGGATAAATAGTGGGCGCGGGGGCCAAATGCTCTAGCACATCGCAAATCAGTGCTGTGTCGCAATAAATGTCAGCGCCGATTTGGAGCACCGGCGTTTTGCGATAACCCCCGGTAAGCGCCGTCAGATCGGGCTTGGGCATGATCATCGGAATGAACACGCTCTTCCAGGCCAGCTGTTTGTAGCCCAGGATCAGCCGGACCTTTTCAGCGAAAGGTGAAGTTGGGTAATGGTGGAGGATCAAATCGGACATGGAGGTTGCCTCAGATCAGCTTGACCAATTGTTTGCCAAAGTTTTTGCCTTTGAGCAGTCCCAGGAAGGCCTCAGGCGCAGCGGCCAGCCCTTGGGCCACGGATTCGCGTGGGCGCAGCTTACCGGTGCCGATCAGGGTGCCGAGTTCTTGCAGCGCTTCTGGCCAGATCTCCATGTGCTCGCTGACGATAAAGCCTTCGATCTTCATGCGGTTGATCAGGATCAAAGCCGGGCTGGCCATGGGCAGCGGCGCGCCGTCATAGCCGGCGATCATGCCGCACACCGCAATGCGGGCAAAAGCATTGGTACGCAGCATCACAGCATCCAGCACCATGCCGCCGACGTTTTCAAAGTGGCCGTCGATCCCGTTCGGGCAAGCCTCGCGCAGCGCCTTAGACAGGCTGATGTAGTCCTTGTGCTCTTTGTAATCGATGCAGGCGTCAAAGCCCAATTCATTGACTACGTAATCGCATTTGTCCTTGCCGCCGGCAATGCCGACCACGCGGCAGCCGCGTGCTTTGGCCAAAGCACCATAAGCGCTGCCCACCGCGCCGCTGGCGGCGCTCACCGTCACAGTTTCGCCCGCTTTGGGGTTGATGATTTTGCACAGGCCATACCAGGCGGTCACGCCGGGCATGCCCACTGCGCCCAGGTAGTGCGACAGCGGCACATGGGTGGTGTCGACCTTGCGCAAAGCACCGATCACGTTGCCATCGACCACGCTGTATTCCTGCCAGCCGCCCATGCCCACGACCTGGTCACCGACCTTGAACTTGGGGTGCTGGCTGTTCACCACTTCGCCCACAGTGCCACCGAGCATGACTTGCCCCAGAGCTTGGGGCACCGCGTAGCTTTTGCTCTCGTTCATGCGGCCGCGCATGTAGGGGTCCAGACTCATGAAGTGGTGCTTGACCAGCACTTGGCCGTCTTGCAAAGCCGGAATGGACGTTTCAATCAGTTTGAAGTTGGCCACAGTGGCTTCGCCTTGGGGACGATTGTCGAGCACGATTTGGTGGTTGAGGGTCATCTGTGTTTCCGTTCTTGGTGGGGTAGTCGTTGAGAAAAATATCAGTCGGTTTGAAGAGTATCGGTGCCACGGCGGGGCACATATTTGAATGTGCCGGTGGCATGTGCACACAAACGCCCTTCGGGGTCGTAAACCCCACCTTCCGTGAAAGCGAGTTTGCGTGTGCGGTGCAGCAAGCGGCCGCGGCCAATGAGTCGCCCCCCAGGAGGCGCTGAAGCTGGTTGCATGAAACTGGTTTTCATTTCAATCGTGAATACGCCGTTGCTGGGCTCAACGCTGCGCGCGGCTACCGCCAGGACGATGTCCAAAAAAGTCATGATCGCGCCCCCATGGACGACATCAAAAGAGTTGAGTATTTCCGGGCGCATCGGAAACCAGAGTTCGGATTGGCCATCATCAAATTTTTCAAGTGTGATGCCCAAGTGGTCCACAAACGGAATCGGAACACCAAAAGGAATGCTCATGTCAGACCTTGGAGCTCAGCCGCCGATGATGGCACTGACGCCACCGTCCACCGCCAGCCATTGGCCAGTGATGTGCTTGCCCGCGTCGGACGCGAACAATAACGCCAGGCCCTTGAGGTCTTCGTCGTCGCCCAAGCGGCGCAGAGGGGCGGCTTGCGCCATCTTGTCGGCCCCAATGGTGTCCAGCAGGCCTTGGCTCATCTTGCTGGGGAAGAACCCTGGGCAAATCGCGTTGACGGTGATGCCGTGCTCGCCCCACTCGCCCGCCAATGCGCGGGTGAAGTTGATGACCGCACCCTTGGAGGTGTTGTAGGCGATCGTTTCCATCGCGGACGGGTTACCGGCCAGACCGGCTATGGAGGCCACATTCAAAATGCGGCCCTTGCCGCGCGGGATGAAGCTTTGCTTGGCCACCTCTTGAGAGAGGATGAAATAACCGCGCACGTTCAGGTTCATGACCTTGTCCCAGGCCGGTACCGGGTGGTCTTCGGCAGGTGCGCCCCAAGTGGCTCCGGCGTTGTTGACCAGGATGTCAATGGGCCCCATGCGCTCCATGGTTTCAGTGGCCAAACGGCGGATGTCCTCTTCTTTACCGCAGTCGGCAGCGATCCAGCGGGCGTCGATGCCAGCGGCCTGCAATTGGGCAGCGGCTTCTTCCAAATCAGCCGCCTTGCGTGAGCTGAGCATGATCTTGGCCCCAGCCTCGCCCAGGGCGTGAGCCATTTGCAAGCCCAGGCCGCGCGAGCCGCCGGTGACCAGCGCCACTTGGCCGGTCAGGTCAAAAAGTTGTTGAACAGTGCGTGCCATGTCGGAGCTCCTTTTATTCGACGTTGAAATCCATGCAGCGGCGTTCTTTGACGACCGCTTTCATGAAGGGTTTGATGGCCAGATGATCGGGGTGATTCTGGTAAGCTGCTAGCACCTGCGCGTCATCGACAAGCATGTGCAGCACCAAATCATTCGTGCAGTCCATGTCGGGGGTGGCCGTGGCGACTTCGAAAGCGCGGATGCCAGGCACGACCTGCGCGCACGACAGCAGCAATGCTTTGGCTTTTTCGAGGTTGGTGGCCTTGTCGGCCCCTTCTGCCTGCTCGTGCAGGTTCCACATCACGATGTGCCGAATCATCAAAAGGCCTCCTCAGGCAAATCGGCGCAAGTCGGGTCTCGGATGGCCACCACCTTGAGCCAAGCCCCGATCTTCGGCAATTCGTAGCGGAAGAAGTAACGACAGGCTGCGCGGCGGCCTTGTGCGGAAGAGGTGTCGTTGCCCTCCAAGCTGGCCGCGACATCGAGCCAGATCCAGGCGATCACGGTATGGCCAAAGGCCTGCAAATACGGCACGGCATTGGCCAGCGCTTGCGCGGGCTCGGCACCATCCCAAGCTTGCTGGGTGGCTTGGCTGATTTGTTGGAGGGCATCGCGCAGAGCCGCAGCTTCAGGCCCCCAGCTGCCTTCAGCCTTGGACGCCGTAGCCAACATGCGTTCGGCCAAAAATTGCAAGCCCCGCCCGTTTTCCATCAGCACCTTGCGTCCCAGCAAGTCCATGGCCTGGATGCCGTGCGTGCCTTCGTGGATCATGTTGAGGCGGTTGTCGCGCCAGTATTGCTCCACCGGAAAGTCGCGGGTGTAGCCGTAGCCACCGTGGATCTGGATGGCCAAGCTGTTGGCTTCCAGGCACCACTCGCTGGGGAAACTCTTGACGATGGGCGTGAGCACCTCCAGCAGCAAACGCGCCACATCGGCGTCTTCAGGCGTGCCGGTGTGCTGTTCATCCACCAAGCGGGCGCTGTACAAGGCCAGGGCCAAAGCGCCCTCGCTGTAGGCCTTCTGGGCCAGCAGCATGCGCTTGATGTCGGCGTGTTCGATGATGCGCACCTGCGGGCGGCTGGCATCCTTGCCCCCTGCCCCTGTAGGTCTGCCTTGCGGGCGGTTCTTGGCGTAATCGAGGCTGGCGTAGTAACCCGCCATACCCAGCATGGTAGCGGCCATGCCCACGCCGATGCGCGCTTCGTTCATCATATGGAACATGCAGCGCAGGCCTTCGCCGGGCTTGCCGACCAAATAAGCTATGGCACCGCTTCCGGCACCGTCCAAGCCTGCGCCTGCTTCGCCACGCACGGGGTACTTGCCCTCGCCAAAGTTCAGCAGCGTGTTGGTCGTGCCGCGCCAGCCGCATTTGTGGTTGAGGCCCGCCAACGCCACGTCGTTGCGCTCGCCGGTGAGTTGCCCATCGGTGCCGACCATCTTTTTGGGCACGATGAAGAGCGAGATGCCTTTGACGCCTGGCACCAACTGGCCGTTGGCATCGGGGATCTTGGCCAGCACCAAGTGGATGATGTTTTCGGAGAGTTCGTGCTCGCCCGAGGAAATCCACATCTTGTTGCCGCGCAGGCGGTAACGCGCACCCAAAGCATCGACTTCAAAGCCTTCACCATCGGGCGTGGCGCGGGTCGTCACATCGCTCAGCGACGAACCGGCTTGCGGTTCGCTCAAGCACATGGTGCCCGAAAAACGCCCATTGAATTCGTTGGCGGCAAAGACCTGCTTTTGCAAATCGGTGCCATGCACCATCAGCAAATTGGCGTTGCCGCTGGTCAGCATGCCCGAGCCAATGCTGACCGAGGCCATGGCAAAAAAGGCATTGGCAGCCGCCTCCACCGTGTAGGGCAGCTGCATGCCACCGATCTCGTAGTCCTGTGCGGCGCTCAACATGCCTGATTCGGCATAGGCTTTGTACGCATCGTGTGTGGCCTGCGGCAAGATGACTTTTTCGCCATCAAAGTGGGGTTCTTGCGTGTCCACCAGGCGGTTGAACGGGGCGTATTTTTCGCGAGCAATGCGCTCGCAGGTGTCCAGCACCGCATCAAAAGTTTCGCGTGAATGGTCGGCAAAGCGCTCGCGGCTTTGCAAGGTGTCGACCTTGAGCCAGTCGTGCAGCAAAAAATCAACGGTGGGGCGCAAACTCATGGCAGCGAGCTTTCATCAGGTCAATACTTGTGGGAGTGATCCACTGCTCGATTGGCATTGGCCGCAGGTGGCTCCCGCATTAAAAAAGGGCAGAAGACATCTTGCCTTCTGCCCTGAGTCACGTCAGCCATCCAAGTGACAGCAAACGCGCTGGGTGATCACAGCACTTCGAAAATACCGCATGCGCCCATACCGCCGCCAATGCACATGGTCACCGCAACACGCTTTGCACCACGACGTTTGCCTTCAATCAAGGCATGGCCTGTCAGGCGCTGGCCCGACACGCCGTAGGGGTGACCCACCGCGATCGCGCCGCCGTTGACGTTCAAGCGGTCGGCCGGGATGCCCAGCTTGTCGCGGCAGTACAGCACCTGCACGGCAAACGCTTCGTTCAGTTCCCACAGGTCAATGTCTTGCACGGTCAGGCCCAGACGCGCCAGCGCTTTGGGCACGGCGAACACAGGGCCAATGCCCATTTCGTCAGGCTCGCAACCGGCCACGGCAAAACCGAGGAAACGGCCCAAGGGTTTGAGGCCACGTTGCTCGGCCAGTTTTTCGTCCATCAACACGCAAGCGCCTGCGCCGTCCGAGAACTGGCTGGCATTGCCGGCTGTGACCAAACCACCGGGCAACGCCGAGCGCAGACCGCTGATGGCCTCTACCGTGGTGCCTTCGCGCAGGCCTTCGTCTACGCTCACGGTCACTTGTTTGGTGGTCATGCCCATGACCTTGTCGATCACGCCTTGCGTGACGGTGATGGATGCGATTTCGTCGTTGAACAAACCCGCAGCTTGCGCGGCGCAAGCCTTTTGTTGGCTGGCCGCGCCATACGCGTCCATCACGTCGCGGCTGATCTTGTAACGCTTGGCCACTTGTTCGGCGGTTTGCAGCATGTTCCAGTAAATTTCAGGCTTCATCTTGGCCAAGGCCAAGTCTTGCAGCATGTGGGTGTTGGCTTCTTGCTGCACGCAGGAGATGCTTTCCACGCCACCGGCCACATAAACCCGGCCTTCACCCGCGATGATGCGTTGCGCCGCCAGTGCAATGGTTTGCAGACCCGACGAGCAAAATCGGTTCACGGTCATGCCCGAGACCGAGATGGGCATGCCGGCCTTGAGGGCGATTTGGCGGGCGATGTTGGCACCCGTGGCCCCTTCCGGCGTGGCGCAGCCCATGATCACATCTTCGACTTCGGCGGCATCAATGCCAGCGCGGGCCACGGCGTGTTGCACCGCGTGGCCGCCCAGGGTGGCCCCGTGGGTCATGTTGAATGCGCCCTTCCAGCTTTTGGCAAGAGGTGTGCGGGCGGTCGATACGATAACGGCGTTGGTCATTTTGAATCCTTGGTTTGGCTCGTTGAGCGCTGAGTGTTAGGCGTTGATCGAGCAGTTAACTGGTCTTTTACGCTGAACACCGAACACTCAACTCTGAACGCTCAGTTGAATGTTTTGCCTTCGGCTGACAAGCGCACCAACAAAGGTGCGGGTTGCCAGAATTGGGCGTCGTCGAGTGGGTTCTTGGCAAAGCGCTTCATGGCTTCGGCCACGTTGAACAAGCCCACAGTGTCGGCATACAGCATGGGGCCACCGCGCCAGAAAGGGAAACCGTAGCCGGTGATGTAGACCATGTCGATGTCGCTGGCTTTGCTGGCAATGCCTTCTTCCAGAATGTGACAAGCCTCGTTCACCAAGGAATACACCAAGCGCTGAACGATTTCTTCGTCGGAAATCTTGCGCGGTGTGATGCCCAAAGCGGCGCGGTGTTTTTCGATCATCTCGACTACCACGGCGCTGGGGATCGCGTCGCGTTTGCCAGTCTGGTAGTCGTACCAGCCTGCACCCGTCTTTTGGCCGTAACGCCCCATCTCGCAAAGCAAATCTGCAGTTTTGCTGTACTTGAGGTTGGGTTTTTCGGTGTAGCGGCGCTTGCGAATCGCCCAGCCAATGTCGTTACCAGCCAAATCGCCCATGCGGAAGGGGCCCATGGCAAAGCCGAATTTCTCAACAGCCTTGTCGACCTGCGCAGGCGTGCAGCCTTCTTCGATCAAGAAACCGGCTTGGCGGCTGTATTGCTCGATCATGCGGTTGCCGATGAACCCATCGCACACGCCCGAGACCACCGAGGTCTTTTTGATCTTTTTGCCAATGGCCATCACGGTGGCCATGACGTCTTTGGCGGTTTGCGCGCCGCGCACCACTTCCAGGAGCTTCATCACGTTGGCAGGGCTGAAGAAGTGCATGCCCACCACGTCTTGTGGGCGTTTGGTGAAGTTGGCAATCTGGTTCACGTCCAAGGTGGAGGTGTTGGAGGCCAAGATGGCACCGGGCTTCATCACTTCGTCGAGCTTCTTGAAGACAGCTTCTTTCACGCCCATTTCTTCGAACACGGCTTCGATCACCAGGTCGGCTTGGCCGATGTCGTCGTAGCTGAGCGTGGTGCTGAGCAAGGCCATGCGCTGCTCGTATTTGTCTTGCTTGAGCTTGCCTTTTTTGACTTGCGCTTCGTAGTTCTTGCGGATGGTGGCCACGCCACGGTCGAGCGCATCTTGCTTCATTTCGAGCATCTTGACCGGGATGCCCGCGTTCAGGAAGTTCATCGAGATGCCACCACCCATGGTGCCTGCACCGATGACGGCCACGCTCTGGATGTTGCGCTGAGGGGTGTCGCTGGGCACGTCTGCGATCTTGCTGGCAGCACGGTCGGCTATGAAGATGTGGCGCAACGAGCGGCTTTCGGGGGTGAACATGAGGTTGGTGAAAATCTCACGCTCCAAAACCATGCCATCGTCGAACTTTTTCTTGGTCGCGGCTTCGACGGCGTCCACGCACTTGAGCGGCGCAGGCAGGTTTTTGGCCATGCCTTTGACCATGTTGCGGGTGAACTGGAAGTAAGCATCGCCTTGCGGGTGCTTGCAAGGCAAGTTTTTGACCAAGGGCATGGGCGAACCATCGGCGTGCGCAGCGGCCACTTTGCGGGCCATGGCCAATGCTTCTTCGGGCAGGCTCTCAGCCGATTGGGCCATGGCATCAAACAGCTTTTGGCCGGGCAACATGGCCAGCATTTCACTCTTGATGGCTTCGCCGCTGACAATCATGTTCAGCGCCGCTTCCACGCCAATCACGCGAGGCAGGCGCTGTGTGCCGCCCGCGCCGGGGATCAGGCCCAGCTTGACTTCGGGCAAAGCAATGGAGGTGCCAGGCGCAGCAATGCGGTAGTGACAGCCCAAAGCCAGCTCTAAGCCGCCGCCCATGGCGACCGAGTGGATGGCCGCCACAACCGGCTTGGCTGATTTTTCGCAAGCGGAGATCACGCTCAGCAAATTGGGTTCTTGAGTCGCCTTGGGTGAGCCAAATTCACGGATGTCGGCTCCGCCCGAAAAGGCCTTGCCGCCACCGGTGATAACAATGGCTTTGACGGCGGTGTCGTTGTTGGCTCTTTCCAGTCCGTCGGTGATGCCGACGCGGGTGGACAGACCCAAACCGTTGACGGGCGGATTCATGAGGGTGATGACCGCGACATCGCCATGCACTTTGTATTCAGCTGTCATGCTGGACTTCCTTTGCGTGAAAAATTAAAAAAGAACGACCGTTCGTTTTTGAACATTGTAGACATAAATAATCTCTGCACGGCAAATTTTTGTCGCACCAGAGACGGGGCCAAGTCAGGATCAAACCTCCAGCCATTCCTTGCGAATGTAGGTGTTGGCCCGCAGCTCATCGGGCGTGCCCTGGAAAACGATGGCACCATGACCCATGACCAAGGCGCGATCCGAAATGCTCATGGCAATGGTTAGTTTTTGCTCGATCAACAAGACCGATACCCCCTTGGCTTTGAGGCTGAAAAGAAATTGGCCGACAAGCTCGACGATTTTGGGTGCCAGTCCCTCGGTGGGTTCGTCGATGATGATCAGGTCAGGGTCACCCATCAGAGTGCGGCACAGCGTGAGCATTTGCTGCTCACCGCCAGAGAGCACCCCGGCTTCGTTGTGTTCGCGCTCTTTGAGGCGAGGGAACATGGCGAACATGTCGTCAAACGACCAACGTCCGTTTTGTCCATTTCGTTTTTGCCCCAATTGCAGGTTCTGGCTGACCGTCAGCTTGGGAAAAATCTCCCGGTTCTCTGGGACATAACCCACCCCCAGGTGGGCAATTTCATAGGCCTTTTTGCCCTGAATGGGCTGGCCTTTCCAGTCGATGCGGCCTTCACACTCCACCAGACCCATGATGGCCTTGGCGGTGGTGGAGCGGCCTGAACCATTGCGCCCAAGCAGGGCCACGATCTCGCCCTGCCCCACCTCAAAATTGACGCCGTGCAACACATGGCTTTTGCCGTAATAGGCATGAAGGTTGTCGATCAGCAACATCAGTGGCCTCCTACTTGGTTGTCTGCGACCGGAGAGCCCAAATAAGCCTCCTGCACTTTGGCATTGGCCCGCACCGATTCGGGGGTGTCGAAGGCGATGACTTCACCGTACACCACCACCGCGATCTTGTCGGCTAGGCCAAACACCACGCCCATGTCGTGCTCCACAGTGAGCAGAGTTTTGCCCACCGTGACGTCTTTAATGAGTTGGATGAATCGCGAGGTCTCGCTCTTGCTCATGCCGGCCGTGGGCTCGTCCAGCAAGATCACATCCGCGCCTCCTGCGATGGTCACGCCGATTTCCAACGCCCGCTGCTCGGCATAGGTCAGGTTAACCGCCAGTACGTCGCGTTTTTTGTCCAGATGGATCATGTCCAGCAACTCGTCGGTGCGTTCGTTGGCGTCTTTCAGGTTCGACAGGGATTTCCAAAAACTGTACTTGTAGCCCAGGCTCCAGAGCACCGCGCAGCGGAGATTTTCAAACACGCTGAGCTTGGGGAAGATGTTGGTGATCTGGAAGCTGCGCGAGAGCCCCATGCGGTTGATCTCGTAAGGCGTCTTGTTTTGAATGGCCTGACCCGCGAGCAAAATATCACCACTGGTGGGACCAAAGCGGCCGCTGATCAGGTTGAACAGCGTGGACTTGCCCGCGCCGTTGGGACCGATCACGGCCACACGCTCGCCTGCATTGACGGCCAGATTCACGCCACGGATGATTTCGGTCTTGCCGAAGTTTTTGCGCACATCCCGGAGTTCTAAGGCGTAACTCATAAAGCCGTTTCCCTTCGCTTGATTTCTTTTTCGATATCGGTCTGGATCACGCCCCAGTCGCGGGCGAACTGCCTGCGGGCCAGCTCGAACAGACCCAAGCCCGTGAGCATGACAAAAGCCGAACCGAACCAGCTGTCCAGACTCTTGGCGTTGAGGGTGGCGCCCATGAATTTGACGGTGTCCCCCAGAGCCGAATTGAGTTGAAGGTGGTAGACCATCTCGATCATGGCCCCCGCCCCCGCCAGCATGACGATGGCTGTGAGACCCAGGCCCAGGTAACTGGTCCAAATTTGGCGCAACTTGCCGAACTTGGCCACCCTCAGGTTCATCATGATCAGGCTGGCAATGCCGCCGGGTGCATACATCACCATGAACAGGAAGACCAGTCCCAAGTAAAGCAGCCAAGCTTTGGTCAGCTCGGACAACAGCACAAAGGCGATGATCATCAGGACCGCGCCGATGATGGGGCCAAAGAAGAAGGTCGCCCCACCCAAAAAGGTAAACAGCAAATAAGCGCCCGAGCGCCCTGCCCCGACCACCTCGGCCGTCACTATCTCGAAGTTGAGTGAGCCCAACCCCCCCGCGATGCCTGCAAAAAAGCCCGCAATGATGAAGGCCATGTAGCGCACGCGCTGCGTGTTGTAGCCAATGAACTCCACCCGCTCAGGGTTGTCACGCACCGCATTCAAAATGCGGCCCAGCGGCGTTTGTGTGAAGGCGTACATGAGCGCCACACACACAAAGGTGTAAATGGCGATCAGGTAGTAGACCTGAATCTGCGGGCCATAGGTGATGCCGAAAAAGGCTTCACCCGCCACCCGATTGCCAGACACCCCCGCCTCGCCCCCGAAAAACTCCGAAAACATCAGGGACATGGCAAACACCAACTCGGCCACACCCAGCGTGATCATGGCAAATGGCGTGCCCGATTTGCGGGTGGTCACCCAGCCCAGCAAAATGGCAAAGCCCATGCCCGCCACACCGCCCACGATGGGCAGCAAGCTGACTGGGATGTTCAGCGTGCCACCACTCACGGCATTGAGTGCGTGAATGGCCATGTAAGAGCCCAAGCCCGTGTAGACCGCATGGCCAAAGCTCAGCATGCCGCCTTGACCCAACAAGATGTTGTAAGACAGGCAGGCAATGATGGCGATGCCCATCTGGGCCAGCATGGTCACGGACAGGTTGCTGGTGAAGACCAGCGGCGCGGCCAGCAAGACCAAAGCGAACAGGCTCCAGATGACCCAGCGGCCCACGTTGTAAGGTTTGAATTTGTAGATGGCAGCCATGTCTTAACCCTCGCGTGTGCCCAAAAGACCCTTGGGCCGGAAGATCAGGATCAGGACCAAAAACAGGTAGGGCAAGATGGGCGCGACCTGCGACAGCGTGAGCTTGGCAAAGGAGTTTTCCTGCGTGGCAGCCGACAAAGCCCAGCCCATGTCTTTGGCCAGCGTCAAGAAGGAGTAGTCAATGGCCACGGCAAAGGTCTGGATCACACCAATCAGCACCGAGGCCAAAAACGCGCCAGACAAAGAGCCCATACCGCCCACCACCACCACCACAAAAATGACCGAACCCACGGTGGCGGCCATGGCAGGCTCCGTCACAAACGTGCTGCCGCCAATCACACCCGCCAGCCCGGCCAGACCGGTGCCTGCACCAAACACCAACATGAACACACGAGGCACGTTGTGCCCCAAAGACTCCACCATTTCGGGATGGGTCAAAGCCGCTTGAATGACCAAACCAATGCGGGTGCGGGTGAGCAAGAGCCACAAGGACACCAGCATGAGCAGCGCCACCAGCATCATGAAACCGCGTGTGGCGGGAAACGGTGAGCACACCACTCGGATGGCGGCATCGGCTGCACTGCACATCTCGGCAGGCGCAGCGCCCCAAACCACGCTCAGTCCGTTGACCGAGTGGTTGATGAGGGTGAAGGCCGAACTGCGCAAAATCTCGGGCGGTAGAAACTCGACCGCCGTGCGGCCCCAGACCAGCTGCACCAACTCCAGCACCACATAAGACAGGCCGAAAGTGACCAGCAATTCGGGCACATGGCCAAAAGGGTGGACCTTGCGCAGCGTCAGGCGCTCGAACAAGGCACCACAGGCCCCAACGAGCAGCGGGGCAATGACCAGCGCAGGCCAAAAACCGACCCACTGCGAAAGGGTGTAGCCAAAATAGGCGCCCACCATATAAAAACTGGCGTGCGCAAAGTTGAGCACACCCATCATGCTGAAGATCAGCGTCAGCCCGGAGCTGAGCATGAACAGCAACAGCCCGTAACTGAGGCCGTTGAGCATGGAGATGATGAAAAACTCCATCACAAACTTTCCAGACCCTTGGGGTCTAAAGCATTACAGGAATTGGACTTGCACTGGCAAATCCGGTCTCAATGGGGCCCGAAAGCCCATAAAAAAGCCCGATGAACCCTCAGGTGATCGGGCCTTGGCCCATCCGCCAAACCCTGAGCCACCTGTGCGAGTGACTCAGAGAGTGGCAGCGGCAGGCGTTGCGCCTCAGCCAGGACGTTTCATCTGGCAGCTGGTGGGTGTGCTGGAGACATAAGAAGGGTATTCCTTCACGGGCGCCAGCGTCATGCCGGTGTTCTCAGGGCTGTAGGGGAACTTCTTGTCCGCTTTTTGCCAGACGGTCATGTACAGCGGTTGCTGCAACTGGTGATCTGCTTTGCGGATTTCGACCTCGCCGTTGTGGGTCGAGAATTTCATACCGGACAACGCCGCCGCGACTTTCACCGGATCGGTGGACTTGGCTTTGGCCATGGCATCACCCAGAGCCTGGTAAATACGCACCACCGAGTGGGTGTAGAAGTCATCGTTGAATTTTTGCTTGAATTCAGCGGACCACTTGTCCATCTGGCCGCCCATGTTGTAGTGACCATAAGCGATCTGGTAGACGCGACCTGCACCGCCTTGACCCAAGGCCGTGGGCGTGCCCGTGACGCCGGTGTAATAGGTGTAGAACTTGCCGTTGTAGCCGCCTTCGTTGGCCGCCTTGACCAGCAAAGCCAGGTCAGAGCCCCAGTTTCCGGTGATCACAGTGTCGGCACCCGAAGCCTTGATCTTGGCGATGTAAGGCGAGAAGTCGCGGACTTGGGCCAGCGGGTGCAGGTCTTCACCCACAATTTGCACACTCGGCATCTTGCGTGCGATGTTTTCCTTGGCAAACTTGACGACCTGGTGACCATGTGAGTAATTCTGGTTGAACAGGTAAACCTTCTTGATGTCCTTGTCGTCCTTCATGAAGGTGGTCATGGCCTCGATCTTCATCGAGGTGTCGGCGTCAAAGCGGAAGTGCCAGTAGCTGCACTTGCTGTTGGTGAAGTCTGGATCGACCGCAGAGTGGTTCAGGAAGATGATTTCCTTGCCGGGGTTGCGCTCGTTGTGCTTGTTCACGGCCTCGATCAGGGCGCCCGCAACAGATGATCCGTTGCCTTGGGTGATGTAACGCACGCCCTGGTCCATGGCGGCCTTGAGCGCGTTCAGGCTTTCAGCAGGGCTGAGCTTGTTGTCAATGCCGATGACTTCGAACTTGACGCCAGCTGGGTTGGTTTTGCTGAATTTTTCGGCAAAAAACTGAAAGCTTTTGAGCTGGTTGCTGCCCACGGGGGCCATCAGGCCAGACAGCGGGTCAATCCATGCAATTTTGACGGTTTCGCCTTTTTGAGCGTAAGCGCCCATGGAGCAAGCGGCCAAAGCGGCCGCGGCGATCAAACGGGTGGTGGTTTTCATACAAGTTCTCCTGCGTTGTAAATCTGAACAGTGTCAGCGTAACCGCTGAAATGACGAATGGGCTCGGGGTTTGCACCTAAGGCATATCACCCGCGCGACTTGTAACCGCGCGGACTTGATGGGGATCAAAGGCCTGGCAGCACGTAATCGGTCAATTGCTCGCGCAAGCGGGTCTTGAGCATCTTGCCCGTGCCCCCCAAAGGAATGGCGTCAACAAAAACCACATCTTCGGGAATCTGCCACTTGGCGGTTTTGCCTTCGTAGAAGGCGATCAGCTCTTCACGGCTGACCTCAGCCCCGGGCTTCTTGACCACGCAAACAATCGGCCGCTCGTCCCACTTGGGGTGGCGCATGCCGATGCAGGCTGCCATGGCCACGGACGGGTGGGCCATGGCGATGTTTTCCACATCGATCGAGCTGATCCATTCGCCGCCCGACTTGATCACGTCTTTGCTGCGGTCGGTGATTTGCATGAAACCATCGGTGTCGATGGTGGCCACATCGCCTGTGGGGAACCAACCGTCCACCAAGGGGTTGCCGCCTTCTTGTTTGTAATAAGAGGCAATCACCCAAGGGCCCTTGACCAGCAAGTCACCGGCCGATTTGCCATCGTGCGGCAAAGTTTGGCCTTCGGCGTCCACGATCTTCATGTCAATGCCGAAAATGCAGCGGCCTTGTTTCATGCGCAGCTTCATTTGCTGCTCGGCAGGCAAGCTCAAATGCTTGTTCTTCAGGGTGCAGACCGTGCCCAGTGGGCTGAGTTCGGTCATGCCCCAGGCGTGCAGCACGTCCACGTTGTAGTTCTGACGGAAAGCGTCGATCATGGCGGGCGGGCAAGCCGAGCCACCAATCACGGTGCGCCCCAGCGTGCTGAACTTCAGGCCTGCGGGTGCCATGTGGCCCAGCAGCATTTGCCAAACGGTGGGCACGCCAGCGGCAAAGGTCACGCCCTCGGCCTCGATCAGCTCGTAGACCGACTTGCCGTCCAGCGCCGGACCGGGGAACACCAGTTTGGCCCCCGCCATGGCCGCGCTGTAGGGAATGCCCCAGGCGTTGACGTGGAACATGGGCACCACAGGCAAGATGGAATCCCGTGCCGAAATGCACATCGAGTCCGGCAAGGCAGCCGCGTAGGCGTGCAGCACGGTGGAGCGGTGGCTGTACAAAGCACCCTTGGGATTGCCCGTGGTGCCGCTGGTGTAGCACAAGCTGCAGGCGGTGTTTTCATCGAGCTGCGGCCAAGCATAGGTGCTTGGCTGCTGCCCCATCCAGGCTTCGTAACTCACCAAATTGGGGATGCCGGTGTCAGCAGGCAGCTTGTCTGCGTCACACAAAGCCACATAGTGGGTGATGGTTTTGCAATGACTGTGCAAGGCTTGAACCAGGGGCAAAAACGTCATGTCAAAGCACAGCACTTGGTCTTCGGCGTGGTTGGCGATCCAGGCCATCTGATCCGGATGCAGGCGCGGGTTGAGGGTGTGCAGCACGCGGCCCGAGCCGCTCACGCCAAAGTACAGCTCCAGGTGGCGGTAACCGTTCCAGGCCAGCGTGGCAATGCGGGTGCCCTGCGGCAGATTTTGTGCATCCAGTGCGTTGGCTACCTGGCGCGAACGGCGGGCCACCTGGGCCCAATCACTGCGGTGAATGTCACCTTCGACCCGACGCGAAACGACCTCGCTGTCGCCATGGTGTTGTTCGGCAAATTCGATCAACGCAGAAATCAAAAGCGATTGCTGTTGCATCAGTCCCAGCATGGGGGTTCTCCTGTCAGGTGGGGTTTTATCAATCGGGTCATTGTGCACCCGAGTTCAACGCCAACCCGACCTAAAACCCGCCAAACAGCGGGTGCTTGTCAAGGGCGTGACAATCACACCCCATGTCATCTCCCCCTTTGGTCTCCCCCGTCAGCCACCCCCATGACTTGCCTGTGCTGGACTGGACGCACCGACTGACCCAACTGGGCCCCCGTTTTTTCACCCCCCTGCAGCCCACGCCGGTAGCTGCGCCGCGCTGGGCCGCCCGCAACGAAGCCTTGCGCGTCGAGTTGGGCTGGCCGAACGCGCTGTTTGACGACGAACACCTGCAAGCCTTCGCGGGCAATGCGCTGATGGTCGGCTCTCAGCCGCTGGCCACGGTCTACAGCGGGCACCAGTTTGGCCAATGGGCGGGCCAGTTGGGTGACGGCCGCGCCATCTGGCTGGGCGAAGCCGAATCGGCTCAGGGCCCACAAGAAATTCAGCTCAAAGGCGCAGGCCGCACGCCCTATTCGCGGGGTGGCGACGGCCGCGCCGTGCTGCGCTCCAGCATCCGCGAGTACCTTTGCAGCGAGGCCATGCACGGCCTAGGCATCCCGACCACCCGGGCACTGTGCCTGGTGGCTTCGCCAGAGCCCGTGCGGCGTGAAACCATGGAAAGTGCAGCCGTCGTGGCCCGCGTGGCCCCCAGCTTTTTGCGTTTCGGGCACTTCGAGCATTTTTCGGCCCAAGGCGACACGGAACGCCTGCGCGTTTTGGCCGACCATGCCATTGCCCACCACCTGCCCGAATGCCGCGAGCGCGCCGTGCTGTGGCAGGGCAATGTTTACGCGGCCTTGCTGGACGAGGTGCAAGAACGCACCGCCAAACTGCTGGCGAAATGGCAAGCGGTGGGCTTTTGTCACGGCGTGATGAACACCGACAACATGAGCCTCTTGGGCCAGACGATCGACTACGGACCCTTCCAGTTCTTGGACGGCTTTGACCCCGGCCACATTTGCAACCACTCGGACCACCAAGGTCGGTACGCTTATGGCCGCCAACCCAATGTGGCGTACTGGAACCTTTACTGCCTGGCCCAGGCACTGGCATCTTTGATCGACGACCAAGAGATGACCCTGCAGGTGCTGGAAGGCTACAAAACCCTGTTCCCCCGCTACTTGGGCGATGCCATGCGCGCCAAGTTAGGCCTGGTTGGCGACTTGGCCCCTGAGTTCGAGCGAGAAGCCGACTGGACGCTGGTGGAAGACCTGATGCAGCTCATGGCGGCCGAAAAAGTTGACTTCACGGTGTTCTGGCGCCAACTGAGCCAAGCCGTGGTGGTGCAATCGACTGCTGTTGCATTGACCGATGCGGGCTGGAGTGGCGTGACCGATCTTGTATTGGACCGCCCTCGCCTCCTGAAATGGCTGTCGCTGTACACCGAGCGCGCAGGCCAAAACAACTTCGCAGCCATGGGCCAGCAGATGCTGCGCAGCAACCCCAAATTCGTGCTGCGCAACCACTTGGCCGAAATCGCCATCCGTCAAGCCCAGGCGGGTGACTTCTCGGAAATCGACACCTTGTACAACTTGTTAAAGTCCCCCTTCGACGAGCATCCGGGCATGCAAGCCTATGCCGACTTGCCGCCCGATTGGGCGGGTCAACTGGAAATCAGCTGTTCATCATGACCAAAATTGAAAAATCCGCACAAGAGTGGCGCGAGCTGCTGAACGCCAAAGGCGCTGAGCCTGTGGCCTTTGCCGTCACACGCCAGGCCGCTACCGAACGCCCCTTCACCGGCAAGTACGAGGGCCACTGGTCCAAAGGTACTTACAGCTGCATCTGCTGCGACGCGCCCTTGTTCAGCTCGGACACCAAATTCGACGCCGGCTGCGGCTGGCCCAGCTTTTCGAAAGCGGCCAGCGACAGCGCCATCGAAGAACGTGTGGACGTGAGCCACGGCATGCGCCGTGTTGAAACTGTCTGCGCCCAATGCGGCGCGCACCTGGGCCATGTGTTCGAGGACGGTCCCGCCCCCACGGGCTTGCGCTACTGCATGAACTCCGCTTCGTTAGACTTCGAGCCTTACTGACCGCACTCGGCCGCGCAGTATTGACGCGGCCAACTCACGCCCAACATGAAACTCATCCTCGACTTTTTCCCCATCCTGCTGTTTTTTGGCGCGTACAAGATGGCCGACATCTACACCGCCACGGCGGTGCTGATGGGTGCGACCGTGGTGCAAACGGCCATCATCTACAAGATGGACGGCAAGCTGCAGACCATGCACAAGATCACGCTGGTGCTGGTGCTGGGCTTTGGCGCCTTGACGCTGGGCTTGCACGACGAGCGCTTCATCAAGTGGAAACCCACCTTGCTGTACTCGGGCCTGGCGATTGCCCTGGCCGTGGCGCACTGGTTGTTGAAGAAAAACTTTTTGCACATGCTGCTGGGCACGCAATTGCAACTGCCCCACGCCGTGTGGAACCGCCTGAACCTGTCTTGGATGCTGTACTGTATTTTCATGGCGGCCATCAACGCCTATGTGGCCCACTACTTCAGCACCGAAGACTGGGTGAACTTCAAGCTCTGGGGTTATGCCTTCCCCTTGGTCTTCATCTTGGGTCAGGGCCTGTACATCTCGCGCTATTTGCCCAAAGAAGAGGACAAGCAACCATGATCCAGGCCACTTTGCCCCTGAGCGAACAAATCCATATCCGTCTGAGCGAGCGCCTGCAACCCACCGAGCTGCGCGTGATCGACGAAAGCGCCCAACACGCGGGCCACATGGGGGCCAATGACAGCGGCGTGGGCACCCACATGCGGGTGTGCATTGCCTCCCCTTTGTTTGTCGGCATCAACCGTGTGCAACGTCACCGGCTTGTGTATGATGCGCTGCAAGATTTCATTGACCAGGGATTGCACGCTCTGGCCATAGAGCTGATCTGAACCCGGGCCGTCACCCTTTGGTGACAGCCCCTTTTTTTGAACCCTTGACCCACATCTGACACCCCGTCTCTTAGGAAAACACGATGAAAAAGCAAATGCTCAGCGCCGCTTTGGTGGCCTTGCTGGCGTCCCCCGTTCTGGCGCAAAACTTGGCTGTGGTCAATGGCAAGCCTGTGCCTACCTCGCGCGTCAAAGCGCTGCAACAGCAAGTCGAAGCCTCAGGTCGCCCCGTCACCCCTGAAGTGCTGGACCAAATCAAGCAAGAATTGATCGTCCGCGAAGTTTTGATGCAAGAAGCCCGCAAACGGGGTCTGGATGCCAGCGAAGACTACAAAACCCAACTGGAACTGACCCGCCAGACCATCCTGATTCGCCAGCTGTTTGCAGACTTCCAGAAGAAAAACCCGGTCACAGACGCTGACATCAAGGCCGAATATGACAAGTTTGCCAAGGAAAACGGCGGCAAGGAATACCGTGCCCGCCACATCCTGGTGGAAACCGAAGCCGACGCCAAGGCCCTGATTGCCGACATCAAAAAAGGCGGCAACTTTGAAGAATTGGCCAAGAAAGCCTCCAAAGACCCAGGCTCTGGCGCCAACGGTGGCGACCTGGACTGGGCTGCAGCGGGCAGCTATGTGCCCGAGTTTTCGGGTGCCATGGTCAAACTGGACAAAGGCCAGATGACCGACACCCCCGTAAAAACCCAATTTGGCTTCCACATCATTCGCGTCGACGATGTGCGTGAAGCCCAGTTGCCCAAGCTCGAGGAAGTCAAACCACAGATTGCCCAGCAGCTGCAACAGCAAAAACTGAGCGCTTACCAAGAAGGTCTGCGCAGCAAAGCCAAGATCCAGTGATCTGACCTAAGCTACACTGAAAAAACGCGACTTCGGTCGCGTTTTTGTTTACTGGGGTTCTGTGGTCAAAAGGCTTGGGCGCGGGCTGGGGTTCAGAGGCGCTTCGCTTTGCCACATCACCCCATCCCGCGCCCAAGCCTTTTGCGGGGCGTCTCCGGTGAGCGCACCACAAACTGTCGGAGCCTTCAGCCCTGCCATGTCTTGGCTAAGCACTAGCCGAAGGCGGCGCCAAATTTCACACCTACACCAGAACCAGAACCACGAACGCCCACGCCCTGAAGCGGTGGGCACTGGCTGGGGCGATGTGGCAAAGCGAAGCGCCTCTGAGCCCCGGCCAGTGCCCGCCGCTTCAGGGCTCCCCCAGACCCCAAGGGCTCCCCCAGACCCCAAGGGCACCCCCAGATCCAAAAGGGCCCCGCATGCTTGATAGACACAAGCTGGGATAATCCCAGCCCATGCAGCCTCACCACCTCGAACTCCTCGCCCCCGCCCGCACCTTCGACATTGGCATCGAAGCCATCAACCATGGGGCAGACGCGGTCTACATTGGCGGTCCGTCTTTTGGGGCGCGCTCCACGGCCGACAACAGCATTCAAGACATTGCCAAGCTGGTGCAATACGCCCACCGCTTTCACAGCCGCATTTTTGTCACGCTCAACACCATCTTGCGCGACGACGAACTCGAAGGGGCACGCCAACTGGCTTGGCAGCTGTACGACGCGGGTGTGGACGCGCTGATCGTGCAAGACATGGGCCTGCTCGAGATCGACATGCCGCCAATCCAGCTGCACGCCAGCACGCAAACCGACATCCGCACCCCTGAAAAAGCCAAGTTCTTGCAAGACGCGGGTTTGAGCCAGATCGTGTTGGCCCGCGAGCTGACGCTGCCGCAGATCAGCGCGATCCGCGACGTGATCGACACCGAGCGCACGGTGATTGAATTTTTTGTGCACGGCGCTTTGTGCGTGGCCTACAGCGGCCAGTGCTTCATCAGCCACGCCCACACCGGGCGAAGTGCCAACCGGGGCGATTGCTCGCAAGCCTGCCGCCTGCCCTACGAGGTCAAAGACGCGCAAGGCCGCATCGTGGCGCACGACAAGCATGTGTTGAGCATGAAAGACAACAACCAAAGTGAAAACCTGCGCGATCTGGTGGATGCGGGCATCCGCAGCTTCAAAATCGAAGGCCGCTACAAGGACATGGCCTATGTGAAAAATATCACGGCCCATTACCGCAAGCTGTTTGACGAAGTGCTGAACGAACGTCCTGAGCTGGCTGCTGCTTCACACGGCCGCGCCACCTTCAGTTTTGAGCCCGATCCGAACCAGAACTTCAACCGCGAGTTTACCGACTACTTTGTGCAAGGCCGCAAGGAAGACATCGGTGCGTTTGATACGCCTAAAAACCCTGGCCAGCCGATTGGCTGGGTCAGCAAGGTGACGGCTGAGTATGTCGAGATCACCACCGACGACTTGGCCACCGAACTGCACAACGGCGACGGGCTTTGCTACTACGACCTGCAAAAAGAGCTGGTGGGCCTGCAGATCAACCGCGCTGAAGCGCAAAAAGCCAAGGGTGTTTGGCGTCTGTTTCCTAAAGACCCGATGGACGGTTTCAAGGACTTGCGCAAAGGCGTTCAGGTCAACCGCAACCGTGACATGAGTTGGGTGCGCACGCTGGACAAAAAGTCTGCGGAAAGGCGCATGGGCGTGTGGATGCAAATGGCCGAAACAAGCAGCGGTCTGCAACTGACCCTGACCGACGAGGCAGGCCACACCGGCACGGCGCAAATGGCCATCGCCTGGCAAGCGCCCAAAGACGCCGCCCAAGCAGAGGACAAGCTCAAGGCTGCTTTGGGCAAACTGGGCGACACCCTGTTTGAGCCCATCGATGTGCAAGTGGCCCTGCCCCGCCCTTGGTTTGTGCCGCCCTCACAGCTCAACGCCATGCGCCGCGACGCCGCGCAAGCCCTCGAAACTGCCCGCGCTGAGGGCCTGCACCGCCTGCCGCGTGCGGTGCCCGTGGAGCCGCCTGTGCCCTACCCCGAAGACACGCTGACTTACCTGGCCAATGTGTTCAACCAAAAGGCTCGCGACTTTTATGCCAAGCACGGCGTGAAGGTCATTGATGCGGCCTACGAGGCGCAAGAAGAATTGGGCGAAGTCAGCCTGATGATCACCAAGCACTGCGTGCGTTTCAGCCTGAGCCTGTGTCCCAAACAAGCCAAAGGCGTGACGGGCGTTCAAGGCACAGTCAAAGCCGAGCCCATGCAATTGATCAACGGCAAGGAAAAACTCACCCTGCGCTTTGACTGCAAACCCTGCGAAATGCATGTGGTGGGCAAGATCAAAAAATCGGTTTTGAACGCCGTGCCCGAGAGCCCGGTGCAGTTTTACAAGACGCGGCCGGTGGTGGGATTGCACTGAAATCGGTGTCATGAATCCTTAAGGACTCTTAAATATCTAATGCGTACGGAGGCCTTCCTTAACTGCGGCAGAAGGTGGGTAAATCAGTCAAAATTCAAACGACGATTTCAAATCACGCCCTCCCGAACTGCCTGCATGACCGCTTATTACGTTCAAAGCCTTTTCCTTTTTTTCGCCATCTTCTCTCTTTTGGGTGGTTTGGCTGCTTCTGTTTATTTTTCACGCTTGGACAGCTCGGCCCGCTATTGGACGGTGGGGGCTTTGTTGGCTGGCTTGTCGGCCTTTGCCACTGTTTTTCGCGATGGCCTGCCACTGCTTTGGTCGTACAGCGTCCCCATCGGCCTGACAGGTGCCAGTTACATGCTGGCAGGCTTGGGCATTGCCCGCTTGTACGACAAAGGTCTCCAGCACTGGCGGCTGCTGTGGCTCGCGTTGGGCACGGTGGTCTTTATTGCGGTCATGGAATGGAGTCGAATTCAAGCGGGGCCCAAGGTGACTTTGCTGCTGTCGGGGGGGATGTTTGGTGTCACCTCTTTGTGGGGCGCTTATTTCGCGCATGCGTATTACAAACAGACAACCAACCGTTTTTCCATGCACATGCGCTGGATCATGGTCTGCTTGGGCATCTTCCATTTGCTGCATACACAAGGCGTTGTGACTGGGGGCCTCTCAGAAAACGGAAAATAAAGCACGGTAAGGGTGCTTCTTGGGCGTCATCAGGTGCCAGTTGCCTGCGCTGCTTGCAGCGCGGCGTATAGGGCGGTTTTGCTTACCTTGAGCCGTGTCGCGGCCTCGCGGACATTCAACCCGTTGGCGATGTGCTCCTGCGCCCGTTGTAACTTCTCGGCAGTGACAACTGGCTTGCGCCCGCCTTTTCGTCCGCGAGCGGCGGCAGCGGTCAGCCCGGCCTTGGTGCGGTCACGGATCAGGTCACGCTCGAACTGGCCCAACGCACCGAACACATGAAAGATGAGCCGACCGCCCGACGTGGTGGTGTCGATGCTTTCCGTCAGAGACCGGAAGCCAACGCCCCGAGCTTCCAGCGCTCCTATGGTTTCGATCAGGTGAGGCAAAGAGCGCCCGAGCCGATCCAACCGCCAAACGGCCAGCACATCCCCATGGCGCAGATAGACCAGCGCAGCGGCCAGGCCGGGACGGTCAGCCTTGGCCCCGGAAACCACGTCCTCGAATACACGCTCGCAACCTGCTTTGAGCAGTGCGTCTGTCTGCAAGGCGGTGTCCTGTTCCGCCGTCGATACCCGCGCGTAGCCGATGAGTGCCATTCCAAGCCCCTTTGTCCGTCATCTTGTCCAGCTATCTTAATGTCCGACAACTCATTTATCAAGGTGTCATCGGACAATCGTCCGCTTTGTCCAGCTAATGATCGTTTGACGGACGAATGTGCATTGCCCGCCGATGCGGTGGCAACCTGCGCAGAGGTCTTGACTGCAACGGTGTACGTGTACAATTCGATGTTTATCAAATTATCATGTGGACTGTCTTAAAAACTCAGCACTAAGCGCAAGAGTCACATCATTCCGACTTGGACATCAGCACATGCCACTTAGTACTTCTGACCTCGACCTGAAAGCCGCAAGCCGCATCATGCGTGCGTTGGGC
>Ga0247843_1000409_pt1 | contig 103147 bp, 79 predicted proteins | sample LaCruzMarch2017__FD_192420 | JGI IMG/M metagenome (GOLD analysis project Ga0247843, IMG submission 192420) | Freshwater microbial communities from meromictic Lake La Cruz, Castile-La Mancha, Spain - LaCruzMarch2017_8m | ecosystem: Environmental > Aquatic > Freshwater > Lake | place: Spain...
CGCAGCGGGCTGGTCGCGGTCCATGGACATCGTACAGGCCGCTGCGGCCTTCATCGCTGCACGCGTTGCCGCGTCCTTCAGGGCGCGGCGACGAGCGCGGTGGCGTCTTGGAAGGAGTGCACCGCCCATCGGTGCGCCGCACGCACGGACCCGCGCACCGCGTGCACAACCATCGCCCCCGATGGCTTACCGGGGGTGGGCGCCGCTCAGTTGGCGTCGGCCGCCGAGCGCTCGAGCACCAGCAGGAGGCCCCGCGCCACGGGGTGCACCCGCAGCATGTTCTTCGCGGCGTCGCTCTCGCCGTCGATCGCGGCGAGCACCTTGGCGATCTCCGCGCCCACCGTCACCGCGCGCCGCTGGAGCCGGTGCGCCGTGACCTGGCTCTCGCTCTCCAGCGCGTCGAGGGTCGCCTGCACGGCGTCGCGGCGCTGCTCCAGCGAGCGGAGCGCCTGCTGCTGCGCCGACCTGCCCGCCGCGGCGCCGTCGAGCACGCCCCACACGGCGCGCCACCGCCCGGCCAGCGCCCCGAGCGCCTCGAGCTGCTCGGCCCGCTCGAGGGTGATCGCCCGCGGGTTGCTCGGCACCTGGCCGATGGTGTCCCACGCCAGCGCGAGCTGCTGCAGCACCTGCACCTCGTCGCGCTTCGCCTCGCGCTCGCGGGCCTCCAGGCCCTGCGCCCGGGCGGCCAGGCCCTCGTGCTCCACCAGGATCAGCCGCAGCTCGCCCATGAGGTCGTCGCGCTCGCGCTGGTGCCGGCGGTCGCGCTCGGTGAGCTCCACCATGATCCCCCGGCGGTCGTCTTCGAGCTCGCGCACCCGGTCGACGTTGGCGTTGAAGCGCTGGAGCAGGTCGCGCATGGGCTCGGGCATGTCGCCCGTCGGGAAGGCCGCCTCCGCCGCGGCGTGGAAGGTCGCCACCTGGTGCCGCAGCGTCGGGATCGACACCGCCGGGGCGACGGAGTCGCGCTGGAGGGCCAGCAGGGTGGTCTCGCCCGCCCCGCCGCGCTCGGCGAAGGGCGGCGGCGAGGTGCGCGCCGCCGGGGCCATGGCGGTGTTCTCCGCTTCGAGGATGCGAGCCAGCGCGCCGACCACCTCCATGGCGCTCCCGGGTCGCTCCGCGGGCAGCTTCTGCATGAGCGAGAACACCAGCGTGTCGAGGGCCTCCGGGGCCGACGGCAGCCGCGACCGGATGGGCGGCGGCGCGGAGTGGGCGTGGTGGGCGATGAGCTGGTGGACGGAGCCGTTGAAGGGCAGCGTGCCGGTGACCATCTCGAAGAGCATCACGCCGAGGGCGTAGAGGTCGCTGGCCGGGCCGCAGGGCTCGCCCCGCGCGAGCTCCGAGGCGAGGTACTCCGGGGTGCCGAAGATCTCGCCGGGCATGGTGAGCCGAACCTCGCTGCGCATGTGCACGATGCCGAAGTCGAGCACCTTCACGCGCAGGGCCCCGGAGGGGTCGCGCACGAGGAAGACGTTCTCGGGCTTCACGTCGCGGTGCACGACGCCGAGGGAGTGCGCGCGGCCGAGGGCGTGGCACACGGGGATGGCGATCTCGACGGCCTCGCGGACCCCCATCGGCCCGAGCTGCATCCGCTGCGCGAGGCTCTCGCCCTCCAGGAACTCCATCACCAGGAAGACCCGGTTGCCCTCCTCGGCGACGTCCCAGATGTCCACGATATTCGGGTGCTTCAGCAGGTTGGCGGCCTGCGCCTCGCGCACGAAGCGCTCGCGCATCACCGGGTCGCGGGTGAGCTCCGGGGACAATAGCTTCAGCGCCACGTCGTGCCGCAGGATGACGTGCCGCGCCCGGTACACCGAGCCCATGCCCCCGGCCCCCACGCGCCGAAGGATCTTGTACCGCGACGCCAGGGTGCGCCCCACCATCGGGTCGGGCGGCGGCTCCAGCGGCGCCCCGTCGGTGGGACAGGTGGCGATCGAGTCGTCGTAGCGCGCGTTGCAGCGGGGGCAGTGCATCATCCCGCCGAGCATTGGCTCCCCTCGGCCGAGCCTGTGTCAAGTGTCGGACGCAACCCGACTTTCTCGACAGCTCAGCGGTCGCGGCGCGTGCAGTCGGCGAGGTACCTCGCGAGGTCGACGCCGTCGACGTCGTGGGCCGCCTCGGTCACGCGTCGTTGAGGAGCGGGAGCAGGTCTTCGAGGTCTTCGAGGACGTGGTCGGGCCGCGCCCGGATGAGCTCCTCGCGGCGGCCGTGGCCCCACGTAGCGGCGGCGGTGCGAACGCCCGCGGCCTTGCCGGCGAGCACGTCGCGGAGGGTGTCGCCCACGAGCAGGCAGCGGTCGGCGGGGACCTCCGCGCGCCGCAGCAGGAGGTTGAGCAGGTCCGGCGAGGGCTTCGGCGCGAGGGCGGTGCCCGCGGTGCCCTCGATGGCGCGGAAGTGCTGCTCGATGCCGAGGTGCTGGCAGACCGCGCGCGCCGTGACGCTGCGCTTCGCGGTGGCGACGGCGAGCCACGGCGGCGGGCGCAGGAGCGAGAGGGCCTCGAGGGTCTCGCGCGCGCCCGGGCAGAGCCGGGTGTTCTGGTGCCCGAGGACCTCGTAGCGGGCGCGGTACGCGAGGGCGAAGCGATCGAACTCGGCGCTGGTGCTCTCCGGCGCGGCGAGCGCGAAGATGGCCTCGAGGGGCGACCCATCGACGAGCCGGTGCACGGGGTGCTCGGTGTGGATGCCGACGTCCGCGAAGGCGAACTCCAGCGCGAGGGTGATGTCCCGCGCGGAGTCCGCGAGCGTGCCGTCGAGGTCGAAGAACACAGCGGCGAATCGTGGTGCGCGCATCGGGGAGGCCGCGGAGGATGCAGCCAGAGGGGGCCGATGGGCAATCGGGCGGAGCGACGGCGCGCCATGACCGCCGTCCGTCGATACCTCGCGTCGCGCGCGGCCCCGCTGCTACGGTGGCCGACGATGAACTCCTGCACCCCCTCCTGGCGCCTCGCCCTCGGCGCCGCCCTCCTGGGCGCCTCGCTCGCGGGCTGTGCCGACGGCCCCAGCGTCGTCGGCGGCCCGGCCGACGCCGCCGTCGCCAACGACCTCGCCGTCGACGTCGCCGCGGATGTCCCCACGGACGTCCCCGTCGACCTCGGCGCCCCGATGGACGCCGCCCCCGACGCCGCCCCCGACGCCCCGATGGACGTCGGGATGGACACCCCGGCCGACGTGGGTCCGCCGCGCTGCATGAGCGCCGCCGACTGCATGACCAACCCCGGGCGCGGGGCCTGCGACACCACCACGGGCCGGTGTGTGCAGTGCGTGGCCAGCAGCGACACCTGCCCCGCGACGGAGCACTGCAACGGCGCCACCAACACCTGCGAGCCCGGCTGCCGCAGCGACGAGGGCTGCGCGCCCAGCGGCGGGCCCACCGACGGCGGCGCCGCCCCGCAGAACCGCTGCGACACCGTCAACCACACCTGCGTGCAGTGCGTCGTCAACGAGCACTGCCCCTCGGGCACCCTCTGCGTCGGCAGCGTCTGCGTGATGGGCTGCACCGCCGAGCGCGCCTGCCCGTCGGGGCAGACCTGCTGCACCGGCGCCTGCGTCGACGCGCAGAGCAACCTCGCCAACTGCGGCACCTGCGGCACCCGATGCATGGTCTCCAACGCCATGGCGCTCTGCCTCAACGGCACCTGCGGCGTCGGCGCCTGCAACGCCCCCTTCGGCGACTGCGACCGCAGCGGCGCCAACGGCTGCGAGGTCAACACCCAGACCGACCTCGCCCACTGCGGCGCCTGCGGCAACGCGTGCCCCGCCCGCGCCAACGCCACGAGCACCTGCGCCGCGGGCGCCTGCGGGTTCACCTGCAACGCCGGCTTCGCCGACTGCAACATGGACCCCGACGACGGCTGCGAGACCAGCACCGCCACCAGCACCGCGAGCTGCGGGCGCTGCGGCGCGACGTGCAACCCGCCCAACGGCGTCGCGGCCTGCGTGGCGGGCGTGTGCACCGTCGGCTCGTGCGCCGACGGCTTCGGCGACTGCAACAGCAACCCCACGGACGGCTGCGAGACCAACGTCCGCACCAGCACCACCCACTGCGGCCGCTGCATGAACGAGTGCCCCGCGCAGCCCAACGCCTTCCCGGGCTGCGTCGCCGGGGCCTGCGTGATCTCCTGCCAGGCGGGCTTCGCCGACTGCAACGACGTCGGCGCCGACGGCTGCGAGACCAACACCCGCACCAGCACCATCCACTGCGGCGCCTGCGGCCGGGAGTGCACCGCCGCGGGCGGCACCGCGAGCTGCCAGTCGTCGGTCTGCCGCGTGGCGGGCTGCGACGCGGGCCGCGGCGACTGCGACGGCATGACGGCCAACGGCTGCGAGGTCGACGTCACCACGGCCGTCCGCCACTGCGGCGGCTGCGGCATGGCGTGCGCTGCCCGGGCCAACGCGAGCTCCACCTGCGCGGCGGGCGCCTGCGGCCTCGCCTGCAACGCGGGCTTCGGCGACTGCGACCGCGCCCTCGACAACGGCTGCGAGGTCGCCACCACCAGCGCCGTCGCCCACTGCGGCGCGTGCGGGCGGATGTGCGGCCTCCCCAACGCGGTCGCGGGCTGCGCGGCGAGCGCGTGCACCGTCGCGACCTGCAACGCGGGCTTCGGCGACTGCGACAACGCGCCCGCCAACGGCTGCGAGACCAACGTCCGCAGCAGCGCCGCCCACTGCGGCACCTGCGGCCGCGCGTGCACCTTCGCCAACGCGGCGGGGGTCTGCCGCGATGGAGCGTGCTCCATGGGCACCTGCAACGCGGGCTTCGCGGACTGCGACTACAACCCCGCCAACGGCTGCGAGACCGCCGGGGCGTGCGTGTACGCCAGCTGCAACGCCATCCCGCGCGCCGCGCCGACGGGCGTGTACACGCTCAACGCGGGCGGCATCAACTGGAGCGCCTACTGCGACATGACCAGCGACGGCGGCGGCTGGACCCTGGTGATGAAGGTCCCCGGGCGCGACCCGGGCTTCGTCTACGACAGCGCCATCTGGACCAACTCCACGCCCCTCAACGAGGGCTCGACGGACCTGTCGACGACGCCGGCGAAGTTCCGCGGCTTCTTCTCGCTGCCCTTCCAGCAGCTGCGCCTCGGGATGGTCGACGGCTCGCCGCGCTACCTCGTCGTGCCCGTCTCGGGCACCAACGTGGGCCCGCTCAACGCGATCTTCGCGGGGCCCGCGCGCGCCACCAGCGTGGGGCGCAACGCCTGGCGCACGCTCGTCGGGTCGCCCTCGCTGCAGCCCTTCTGCAACGCCGAGGGCTTCAACATGGTGAGCGGCGGGGACTACCAGGCCGTGCGCCTCGGCGTCCTGACCAACCAGGAGAACGACTGCGACTCCGCCGACTCGCGCCTCGGCTTCGGCGGCCAGTACAACCGCTGCGGCGTCGGGGCCGACGTCTCCAGCGGCAACGTCTCGACCTGCGGCGGCGACGACGGCGACCGCAACAACGCCTTCTTCGGCTACATCTTCGTGCGCTGACGCGCGCGCGCCCGCATCTCAAGATCACTGACGGGTTGAGCAGAGCACCCGCCCGCGTCTGCGGTCACCGGCCTCGCCCTCCGAGGGGGGGGGGGGCAGCGGGCGCGGGCGGGCGCGCCGCTCACGCCCTCAAAGCCCCCGCTGGGGAAGGGGACCTACCGCACCGGCACCACGAAGGGCACGCCGTGGTTGACCGTGGCGCCGTCCCCCACCTGGCCGAAGCCGTTGCCCCCCCAGCAGCGCACCACGCCCTCCGCGGTGCGGGCGCAGGCGTGCACCTCGCCCGCGCTCACCGACACCACGCCCGTGATCTGCGCGGCGACCGGCGTGGGGCGGTCGACGGTGGTGCCGTCGCCCAGCTGACCGAAGGCGTTGCTGCCCCAGCAGCGCAGGGTGTGGTCGAGCATCCGGGCGCAGCCGTGGAAGGCCCCGAGGCCCAGGTCGAGCGCGCCCGCGAGGCCCACCACCCGCACCGGCGTCGTGCGGCTCCGGCGCGTGCCGTCGCCGAGCTGGCCCGTGTCGTTGCGCCCCCAGCAGCGCACCGAGCCGTCCTGGAGGCGGGCGCAGCTGCGGTATGGCGCGAGGGCCAGCGCGGCGGCGCGCGAGAGGCCCGCCACGACCGCGGGGCGGTAGTGGGCCTCGGGGTACCCGTCGCCCACCTGCCCGAAGTTGCTCGCGCCCCAGCAGCGCACCGTCGTGTCGGCGAGCCGCGCGCAGGTGTGCAGGTTGCCCGCCTCGACCTCCTCCACGCCCGCCATCCCGGGCACCGCGCCCGCGAAGGGGCGGGTGGTCGCCGTGCCGTCGCCGAGCTGCCCGTGGGTGTTGTCGCCCCAGCAGCGGAGCGTGGCGTCGGAGAGGCGCGCGCAGGTGTGGCCCTCGCCGAGCGCGAGCTGCACGGCGCCGGTGAGGCCGAGCACCTGCACCGGGGCGCCGCTGCTGCGGCGGGTGTTGTTCCCGAGCTGGCCGGAGCTGTTGAGGCCCCAGCAGCGGACGGTGCCGTCGTCGCGGCGCGCGCACGAGTGGGCGTGGCCGACCACCACCTCCACCACCCGGTCGAGACCGGGCACGGGGCCGGGCGTCGCGCGGTGCGTGAGGGTGCCGTCGCCGAGCTGCCCGAACTGGTTCCAGCCCCAGCAGCGGACGGCGCCGTTGGCGGCGCGGGCGCAGGTGTGGGCGTAGCCCGCGGACACCGTCGAGACCGGCGGGCTCAGCTCCGTCGCCGCGATGGGGCGCACCGCCGGGACGTCCGCCGCGCGGGGCGGGAGCACCAGAGCGCGGGCGTCGACGCCGCCGTCTGTGGCCTGGCCGTCGCGGTAGCGGGTGAGCGCCAGCCACGCGCCGCCCAGGATGGCCCCGCCGAGCACCAGCCCCACCACCGCCGCGCCGAACAGCGACGACCCCGCCGGGGGGCTGATCGGCGGCGGCGTGAACGACTGCGGGTACGGCGTGCCGGGCGTCGAATACATGGGGGTGTATCCGGGCGGGTTGGAGGGCGTGAGCGCCTGGGGCGCGCCCTGCTGCGAGGCGTAGCCCTGCTGCGAGGCGTAGCCCTGCTGCGAGGCGTAGCCCTGCTGCGAGGGCGCCGGCCAGGCGGGGCCGCCGGTGACGAGGTGCATGGCCATGGTGGCCGGGACGACGCTGCGTCGCGGGTCGTCGGCGGTGGAGAAGGCCGCGGTGGGCTGCGGGCCGAGGAGCACCGGGGTGAGGCCTGCGACGGCCTCGGCGGCGTTGGGGAAGCGCTGCCCCGGGTCGCGCGCCACGCAGCGGGCGAACCACGCGTCGAAGCCCGGCGGCACCGAGGCGCCGAGCTCGCGGGCGCGCTCGCTGGCGGCGTCGATGGGCTCGCCGAAGAGCTCGCGGAGCACGCGCTCGACGGGCGCGTCGGGCGCGTTGCCGCTGCGCCAGTACGAGCGCCCCACCAGGAGCTTGAAGGCCAGCAGGCCCATGGACCAGACGTCGGCGGCGGGGGTGACCTCGCCGCGCTGCGCCTGCTCCGGGGCCATCCAGAGGGGCGTGCCGACGGCGGAGGTCTGGCGCTGCGAGGCGGCCGCGTCGGCGGACTCGTCGAGGGCCTTGGCGATGCCGAAGTCGAGGAGCTTCACCGTGAAGGGCACGCCCTCGCGCCGCGGCACGCACAGGAAGACGTTGTCGGGCTTGAGGTCGCGGTGGATGAGCCCCGCGCGGTGCGCCGCGGCGAGCGCGTGCCCCAGCTGGCGGAAGACCTCCAGCACCTCCGAGGGCGGCAGCGCGCCGCGGCGCTTCAGGGTGTGGGCGAGGTCTTCGCCGCGGAGGAGCTCCATCACGATCCACGGGACGCCGGCCTCGTCGAAGCCCGCGGCGAGCACCTGCACCACGTGGTCGCTGTCGATGCGCGCGCTCGCCCGCGCCTCCTGGAGGAAGCGCTCGCGCCCGCGCGGGTCTCGCAGCAGCCGCGCGTGCATCACCTTGAGCACCCGGTCGGCGCCCGTGGAGAGCTGGGTCACGCGGTACAGGGTGCCCATGCCCCCGCGGGCGATCTCCTGCTCGACGCGATAGTCCGTCGCCACAAGGGTGCCGGGGGCGAGCGGCTGGGCCAGGCTCATCGTGCGCGGATGCTAAACCCCAACCAGGCTTCGTGTAGGGTGCCCGATACGATGGCAGACCAGCACGACCCGGGCGCCGACCCGCAGGCGATCACCGACGCGCTCCAGGGCGCCATCGACCGCGGGGAGAACGTCCAGGTGCTGCGCCGCGCGGGCGCCCACCCCACCTGGAACGGCTTCCCCCTCGCGCTCGGCGACGAGCTCGTGCTGATGCGCTCGCTCCACGAGTTCGCCGTCAACGGCTTCGCCGTGATGCGCCTGCGGGACATCACCGCCGTGCTCGCCACCGACGCCGAGCGCTTCTTCGAGCGGGTGCTGCGCGCCGAAGGGGCCCTCGACCAGCCCCCTCCCCCGCGGCCGGTCCCGCTGCGCTCTTGGCGCGCGGCCCTGGAGGCGGTGCGGGCGCACTACCGCCACGCGATCATCGAGTGCGAGCGCCCCGAAGGGTCGGACTTCTTCCTGGGCGAGCTCGCCGGGGTCGAGGGCGACGAGGCCACGATCCACTACATCCAGGTCAACGGCACCCGCGAGGGCGCGCTCACCCGGGTGCCCCTCGACGACATCACCCTGCTCCGCTTCGACGAGCGCTACGTCAACCTCTTCGGCCGCTACGCCGTCGCCGACGACCAGCACTGACGCCCCCGCGCGCCCGGTCGATCGGGTGTATCCCCGGCGGCGGAGCTCCCCGCGATGTTCGCCCTCGACAAGCCCGTCGGACCCACCGCCGCGCAGGCCCTCGGCCTCTTGCGCGAGGCCGACCCCGCCCTGCGCGGGGTGAAGCTCGGCCACGCCGGGCGCCTCGACCCGATGGCCGAGGGGCTGCTCACGGTGCTCGTCGGCGACGAGAACCGCGCCGTCCACCAGCTGCGCGCGCTCCCGAAGACCTACGAGCTCGACGTGCTCCTCGGGGTCGGCAGCGACTCCTTCGACGAGCTCGGGCTCATCACCGAAGCGCTCGAGTGCGCCGTGGGCGAGGCCGCGCTCGCCCGGGCCTGCGCGGCGCTCGAGGGCGAGCACCTCCAGCGCTATCCGCCCTTCTCGCAGGCGCGCGTCGGTGGCGTCTCGCTCATCGCGCTGGGCCACGCGGGCGTCGCCGTCGAGCGGCCGTCGGCGGCCCGCACCCTCCACGCCGTGACCCTCCTCGGCGTCGCGGAGACCGACCTGGCGACGGCCTGCGCGCGGGCGCTCTCGCGGGTCGCGCTCATCCGCGGGGACTTCCGCCAGGGCGCCATCGGCGAGCGGTGGCGCGCGGCGGCGGCGGCGGAGCGCGCCGGGGCGCGGCTCACGGTGGCGTCGCTGCGGGTGCGCTGCTCGGCAGGCACCTACATGCGCTCGCTGGCCCACGACCTCGGGGCGGCGGTGGGAGCGCCGGCGCTCGCGGCGCGCATCCGGCGCACCGCCGCGGGGGAGCTCACCCTCGACGGGGCGCGCACGCTCCCAGGCCTCCACGGTTGAGCTGTGCCGCGCGCGCCCCCCATCGGGGCGTCGCGCGGATCGTGTACCTTCGGGGGCATCGATGATTGGGTGGGATCCAGCCAAACTGCCGATGAGGGACCGCTTCGAGTTCAGCGCGCGGCTGGGCGCCGGGGGCTTCGGGGACGTGTACCGCGCGCACGACGGGCTGCGGGGCGAGGACGTCGCGGTGAAGATCCTGCGGCACATCGCGCCGCTGCACCTGCAGATGTTGAAGCGGGAGTTTCGCTCGCTGGCGGACGTGGTGCACCCCAACCTGGTGAGCCTGCACGAGCTCGTGTCCGACGGGGCGGACTGGTGCATCACCATGGAGTTCGTCGACGGGGTCGACCTGCTCACGGAGGTGCATGGCGCGCGCGACACCGAAGAGGACCCGGCCATGTGGACCCCGACCGTCGAGGACCCGTCCGTGCGCTCGGTCACCGACGTGCGGCGACGCGCCGTCCCGGCGCCGCTGCGGCTGGACGTCGACAAGGTGCGGTCGGTGTTCCGGCAGATCGCGGAGGCCATCGCGGCGCTGCACGCGGCGGGCAAGCTGCACCGGGACATCAAGCCGTCGAACATCCTCGTGACCCCGTCGGGCCGCGCCGTCGTGCTCGATTTCGGGCTGGTGATGGAGCTCTCCTCGGGCGCCGCCGACGAGAACGACGGCCTCGGCACCGTCGCGTACATGTCCCCCGAGCAGGCGCAGTACCTCCCGCTCGACGCCGCGAGCGACTGGTACAGCTTCGGCGTCACGCTCTTCGAGGTGCTCACCGGCCGGCTGCCCTTCGACGGCACCCCCAGCGTGGTGCTCTCCAAGAAGTCCACCCTCGACGCGCCGGACCCCGCCGCGCTCTCGCCCGACGTCCCGCGCGACCTCACCGACCTCTGCGCCCGGCTCCTCGCGCGCGACCCCGGGGCCCGGCCCGACGGCGCCGCCGTGCTGCGCGCGCTCGGCAGCGCCACCGTCCCGTCGCCCCCGCGGGTGGCGCCGCCCGCCGCGCTGCTGGGCCGCGATCCCGAGCGCGCCGTGCTCCAGGAGAGCTTCGGCTGCGCGCTGGGCGGGCGCGCCGTCATGGTGATGGTCTCCGGCCCGTCGGGCATCGGGAAGTCCGCGCTGGTGCAGCACCACGTCGACGAGCTCGCCCGCGCCGACGGGGCCTTCGTGCTGCAGGGGCGCTGCTACGAGCGCGAGTCGGTGCCCTACAAGGCCCTCGACGGGGTCATCGACGCGCTCGTGCGGGCGCTGCGCGACGTCGACGAGGGGCGGCTCGTCGGGCGGCTCTTCGCCACCGCGGTGGCCCTCGCGCGGCTCTTCCCGGCCTTCCGCTCGCTGCCCGCGCTGGCCAACCTCGTGGACGAGAAATCCGCGCGCGCCGTCGACCCGTGGGAGCTGCGCCGCGTGGCGGCGACCGGGCTCTGCGCGGCCATCGCGACGGTCGCCCGCAAGCGCCCGCTGGTGCTCTGCATCGACGACCTCCAGTGGGCCGACGCCGACAGCGCCGAGCTGCTGAAGGAGTTCTTCCGCGCGCGCGGCGGCGAGGCGACGCAGTTCGTGGTGTCGTTTCGCCCGGAGGGGCGCGCGGACAGCCCCTGCCTGCGGCTCCTGCTCGACGCCGACCTCGGGCTGGAGACCCGCGAGGTCGCCGTCGGGCCGCTCGCCCCGGAGCTCGCCGCCCGCCTCGCGGCCACCGGGCTGGAGGGCGGCGACGACGCCGAGACCGTGCGGCGCATCGCGCGCGAGTCCGGGGGCAACCCCTTCTTCGTGCAGGAGCTCAACCGCCACGTGCGCGAGGCCTCGCAGGGCGGCGCGGCCCTCGACGGCGACCTCTCCCTCGACGCCGTGATGCTCGGCCGCGTGGCCCGCCTCGGGCCCGACGCGCGCCGCCTCGTCGAGGTCGTCGCCCTCGCCGGCGGGACCATCCCCGCGCCCCTCGCCTTCCGCGCCGCCGGGGTCGCCCGCTCGCACAAGACCCTCGCGCAGCTCCGCTGGGGCAGCCTGGTGCGCTCCGTCGGCGCCGACGGCGCGCTGCTCGCGCCCTACCACGACCGCGTGCGCGAGGCCGTCGCCGGGAGCCTCTCGCCGACGCGCACCCGCGCCCTGCACGCCAGCCTCGCCGCGGCGTGGGAGTCCGCGCCCGGCGCCGAGCCCGAGGTGCTGCTCACCCACCACCGCCTCGCCGGGTCGCTCGCCGAGGCCGCCCGCTACGCCGCCGTCGCCGCCGCGCGCGCCTCCGACGCCCTCGCCTTCGACCACGCGGCGCGGCTCTACCGCCTCGCCCTCTCGCTCGACCCCCCGGGCGCCCCGGAGCGCCGGCGGCTCCAGTTCGGGCTCGCGCGGGCCCTCGCCGACGCGGGCCGCGGGGCGGAGTCCGGCGCGGCGTACCTCTCCTCCGCCGACGACGCCGCCCCTGCCGAGCAGCTCGAGCGCCGGCGCCTCGCGGCCGAGCAGCTGCTGCGCGCGGGCTACATCGACGAGGGCCTCGCGGTGGCCACCCGGGTGCTCGAGGCCGTCGGGGTCACGCTGCCCGCCACGCCCGGCCGCGGGCTCCTGCGGCTGCTCATGCACCGGGCGCGGCTCTGGACGCGCGGGCTCGATTTCGCCGAGCGCCCGGCGGCGCGGTGCGACCCCGACGAGCTCGCGCGCTTCGACGCCTGCTGGTCGGTGGCGACGGGCCTCGCCATCGTCGACACCACCCGCGCGGCGGCGCTTCAGTCGTACAGCCTGCTGCTGGCCCTCGACCTCGGCGAGCCCTCCCGCGTGGCCCGCGCGCTCGCCACGGAGGTCGGCTTCTCCAGCACCGACGGCCTCGGGGCGCAGGCGCGCACCGCGGTGCTGGTCGAGCGCTCCCGCGGGCTCGCGCGCCGGGTGGGCGACGCCAACGCGGCGGCGCTCGCGGAGGTGATGGCCGGGCTCGCGGCGTGGTGCGAGGGGCGCTGGCCCGACGTGCGGGCGCTCACCGGCGAGGCCCTCGCGCAGCTCGACGCCGGGTGCAACGGCGTCTCGTGGGAGCGCGGCACGGCGACCATCCTGCACCTCGACGCGCTCTTCTACCTGGGCGGCTGGGCCGAGCTGGCCGAGCGGGTCGCCCCGATGATCGCCGAGGCCCAGGAGCGCGGCGACCTGTACACCGCGACGGTGGCGCACATCCGCTTCGAGTGCTTCGCGGGGCTCATCGCCGACGACCCGGCGCGCTCGACCCGGGCGCTCGCGCGGGCGCGGCAGTGGTCCAACGCGGCCTTCCACAGCATCCACCTCGTCGAGCTGCACGAGACCACCGAGGTGGCCCTGTACCGCGGCGCCGCCGCCGAGGCGTGGGGGGGGCTCACCGCGGCCTGGGGCGAGCTGGAGCGCTCGATGCTCCTCCAGGTGCAGGCCTTCCGGGTGCAGATGCGCTTCCTGCGTGCGCGGGCGGCGCTGGCGGCCTCCGCGGCCGCGCGCGAGGGCCGCGGGGGGCGACGGCTGCGCGAGGCGCGCTCCGACGCCGAGCGCCTGGAGGGCGAGCGCACGCCGTGGTCCGACGCGCTGGCGCTGCTGGTGCGGGCGGGCGTCGCGGCGCGCGAGGGCGACCGCGGGCGCGAGCTGGCCTCCCTCGACGCCGCCGCGCGGGGCTTCGACGGGGCCGCGATGGGCATGCACGCGGCGGTGGCGCGGCGGCAGCGGGGGCTCCTGCTGGGCGGCGTCTCCGGCGCGGCGCTGGTCACCGAGGCGGAGCAGTGGATGACCGCGCAGCGGGTGGCGCGTCCGGAGGGCATCGCGGCGCTGCTGGCGCCCGCGGCGGGGTCAGGCGCGTAGGGCCTCGACCGCCTTGCCGGCGCTCACTTCACCTTCACCCAGAGCTCGAGCACGTCCGAGCCGCAGGGCTCGAAGTCGCAGAGCTCGTAGCCCCACGGGAGGCCCGCCCGGGGGCCGTGGTAGGTCACGACGCGCGTCCCCACCCGCGCCTCCATGAGCCGCGCGCGGGTGAGGGCCATGTCGCGCTCGTAGCGCGCCGGGGCCAGGTCGACGGTGCGGTCGATGCGCTCGCGGCCGCCGAAGAGGTTCTCGACGAAGGGGTTGTAGAAATAGAACGCGTCGAAGCTGCCCCAGTCGACCTCCGCGATGTCCGCGTGGAGGTACTCCGCGCCGTCGGCGCCGTAGCGGTCGCCGATGGCGCGGGCGAGGTCGACCAGGTGGCCGCGGCGCTCCACGCCGACGAAGCGCCCGGGGGTCGTCAGCGCGGCGACGAGGCAGAACTTCCCCGCCCCGGAGCCCACGTCGAGCACGCGGGTGTCGGGGTCCTGCGCGAGCAGGCTCGCCGCGCGCATCGCCACGGCGACGGGGGTCCAGTGGCGAGCGGAAAGGTCACGGATCTGCTGGGGGTAGATGGCGTCGAAGGCGGCGTCGGTCACCTTGCGCCCGATGCGCAGGTCGTCGACGACGGCCTCCAGCCGGCGCGAGTCGGGGACCACCAGTCGCGGCGCGGGCTCGAGCGCTTCGACCTCGGGCTCGGGCTCCGGGCTCCGCTCCTTCACGTCGACCGCCCCCCTTCCCGCCGCGCCGCGACGGGCGCCGCCACCGGGCCCAGGACGCGCTCGTAGAAGCGGTTGACCAGCTGGTTGTGCGGATCGTGCCGGGCCTTGAGCGCGCGGAAGTAGTCGAACTGCGCGCCGTAGGTCGCCTCCAGGTCGGCCTGGCTCCCGACCTCGACGCTCTTCACCAGGTGGATGCGGCCGCCGTGCGCCCGGCAGCGCGCCGTGAGGGCCCGCAGCTCGTGCTGGATCTTCACGCGCCAGCTGTCGTCCGGGCGGAGGTACGTGAGGGTGATGGCGAAGCCCCCGCTCTCGGCCGTGGCCGAGAGGCAGAAGGGGTTGTCGTCCTGCGGGAGCCACAGCACGTCGCAGAGGGTGGGGAGCTCGGCGTCGCCGCGCACCGAGGCCGTGAGGTCGTTGAGGAAGAGCGCGCCCCGCTCGGGGTCGGGCAGGATGAAGGTCTGCTGCAGCACGACGCTGCGGGGCCCCGTGTACTCGCGCTCCCGCACCAGGAGGTTGGCGTCCTGGAAGAACGTGAAGCCCGCGATGGGCGTGACGGCCACGGTGCCTCTGGCGAAGAGCCGGGTGGCGAGGTCCTGGATGGTGCGGTTGACCCACGAGCAGCCCATCATGAGGTTCTCGATCTCGCCCATCACCTCGTTTTCAGGCTCGTAGAGGATCATCGGCGACAGGTCGCGGTCGAACACGTACCGGCTCTCCGCGAGCAGGGCCTTCTCGGGCTTGTCCGACCCGGCGCCCCACCAGAACGACGCGTACACCGTCGACGCGGGCTCCGGGATGATCGTCACCACGCGCTCCGTCCGCCGGACGGGCGCGGTGGCCTCCGGTGGCACCGGCTCCGTGTCGGCGGGCGCGCGCATGCTGGCGCGGGCGACGGCGCGGTTCAGCACGATCTCGTTGTCGACCGCGCGCCGCTTGAGGGTGGTGAGCAGGTCGACCCAGAGGCCACGGTCCCCGGCGCGGAAGAGGGTGGACTGCGTCGCGACCTGCACCTGCGCGCCCGCGGGGGCCACGCGCAGCAGCTCGTAGGTGACCTCGACGATCGCCCCGAGGAATCCGAAGCCCGCCACGACCCCGAGGAAGAGGTTGCGGTCGCTCGATCCGTCGGCGGCGTCGCGGCGCAGCGCGCGGAGGTGGCCGCCCGGGAGCACCACCTTGAGCTCATGCACGTAGTCGCCCTCCTTGCCCCAGACGGGCGAGAAGCGGGAGATGGAGTGCGACGAGAGGCTGCCCCCCGCGGTGATGCCCGCCGCCGAGGGCACCGCCCGCGGGACGAAGCCCACCGCGGTGGTGGCCGCCAGGATGTCCCCCCAGGTCGCGGAGGCGCCGACGGTGATCAGCGGGATGCGCCCGGTGGAGTCCATCCGCACCGGGCCGATGTGCGTGAAGGCCTGGTCGGTGAGCATCACGACGACGTCGTCGTTGAGCGCCTGGCCGTCGATGGACTTGCCCCCCGAGCGGAAGGTGATCCTCCGCCCGGGCTCCAGGTTCATCAGGAAGCGCTGGAGCTCGGCGACCGAGTGCGGCCACACGACCAGGGGGTCGGCGCTGTGGATGTTGTCGAAGGCCACCAGGTGCCGCCGGTGGGCGCAGAGCCCGCCGATGGTGCCCGTCGCGGGGCCCACCACCGGCGGTCGCTGGCCGTGCACGCACGCGAAGGCCGACGCGGCCAGCGCCTGGAGCAGCCGTCGCCGACCGAGGCGGAGTTCGTCTTCATCCATCATGGCGACGCTGCCCTCCCATCGTCGTCAGCCCCCGAGCAGGCTGCGCGCGATCTGCGACACCTGGATCTCGTCCGTGCCGCCGTAGATCTGGAGCACCTTGGCGTCGCGGCAGAGCTGCTCGACCTGGTACTCGGCCATGTACCCGTTGCCGCCGAAGAGCTGCACGGCCTCCAGGCAGACCTCCATCGTGGCCTGCGCCGTGTACAGCTTGCACGCCGACGCCTCGGCGATGGCCATCGCCTTCCCCGCCGCCGCCAGCTCGATCTGGCGGAACACCAGGTTCTGGATGTTCATGCGCGCGACCTCCATCTTGGCGAGCTTCAGCTGGATGAGCTGAAACTCCCCGATGGGCTTGCCGAACTGCACCCGGGTCTTCGCGTACTCCGTCGACAGCTTGAGGCACTGCTCGACGATGCCCAGCGCCATCGCCGCGACGCCCGTGCGCTCGGCCGCGAAGGTGTCCTTGGCCGCCGCGCGCGCCGGCACGGTCTCGGTCTCGCCGATGAGCCGGTCGGCGCCCACGCGCACGTCCTCCAGGAAGAGCTCGCCCGTCGGGGAGCTGTGCATCCCCATCTTGCGCAGGGGCTTGCTCTGCGTGAGCCCCGGGGTGCCGCGGTCGAGCACGAAGCTCACGATCTTGCGTTGCGCGGCGGCGGTCTCGCCGTCGTCGAGCTTGCAGATGAACACGATGGTGTCGGCGTACGGGCCGTTGGTGATGAAGGTCTTGCTGCCGTTGAGGACGTAGCCCCCGGCGCCGTCGCGCCGCGCGGTGGACTTCATGCCCCCGAAGGCGTCCGAGCCGGAGCCCGGCTCGGTGATGGCCCAGGCGCCGATCTTGTCGAGGGTGAGCAGGTCGCGCGCCCAGCGCTCCTTCTGGCGGATGGTGCCGCGGGTCATGATGGCCGCGGCGGTGAGCCCGATGCTCACGCCCATGGCGGTGATCATCCCGGGGCTGTAGCGCGAGATCTCGATCACCGGAATGAGCCGCAGGGCGGTGTCCATCCCGCGCGGGGCCCGCTCGCCGGACTCCTCCGCCGCGCCGCCGTCGCCGCGCTCGGCCTTCGCCCGGTCGCGCGCGATCTGCGCGTCGAACTGCGCGAGCGCCATGTCGCGCACCCCGAACTCCGACATGAAGCGCCGCAGGATCTCGTACGGCGGCGTGTCCCCGTGCTCCAGCGCCTCGATGTTGGGCTTGATCTCCGCCTCCACGAAGCGGCGGACGGCGTCGCGGATGGCCTGGTGGGTCTCGTTCCATTCGTACATGGCCTCGCACGATACCCGACGCGGGCTCGCGCAGAGACGGTGGAACAAGCATTCTGACGGCAGATCAGGGTTTCCCCGCCTCACTGCCAGACATTGTTTCGTCATCCATCCGACACGACGTCAATCCTCCAACGAGTCCTCGTCACCCGTCATGGTGATCATGGCCTGATCCCCTCTAAAGGCCGGCGCGCGACGACCAGCGGGCGCGGGCGCAGCGCCGAGGTGGAGGTACTCCGCGGGGTCGAAGATGTCCTCGAAGCGGAAGCTGGCGGCGGGCGTCTCCGTGGGTTTTCCTGGGCGATGCTACGCCTCGCGGCCGGGCGCGCGGCGGTGCTATCTTCCGCGCCCTTATGGACGCCGCCCTCCCCGAGCTCCCCGCCCTGCGCCACGACTGGACCACCTCCGAGGTCGTCGCCCTCCACGACCTCCCCCTGCTCGACCTGGTGCACCGGGCGCAGACCCTCCACCGGGCCTTCCATCCGCCCGACGCCATCCAGCTCTGCACCCTGCTCTCGGTGAAGACCGGCGGCTGCCCGGAGGACTGCTCCTACTGCCCGCAGAGCTCGAAGTACGAGTCGCCCGTCGAGACCGAGAAGATGCTCGACGTGGAGTCGGTCATCGCCTCCGCCCGGCGAGCGCGCGAGGCCGGCAGCACCCGCTTCTGCATGGGCGCGGCGTGGCGCGAGGTGAAGGAGGGCCCCGCCTTCGACAAGGTGCTCAGCATGGTGCGCGGGGTGAAGGATCTCGGCCTCGAGGCATGCTGCACCCTCGGGATGCTCAGCGAGTCGCAGGCCGTGGCCCTCAAGGACGCCGGGCTCGACGCCTACAACCACAACCTCGACTCCTCCAAGGAGTTCTACGGGACCGTCATCACGACGCGGTCCTACGAAGACCGGCTGCGCACCCTCGATCACGTGCGCAAGGCGGGCATCACGGTGTGCTCCGGCGGCATCATCGGCATGGGCGAGACCACCCGCGACCGCGCCCGCATGCTGGTCACCCTCGCCAACCTCCAGCCGCACCCCGAGAGCGTTCCCATCAACGCCCTCGTCCCGGTCGAGGGCACGCCCCTCGCCGACCGACCGCCGGTCGACCCCATCGAGCTCGTTCGCATGATCGCCACGGCGCGCATCCTGATGCCCGCGTCGATGGTGCGGCTCAGCGCCGGGCGCGCGTCGCTCTCCCGCGAGGCCCAGCTGCTCTGCATGATGGCCGGGGCCAACTCCCTCTTCTACGGCGACAAGCTGCTCACCACGCCCAACCCCGACGCCGACGACGACGCCCGGCTGCTGCGCGACGCCGGGATGCGCCCGCTCGCGCCCGCCCCCCGCGCGGGCTGAATGCCCCCCTCCGACCCCCTGATTCCGGAGGCCGAGAGCCGCGACCTCCTGCTGCGGGGCGTGCGCGTCCACTACCAGGAAATGGGCCGCGGTCCCGCCCTGCTCTTACTCCACGACGTATTCGCCGATCACCGCGCGTGGCGTCGGGTGCTCCCGCGGCTCGCCCAGCGCTTCCGGGTGATCGTGCCCGACCTCCCGGGCTTCGGGGCGAGCGAGAAGCCCACGCGCTACGCGTTCACCCGCGAGGCCTTCGCCGAGACGCTCTGCGACCTGCTCGCGGGCGCCGGGGCCGCGCGGGCGCACGTCGCGGGGCACTCCCTCGGCGCGGGCATCGCCATCACCCTCGCGGCGGACCACCCGGAGATCGTCGACCGGCTCGCCCTGATGCACCCGGTCTCGGCGCCCGCGGAGCGCAGCCTCGGGACGCGCCTGCCGGCCATCCCCGTGCTGGGCTCGCTGGTGTTCAAGCAGTGGTTCGGCCGGGGGATGTTCCACGCGCACTTCAGCAAGGAGGTGTTCGCGCCGGGGTACCGCTACGACCGCGCGGTGGTCGACGCCTGGTACGAGCAGTTCTATCCGCCGGAGGCGCGGGAGTGCGCGTGGCGGACGATGCAGCGCGCGGTGCTCGACGTGTCGGCGCTGGGCCCCAAGCTCGCCAAGGTGCGCGCGCCCACGGTGGTGATGTGGGGCGACCGGGCGCGGCCGACGTCGCAGGCCCTGGGGCACCAGCTCATGCGGCAGATTCGCGACGCGCGCTGGGAGCTGGTCGCGGGCGCCGCGTCGGGCATGTGGGAGGAGCAGCCGGACGCGGTCGCCGACGCCCTGGAGCGCTACCTGCTCGGCTGAACGATCAGCGAGACTCGTACACGGTCATCGACGGCAGCTCGACGGCGGTGAGGAAGCCCTCACGGCCGCAGCCGGTGTCGATGGCCACCACCGCGGGGCCCGCCCAGAGGTCCGTCGGGTCGTCGACGGTGTGGGTCGAGAGCTCCTTCGGCAGCTCCATGGTGTGCGTGTGGCCGACGACCACGCGCTTGCCGCGGTAGTTGCGGAAGAAGGCCTCGGTGCGCGTCCAGAGCAGCGCCGTGGGCTGGAGGGCGTAGCGCGGATGGGGGTAATTCCCCTCGTCGTCGATGCAGAGGCCCGCGTGCACGTAGATGGCGTGCTCGTCCTCGTACCAGAGCTGCAGCGTGCGAAACCACGCGATGGTCTCGTCGGGGAAGAAGCGCCCGGTGAGCAGCGACAGCAGCTCCTCCTTGGAGCGCGGGCCGTCCGTCTCCCCGCCCGTGTACGAGCGCATCGTGGCGAGGCACCCGTTGCCCGGGGGCATCACGAAGCCGGGCCAGCCCTCGTCGACCACCTTGAGCCAGGCGTCCTCGTGGTTGCCGCGCAGGCACACGACGTTGCAGCCCACGTCGCGGTCGAGCCCGCGCACCACCTCGACGACCTGCCGCGAGGCCGGGCCGCGGTCGATGTAGTCGCCCATGAACACCACCGTGTCGCCGCGCCCCACGTCGGGCAGGCGCGAGAGCAGCGTGCGGAGATGGTCGAGCTCGCCGTGGATGTCCCCGATCGCGAAGGTTCGTCCTGACATCGCGCGGAGACTATCACCGTCGCCGGGGATGCCATCGCCCCGGCGGGCATGGTACCAAAGCGCCACCATGACGCAGCCATTCGCCTTCTCCGCCGCCGGCCGCACCGTGACCGGTGCCCTCGCGCTCCCCAAGGGCGACGCCCCCGCCGGGGCCCTCGTCATCGCGCACGAGTGGTACGGCCTCAACGACGACATGAAGCACATGGCCGCGCGCTTCGCCGCGGAGGGCTTCATCGCGCTCGCGGTCGACCTCTACGACGGCCGCGTGGCCGCGGACACCACCGAGGCCATGCAGCTCTCCGGCGCGCTCGATACCCGGGATGCGGTGCGGGTGATCGCCGCCGCGGCCGACGCCCTGCGCGCGCTGCCCAGCAGCAACGGCAAGGTGGGCGTGACGGGCTTCTGCCTCGGCGGCGCCATGGCCATCGCCGCGGCCTGCGGGGCGCCGGGCCTCGCGGCGGCGGTGCCCTTCTACGGGACGCCGAATCCCGAGTACGTCGACTGGTCGCGCTGCGAGGCGGCGCTGCTGGGCCACTACGGCATGCACGACCCGATCATCCCGATGGAGCGCCCGCGCGCCCTGGCCGACGCGGCGACCGCCGCCGGGCGCAGCTTCGCGCTGCACTTCTACGACGCGGGCCACGCGTTCATGCGCGAGGGCGACGCGAACGTCTACCACGCGCCCTCGGCGGCGCTGGCGTGGGAGCGCACGGCGGCCTTCCTGCGGGCGCACCTGGGCTGAGGGCCTTCGACGGCGCCGTGGGGGGCTGATCGCGCTACCCTCCGGCGCCGCCCATGGACGCCACTCCCCCGCTGCTGCGCTGCATCGCCCTGGCCCTGCTCGCAGGCTGCGGCGCCGTACCACAGCCCGCTACCCCCGACGCGTCCGCCGTCGCCGATGTCCCCGTCACTCCGGACATCCTGGTCTCAATCGATATACCGTTCTCCATCGATATCCCGGTCTCCATCGATATCCCCCGGCCCCGTGATGTCCCCAGGGTGGACGTTCCGGTCGCCCCGATGGTGGCCACCGGCCGCAACCCCGTGCTCGCGGGCGACCACCCCGACCCCGCGGTGCTTCGCGTCGAGCAGCCCGGCGGCGGCGTCGCCTACTACCTCGTCGCCACCGTCGACCAGGGGGACTTCCCCATCTACCGCTCCGTCGACCTGGTCCGCTGGACGCGCCTCCCTCGCGCGGCCTTCCAGCGGCCCCACACGCCCGGCGGCTCCATCGAGGTCAACGGACATCACTACTGCCACCTGTGGGCGCCGCAGCTCGTGGCGGTGCGCCCCGGCGCCTTCATGCTGGCCTTCACCGCCAGCCGCTACGACCGCGCGCAGCGGCCGTGTCCCCCCTACGGCGAGGACGGCGGGCTCTACCTCGCCTCTTCGGCCAGCGTCGAGGGGCCCTACGCCGTCGCCGAGCACCCCTGGGAGCCGCTCCCGGCGGGGGGGCAGGCCAGCACCTGCGCGCTGCGCGGCTCGCTCCCCCGCAGCCTCGACGGCGTCTCCGGCGACTGCCAGGGGACCTTCTGTCATCACATCATCCGCCTCGACGGCGACGTCTTCCGCGACCCCCTCGACGGCCGCTGGTGGCTCTCGTACTCGTGGTTCACCAACACCCCGCCGCGGGTCGACTGGGAGCGGTCCAACCACGGCGAGCACAGCTCCCTGGTGGAGCTCGACGCCGCCGACCCGTGGGCCGTGCGGTGCAGCGCGAGCGCGCCGCAGGTCTTCGTGGCCAACCCCCACGACGCGGCGACCGAGGCGCGCCTGCGCGGGGCGTGCGCGCGCTGCGGCGAGCAGCTGGCGTTCACGCGCGGTCGGCAGGGCGAGTCGATGGTGCGCGACGGCCGCTCGTGGGGCGTCGCCGAGGGGCCGTCGCTCTTCCGCCGCGGGCGCTACGTGTATGCGCTCTACTCGGGCAGCGCCTGGGACTCGGCGTACTACCACGTGGCCTGGTCGGCCGCGCCCACGGTGGAGGAGCTCGCGTACGACAACCCGCGGCGCCTGGTGGGTCGGCTGATCGTGCCGGGGGGCGGGATGTCCTTCGGCCACGGCAGCCCGGTGCTGGGCCCCGACGGGAGGAGCTGGTTCTACGTGCACCACCGGCTGCGGGCCGAGGCGTGCCGCGCGGCCAACGACTGCGCCCGGGACGTGTGGGTCACGCCGATGACCTTCGACGACCGCGGCGACGGCGACGGCGCGGTGCACCTCCGCGCGCGCTTCCCCGCGGAGGACACCACGGTCACCGTGCCGCTGCGCTGAGCTGAGGAGCACCCGCTCACGCCTGCGACCACCGGTCTCGCCCTTCGAGGGGAGCGCCCGCTGCCCACGCGATGTGTCTCCGCGCTCGTTGGGGCACCGCTGCGACTGCGTCGGAGGCAAGAAGAACCACAAGGGTCGCAAGGGTCGCAAGGGGGAGTTCCGCTGGCGAATCGGGTTCGCGAGAGGATAGAGGAGCAAGGCAGGACTCCGACACGCGCTGGTCGGTTGGAGCGCCTGCCCGCCCAGCCCGTTGCTCCCTTGCGACCCTTGCGGCCCTTCTCTCCTGACAACCCGTGAGGGCAGAGGGTGAGGTTCCCCCAAACCGGGGGAGGCTCATTCTCTGCGGGTGTTGTGTTGGTGTGGAGTCCAGAGTCGTTCGCAATCGCTGTCGGCGCGCCGTAGCGACCAGCACCGCGGCGCTGAGCCCTACCGGGTAACAGCCGCACCCGGCGCGGCGAAAGCGCAGCGCCGCGCGTGCTCCACGATCGACACCCCCGTCGCCGGGACCTCCTGGAAGCTCCATCGCCCGACGCCCCCAAGGCCCGTCGCGGGGTCGGCCTCGCGCTTCAACACCCGGTGCCCATCGACCCGCAGCACGTCGCCCACCATCACCCCCGCGAGCGCCCCGCCCGGGGGCGCGGCCAGCTCCCGCGGCAGCCAAAGCTCGTAGCCCGCCGGCCCGTCGCCCGCGCAGGTCACCGTCAAGCGCGCCGACGTGAGCTGCGCGTCCCGCACCTCGCAGAACTGCTCCGCCTCGGGGTGCACCCCCGCCGCGGCCTCCACCCGGCGGTGCAGCTCGGGCTGCGTCGCCTGGCCGTCGAGCAGGTACACCGAGCCCGAGAGCGCCTCGGTGCGCCGACGCCACTCGCCGGGGCAGGTCTCCAGCGGCTCGTCGCTCCAGGCGCCGTCGTAGCAGCCGTAGCTCGCCGCGCGGCTGACGCTGCGGGTGCGCCAGTCGCGGTCCCAGGTCCAGGCCATCGCGAGCCACTGCCGGGCGCGGGACGCCTGCCGCGCCTCTGCCGCCCGCCGCAGACGCAGCCCCTCGGCCGCCCGCGCCGCGTCGAGCGCGCCCTGTCGCCGATCGTTGGCGCGCGCCACGCCCGTGAGGCAAGGCTCGGCCAGCGTCGTGTAGTCGAAGGAGTCCGACGGCGGCACGGCGCCCGCCATCAGGGCCTCCAGCGCCCGCAGCGACGCCCGCGTGCGAGCGACGCCCGCGTGCCCCGCGGGTGCTACGCCCGGCGCCCCGGCGTCATGGACCGCCGCGTGGGCGGGCGCGCCCGCGTCCGCCGCCGCCGGGGTCGGCGTGGCAGCGAGCACAGCGCCCGCGTCCGGCGCGGTGGGCGCCGTGATGACCGCGCGCGCCGTCGGCACATGCTGCGGCCGGGCGATGACCCGATCGAGGACCAGCACCGACGCCGCGGCGACGAGGCCGATCACCACGCCGGTCACGATGCCCCGCGACGGGGCCGCGGGCGCGACGGTCGGCGTGGGCGCGACCCGCGGGGCCGGCTTCGGCGCTACCGCGGGGGCCGTGACCGCGGGGGGCGCGGGCACCGCCGGGGCCTCGGTCGCGAGCACCGCCGGGGTCTCGGTCGCGGGGGGACGCGGCGGCAGGGTGGTTCCGCGCAGGGGATTGTCGGCGCTCGACGGGCGGCGCGCAGGGACGGGCGGCGCGGCCATGGCGCGGAGCGCGGGCTCGAGGGCCACGGTGGCGTCCTCGCTGCCGTCCTTGGGGAAGAGGTCCTGGAGGGCCCTGGCGTGGGCGGCGGGCGTCCACTCGACCTCGCCCGCGGCGCTCACCAGGTCGTCAGCGAGGAGCTTGCCGCGCGTGGTGTACTGCCGCAGCTCCGGGAGGCCGTAGGGCCCGAGGGTGATCCCGTCCCGCAACACCCACCACTGACCATCGTCCATCGTCTGGGGTCTCCCTCGCGCCGGTCGCGACGCCGACCCTCATACGCTACCGTGGCGCCCATGACGAAACGTGCGGAGCGCGCGGCCCCGGCTCGCGGAGGTTGGATGTGGCTGCTCGCGCTCGGCGGCGCCGCGGCACTCACCGGCTGTCCCACCCGCGGCATGATGACGCCCGACGAGGACGCGCAGGTGCCCTCGGGCGACGAGGGCACGACCGACGACGTCGCGACGCCCACGGACGCCGAAGGTCCCGAGGACACCGGGGCGACCGCCGACGTGCCCGTCAACGACCTCGGCCCCGCGACCGACACGCCCGTGACCAACCCCGACACCGGCGGTGGCCCGGACGACGCCGGGCCTGCGCCCACGGACGCGGGTCCGGTGGACTCCGGCCCGACGCGGCCCGCGTGCCCGCCCGTCACCGCGCCCACGCGCACCGACCCGTGCCCCGGCAACCCGGGCTGCGGGCTGCCCTCGCGGGGCGTGCTCACCGTCACCGGCGCCACCGCGGCGTACACCGAGCTCCAGGTGCGCGTGGTGTTGCCCGCGGCGGTGCGCGCGGCCATCGGGCCGAGCTGCGACCGGATGGTGGTCCGCACGGCGGCGGGCGCGTGGGCGCCGCACTTCGTGACCGACTGCGCCATGGGCGTGGTCTGGGTGCGCGTGCCCTCGCTGGTCTCCGGCGCCAGCGCCACGCTCAGCGTGCACTACGGCGGCAGCGCCGCGGTGGCCGCGGCCAACAGCTACGACGACACCTTCGACCGCGTGCCCATGCGCGCCGCCAACACCCTCGGCGCGTACTCCTTCGACGAGGGCTCCGGGTCGCGCACCTGCCCGTCGGTGGGCGCCGTGCCCTTCGACGCGTACATCCTCCAGACGCCCTACGACGCGCCGCCGGTCGACGTCGCCACGCGCCCGTCGCTCTGGAGCGACGCCGCGCCCCCATCGCTGCTCAACCCCGCCGCGCGCTTCACGCGCAGCCAGCACTCGCTCAACTTCCCCAGCGTGCCGGTGCTCCCGGCCTCCGGGCTCTCGTCGCCCAACCGCGTGATCAACTGGCAGTCGGCCTCCTCGGCGCCCTTCAACACCGCGCGCGCGCAGCTCAGCGTGGGCGTGTGGGTCAACCCCGAGACGCCCTCCAACCACTTCAACGACAACTTCCAGACGGTGGTGTGCTTCGGCATGCCCAACCTGACCGCGCGCGCCGCGCACTGGCGCCTGCCCGAGTCCGACCCGCGCATCATCAACAACGCCATCTTCAACCCGTGGGCGATCTTCTTCCGCGGCGACGGCGACGACGACACGCTCTACCAGGGCAACTCCTGCGTCGAGCCGTGCACCGACGTGATGCAGTACGCGCACATCACCACCACGCAGCCGCTCGCGGGCGCGGCCTTCGCGCGCCGCTGGCACTTCCTGGCCTTCACCATCGACACCACCGCGACGCCCCGCACCGTGCGCCGCAGCTACTACGACGGCGAGACCTACAGCTATCCCCAGCAGCTCGACCTCTTCCCCCCGGGCGGCCGCTACTGCCCCGCCAACCCCGCCGTGCCGGGCTCGCAGCCGCTGGTCGCGCCCTGCTACCCCGACGACCTCCCCGACGGCGGCGCGGGCACCCCGACGTGCTGGCAGTCGTGCCCCTACCTCTGCCCCGGCACCGTCGACGGCATGCACGCCGCCGACACCTGCGTGGCGCCCCCCGAGGCCGTGATCGAGTACCCGCCCGCGCCGGTGGTCATCGGCGCCGACCTGAACGACGGCGAGGCCCAGCTCGGCATCCACGGCGTCGTCGACGACCTCTTCATCATCGGCCGCGCCATCAGCCCCGCGGAGATGACCGCCTACCGCGAGCGGCGGCAGTACTGCCCCGACACGCTCACCGCCACCGTCACCCCGTAAGGGGGTCGCAGCCGTGGCACCCTCCGGCCCCATGAAGCTGGACGGAACACGCACGCTGGTCACCGGGGCGTCGAGCGGCATCGGCGCCGAGCTCGCGGTGCAGCTCGGCGAGGTCGGCGCGAGGGTGTGCCTCGCCGCGCGCCGTCGCGAACTCCTCGACGAGGTCGCGGAGCGGGTGCGCCGCGCGAAGCCCTCCGCCGTCGCCCACGCGCTGCCCGTCGACCTCGACACGGAGGCCGCGTGCCGAGGGCTCGTCGACCGCTCCGTCGAGGCGCTCGGTGGCCTCGACCTGCTGGTCATCAACGCCGGCATCTCCATGAACGCCCTCTTCGAGGAGCTGCCCGACCCCCTCGCGACGGCGCGCGCGATCATGGAGACCAACTACTTCGCGGCGGTGGCCCTCACCGCCCAGGCGCTGCCGCACCTCCGTCGCTCGCGCGGGCGCATCGTGGTGGTGTCGAGCCTCATCGGCGTGGCCCCGCTCCCGACGCGCACCGCCTACGCGGCGAGCAAGCACGCGGTGCACGGGTTCTTCGACTCGCTGCGCGCGGAGGTGGGCGCCGAGGTCGGCATCACGCTCGCCTGCCCGGGCGCCGTGGCGACGCCCATCCGCGAGGTGAGCCGGGCCCAGGGGCGCGGCGCGACCGCGTCGGAGCTCCCCGACGACGAGCAGATGAGCGCCGCGGAGTGCGCGCGGCTCATCCTCGACGCGGCGCGCTCGGAGAAGCGAGAGCTGCTGATGACGCTGCCCGGCAAGCTGTCGCCGTGGATGCGGCTGATCGCGCCGGGCGTGATCGACCGGGTGACGCGCTACAAGCTCGGGCTCCACCGTCGGCGGTGAGCGCCGTGCCGCTCAGCGGCGGATGAGCTCCAGCAGCATCGCCAGCGCGGGCATCAGGATCGACCCGACCACGGCCTCGCCCGCGATGAGCCCCGAGGCGAGCGGCGCGGCGTAGCGCTCGTAGCCGCCTTCGGGGCCCGGGTTGGCCTTGCGCCACACCGCGGCGATCACCGAGCCGATGGCGATGGCGATGTTGAGCGACGGCGGCAGGATCAGCGCGAAGCCCAGCGCCGCGGGGATGGGCACGAACCAGAAGCGGCTGCCGTGTCCGTCCTTGCTGCGCACCGCGTGGAGGAGCTCGAAGAGCACCCCGAGCACGATGCCCACCTTCGAGGCCGTGAGGGCGCCGTGCGGGAGGTACCCCAGGCCGCGCTCCATCGCGATGGCGAGCGTGGCGATCTTGAGGCCCGTCGGGGCGGAGAGCTGCCCCGGGTTGAGCCCGATGCCGTAGGTGTGCTGCAGCACGTTGAACACGATGGGCGTGAGCAGCGCGCCGATGGGGATCACGATGAGCTGCGCGAGGACCAGGGTGCGGAAGCGGCCGCCGAGGCGCTGCGCGACCCAGAAGGCGGGCACCACGTTCTCGGACGACGCCTGCGGGCTCGCGCTGATGTAGGCCGCGGTGAGGTTCGCGCGAATCTGCGCGGGCCAGAGCATCCCGAAGAGGAACTGCGTCGCGTTGGCCATGAGCGACACGGGCCCGGAGCCGGTGATGCCCAGCACGCGGAGCCCCGCCACGATGAGCAGCGGCTGGATCGCCACGGCGAGCAGCACCTCGGCCACGGGCATGTGGAACCACGCGGTGGTGAGCCACACGAGGAGGGTCACGCTCACCCCGAGGCCGGTGACCGTCCACCAGGTGGGGATGGTCTCGTCGGCCTGCGACTCGAAGGGGACCTCTTCGGGGGGCGCGTTGCGCGCGAGCACGCTCTGCACCACGGGGATGAGCACGCTGGTGACCGCCGCGGCGATCATCATCGCGGTGGCCGGCCACATCATCCACTGCACCACGTACTTGAAGTGCGAGTGCGCCTGGGAGAACTCCGCGGCCTTGCCGCAGGACGCCGCGAGGAAGGCCATCGACGCGTCGCGCGGGGCGCCCGCGAGGCCCGCGAGGCCGTCGAGCTCGGCGAGGCAGCGGCCGAGGCTCGCCTCGGGCACGCCGGAGAGCGCGGCGTAGCGGGCGGCGGTGGCGCCGAAGGTGGCGACGATCCAGGTGCCTGCGAGCCCGGAGAGGCCGACCGAGAGGGGCACCAGCATCCCGAGGCCCAGCGCCGCGAGCTCGAGGCCCAGCGCCATGTTGAGCAGGGGGTTGCCCACGATCGAGGGGATGACCCCGAGGCCGTCGCGCAGGAAGGTGAGGAAGCCCGCGACCCCGGTGGTGGTGGTGAGCACGTCGCGGCGGGCCTTCGTGCTCTCGGTGGCGCTCGGGTCGGTGAGGGTCTGCGCGATGGAGAGCGTCGCGCGGGAGGTCGGCCACGGCAGCTTGCGGTCCCGGAGGATCGCGGTGCGGGGGATGATCCCCATGAACACCCCGAGGTTGGCCGAGACCACCAGCCAGAGGAACATCTGGAGGGAGCTCGGGTGGAAGCCGATGTCCCGCCCGGTGAGCGCCCTGATGTAGAAGAAGGCCGCGAGGATCACGACCATGAAGGCGATCCCCGAGACCATCCCGATCATCGACTGGATGAGGTTGAGCTGCACCGCGAGCTCGCGCCCCTTCACCCGCTTGCCGAGGGCGAACGCGGCGAGGAACATCCCGCCCATGGTGAGGTCGACGCTCTGCCCCAGCTTGAGCGTGACGTACGGCGTGGCGGCGGCGGCCACCGCGCACAAGAGGCAGCCGAGGAGCACGGTGCGCGCGTTGAGCTCGTTCTCGCGGTTCATCCCGCACGACGTTACCCGCTGCGGGGCGTCCGGCGCGCGGGAGAATTGATCAGTGCGCCCGGTGAGCCTACGGGGCCGGGCCGCGACCCCCGACCCGCCCGCCTCGCTTCGCCTGGCGCACCGACCCCGATGACGAAGTCACACGTCACAACGCGTCGCGGAGGACGCGGCGCCGTTCATGGTGGGGGCGGTCATGGTGGCGGCGGCGCCGACCAGAACCGCCGCTGCGGGGAGCGCAGGCTGCGTGACGGCGGCACCCAGCGTGGCGTCGGGGTCGAGGGCGCAGAGCATCTCTGCGGCGTCGGCGTAGCGGCGGTCGAGGTCGGGGTCGAGCGCGCGCGTGACCACGGCGCGCAGCGGGGCGGAGACGTGCGCGAGGCTCTCGTCCAGGGGCGGGCGCTCGCCCGAGAGCACCCGGCGCACGAGGACGTTGTCGTTGTCCGAGGGGAAGGCGGTGGTGCCGGCGCGTGCAGGTGTTCTCGGCCTCGTAGACCACGCCCATCCCGCCGCGCCCGATCGCCCGGCGCACCTCATAGCGCCCGCCGATCACCCGCACCTCCCCGGTGTCACCGTCGGTCGTCGCGCGGGCCGTGGGTCGTGCGTCGGGTGCCATCGGCCGCCTCGCGGCGAAGCTACGGTGCCACGGCCTCGCGGGCCGGCGGCGCGCCCGGATCGAAGCGCCCGCGGGCGACCTCCCCGGCGCAGCGCTCGGCCCCCTCGCGCAGGGCCCTCACGTCGACACCGCCGACGACCTCAGGCAGCCCGTCGAGCTTCGCCCGGGCGCGCCCCAGCACCCGCAGGCACGCCTCGGCGTCGCCCCGCGCCGTGAGGTGGTGCAGCGCCGCGGCCACCTGGATGAGACCCTGCAACAGCCGCCGGTGCGCGTCGTCGTCCGCGGCGCGCCAGAGCGCCTCCCATGCCTCGTGCGCGTGCCAGTAGCGCGACGCCTCGTAGAGCGCGACGCCCTCGATGAAGCGCGGGTCGCGCGCCAGCTCGCTCACCTCGACGCCGCGGTTGGGAGCATTGGCCGCAGCCTAAGCCCAGTACCTCTCCACAGGGGAATTGAAGGATTGAGCAGAGCAGAGCACCCGCCCACGCCAGCAGTCACCGGCCTCGCCGATCGAGGGGAGCGCCCAGCCGCAGCCGCAGGCGGTGGTCGTGCAGCAGCCCGCCCAGCCCGTCTACGTGGCGCAGCCGCCGCCGCAGGTGCAGCCGGTGTGTGTGCGCCGGGGCCGCCGCGGCCGGGCGGTCATCGTGCACACGCCCCGCGGGGTCTACATCGGAGTCCGCCGACGGGGCCTCGGGCAACTACGGGCTCCAGGACGTCGTCGCCGCGCTCCGCTGGGTGCAGGCCAACGTCCAGCGCTTCCACGGCGACCCGTCGCGCGTGATGCTCTTCGGCGAGTCCGCCGGAGGGGTCGTCGTGTGCGCCCTCACCGCGTCGCCCCTCGCGCGCGGGCTCTTCTCGACGGCCGCCATCGAGAGCGGCGGGTGCTCCGTGCAGCCGCGCCCCATCGCCAACGGGGCGGGCGACCGGCTCATCGCGGCCGCGGGCTGCGCCGGGCGACCCGACGCCGCGGCGTGCCTGCGGGCGCAGGCGCCCGAGGCCATCCTGCGGGCGCTGCCGGCGGTGGTCACGGGCGCGACGCCCAACGACTTCGGGCCCTCGGTCGACGGCCGGGTGCTGTCGCGCGCCGTGCTGGAGACCGTCGCCGCAGGCACGCACCTCCGCGTCCCGGTGATCGTCGGCACCAACGCCGACGAGGCCGCGCGCATGGCGCCCGCCGCGGTGGTGACCGAGGCGCAGTACCTGGCCGGCGCCCGCTCCTACCTGGCGCAGTACGGTCTCCCCGCGGCGCAGGTCGACGCCGTGCTCGCGCTCTAACCCCGCCGCGGGCTTCCCGACGCCGCGGGCCGCCCTCGCGGCGCTCATCACCGACACCCGCTGGACCTTCCCCCGCCCGCGCCATCGCCCGCACCTTCCGCGGCGCGCAGACCGAGGGGGTGTACCGGTACTTCTTCACCAAGAGCCTCGACCCGACCCGGGCCCCGCTCGCGGCGCGCGACGGCGCCTACCACGGGCTGGAGCTGTTCTATGTGTTCGGCTCGCTGAACGTGGCGGGCTACCGGCCCTCGGCCGCGGACCTCGCGCTCTCCGAGGCCCTCCGAGGGGTACTGGCTGCGCTTCGCCGCGACCGGCGACCCCAACGGCGGCGGCGCGCCCGCGTGGCCCGCCTACGACGCCGTCACCGACCCGCACCTGGTGCTCGACACCACCGTCGCCGCGGCCAACGGCGTGCGCGCCGGGCGCTGCGACGCCATCGCGGCCGCGCTGCGATAGCACCGCTCCGCGTCGATGGGGGCGGCGCGGCGCGGGCTTCTTCTTCGACGGCGCGGCGGGCTCGACCCCGGCGAGCTTCTTACCCGATCAGGTATCAGTCCGCGGCGTGGCCGTCGTCGCCCGCGGGCCCGCCGCGCTCGACGCGCGCCTCGTCGCGCTCGCGGCGCGACGGGTTGACCCGCACCAGGCCGTGGTCGCCGTCGACCAGCGCCACGTCGCCGTCGCTCGCCCAGTTGTAGATCCCCGCGGCCTCGCACACCGTCGGCACGCCGATGAGCTCGACGATGGCGCGCACCCGCCCCGCGCCCACCGGACCCGAGAGCACCAGCGCCGCCGGGTGCGCCCGGGACGCCAGCAGCAGGTCGAACACCGTCACCGTCTCGGCCACCCACACGGCGCCCTTCGGCACCCCCGGCGTCGCCTCGTGCGCGAGCAGCGCCCGCAGCGCGTCGCAGAGCTCGGACATCTCCATCGCCCGCTCGGTGATGAGCGGCACGTCGGTGATGCGCGCCGCCCGCGTCGCCTCGCGCGCCACCTGCGCCAGCGCCTGCCCGAGGCCGCGGCCCTTCGCGAGCTCCAGCGTGCGCTCGCGCAGCCGGCCGTCATCGAGGATGCTGCGCGAGAGCACCAGGAAGCCCGCGTCGATGCCCCGCCGCTCGGCCGCGCGGGCGTGCGAGTCGAGCGTCGCGTCGCAGGCGTGGAGGGCGCGCTCGAAGGCCTTGGCGTGGTCGCGCGCGCTGGCCTTCGCGTCGGCCGGCGGCGAGCGCGTCGAGGGGCGCTGCACGGCCGACAGGATGCCCAGCGCGCGGCCCGGCACCGCCGATCGACCCGGGACGGTCACCCGGCGGGTGCCGGCGGCGCGGGCGGGCGCCGGGCCGCTCGCGACGATGCGGGCGCGCTCGAGCAGCGGGGCGATCGCCCCGGCGAGGGCCATGAGCAGCGCGACGTCGTCGCCCGAGTAGGCGTCGCTGCGGCGCTGCACCACGAGCGCCCCGGCGGCGCCGTTGGGCCCCGGGACGGGCACGGCGAGGAAGGCCGGGAAGCGCTCCTCGCCGAGCATGGTGAACGCACGGAAGCGGGCGTGGTCGGGCGCGATGTCGGCGGACACGGGGCGCAGGCACTCGACGGCCATGCCGACGAGCCCCTCGCCGACGCCGAGGCGCACCTCGCCGAGGGCGCTGGAGGCGAAGCCCACGTTGCCGCGCATCACCAGCCCGTCGCCCTCGCGGAGGTAGAGCGAGCACACCTCGCTGCGAAACACCGACGCCACGCGCCGCGGCACCTCGTCGAGGAGGTCGGTGATGGGGCGGGCGCGGGCGAGCACGTGCACGAGGTCGACGACCGCGTCGAGGCGCTCGACGCCGCGGCCGTGGATCGTGGGCGTGACGCCCGAGGCGATGGCGTCGCGGGGAGCTTCGGAGGACGGAGGATCGGTGGACATCGCTGCGCGCGCAGCGAAGCACGGGCGACGGCGCCGCGGCAATGACTGGCATCGGGGGGTGGGAGAAGCGTCGACTCAGGGCGGTGGTCGAGTGGGATTGGTACGCGAGCCCCCAACTCGTCAGGCCACCGCTCTAACGCCTATGGGGGGTCAGCGCGCGCCCTGGAGCAGCCGGCGGAGCTGCTGACGGCGGTCGGGGTCGGTGCTCTCCCGGATGGCCTGCGCGATCTCCCGCGCGGCCTCCTCCGGGGCGCCGAGGATGGCCAGCGCCTCGGCCCGGCGCACGTGCAGCTCCGCCGCGGGCTGCCCCGCCGCGCGCGTGATGTCGAGCGCCTCGGTGTAGCGCGTCCAGGCGCGCGACCCGTCGCGGCGGCGGTTGGCCAGCTCGCCGAGGGCCACCAGCGCGCGGAAGCGCTCGGACACGTGCGGCTGTAGCGCCAGGGCCTCGGTGAGGTCGACCTCGGCGCCGCCCGGGTCGCGTCCCCGACGGCGCAGCGCCGCCCGCTGGATGTACAGCCGCGCGAGGCGCGTGCGGTGCAGCACGTCCGTGGGCACCAGGCCCGCGGCCAGCTCGCCCTCGGTGATCGCCCGGTCGATCACCCCCGCCCGCTCGGCCAGGACCATCGCCCGAAGGTGGGCCCCCGCCTCGCGCGCGGGCTCGCTCTCGTCCAGCAGCCGGAGCCAGGTGCCGCCCGGCGAGGCGTCGCGCACGAGGCCTGCGAGGGGGAGGTCGTGCACCCGGGCGAAGCGCGCGAAGACCTCCGCCGTGGCGTCGCGGTAGAGCAGCGTCGGGGCGCGAAACTCCAGCACCAGGTCGCGCGCGGAGAGCACCTCGGCCCCGTCGCCCACCGCCGCCACGCCGCGCGGACCCGCCAGGAAGCGCGCCATCCACGCCGCGCGCCCGACGATGCCCGCGCGCTCGGCCCGCGCCCTCGCCTCCGGGGCCTCCACCCGCGCGAAGAACGCGTCGAGGTCGAGCTGGTAGGGGTCGAGGGCGCCCACGAGGAGGTAGTCCTGCCCGGGGCTCACCTCCACCAGCGCGCTGCGCGGAAACACCCGGCGGAAGGTCTCCACCACCGAGGCCACGGTCTCACCGTTCGTGCTGTACGCGTGAAACCACGCGCCCATCACCCCCCCCGGCCGCAGCCGACCCCTCGCCGCCCGGAAGAACTCCTCCGTGAAGAGCTCGCTCATCCCCGCCACCCACGGGTTGGACGGCTCGCTCACGATGGCGTCGTAGGTCTCCGCGCTGCCCCGCAGCCACTGCGCCGCGTCGGCCGCCCGCGCCCGCACCCGCGGGTCGTACATCACCCGGTGGTTGCTGCGCGCGAAGTCTCCCCGCGCGGCGATGAGCACCTCGGGCAGCAGCTCCAGCACCGTCACCGCGCGCACCCCCGGCACGCTGCGCACCGCGTCGGCGGTCATCCCGCTGCCGAGGCCCACCACCAGCGCCGTCCCCACGTTGCGCGCCATCGCCGTCGGCACCAGGCCCACCACCGTCTGCGTCGTGGCGTCGCCCTCGCTCGTCGCGTCGACCTTGCCGTCGATCTGCAACAACACCCCGCCGGTGTCGTCGGCGCGCACCGCCACCGTGGCCTCGCGGCCGTCGCGGCGCCAGCGCACCCGGCCGAGCTCGAGGTTCTCGTCGCCCGCGTAGAGGAAGGGCCCCGTGAGCAGCGCCCCGGGGTTGGCCCGCGCGTCGCGCATCGTCGGAAGGATGCCGCCCACCGTCACCGCCGCCCACGCGAGCTCGCGCCACCACGAGCGCCGCGCCACCAGGGCGCCCGCCAGCAGCATCGCCAGCGCGGAGAACACCAGCGTCCCCTCCAGGCGCAGCAGCGGGAGCGCCCCGAAGGACACCGCCCAGGCCCCGACGCCGTTGCCCACGCTGGTGGCCAGCAGCACCGCCCCGTTGGCCTGCGCGGGCGAGCGCCCCTGCGCCTCCAGCGCCCGCGCGCCCTGCGCCAGCGCCGCGCCCACGAAGGCCACCAGCGGGAGCGTCGCGGCCAGCACGCACCCGATCGCCGCCGACCAGAGCGTGAAGGGCGACGGCGCCCCGCCCGCGAGCAGGCGCATGGACATCCGCGGCAGCGCGAGGGCCACCGGCAGCGCGAGCATGGCCCCGACCGCGCCGAGGCGGCACAGCGTCGAGAGGGCGGCGGGGGCGGGGTCGCGGGGGTGCCGGGCGATCCATGCGCCGGCGGCGGCCTCGCCGATGGAGAGCGAGAGCACGTGGGCCGCGAGCGCGACGGTGAGCGCGAAGGCGCTCGGTCCGAAGGCGAGAATACCCAGTCGGGTAAGGGTGAGCTGCCACGCGGTGGAGGCGAGGCCGACGAGCGCGAGGCCGAGGAGCGACCTCACCCCCCCACCCCCTCTCCATGAATGGAGAGGGGGGGTCGGAGGAGAGGGCTCTACTTCCGCTTCCGGCTCCCCCTCTCCATTCATGGAGAGGGGGCTGGGGGGTGAGGTCGCCGCCACCGCTGCGACCGCGGCGTAGGTGAGGCCCGCGAGGCGCACGGTCCACGAGACGCCCACGGCGGGGGCGAGGACGAAGGTGGCGAGCGAGGCCGCGGCCGCGGCGCCCAGGGAGTTGGCGGCGCCCACCCACGCGGTGCCCTCGCCGCCGCGCCATCCGCCGGCCGTCACCAGGGCCGGGAAGGCGCCGCCCGCGAGGGCGCCGGGCAGGGCGGTGGTGGCGAGGCCCACCAGCGCGCGGAGGGTGTTGCCCAGCGCGGGCGAGGCGGCGTCGGCGCCCACGAGCAGGCGCGCGATGGGGGCCGCGAGGGCGTAGGCCAGCGTCGGGGCGAGCGCGGCGAAGAGGGCGAGCGCGAGGTGGGCGACGACGAGCAGGCGGCGCGGGGTGACGGCGCCGCGGGTGAGCGCGCGGCCGGCGAGGTGGGCGCCCGCGCCGAGGCCCAGGAGCACGCCCGACACGGCGGCGGTCTGCGCGATGGAGGTGCTGCCGAGCATGGAGCGCAGCAGGCGGGCGCCCATCACCTCGGCCGCGAGGGTGGCCCCGCCGGAGAGCAGGGCGCACAGGATCCATCGCCACGGACGCAGCCATCGACGCATCGGCGCAGGAGGAACGACAGCGGGAGGGGAATGTTCCCGGGGCGGCGGCGGGCGCTTGGGCATCGGCGGAGGCGACGGAGGGGGATTACCGGTCGGGGTTCGAGGGAGCTTCCGCGAGGGCGCGGGTGAGCGCCGGCGCGAGCCCGTCGGGCGTGCGAGCCGGGGGCCACACCGGCGCGTTGGTGCGCAGGGAGGTGAGCACGGCCTCCAGGTGGGGCGCGAGGAAGGGCGCCTGCGCGGGGTGCTCGCGCGCGATGGTGGAGAGCTGCGTGAGGGCGGCGAGGAGGTTCTCCTGCCGGCGGGTCTCGTTGAGGTGGTGCAGCAGCAGGACCGTCACGACGAGGCCCAGGGCGCCGCCGAGGGCCGCCAGGAGCAGCCGGGGGAGGCCCTCGTCGAAGGCCAGGCGGAAGGCCAGGAGCACCGCGAGGAGCACCCCCAGGGCGCGCAGCACGAAGCGCCACGATCCCTCCTGGCGAAGGTGGCGCAGGGCCTCCGCGCGGAGCGTGTCGAGCGGCGCGGGGGCGGGCGCGCGCAGCGGCGCGTCGAGGGCGTCGAGGCCGTCGGGCTCGACCCCGGGCACGACCGCGGGATCGCGCGCGATGAGCGAGGGGCGCATCTCGCCGGGCGTGGCGGGCAGCTCGAGGAGCACCTCGGTGGGCGCGACCGTGACCGTCGCCGAGGGGACCGGGGCCTCGGGCCGCACGTCGTCGGGCCGCGCGTCGGGCGGGGCGTCGGGCGTCGAGGGGTGGGCGGTCGAGGCGTCGTCCACGGGGCGGCGACGCTATCACGGCGGGGTCGACGGTGTATCGTCCCGCGGCAATGGCGCGAGCGACGGTGCTGGTGGTCGACGATGAGCCCAACATCCTGCGCACCGTGCGGACGGCGCTGCGGACGGAGGGCTACGAGGTGGAGACCGCGGAGGACGGCGCCGCGGCGCTGGAGCGGCTCCGCACGCGCAGCTACGACGTGGTGCTGCTCGACGTGCAGCTGCCCAAGGTCGGCGGGCTGGAGGTGCTGCAGCGGGCGCGGGCGCAGGGGCTGGAGACCCCGGTGGTGATGATGAGCGGCCACGGCACCATCGAGACGGCGGTGCAGGCCACGCGGCTCGGGGCGCGGGACTTCCTGGAGAAGCCCCTGTCGACGGAGAAGCTGCTGCTGACGCTGGAGCACGCCCTGGAGGTGACGGCGCTCCGGGGCCGGGTGCTGGCGCTCGAGCGGGCCCTCGGGTCGACGAGCGCGCTGCTGGGCGACGGGGCGGCGATGCGCGAGCTGCGGCGGGTGGTGGCGCGGGCGGCGTCGGCGGCGGCGCCGGTGCTCATCACGGGCGAGCGGGGCACGGGGAAGGAGCTGGTGGCGCGGGCGATCCACGAGGGGTCCAGGCGCGCGAAGCACGAGATGGAGAAGCTCAACTGCGCGGCGGTGCCGCAGGAGCTCATCGAGAGCGAGCTCTTCGGCCACGAGGCGGGGGCCTTCACGGGCGCGGCGAAGATGCGCAAGGGGCGCTTCGAGCGGGCGAGCGGGTCGACGCTCTTCCTCGACGAGGTGGGCGACATGCCCGCGGCGATGCAGGCCAAGCTGCTGCGGGTGCTCCAGGAGGGCGAGGTCGAGCGCGTGGGCGGATCGCAGACGCTCAAGGTCGACGTGCGGGTGGTGGCGGCGACCAACCGCGACCTCGTCGCCGACGCGGCCGCGGGGAGGTTCCGGGCCGACCTCTACGACCGGCTCAACGTGGTGCCCATCCGGGTGCCGGCGCTGCGCGAGCGCAGGGAGGACATCCCCGCGCTGGTGGAGCACTTCCTCCCGGCGTCGTGCGAGGCCAACGACCGGGCGCTCAAGCGGCTCACCCAGGGGGCGATGAACCTCCTGCTGCGCTACCGCTTCCCGGGCAACGTGCGCGAGCTGAAGAACCTCGTCGACCGGCTGGTGATCGTGACCGAGCGCGAGGTCATCGATGAAGACGACCTGCGCGAGGCGCTGCCGCCGGGGAGCATCGAGGGCGCGACGGGCGGGGCCGGCGGCCGCGACGGTGTGTACACCCCGGGCACGGCGCTCAAGGACATGCTCGACGCCTCCGAGCGCGACCTCATCATGCGGTCGCTGGAGCACCACAAGGGCAACGCCACGCACGCGGCGCGCGACCTCGGCCTGGAGCGCAGCCATTTCTACAAGAAGATGCGCTCGCTGGGCATCAAGCGCCCGGGCGCGGCAGACGACGAGGAGGAGCAGGCGTGATGCGAGGCGTGCGGGGTTGGCTGGTGGCGTCGGTCGCGGTGGCGGCGTGCGGGGGCGACGAGGCGGCGCCGCCGGGCAGCGGGAGCGGGTACGCCCTGACGCAGCGGCCGCCGATCCCCGAGCGGGTGGCGGCGGGCGACGTGGTGCGCTCCATCGTGGTGTTCCGCGAGGACCGCACGGGGCCGACGCGCGACGTGACGCGCTGCGGGCTGGCGACGGTGCTCTTCGACGGCGTGGTGGCGTCGACGGTGGTGCCCGCGGGCCTCGACGCGGAGAGCGACTGCCGCTTCTACGCGGGCGCGCCGGAGGCGGAGTTCCAGCGCATGCGCTGGGTGTGCGCGGGGGCGGTGACCATCGAGGCGGGCCCGCTCACGCAGAGCGTCGGCCTCTGCCCCGCGGCGGGCGCGACGGTGCGCTACGAGACCACGCTCAGCACCTGCGGCACGCTGAGCAGCGAGCGCCGCGCGGGGCTTGCCAGCGTCGACGAGGGGGTGATGGGCGACGCCGTGACCGACCTCGCGGCGGAGGCGCGGCTGCCGACCGGGGTGACCATCACGGCGCCGTCGGCGCTGACGGTGGCGACCTGGCCCGCGTCGGGCGACCTCGACGTGCAGTGGACGAGCGCCGACGCCACGAGCGCCCTGGTGCGCATCGAGCCCGAGGGGGCGACCAACCCGGCGAGCACGCCGACGATCCTCTGCGTGGCGCGCACGGCGGGGCGGGTGCGGGTGCCGCAGGCGCTCCTCGCGCAGGCCAACTTCCGAACGATGGACGCCCGGGTGCGGGTGTGGAGCTACCGCGACGGCACCACCATGGCCGAGGGGGGTAAGACGTACCGGGTGAGCGGGGCGACCTCGTCGAGCGTGCTGCTCCAGGCGCGGCGCTAGTACCGCGTCGCAAGAGTTCTGACGGGTTGAGCGAAGCGCCCGCCCACCGACGCCTCACCCCCGCGCGGGCTTGGTCGCGAGGTACACCACGAAGCGACGGTTGCCCTTCGCGGGGCGCTCGTAGGCCACGCTGAAGCCCGCGGCGCCGAGGCGCTTCGCGTAGCTCTCGTGGTAGGCCTCGGCCCAGATGGCGAACACCCCGCCGGGCCGCAGCGCCGTGAAGGCCTGCTCGCAGGCGCGGGTGCCGTAGAGGGGGTCCGCCGCGCGGGTGTCGTTGTCGGGGCCGACGTAGAGGTCGATGACGACGGCGTCGAGGCGCTGCGCGGAGCCCGCCGCGGCGCGCAGGGCGTCGGCGAAGTCGGTGACGGCGACGGTGACCCGCGGGTCGTCGGCGGCGCGCGCCGTGAGGTCGGCGATGGGCCCGCGGCACCACGCCACGATCACCGGGTTCAGCTCGGCGACGGTGACCACGGCGGAGGCCGGGAGCGCGTCGAGCACGGCGCGCAGCGTGTACGCCATGCCGAGGCCGCCGACGAGCACGCGCGGGCGATCGAGGGCGGCGAGGCCGCGGCAGGCGAGCGCCCCGAGCGCGGCCTCGGAGCGGTGGGTCATGCTGTTCATCAGCACGCGGCCGTCGATGGTGATGAGGTAGTCGCGCTCGCCGCGCCGTTGCAGCACGAGCTTGCCATCGGGGGTGACGGCGGTGTCGACGATGATCCACGGGAGGCTCATGGGGGTGACGCTCTCATAGCCCAACAAAGGGCGCTCGCGGCGCGCACGCTCACGGCGCCGGCGAGGTGAGCGCCACGGGGGGAACCGGGCCCAGCGCCCCGTCGCTGCCCCGCGGGTACAGCCACAGCGCCGGCGTCCACGGGACGCTCCCCCGGAAGGGGGCGACGAGGAGGCAGGCGAGCGCGAGCGCGCCGAGGTGGGCGCGTGACATGGGGCGGTGGTCCTCCCGAAGCGAGCGCGTGGCCGCAGTGCTCACCACGCGGCGCAACCCGTCGCGCGCTGCGACGGATGGACCTTGTTGCGACGCCCGTGCGCGGCGTTCAGGGCGCTCTCGACGCACGGTATCGTCGGGCCGTACTCTGCGCACCCTACACGACCATGAGCGACCTCGAGAACCCCACAGGCACGGCCCCGCGTTCGGACGGCGGTCCAGGCAATTTCGTCGATGACCTCGTGCGCGATGACCTCGCGGCGGGCGTCAACGCCGGGCGCCTCACAACCCGCTTCCCCCCGGAGCCCAACGGCTACCTCCACCTCGGCCACGCCAAGTCGATCACCCTGAATTTAGGCCTCGCGCAGCGGCACGGCGGGGTGTGCAACCTCCGCTTCGACGACACCAACCCCGCCACCGAGGAGGTCGAGTACGTCGAGTCGATCAAGGCCGACGTGCGCTGGCTCGGCTTCGAGTTCGGCGAGCGGCTGTACTTCGCCTCGGACTACTTCGAGCAGCTCTACGCCTGGGCCGAGAAGCTCATCACCGACGGCCGCGCCTACGTCGACTCGCAGGACCTCGAGGCCATCCGCGCGGGCCGCGGCGACTTCCACCGCCCCGGCGTGGACAGCCCCTTCCGCGGCCGCACGGTGGCCGAGAACCTCGACCTCTTCCGCCGGATGCGCGCGGGGGAATTCCCCGACGGCGCCCACGTCCTGCGCGCGAAGATCGACATGGCCTCGAAGGACCTCAACCTCCGCGACCCGTTGATGTACCGCATCCGCCACGCGAGCCATCACCGCACCGGGGACACGTGGTGCATCTACCCGATGTACGACTGGGCCCACGGCGAGAGCGACGCCATCGAAGGGGTGACGCACTCCATCTGCACGCTGGAGTTCATCAACCACCGCGGGCTGTACGAGTGGTTCCTGGAGGCCATCGGGGTCGAGCAGAGGCCGAAGCAGATCGAGTTCGGCAAGCTCAACCTGTCGTACACGGTGCTCTCCAAGCGGCGCATGAAGGAGCTCGTCGAGGGCGGTCACGTCAGCGGCTGGGACGACCCGCGGATGCCCACGCTGGCGGCCGTGCGTCGCCGGGGCTTCACCCCGGAGGCGCTACGGGCCTTCTGCGAGCGCGTGGGCGTGTCGAAGCGCGACGGCGTGGCGGACGTCACGCTGCTCGAGCACGCGGTGCGCGAAGACCTCAACGCGCGCTCGCCCCGGGTGATGGGGGTGCTGCGACCGCTGAAGGTGACCATCGAGAACCTCCCGGAGGCGGAGGTGGTGTGGTTCGACGCGGCGGTGCACCCCGAGCACCCGGAGCTGGGGACCCGGAAGGTGCCCTTCGCGCGCGAGCTGTTCATCGAGCGGGAGGACTTCATGGAAGACCCGCCGAAGAAGTTCTTTCGATTGAGCGTGGGGCGCGAGGTGCGGCTTCGCTACGCGTGCTTCATCACCTGCACGGGCTTCGACAAGGACCCGGCGACGGGCGAGGTGACCGCCCTGCGCTGCACCTGGGACCCGGCGACGAAGGGCGGCGACGCGCCCGACGGCCGCAAGGTGAAGGGCACCCTGCACTGGGTGAGCGCGGCGCACGCCGTCGACGCCGAGGTGCGGCTCTACGACCGGCTCTTCAAGGTCGAAGACCCGATGGAGGTCCCCGAGGGCGGGAGCTGGAAGGACCACCTCAACACCGACTCGCTCACCGTGTTGCAGGGCTGCAAGCTGGAGCCCTCGCTCGCGGGCGCGACGGCGGGCGAGCGCTTCCAGTTCGAGCGCATGGGGTACTTCTGCGTCGACACGCGCGACTCGAAGCCGGGCGCGCCGGTGTTCAACCGCACCATCGGCCTCGCCGACTCGTGGGCCAGGATGCTCGCCGCCAACAAGGCGGGGTGACGCGCCACCCCCGCCGCCACCCGCCGCCGCCACCCGCCGCCACCCAAGATCCTCTTCATTCCTCGATGAATTCGCATGGCACAGCCGGTGCGATGGCGGGTCGTCGATGTCTCCCTCCACCGTCCACGAATCGGCGCTGCTCTGGCTCCGTGACGACCCTTCCCGCTTGAACGTGCTGCTCGACCTCACCGGACACGCCTCCGACCCGGTGGTGATGGAGGTGCAGGACTCCGTGCTTCGCACCGTGATTCCGGTCGAGGTGACGCCGGACCTCGTGCTGCGCGAAGCCGGGGCCGGGGCCGCGGGGCGCTGGGTACTGGTGGAGGTGCAACGCCAGGCCGACGAAGCGAAGGCGCGCCGGTGGCCGCTCGCGATGGCCGTGATGGGCGATCGCTTCGGCCCCAACGGGGAGCTCATTGTCATCACGGCCTCGGCGTCGGTCGCGCGCTGGGCTCGCCGCGTGGCCTCGCACCGCACGGGCGCAACCCGCTGGGGCGTCGTACCCACCGTGCTGCTCCTGGGGCCTGCCGAGGCGGAGGTGATCCTCGCGAAGGGACCGCCCGAGATGGCGGTGTTCGCCGCGTGGGCGACGCAGGGGCGCAGGGGACGGCGTGCGCTCGACCTCGCTCGCCGCGCGCTCGCCCGCAGCGACGCGGTGGAGGACGATCGATTGCGACGGTCGACGCAGGAAGGCATCATGTCCGTGCTGCATCCGTCGGTGCTGGAACAGTTGAGGAGAGCCGCGATGATCGACATCAATCAACTCCCCAAGAACCCCGCGTGGGAGCGATGGAAGGCCGACCTCCGCGCCGAGGGAGCGTTGGAGGGCGAGGCCCGCGGCGAGGCCCGCGGTCAGATCCTGGGCGAGGCCCGCCTCCTCATGCGCATCCTCCGCCGACGCGGCTTCGTCGTGAGCGCCGACGTCGAGGCCCGCCTGCTCGCCACGACCGACCTCGCCCGCATCGAGCGCTGGGCCGATCGCGCCCTCGACGCCGCCTCCCTCGATGTCGTCTTCGCTGACGACTGACGCCCCTCCAACACTGAACGCCTCCCTCGTGTGGGGCAACGCTTGATGGTCGCGGACGGATGGACTAGTCCGCCCGTCGGCACCACCCCCCGCCCCGTTCGAGGAGACGTTCATGCAGCAGGTCGTTCAGGAAGTGCGCACGGGCAAGACCGGCGTCCGAGAGATCCCCGCGCCGGTCGCCTCCGCGGGCCAGGTGGTGGTGGCCACGGCGGCCTCGCTGGTCTCCGCCGGCACCGAGCGCTACGTCGTCGAGCTTGCGCGCAAGAGCCTCATCGGCAAGGCCCGCGAGCGGCCCGACCACGTCCGGCGGGTGCTCCAGAAGCTGAAGTCCGACGGGCTGGTCACCACCGCGCAGCAGGTGATGGCCAAGCTCGACGAGCCCATGCCCCTGGGCTATTCGTCCGCGGGGGTCATCCTGGAGTGCGGGCGGGGCGTGCAGGAGTACAAGCCCGGCGACCGCGTCGCCACCGCGGGCCCGCACGCGGGCGTGGTGAGCGTGGGGCGCAACCTCGTGGCGCGCATCCCCGAGGGGGTGACCTTCGAGCAGGCCGCGTACACCAGCGTGGCGAGCATCGGGCTCGAGGGCGTGCGCCTCGCGCGCGCCACGCTCGGCGAGCGGGTGCTGGTCATCGGCCTCGGGCTCATCGGGCAGATCTGCGTGGCGCTCCTGAAGGCCCAGGGGTGCCGGGTGTTCGGCACGGACATCGACCCGGCCAAGCTGGAGCTCGCGAAGACCTTCGGCGCCGACGCCGTGGGCCTCGGGTCGCCGCGGCAGGCCGTGCGCGATTTCGCCGGCGCGCAGGGGGTGGACGCGGTGGTCATCACGGCCGCGACGCAGAGCAACGAGCCCATCGAGTTCGCCGCCGAGGTCACCCGCGCCAAGGGCCGCATCGTGCTGGTCGGCGTGGTGGGATTGAACCTCCCGCGCGCGCCCTTCTTCCTGAAGGAGCTGGAGTTCACCGTGTCGTCGTCCCTCGGCCCGGGCCGCATGGACCCGTCGTACGAGGACAAGGGCGTGGACTATCCCTTCGGCCACGTCCGCTGGACGGCGCAGCGCAACATGGAGGCCGTCCTCGACCTCATCGCGCAGGGCAAGCTCCCGGTCGAGAAGCTCACCACGCACCGCTTCGCCATCGCGCAGGCCGCCGAGGCCTACGACCTCATCACCAGCGACGCGCCGGTGCTCGGCGCCGTGCTCACCTACCCTGACTCCCCCGCCGTTCCCTCGCGCCGCGTCGACCTCCGGGCCTCGCGCGCCGTGGGCGCCTCCGAGCTCGGCGTGTCGCTCATCGGCGCGGGCAACTACGCCCGGCTGGTGATGATGCCCGCCTTCGCGAAGCTCGGGCCGGTGCGCTGGCGCGGGCTCTCGACGGCGCGCGGGCTCAACGCCGAGCACTCGGGCCGCAAGATGGACTTCGACTTCGCCACCACCGAGGTCGACGAGCTCTTCCACGACCCGGGGACGCGCGCGGTCTTCGTCGCGACGCGGCACGACCTGCACGCCGACCTGGTGATCCGGGCGCTGCGCGCGGGCAAGCACGTCTTCGTCGAGAAGCCCCTGTGCATCACCGAGGAGGAGCTCGCCCGGGTGAAGGAGACCGTGGAGTCCCTGGGCCGCGAGTGCCCGATGCTGATGGTGGGCTTCAACCGCCGCTTCGCCCCGGCGCTCGAGCGGGTGCGCGGGTTCTTCAGTGACGTGGGCGCGCGCACGGTGAGCTTCCGCTTCGCGCCGGGGGCCATTCCCGCCAACGCGTGGCCGCAGGACGAGGACATCGGCGGCGGGCGCATCGTCGGCGAGGCCTGCCACGCCATCGACGCCTGCGTGGCGCTCCAGGGCAGCGGGCCGGTGAAGGTGTACGCCGAGTCCGTGGCCATGAACCGCGGGCTGGAGACCACCGACGACCAGGTGTTCATCACCGTCCGCCACGCCAACGGGGGCGTGTCGAACGTGTCGTACCAGGCGGCCGGCGACCGCGCCGGGCCCGTCGAGCGCATCGAGGTCTTCGGCGGCGGGCGCACCGCGGTCATCGACGAGTGGGACGCCGTCACCCTCTGGAAGGCTGAGCGCCGCACCGACGAGAAGGGCAACAAGGACCGCGGGCACGCCGCGGGCTTCAAGGCCTTCGTGGACGCCGTGCGCAGCGGCGGCGCGTGGCCCATCTCCTGGGAGGAGACCTACGGGACGGCGCTCGCCTCGCTCATGGCCGTGCGCAGCCTGCGCGAGGGCCTGCCGGTCACCCTCACCGACGAGCAGGCGGGCGCGTGACGGCCGCGGCCTTCTCGGTGCTGCTCACCAGCGGCGGGCGGCGCGTGGCGCTGGTGCGGGAGTTCCAGGCGGCGCTGAAGTCCCTGGGAGTACCGGGGAGGGTATTGGTGGCCGACCTGCGGAGAAACGCCGCGGCCTTCCACGCCGCCGACGCGGGCGTGCTGGTGCCGCGGGTGACCTCCGCCGAGTACGTGCCGCACCTGCTGGCGCTGTGCGAGCGCGAGGGCGTGCGGATGGTGGTGCCGCTCATCGACACCGAGCTCCACCTGCTGGCGCCGCACCGCGAGGCCTTCGCCGCGAAGGGGATCACCCTGGTGGTCTCGTCGCCCGCCACGACGGAGCTGTCGCTCGACAAGCGCACCACCCGGGACTTCTTCCTCGCGCACGGCTTCGACACGCCCGCGGTGCTCGACGCGGCGGCCATCCTCGCCGACCCGGCCGCGCGCTATCCCTACTTCCTCAAGCCCGCGGACGGGAGCTGCTCGGTCGGGGCGACGCGCATCGACGACGCCGAGTCGCTGGCCTTCCACGCGCGGCACACGGCCAACGCGATGGTGCAGGAGTTCGTGAAGGGCGAGGAGTACACCCTCGACGTGCTGGCGGACTTCACCGGCAAGGTGCGCTGCGTGGTGCCGCGGCTGCGCATCGAGACCCGCGCGGGCGAGGTCTCCAAGGGCATGACCGTGAAGGACCCGCTGTTGATGGACGCGGGCCGGCGCGTGGTCGAGGCGCTGCCCGGGGCGATGGGCTGCGTGACGGTGCAGCTCTTCCTCACGGCCGAGCGGGCGGTGAAGCTCATCGAGATCAACCCCCGCTTCGGCGGCGGCTTTCCGCTCGCGGCGGCGGCCGGGGCGAAGTACCCCGAGTGGCTGGTGGCGTGGGCCCTGGGGCGAGAGCCCGCGGTGGCCATGGACGCATGGACCGACGGGCTGGTGATGCTCCGCTACGACGACGCGGTCTTCGTGCAGAAGAGCGAGATCGGCTGAGCTGGCGGCGGGCGTCTCCCGGGTTGAGCGCCGCGGCGGGCACAGCACCCTCGAGCACCAGATCCTCTTCGACGTCGACGCCGACCACATCCAGGAGCAGCAGTCGCAGGCGACGCTCACCGACCTCATGGCGCTCCTCAGGGAGTACAGCCAGATCCGACGCCTTCGCGTCGAGGGGCACACCGACACCCGCGGCGACGTCGGCCACAACCAGCGCCTCTCCCGGCGTCGCGCCCAGGCCGTCGCGGAGTACCTCCGCGGCCATGGCTTCGAGAGCATCCAGTTCGAGGCCGTCGGCAACGGCCCCTCGCAGCCGCCCAGGCCTGCAGTCACCGGCCTCGCCCTCCGAGGGGAGCACCCGCCCTGAGCCTGCGATCACCGGCCTCGCCCTCCGAGGGGAGCACCCGCCCTGAGCCTGCAGTCCCAGGCCTCGCCCTCCGAGGGGAGCACCCGCCCTGAGCCTGCAGTCCCAGGCCTCGCCCTCCGAGGGGAGCACCCGCCCTGAGCCTGCAGTCCCAGGCCTCGCCGATCGAGGGGAGCACCCGCCCAGGCCCTCCCAGCGCGCCCAACCCAGGGCGACAGCCCCGAGACTCCGGACGTCGGGCTCCGGACGGTTGGGCTCCGGACGTCGGGCTCCGGACGGTCGGGGGACTGCCCCGGGGCTGTCGCCCCGGGTTGGGCGCGCTGGGAGGGCCTGGGCGGGTGCTCCCCTCGATCGGCGAGGCCGGTGACCGCGGGCCTGGGCGGGTGCTCCCCTCGATCGGCGAGGCCGGTGACCGCGGGCCTGGGCGGGTGCTCCCCTCGGAGGGCGAGGCCGGCGATTGCGGGCGCGGGCGGGTGCTCCCCTCGATCGGCGAGGCCAGTGATCGCGGGCGTGAGCGGGTGCTCCCCTCGATCGGCGAGGCCGGTGATCGCAGGCCTGGGCGGGTGCTCGGCTCAACCCGTCAGAACTCTTGCACGCGGTGCTAGATCCCTCCCCGCCGGCGGGCCCTCTCCGCATCGCCGCCGTATCGCGAATCCACCACCAGCGCTGCGTCCAGGTGTAAGCCCGTCGTGCCCCCGGGCGTTTCCCGGTCAGACCGCGCGCGCCGATCGGGTCGTGTCGCGCGGAGGAGTCACGTCCCTGCCATGCGAGATCAGTCACCGTCCGTGGGTCCTTCGGGGTGGAGCGCGTCCGCCGTGCTCGTCGTGAGCCTGTGCCTCTCCGCGGCGAGCGGCTGCGCCTCGGGCAGCCACTACTCCCGCGCGGCGTCCGCGCCGATGCCGCCGCCCGGCGCCTACGCGGGCGGATCCGTCGCGCAGGAGCCCGCCGCCACGGTGAGCGCCACCACGGCCAGCGTCGAGAGCGAGTCCCGCAGCGGGGATGGCGAAGAGTCGCCCGACGCGCCCTCCGACGACGCGCCCGCCCCGCCGCAGCCCGCCCCGCAGGCGCAGGCCGCCCTGGGCAACACCGTCGCCCACACCCCCGCCCCAGCCCGCGGCCCCGCCGGTCGCACCACGCCCACGACCCCCGCCACGCCCGCCACGCCCGCCACGCCCGGCGGCGCGGCCACCACCGTCGCGGAGGCCACCCCCCCGGCGCCGATGCTCATCTACACGGCCGCGGTCGACCTGTCGGTGCGCCGCGCGGAGATCACCGCCACGCTCGACCGGGTGGTCGACCTCGCGTACGCGATGGGGGGGTACCTGGTGCAGCGCACCGACGCGCAGGTGCAGGTGCGGGTGCCGTCGTCGCGCTTCCGCGAGGGCGTGCGACGGGTGGAGGAGCTCGCGGACGTGCTCCACCGCACCATCAACGCGCAGGACGTCTCGGAGGAGTTCAACGACCTGGAGGTGCGGCTCACCAACCTGCGGGCGGTGCGACGGCGGCTGGAGGAGTTCCTGGCGCGGGCGGCGAACATCACCGAGGCGCTGCGGGTCGAGCAGGAGCTCGAGCGCGTGACGCGGGAGATGGACCGCATCGAGGGGCGCATGCGCTTCCTGCGAGCGCGGGCGACCTTCTCGCTGGTGACGGTGACGGCCGTGCCGCGCGCCGAGGCCGTGGTGGCGCCCGACCCGCTGCCCGGCGCGGCGGTGCGCCGCCCGCTCGACCTGCCCGTGGAGTGGCTCGACCGGCTCGGCCTCGGGCGCCTGCTCCAGATCCGCTGAGCGAAATCTTCCCGTCGACGACCGAAACCCACTGGTGACCCCCAATGCCCCTGATCCGCCGCCTGCCGCTGCTCCTCGCGCTCTCGCTGCTCGCGCCGGCCTGCGCGAGCTTCCACGTGAACACCCCCAACGGCTTCGCCGAGCTCGAGGACGACGAGCGCTACGACTACCGCGCCACCAACGCCGACGGCGTGGTCATCGCGGTGCGCGTGGTGCGCAACGAGCCCCGGGCCAGCCTGGAGTTCTGGGGGCGCGTGGTCGACGAGCGGCTGCGCCGCCAGGGGTACGTGCCCGAGGGCAACCCCGAGCCGGTGCGCAGCGCCAACGGGCTCGCGGGGGTGATGTTCCGTTATGGAGCCACCGTGGGCGGGCGCGAGCACCGCTACCAGGTGGCCGTGTTCGTCCAGAACAAGAAGGTCTTCGTGCTGGAGGCGGGCGGCGACCGCGAGGTCTTCGACCCGGCGGCGCCGGCGGTGGCACGGGCGATGCGGTCGTTCCGGACGTAGGCCCGGGGCGCAAGAGTCCTGACGGGTTGAACGGAGCGCCCGCCCACGCCTGCGAGCGCCAGCCTCGCCCTCCGAGGGGAGCGCCCGCCCACGCCCCCTCAGCGCGCCCAGCCCGGGACGGCAGCCCCGGGGTTCCGGACGTCGGGCGTGGGCGGTTGGGGGACTGTCCCGCCGCCGCCGCTCCCAGGCACAGGAATGACGCAGCGGCGCGAGTGGAGTTCATCAGGTGTCTTGGCGAGGGGAGCGCCGCGCGCTCGATGCCACCTCGGACGACGACGACGCATAGACCTCCCCTCCGCTCCCGATTCTTCCCTCCTCCCTCCCGCCCCCCGCGTACTACCCTCCAGCCCCGATCATGCCGCTGGTCGCCGCGTACAACCTCTTCAACGCGATCCCCGCGGTCATCCCCCAGCCCGGCGCCGCCCGCTCCGCGCCTTCGCTCCGCGCCTACGACTTCTACTGCCCGCTCCCCGACTGCCACTGCCGCAACGTGCTGCTCGTCGTGCGCCTCGACCGCGCCCCCGAGCTCCAGATCGCCGCCATCTTCCACGCCTTTGAGCGCTCGGGCTACGACCCCCAGCTCGGCGCCACCTGGCCTTCCGACGAGCACACCCAAGGACCCGACGCGGAGTCCTTCGTCCCCCGGCTGCGCGACGCCGTGCTCGCCGACCGGGCGCAGGTCTGCGTCTACGAGTCCCGCTACCTGGAGGTGAAGTCCGCCGCCATCGACCCGGAGCACCGCTTCCATGTCTTCGTGCGCAACGCCGCCGGGCTCCCGCCGCTGCCGCCCCCCACCGGCGTCGCCGTGAAGAAGGTGCGCGGCCGCTCCGTGCTCAAGCCCCGCGCGGAGATCCTCGCGGACCTCGCCGCGCCGCTGCTCCGCGTCCGCAACATCCACGATCGCCTCTCCGGCGCCGAGCTGATGGTCATCGCCCTCGCCCTCACCGACGCGACGCGGCTCACCATCCCCGCCGCCATCGAGACCCTGCGCGCCCACGGGCTCACCGAGCGCAACGACCGCAAGCTCGCCCAGCGCATCGCCCAGTCCGCGCGCGACGTCGGCTGGTTTGCCCGCCCCGACGACGACGCCGTGCTCCAGCTCCCCGCCGCGCTGCACCTGAAGCACCTCCGCGACATCCGCCAGAAGCCCGACGTCGCGCCCGCGCTCCTCGCCGTGCGCGTTCCGCCTCCGCCTCCGCCTCCGCCGCGAGCTGCGCCCGCCCCGGCGCCCTCCGCTCGGGCCGCCCCACCGCCACCGCCACCGCCACCGCCATCGCCGCCGGCCGCCGCCCCGCCCGCCGCGCCACCCGCGGGCTTCGACCCAGCGCCCCGCGCCCTGCCCTCGCTCGACCCTGTGGTCTTCGCCCACGTCCTCGACGCCGCGCCCTCGACGGTGGGCGACGTGCGGCTCTGCCTCGACGCGTGGCGGCTCTCGTCAGCGGCCCAGTTCGACGAGCTGCTCGCGCTCGCGTCGATGCGCGACATCACCCCGCACCGCTACCAGACCGAGACCGTGCGCCGCGTGCTGCGGGTGCTGCGCGGCCGCGGCATCCTGGCCGACGAGGTGGGCCTCGGCAAGACCGTCGAGGCCATGATGGTGCTGCGCGAGTACCAGGTGCGCGGCATGGCGCGGCGCACGCTCATCCTGGTGCCGGCGCCGCTGGTGGCGCAGTGGGAGGGCGAGCTCGCGCAGAAGGCCGGGGTGATCGCCCGCACCACCGACGACCCGGCGATGCGCGAGGACCCCGATGGGTTCTGGTCGGGCGACGGGGTGGTGGTGGCGTCGCTCGCGCTGGCCCGCGGGGCGCGCCACGCCGAGCTGGTGGGCGCCCACCCGTGGGACCTCGTGATCGTCGACGAGGCGCACCACATCAAGAACCGCGCGACCCTCGGGTGGAAGCTGGTCAACGCCCTGAAGCGGAGGTTCCTGCTGCTGGTGACGGCGACGCCGGTGGAGAACGACCTGGAGGAGATCTACAACCTCGTGACGCTGCTGCGGCCGGGGCAGTTCGACACCCCCACCGCGTTCCGTAAGCGCTTCATCGACCCGAAGGACCCGACCCGACCGCGCGACCGCGAGGCCCTGCGGGCGCTGCTCGCGGAGGTGATGGTGCGCAACACCCGCGCGCAGTCGGGCCTCGCGCTGCCGCCGCGCTTCGTCTCCACGGTCACCGTCGACCCGTCGCCCGCCGAGCGGGAGCTGTACGCCGCGGTGCTGGCCTTCGTGCGCGCCCACCACGACGAAGCCTCCCTGCGGCTGGCCGCCTCGTCGCTGCTGCTGGAGGCCGGGTCGAGCCCGCGCGCGGTGCGGGCCACCCTCGACCACATGCTCGCGCGGCGCCCCGGCAAGGAGCACTCGAAGGCCCGCGCGGACCTCGAGGCCCTCTCCGTCGTGGCGCGGAGGGTGGAGGGCACCCGCAAGGTCGCGGCGCTCCTGGAGGTGGTGGCGACGCAGCGCGACCCGGTGCTGGTCTTCACGCGCTTCCGAGAGACGCTCGACGAGGTGGTGGCGCAGGTGACGGGCGCGGGCGTGGAGGCCGTGGCCTTCCACGGCGGCCTCGACGAGAAGGCCCGGCGGCGGGCGCTGGAGCGCTTCCGCGAGGGCGGCGCCGTGGTGATGGTGGCGACCGCGGCGGGCAGCGAGGGGCACAACCTCCAGCACTGCAACGTGCTGGTGAACTTCGACCTCCCGTGGAACCCCATGGCCATCGAGCAGCGCATCGGGCGCCTGCACCGCATGGGGCAGACCCGCGAGGTGCACGTCTACAACCTGTGCGCGAAGGGCACCATCGAGGAGCGCGTGCTCGACGTGCTCGACCGACGGGTGCAGCTCTTCCAGCTGGTGGTGGGCGAAATGGACATGGTGCTGGGCAACATGGCCGACGACCGCGACCTGGAGGACTGGCTGGTGGCGTCGGTGGCGAAGGCGAAGAGCGACGACGAGGTCGACGCGACCTTCGACCGGCTCGCGGAGGACCTCCTCGCCGCCCGCGGCCGCTACGAGAAGACCCGCGCCCTCGACGAGGCCCTCTTCGGGAAGGACTTCGAGGCGTGACCGACGCGCTGCCCGACCCGCTGTCGTTCACGGCGCGCGCGCTCGCGGCGCGGGGCGCGCTGGTGGAGACCCACGGCGCCGAGGCGGTGGCCCTGCTGCCGCCCGCCCTGGGGAAGGCCCTGCACGTGCCCGAGGAGCTGCTCGTCGCGACGCACCCGCGCGAGGGCGCCGCGGCGGTGGCGTGCGGCATCGGCTCTCCGCTGCTCGAGCGCCTGAGCGCGGAGGCGCGGCGCTCGACGCCGTGGGCGCTGGTGGCGCCCGCCGCGGACGCCCCGAAGGTGTCGCACGCGACGGCGCTGGCCGGGCGGCTGGTGGTCCGCAACGGCCTCGCGGAGGTGGTCGACGCCGCCGTGGGGACGGCCGTGTACGCGCGCGTGACGATGGCCTGGGCGGTGGAGGCCGACGACCGCTACGAGGGCCTCTTCGCGGTGGAGCTCGGGCCCGACCGGGGCGAGCCCGCGGGCCTGGGGTCGCTGCTCGACGTGACCGCGCGCGAGGACGACGCGCCGCCCGCGCGGGCCGACGCGGCGGCGCTCGCGGCCGTGCTGGCCCCCCTGGCCGGGCGGGCGCAGCGGGCGCTGACGGCGGCGTCGCGGGACGCGCTGGAGTCCATCGAGCGGCGCCACGCGCGCGACCACCAGCGGATGACGGAGTACTTCGCGGGGCTCGTCGCGGAGGTCGGCGCGGGGCGACGGAAGGTCGACCCGGCGTTGGCGGCCTCCCGGGCGGCGGCGCTGGTCGCCGAGCGCGACGCGCGGCTGCGCGACCTGGTGGTGCGCTACACGCCGAAGGTGACCGCGGTGCCGGCCGCAATGGTCTTCGCGACCCTGCCGGTGGTGCGGGTGCACCTGCGGGTGCGCCGCCGGAAGCTCGACCGCGAGCTGCGGGTGGTGCTGCCCGCGACAGCCCAGGCGCTCGACCTGCTGGCCTGCGACGGCTGCGACGAGGGGACGGCGCGGCCCGCGCTCTGCGACGACCGGCTGCACCTGGTGTGCGAGCGGTGCGCCCCGCAGGCGCAGGGTCGCTTCGCCTGCGTGGCCTGCGCGCGACCGCGGCGGTGACCGTGTACGATCGACGCTCATCGCCCAATGACCTCCCCGCGCCGCCTCCGCTGGTCCCTCGCCCTCGCCTGCTGCCTCGGCCTCGCCGCGTGCAGCGATGACACCGCCCCCGCCGCCGCCCTCGACGCCGCGCTGGCCGTCGACGCCGCGGGCGACCTCGGCCCCGCCGACGTCCCGGGCACCACCGACGCCGCGGCCCGGAAGGACGCCCCCGACGCACCCGACGCACCCGACGCCCCGAGCCCGCCGCGCTGCAACCCGCTGGCGATCACGGACGACTGCATGCTCCCGTGGCCGACCGACCTCCTTACCCGACCCGACCCGAGCACCCCCACCGGGCGGCGCGTCGCGCTCCCGGAGAACGTCCTCCAGGTGCCCGCCGGGCGCGTGAACATCGACGTCGCGCCCTTCAACCGCGCCGACGGCGCGCCCACCACCGCGCCCATCCTCGTGCACTTCGGCGACCTCGTGGCCCCGGAGTTCCTCGCGGACTACACCCAGACCGCGCGCTCGCTCGAGGCCGCCAGCGCCATCGCCCTCTTCGACCTCACCCACGCCCGCCGCGTGCCCTTCCTCGCCGAGATGGACGCCAACCGCCGCGGCGGCGCCACCGACCGCGCCGCGCTCATCATCCGCCCCCTGGAGCCCCTCCCCTTCGGCGCCCGCGTCGTCGTCGCCATCCGCCGCGCCGTGCGCACCCCCGCCGGCGCCGCCCTCGCCGCCTCCCCCGGCTTCGTCGCCCTGCGCGACCGCACCCCCTCCGCCGACCCGCGCATCGAGGCCGCCCGCCCCGACTACGAGACCGTGTTCACCTTCCTCGCCGCGCAGGGCTACGCCCGCGACGACCTGCACCTCGCCTTCGCCTACACCGTCGCGAGCGAGCGCCACGTGCTGAGCCCCGTCGTCGCCATGCGCGCGGAGGTCGCCCGCCGCGCGGCCATCGCGGGCGCCATCCCCTTCACCATCGAGCGCGTGCAGGACGCCCCCAACGCCAACGTCGCCCGCATCGTCACCGGCACCTTCACCCCGCCCAACTGGCTCGACGCGCGCAACACCGTCACCTTCGCCGACGACGGCTCCCCCGCCCTCCAGACCGCCGCGCCCTCGTACCCCTTCACCATGGTCATCCCCGCGCGCGCGCTGCGCGAGCCCGCCCCGCTCCCGCTGGTGATCTTCGGCCACGGCGTCTTCGGCACGGGCCGCGACTACCTCACCGGCGACGCCGCGCGGGTGATCCACCCCCTCGCCGAGCAGGCCGGCGCCGTCATCGTGGCCACCGACTGGATCGGCCTCTCCGGCGGCGACCGCGACCTCATCATTCGCGACGTGGTCACCAACATCAACCGCATCAACCTGGTGACCGACCGGCTGCTCCAGTCCATCGCCAACAACCTCGCGCTCGAAGAGCTCGCCGTGGGCGCCCTCTCCGCCGACGCGCGGGTGCGCTTCCCGTCCTCCCCCCTCATCGACCCGGCCCGCGTCTACTACTACGGCGTCAGCCTCGGGGGCATCCAGGGCTCGTCCTTCGTGTCGGTCTCCCGCCGCGTCTCCCGCGCGGTGCTCGCGGTGCCCGGCGCGTCGTGGTCCAACCTCCTGCCGCGCTCGATCGTGTACGCGCCCATCCGCACCTTCGTCGACACGCTCTACCCCGACCCCCTGGTGCAGGCGGAGTTCATCTCGCTGCTCCAGCACCGCTTCGACCACGCCGACCCCGCCAACGTCACCCGGCTCTTCCGCGCGCCCGCCACGCCGCCCACCGCGCGCACGGTGCTGCTCCAGGAGGCCGTCGGCGACTGCCTCGTGCCCAACCTCACCACCGACATCCTCGCGCGCGGCTTCGACGTCCCGCTGGTCACCCCCGCCGACGCGCCGCCCTTCGGCCTGCGCACCGTCACCGCGCCCTCCACCGGCAGCGCCGTGGTGCAGTACGCCATCACCAGCAGCCTCGCGCGCTACTCCCCGCCGCGGAACAACACCGTCCCCACGATGGACAACGGCGTGCACTCCGACCTCGTGTACCTCCCCAACACCGGCCGCCAGGTGCTCACCTTCCTGGAGACCGGTCGCATCGAGCAGACCTGCGCCGGGAGCTGCGACCCCGATTGAGCGCATCCGCCGCGGAGCACTTCGACGAGGCGAGCCGGCTGCTCGCCGCGGTGCGCGACGTCGTCCACGAGCGCCCCTACGGCGCCGCCGCCCCGGGGTGGTGCGAGCGCCGGGGTTGGACGCCCTTCCTCGCGGCGCTGCCCGACGCCGCCGTGTCCGCGGCCGAGCGCGACGGCCTCGCGGCGCACCTCGCGGCGATGCCCGGCGCCCCCGATGACCTCGTCGCCCTCGGCCTCGCCGTGGCCCGCTGCACCGCCCTCCCCGCGCTCGCGGAGACCGCCTCCGGGGCGGTCGACCCGCGGCGTGCGTCGCCGCGCAAGCGCACGCAGGTGGCGGCCTTCGCGGCGCTGGCGGCGCGCCTCGGGGGGGCGCCGTCGCGGGTGGTCGACGTCGGCTCGGGGCACGGCCACCTCACGCGGCACCTGGCGCGCGCGCTGGGGGTCGAGGCCGAGGGGTGGGAGCGCGACCCGGCGCGGGTGGCGGTGGCCTCGGCGCTCGCGGGCGACGGCGGCGCGCGCTTCGTGGCGGTGGACGTGCGCGACGCCACCGCCGCGCTGCGGGCGAGCGACCTGGTGGTGGGCCTCCACGCCTGCGGCTCGCTGGGCGACCACGCGGTGCGCGCCGCGGGCGCGGCCGGGGCCTCGGTGGCGATCGTCGGGTGCTGCCTCCAGAAGCGCGAGGGCGACCGGGCGGCGCTGGTGTCCGCCGCGGGGGCGCCGGCGGGGGCGCTGACCATCGGCCGCGCGGTGCTGGGCCTCGGCAACGGCTGCGACGGCGAAGGCGGCGTCGAGGAGGACCTCACCGTGCGCGCGGCGTCGCGGGTGCACCGCATGGCGCTGCGGGCGGCGCTGACCGCAGCGGGGCACGACCCGGGGCCGGGCGGCGAGATGCGCGGGGTCAACCGGCGGCGCGCGACGGGCCCGCTCGACGAGCTGATGGCGCTGGCCTTCGCGGCGCGGGGCATGGCGCCGCCGACGGCCGCGGAGGTCGCGGCGGCGGGCGCGAGCGCGGCGGCGGAGTACGAGCGGCTGCGGCGGTGGTCGCTGCCGCGGGCGATGCTGGCGCGGCTGGTGGAGGTCTGGGTGGCCCTCGACCGCGCGGCCTGGCTGCGAAGCCTGGGCTACGCGACCGAGGTGGTGGAGGCCTTCGACGCGACGGTGAGCCCGCGCAACGTGGCGGTGCTCGGCCGCCCGCGGGGGTGACGGGCCGCTACGACCCGGGCGCGCGTTCGAGCCAGGCGTCCACCCGCTCGGCCGCGCGGCGCCCCTCGGCGATGGCCCACACCACCAGCGAGGCACCCCTTCGCATATCCCCCGCCACGAAGACCCCCGGCGCCGTGGTCGCGTGGTCGTCCGCCACCACGTTGCCGCGCCCGTCGAGCCCGACGCCCAGCTGCGACAGCAGGCCCTCGCGCGACGAGCCCACGAAGCCCATCGCCAGCAGCAGCAGCTCGCACGGGATGTCGTGCCCGCTCCCCTCGACCTCCACCAGCGCCTCGCCGCGCCGCTCGACGCGCACTACCTCCAGGGCCTCCACGCGGCCGTGGGCGTCGGCCCGCACGCGCTTCGTCATCACCCCGAACTCCCGCGCGCCGCCCTCCTCGTGCGAGCTCGACGTGCGGAACACCATCGGCCACGCGGGCCACGCGTTGCCCGCCGCGCGCTCGTCCGGCGGCCGCGGCATCAGCTCCAGGGAGGTGACGCTCCGCGCGCCCTGCCGGAGGGCCGTGCCCACGCAGTCCGAGCCCGTGTCCCCGCCGCCGAGCACCACCACCCGCCGGCCGGTCGCCAGCACGGCGTCGCGGTCGGGCACCAGGTCGCCCGCCACCCGGCGGTTCTGCTGCGTCAGGAACACCATCGCCTGCACCACGCCCTCCAGCGCCACGCCCGGCGCCTCCAGCGCCCGCGGCACCATCGCCCCGCCGCACAGCACCACGGCGTCATGGCCCGCGCGCAGCGTCTCGCCCGACACGTCCTCGCCCACCCCCACGCCGGTGCGAAACACCACCCCCTCGGCGGTCATCTGCCGCACCCGCGCGTCGAGGGCCGCCTTCTCCAGCTTGAAGTCCGGGATGCCGTAGCGCAGCAGCCCCCCCACCCGGTCGTCGCGCTCGTACACGGTCACGTCGTGGCCCCGCCGCGCCAGCTGCTGCGCGCACGCGAGGCCCGCCGGCCCGGAGCCCACCACCGCCACGCGCCGCCCGCTGCGCACCGCCGACACCCGAGGCGCCAGCGCGCTGCCGTCCGCCATCGCCCGGTCGGCGACCTCGCGCTCGATGGCCTTGATGGTCACCGGCCCCGGCGCCGCACGGCCGCCCTCCGCGGGCACGCTCGCCAGGGCCAGCACGCAGCTCCCCTCGCAGGGCGCCGGGCACACCCGCCCGGTCACCTCCGGGAAGTTGTTGGTCGCGTGCAGCTCCGCCGAGGCCTCGGCCCAGCGACCCCTCATCACCAGGTCGTTGAAGTCCGGGATGAGGTTGCCCAGCGGACAGCCCGTCTGCACCGCCGGGGCGACGCCCCCCATGCAGAAGGGCACCCCGCAGTCCATGCACCGCGCCGCCTGCTCGCGCAGCGCAGGCTCCGCGGGCGCCAGGTCGAGCTCGCGCCAGTCGAACACCCGCTCGGCCACCGGCCGCGCCTCCGCCTTCGATCGGCGGATCTCCAGAAACCCTCGCGGTCGTCCCATCGCTACGCCCTCGCCCCGGCCGACGCCGTGCCTTCGACCCTCGCCCGCTGCGCCGCCAGGGCCTTGCGCAGCTCCTCGGGCATCACCTTCACGAAGCGCCCCGCCGACTCGGCCCAGCGCCCGAGCAGCGCCCCTGCCTTCGGGCTCCCGGTGCGCGCCGCGTGCTCCTCCACCAGCGCGCGCAGCCCGTGCCGGTCGTCGTCGTCGAGCGCCTCCAGGGTCACCGTGTCGGGGTTGCACCGCGCGGCGAACCCGCCGTCCTCGTCGAACACGTACGCCACCCCGCCGCTCATCCCCGCCGCGAAGTTGCGCCCCGTCAGACCGAGCACCACCACCGTGCCGCCGGTCATGTACTCGCACCCGTGGTCGCCGACGCCCTCCACCACCGCCGCGGCGCCGCTGTTGCGCACCCCGAAGCGCTCGCCCGCGCGCCCGTTGAAGAAGGCCCGGCCCCGCGTCGCGCCGTAGAGCACCGTGTTGCCCACGATCACCTGCGCCTCGGGCTCGAAGGCGCAGCCCTCCGGCGGGCGCACCGCCAGCACGGCGCCCGAGAGCCCCTTGCCGACGTAGTCGTTGGCCTCGCCCCAGAGCGCGAGGGTGAGCCCCGGCGCGCCGAAGGCCCCGAAGGACTGCCCCGCGCTGCCGTGCGCCGTGATCACCAGCGTGTCATCGGCCAGGCCCGCGTCGCCGTGGCGCCGCGCGATCTCGCCCGACAGCATCGCCCCGAAGGCCCGGTCGCTGTTGCGGATGGGCGTCTCCAGCGCGACGCGCTCCCCGCGCTCCAGCGCCGCCGCCGCCCGCGGGGCGAGCGCGCGGTCGAGCACCGCGTCGAGGGTGTGCGCCACGGGCTCCACGCAGCGCAGCGGGCTCGTCGCGGCCTCCTTCGGGCGGTAGAGCACCTCGCTGAAGTCGAGCCGGCGGGCCTTCCACCAGCCGCCGCCCGCGTCCGCCGCGGGGCGCTTCGGGGCGATGCACTCCACCCGCCCGACGGCCTCGTCGAGCGCGCGGAAGCCCAGCGAGGCGAGGATGGTACGCACCTCCTCGGCCACGAAGAAGAGGTACCGGATGACGTGCTCCGGGGCGCCCGCGAAGCGCTTGCGCAGCTCCGGGTCCTGCGTGGCGATGCCCACGGGGCAGGTGTTGAGGTGGCACTTGCGCATCATCAGGCAGCCCATCGCCACCAGCGGCCCGGTGCTGAACCCGAACTCCTCGGCGCCCAGCAGCGCGCCCACCACCACGTCGCGCCCGGTGCGCAGCTGCCCGTCCACCTGGAGGCGCACCCGACCGCGCAGCCCGTTGAGCACCAGCACCTGCTGCGCCTCGGCGAGCCCGAGCTCCCAGGGCGTCCCGGCGTGGTGGATGGAGGTCAGCGGCGCAGCCCCCGTCCCGCCGTCGTGCCCGGAGATCAGGATCACGTCGGCCAGGGCCTTGGCCACGCCCGCGGCCACGGTGCCGACGCCCGCCTCGGACACCAGCTTCACGCTGATGCGCGCGGTGGGGTTCACGTTGCGCAGGTCGAAGATGAGCTGCGCGAGGTCTTCGATGGAGTAGATGTCGTGGTGCGGCGGCGGGGAGATCAGCGTCACGCCGGGCGTCGAGTGGCGCACCCGCGCGATCACCGCGTCGACCTTGTGCCCCGGCAGCTGGCCCCCCTCGCCGGGCTTCGCGCCCTGCGCCATCTTGATCTGGATCTCGTCGGCGTTGACCAGGTAGTGCGCCGTCACGCCGAAGCGCCCCGACGCCACCTGCTTGATCGCCGAGCGCCGGGAGTCCCCGTTGGGCAGCGGGACGAAGCGCGCCGGGTCCTCGCCGCCCTCGCCCGTGTTGGAGCGGGCGCCCACGCGGTTCATGGCGACCGCGAGCGTCTCGTGGGCCTCCTTCGAGATCGACCCGAAGCTCATCGCCCCGGTGGCGAAGCGCCGCACGATGTCCACCGCGGGCTCGACCTCCGCGATCGCCACGGGGGCGTTGCCGCCCGGCGCGACGAGGTCCCACGCGCCGCGCAGCGTGAGCAGCCGACCGCCCTGCTCGTTGATCTCGCGCGCCCACGCGGCGTACCCGTCGCCGTCGTCGTCGCGCACCGCGCGCTGCAGCCCGGAGAGGGTGCTCGCCGTCCACAGGTGCGCTTCGCCCTGCGTGCGCAGGTGGACGTACCCGCCGACGTCCAGCCGCGCCTCGGGGTGCGGGCCGTACGCCCGGTCGTGGCGGGCGAGGGCCTCGCGGGCGACCTCGTCGAGCCCGACCCCCCGGATGCGCGACGAGGTGCCCGTGAAGTACCGGTCGATGAGCGCCTGGTCGACGCCCACGGCCTCGAAGATCTGCGCGCCCTGGTACGACGACACCGCGCTGATGCCCATCTTGGACATCACCTTCTGGAGCCCCTTCACCAGGGCCTTCACGTAGCGCTTCACGGCCTCCGCGGGGTCGGTTCCGTCGCGGCGCGCGAGGTCGGCGACGGTCTCCATGGCGAGGTAGGGGTTCACCGCGCCCGCGCCGTAGCCCACCAGCAGCGCGAGGTGGGTGACCTCCCGGGGCTCGGCCGACTCCACGACGATGCCCACCTTCATGCGCAGGCCCGTGCGGATGAGGTCGTGGTGCACCGCGCCGAGGGCGAGCAGCGAGGGGATGGGCACGTGCCCGGGGCCCACGTCGCGGTCGGACAGGATGAGCAGCGAGGCGCCCGCCGTGACGGCCGCGCGGGCCTCGCGGCAGAGGGCGTCGAGGGCCTCGCGCAGCCGGGCGCCGGCCCCCCGCGCTCCGCCCACGCGACCGGTCCCCGCCGCGCCCACGGTCCCCATCTCCCGGGCGAAGCGCATCGCCATGGTGCAGGTGCGGAAGTCCGCCGGCACGCTGCGCCGTAGCCTGGCGACGTCGTCGTTGGTGAGCACCGGGTGCTTGAGCTGCACCATGCGGCACTGCTTCGGGGTCTCGTCGAGGAGGTTGCCCTCGCCGCCCACGGAGCTCGTCATCGACATCACCACCGCCTCGCGGATGGGGTCGATGGGGGGGTTGGTCACCTGCGCGAACTGCTGCTTGAAGTAGCGGAAGAGGCTCTGCGGCCGCGCGGAGAGCACGGCGAGCGGGGCGTCGACGCCCATCGATCCGACGGCCTCCTCGCCCGTCGCGGCCATCGGCGGCAGCAGCCGGGTGAGGTCTTCCTCGGTGTAGCCGAAGACCTGGTGCAGCCGCGGGAGGTCGTCCGCCGCGAGGGCGTAGGGGCTGCGGGCGGGCGGGAGCTCGTCGAGGTCGATGCGGTTCTCCGCCAGCCACGCGCGGTACGGCTGGCGCGTCGCCACCCGGTGCTTCACCTCCTCGTCGCGCAGCACCCTGCCCTCGCGCGTGTCCACCAGGAACATCCTCCCCGGCTGCACCCGCCCCTTCTGCACCACGGTGGTCGGGTCGAGCGGCAGCACCCCGAGCTCGCTCGCGAGCACCACGAGCCCGTCGCTGGTCACGGCCCACTTCGCGGGGCGCAGCCCGTTGCGGTCGAGCATCGCGCCCACGAGGTCGCCGTCGGTGAAGGCCAGCGCCGCGGGGCCGTCCCAGGGCTCGATGAGGCACGCGTGGTAGTCGTAGAAGGCCCGGCGCTCGGGGGACATCGCGTCGTCCGAGGCCTCGGGCACGAGCATCATCATCACGTGCGGCAGGCTGCGGCCGCTGGCGACGAGGAAGTCCACCACGTTGTCGAGCGACGCGCTGTCCGACCCGCTCGAGCGGATGATGGGCTTGAAGTCCTCGATGGCCTCGCCGAAGTGGGGGCTCTCCAGCAGGGCCTCGCGGGCGCGCATCCACGCCCGGTTGCCGTTGAGGGTGTTGATCTCGCCGTTGTGCGCGAGGTAGCGAAACGGGTGGGCGCGCTCCCAGCTCGGGAAGGTGTTGGTGCTGAAGCGCGAGTGCACCACCGCGAGGCGGGTGACCGTGCGCGGGTCGAGCAGGTCGGGGTAGAAGGCCCCGAGCTGCTCGGCGAGCATGAGGCCCTTGTAGACCACCGTGCGCGACGAGCACGAGCAGAGGTAGAAGTCGTCGCCGCCGAGGGTGACGCTGGCCGTGCGCCCGGCGCGCTTGCGCACCATGAAGAGCGTGCGGTCGAAGCCGGCGCGCGGGCCCTCGCGGCCGATGAAGAGCTGCCGGATGGCGGGCATCGTGTCGCGGGCCATCGGGCCGATGGCGCTCGCGTCGACGGGCACGTCGCGCCAGCCGAGCACGCGCTGCCCGTGGTGCTCCACCGCGGCCTCCAGGATGGCCTCCATGCGCCGGCGCCGCGCGGGGTCGGCGGAGAGGAAGCACATCGCGACGGCGTAGTCGCCCGGCGCCGGGAGCGAGACGCCCTGGCGGGACATCTCGTCGGCGTAGCGCTCGTGCGGGATCTGGAGCATCACCCCGGCGCCGTCGCCCGTGCACGGGTCGCAGCCCGCCGCGCCGCGGTGGGTCAGCCGCGCGAGGATCTCGAGCGCCTGCGTGACGGTGTCATGCGTGGCGCGACGATCGAGTCGGGCGACGAAGCCGAGCCCGCAGGCGTCGTGCTCGTGGTTGGGATCGTAGAGGCCCTGGGCTGGGGGGAGTGCCATTGACGCGGCGCAGGATAGTCCGGTGACGCGACGTGGCAAAGCAGGGCTGTGCTAGGCACGGTGGTCATGAGCCAGCAGCATGACGTGGACTTGTTCGTGATCGGCGCGGGGTCGGGCGGGGTGCGGGGCGCGCGCATCGCGGCGGCCCTCGGGGCGCGCGTCGCCGTGGCCGAGGAGCGCCACCTTGGCGGCACCTGCGTCAACGTCGGGTGCATCCCGAAGAAGCTGTTCTCGTACGGCGCGCACCTGCGCGACGACATCGAGGACGCCCGCGCGTACGGCTGGGACGTGGGCGAGCCCTCCCTCGACTGGCCCCGGCTCATCGCGGGCAAGGACCGCGAGATCGCCCGGCTCAACGGCATCTACCAGCGCCTGCTGGAGTCTCGCGGGGTCGAGGTGATGTCGGGACGCGCCACCCTGGAGGGCCCGCACACGGTGGCCGTCACCGCGGCGGACGGGACGGTCACCCGGCGCAGCGCGCGGCACGTGCTCGTCGCCACGGGGGGTGTGCCCAGCCGCCCGAGCTTCCCCGGCGCCGAGCTCGCGATGATCTCCGACGAGGTGTTCTACCTGCCGCAGCGGCCCGACCGGCTGTTGGTGATCGGCGGCGGGTACATCGCCGTGGAGATGGCGGGCATCTTCCGGGGCTACGGCGCGCAGGTCACGCTGGCCCACCGCGGCGCGCTCTTCCTCCGGGGCTTCGACCGCGACGTGCGCACCCACCTCGCCAGCGAGATGCGCCACCGCGGGGTCGACCTGCGCTTCCACGCCGACGTGGCCTCGCTCACGCGCCGCGCCGACGGGGCCATCGACGTGCTGTTCGAGTCTGGCGAGGCGATGGTGGTCGACGCCGTGCTCGCGGCCATCGGCCGGGCGCCCAACGCGCGGGGCCTCGGGCTCGAGGCCGCGGGGGTCGCCCTCGACGCGCGCGGCGCGGTGCGGGTCGACGGGCGCTTCCGCACGTCGGCGCGGTCGGTCTACGCGGTGGGCGACGTCATCGACCGGGTGCAGCTCACGCCCGTCGCGCTCGCCGAGGCGATGATCGTCGCGCAGAACCTCTTCGGCGGGGCGAAGCGCACGCCGGACTACGAGTTCATCCCCTCGGCGGTGTTCTCCAACCCCCCGGTGGGCACCGTGGGGCTCACCGAGGACGAGGCCCGCGCCGAGGCCCGCGAGCGCAGCGGCGGCGCGGTGGACATCTTCCGCTCCACCTTCACGCCCTTGAAGCACACGCTCACGGGCCGCGCCGAGAAGGCCATGATGAAGCTGGTGGTCGAGCGCGACACCGACCGCGTGGTGGGGGTGCACGTCGTCGGCGCCGACGCAGGGGAGATCGTGCAGGGCTTCGCGGTGGCGCTGCGCCTCGGCGCCACCAAGGCCCAGCTCGACGCGACGGTGGGCATCCACCCGACCGCGGCGGAGGAGCTCGTGACGATGCGCGAGCGCTGCCCCGACCCCGACCACGCGCTCACCGTCGACCACCTCGCCGAGGGCGCCGCGCCGCGCCGGGCGCTGGTGCACCACCGCTGGGAGGACAGCGAGGCCCAGTAGCGGGCACTACAGGCTGGTGCAGCCGTGCGCGCGCAGGAACGTCCGCCGCGCGGCGTCGTCGTCGGCGAGCGCGCCGTAGTCGTGGCCCGTGGTGGCCTCGCAGTCGCGCTCCTGCGTGGGGTCGCCCGACGCGTGGTTGTGGCACCAGGTGTCGATCGACGCGCGGCACTGGTCCCAGAGCGGGCGCCCGGCGGCGGGGATGTCACTGCGGGTGCCCTGCGTGCCAGAGCAGCCGACCATGGCCAACAGAAACAGGGAGCAGATGGTTCGCGTCATGGCGGACGCCATAGATCCCTCGCGCGGCGGTGTCGATGGCCCTTCTCAGGGCAGCCGACAGGGCAATTTGTGCGGCTGTTACTTCTTGAAGGTGGTGTGTTCGCCGACGTCGAGGGCGTCGACGATGGCCATGATCACGGCGTCTACGGGGCGGTCTTTGGTGGCCTCGGTCTGCCGCGCGGAGCTGCCCGCGGCGACCAGGACCACCTCGCCCACGCCGGCGCCCACCGCGTCGGCAGCGACCAGCGGCGCGCCCGTGGGCTCGCCGTGGACGTCACAGCCGCGCACCACCAGGAGCTTGAGCCCGTCGAGGGTGGGCTCCTTGCGGCTCGCGACGAGCGTTCCGGTGACGCGCGCGATGAGCATCTCAGCCGCCCGAGGGCTTCGCCGCGCCGCGACCGAGCGGGAGGATCTCGTCGAGGTTGGCGTGCGGCCGCGGGATGATGAGCACGCTCACCATCTCGCCGATGCGCTCGGCCTCGCGCTGCCCCGCCTCGGTGGCGGCCTTGACCGCCGCCACGTCGCCGCGGACGACCACGGAGGTGTATCCCCCGCCGACCTTCTCGTAGCCGACGAGTTGCACCCGCGCGGCCTTCACCATCGCGTCAGCGGCCTGGACCGCCGCCGCAAAACCCTTGGTCTCGATGATACCCAGCGCGTCGCTCATTGGATGGTTTCCTTCTCTAACGGACGGTTGTCAGCGGTCGAGCCGCGTCTCTTGCTTCTTGCCCTTGACGCTGGAGAGCGTGGCCCGGGCGGCCTCGGCCGCGGCGTCGATCTCCGCCTCGGAGCCGGACAGGTACAGCCGGCCGAAGGCGCCGTAGGGCTGGATGTGCACCAGCTTCACGTTGGCGGCCTTCTCGGCCTCGTTGGCGGCCAGCACGATGTAGCCCGCCGGGTCGGTCTCGAGGATGAGCAGCGACTCGCCCGGCAGGATCATCATGCCCGACGAGCTGCGGTTGATGATCTGGGCCTGGTAGGCCTCGATGCCGCGCAGCACCTGGTTGGTGGGGAGGTTGGGCGCGAGCCGGTCTTCCTCCTTCAGGTCGAGCGACTCGAGGATGGCGCGGCCGGCGTCCATGACCTGCCCCTTGTCCTCGTGGTGGATCTCGAGGAGCCCGTAGGCGCGCTCGACGACCTGCACGGCGGGCTGCACCTTGCTCGCCTTGAGGGCGATGTCGGTGACGCGGTTGATGGCCATGCCCGGCGCGATCTCCACCCACAGCGAGGCCATGTAGGGGATCGGGAGGAAGCCGCGCGCGGTCTTGCCGATGAACGACGCCAGCTGGGGCTGCAGGCTGTCGAGGAAGATGTACGTACGCAGGCCGACGCCGCTCATGACAGAGCGGGTATCACGGTGCTCGTCCGCGTCGCAAGGGGATCAGTCGGTGGGAAGGGACAGCGTGACCCGGATGGCCCCGGCGGCCTCGGGCTGGACCCGCGCGGTCATGGACTGCGACGGGGCCCAGCGCACCAGGGACTGCGCGATCTCGGCCGCGGTCATGGGGGACGGGAGCTTGCACTCCAGCATCGAGGCGGTGGCGCCGTGGACGCGGCGCACGCGGGCGAAGCGCTCGTCGGCTTCGAGCGAGAAGGTGGCCTCCCGGCCGCCGTCGACGACCCGGGCCAGCACCCACGACCCGATGGTGTGCAGCAGCCCCGACCCGGGAGACGCTGCCACCAGATTCCCCAGGGGAATCTCGTAGGTGGACGACCCGGTCAGCCCGAACGACCCTTCGGTAGCCATGATCCCCGACTGTTACCCCGTTCGCGGGGCGGGACAAGGGCCGGATGATCATTCCCGGGTCGGCCCCGACCGGGCCCCCGGTGGTCGCCATTGACGCGCCCCCGGCGCCCGGGTTGATCTCCCGCGATGCACAGCGGCGGCGAGGACCAGATCGAGCACGAGGACGGCCGGGTCGAGCTGAGGCCCGGGGTCAACCTCACCGGGTCGTCGCTCTACAACCACGACCTCGCGCCCACCACCGTCGCGCAGCGCACCTGGAAGACCTACAACTTCGCGGCGCTGTGGATCTCCATGGCCCACTGCATCCCGACGTACATGCTCGCGTCGGGGCTCATCACCGCGGGGCTCAGCTGGTGGCAGGCGCTGCTCACCATCCTCCTGGGCAACCTCATCGTCCTCGTCCCGATCCTTCTCAACTCCCACCCCGGCACCCGCTACGGAATACCCTTCCCGGTATTCGCCCGCGCCGCCTACGGGGTCTTCGGCTCCAACTTCCCCGCGGTGCTCCGGGCCATCGTCGCGTGCGGCTGGTTCGGCATCCAGTGCTGGATCGGCGGCAAGGCCCTGCACACCTTCATGCAGGCCATGTGGCCCGCGTGGGGCACCCTCCTCGGCGGCCACGTCGGGGGCTTCGCGCCCACCCAGTGGCTCTCCTTCGGGCTCTTCTGGGGCATCAACGTCTTCGTCATCTTCCGCGGCATGGAGCTCGTGCGGAAGCTCGAAGACTGGGCCGCGCCCTTCGTCCTCGTCATGACCGCCGCGCTCGTCTGGTGGGCCATCGACCGCGCCCACGGCCTCGGCCCCATCCTCGCGCAGAACAGCCATTTCCACGGCCGCGGGAGCTTCATGAGCGTGTTCATCCCGTCGCTGACGGCGATGATCGGGTTCTGGGCCACGCTCTCCCTCAACATGCCCGACTTCACCCGCTACGGGCGCTCGCAGCGGGACCAGTTCGTGGGCCAGGTCGTGGCGCTCCCCACCACCATGACCCTCTTCGCGGCCATGGGGGTGCTCATCACCAGCGCCTCGCAGGTGATCTACGGCGTCCAGATCTGGGACCCGATGGACCTCGCCGCCCGCTTCGAGTCGCGCGCCATGGTGGCCGTCGGGATGTTCACCGTGGTGATCGCCACCCTGGCGGTGAACATCGCCGCCAACGTGGTCTCCCCCGCCAACGACTTCGCCAACGCCTTTCCGAGGTGGATCAACTTCCGCCGCGGCGGCCTGCTCACCGGCATCATCGGCGTGGCGATGTGCCCGTGGAAGCTCCTCGCCGACCCGTCGGGCTACATCTTCAAGTGGCTGCTCGGGTACTCCGGCGGCCTCGGCGCCATCGCGGGCGTGCTCATCGCGGACTACTGGTTCCTGAAGCGCCGCGAGCTCAACCTGGCGGACCTCTACCGCCCCGACGGGCGCTACAGCTACGGCGACCGCCTCGGCACCAACTGGATCGCCGTGGGCGCCACCGCCCTGGGCTGCGCGCTCGCCTGGGCGGGGGCCTTCGTCCCGGCCCTGCACGCCCTCTACGACTACGCGTGGTTCGTCGGGGCCTTCGTCGCCGCGGGCGCCTACGTCGCCGGGATGAAGCTCGTCGGCGACCGCAGCACCCGCACGATGTAACCCCCGCTCAGATCATCTCGTGCGGCATCAGGTCGCGCGGCGAGCGGTACATGTGCATCGGCGAGTAGTGCACCAGGTTGGAGACCCGCGACGTGTAGAGGCACGCGTAGTGCTCCACCTGGTCGCCGAAGGAGCTCAGCTCCACCCCCTGCTTGAACAGCGACCCCCAGTACGGGTGGAACACCTCCTGGGTGCGCCGGGCCATCTCCCGCGCCCGCGCCTCCTCGGTGCGCAGCGCGGCCTTGAGCCCGTCCACCGCCCGCCGCGACTCCTCCGCCGCGGCCGCCCGCGCGCCGCTGCCCTCGGCGTCGTCCTTCGCCCCCTTGCGGGTGAGCGCGCGATACCTGCCCTGGTAATACCGCAGCTCGTCCTCCAGGCGCTCGCGGCGGCGCGCCAGCGAGTCGATCGCCGCCACGTCGTCCTGCGTGCGCGCCATGGCCTCCAGCTCCCACTCCATCTCCTGCACCACCAGCACGGTGCGCCAGGAAGAGTCCTTCTTGCTGCGCAGGATGTCGCCGAAGATGTGGTCGCCCACGTACAGGATCGCGTCGCCGTACGCGCGGATCATCCGCTCGAAGTCCTTGAGGTTGCCCTGCTCGTAGATGCGCCCGCGCTCCAGGGCGTACGCCGGGTTGGTGGTCTCCGTCGGGCCGTCGACGGTGCGCTCCAGGAAGGGGCGCTTCTCGGTGAAGAACGTGGGCTTGCCCGCGGCCACGCTCACCACGTCGAAGTACTGCCGCCACGAGGCGTACTCCGGCAGCGCCCCGTGGAGCAGGTGCTTCATCATCCGGTCGGTGTACGCCCAGCGCGAGTTGGTCAGCAGGAAGAGCTTCTTCCCCGCGGAGCGCAGCTTGTGCAGCGTCGAGGCTAGCATCGGGTCCTTGTCGACGAAGCGCGGGAGGTCGTTGGCGATGACGTCGACGATCGACCCGTCGCGGTGCGCCTCGTCGATGCACTCCCGGATGTCGTCGAAGAGCTGCTGGTAGTCGACGTGCACCCCGTAGGCGTCGAGCACGTCGACGGCGCCCGCGTACACCGCCGCCTCGGGCAGCGCGTAGAGGGTGTCGATCCAGTGGTAGCGCCCGCCGGTCACGCGCACCTTGCGGGTCTCGTAGAGGGCGTGGCGCACCTCGCGCTCGAGCTCCTTCATGCCGTGGTAGGCGCGGCCCACGTAGCGGTAGCGGTCCATCTTGAGGACGTGGCCGAGCTTCTTGTCGATGAGCAGTCCGCGGATGGCGAAGCGGGTGTCGAAGCGCGCCTCGGCCAGGAAGGGCGGATACCCCCGGTCGACGAGCTTCTTCACCGTCGCCTCGATGGAGAGCTTGTCGATCTCCTCCTGGCGGTAGATCGCCAGGGTGTAGTCCATGTCGAAGCCGATCCACTCGACGGACTCCATCCGCAGGCTGCGGTTGACGAACACCCGCTGGTTGGAGCGCAGCGCCGCGAGGTGCAGCGCGGCCCCCGTCAGCTCGTCGGGCACGTTGGGGAGCTTCAGCTGCGGGTCGTCCATCGATCACCCTCTCCGTCGGCGGTCTCACCGACGCTTCACCCCCAACGGGGACTTGACGCTAGCGGCCGATCGGGTATCTCTCGCGGCCCCGCGCAGCGCTTCGCCTCGGTGGTCCCGATCATCGTCCCGAAGCGCGCGACGCACAACGAAGTTGACCCTTCGTACCCCTCATACCGCCGACGAGACGACCATCATGGCCAAGAGCGACATTACCGGGACGCGGCGCAAGATCGCCAACAAGGTCTCGCACTCGAACATCAAGACCAAGCGCTGGCAGTTCCCCAACCTCCAGGAGCGCCGTCTGTTCGTCCCCGAGCTCGACCGTCACGTGCGCATCACGCTGAGCACCAGCGACCTCCGCACCGTCGACAAGATCGGCCTCGTCGCCTACGCCGCGCGCTACGGCCTCGACGTCAGCAAGCTCTAGAGACCACAGCGCCCCCCTCCCCGCCGCATCGACGGCGGAGGGAGGGCCCTCCGGTTCTCGCGGCCCCCTTCACCTGCCCCCCGCGGCCCCTCACTCCACCCGCACGGGCTCCGTCTTCCAGATCTCCCGCGCGTACTCACGGATCGTCCGGTCGGACGAGAAGCGCCCCATGCGCGCCACGTTGCGGATCGCCATGGCGGTCCAGCGGTCGGGGTCGCGCCACGCGTCCTCGACGGCCACCTGGCAGTCGACGTACGCGCGGTAGTCGGCCAGCACCATGTACGGGTCGTGGTCGAGCAGGTGGTCGACGAGGGGGTGGAAGAGCCCCGGCTCGCCGACGGAGAAGTGCCCCGTGCGCACGAGGTCGAGCACCGCGCGCAGCTCCTCGTCGGACTCGTAGAAGTCCCGCGGGCGGTACGACCCGTGGGCCCTCGCGGCGACCTCGTCGGCGGTGAGCCCGAACAGGAAGAAGTTGTCCGCCCCGACGGCCTCGCGGATCTCCACGTTGGCCCCGTCGAGGGTGCCGATGGTGAGCGCGCCGTTGAGGGCGAACTTCATGTTCCCGGTCCCGGAGGCCTCCTTGCCCGCGGTGGAGATCTGCTCGGAGAGGTCGGCCGCGGGCAGGATGCGCTCGGCCAGCGACACGCTGTAGTTGGGCGCGAAGAGCACCTTCATCCCGTCGACGTCGGGGTCGTGGTTGACCACCTCCGCCACGGCGTTGATGAAGCGGATGATCAGCTTGGCCGCCCGGTACGCCGGCGCCGCCTTGCCGCCGAAGAGGAAGAAGCGCGGCACCGTCATCGCCCGCCGGTCGCGCTTCGCCCGGAGGTACGCCGCCACGATGTGCAGCGCGTTGAGCAGCTGCCGCTTGTACTCGTGGATGCGCTTGATCTGCACGTCGAAGAGGCAGTCCGTCGAGACGCTGAGCTGCGCGTGGTCGCGCAGCCACGCCTGCAGGTCGCGCTTGTTCTCCAGCTTGATGGCCGCGAAGCGCTCGCGCACCGAGGCGTCGTCGGCGAAGCGCGCGAAGCCGTCGAGCCGGTCGAGGTCCGTCGCCCACCCCGGGCCGATGCAGTCGGTGATGAGCGCCGAGAGCCGCGGGTTGCACGAGAGCAGCCAGCGCCGGGGGGTGACCCCGTTGGTCTTGTTGGTGAAGCGCTCGGGCCACAGCTCGGCGAAGTCGGGCAGCACGTCGCGCTTGAGCAGCTCGGTGTGCAGCGCCGCGACGCCGTTGATCTTGTGCGAGCCCACCACCGCGAGGTGCGCCATGCGCAGGTGCTTCTCGCCGCCCTCCTCGATGAGGGACATGCGGGCGACCCGAGCGCCGTCGTTGGGCCAGCGGTTCATCACCTGCCGCAGGAAGCGCGCGTTGATCTCGTAGATGATCTGCAGGTGCCGCGGGAGCAGCCGCTCGAAGAGGTGCACCGGCCAGCGCTCGAGCGCCTCGGCCAGCAGCGTGTGGTTGGTGTAGCCCATCACCGCGACGGTGGTCTCCCACGCGGGCTCCCAGGACACCCCGTGCACGTCCATGAGCACGCGCATGAGCTCGGCCACGGCGATGGCCGGGTGCGTGTCGTTGAGCTGGATGGCCACCTTCGCGGCGAAGGCCGTGAAATCGGCGTGGGTCTTGAGGTAACGACGCACGATGTCGGAGATGGCGCAGGCGACGAAGAAGTACTGCTGGCGCAGGCGCAGCTCGCGCCCGGCCCAGGTGCTGTCCGAGGGGTAGAGCACCTTGGAGATGGTCTCCGAGACGCTCTTCTCCTCGACGGCGCGCACGTAGTCGCCCTGGTTGAACGACCCGAGGTCGAACTCCTCGCTGGCCCGCGCGCGCCACAGCCGCAGGGTGTTGACGTTCTGCGTGCCGAAGCCCGCGATGGGCGTGTCGTACGGCACGCCGATGACCTTCACCCCGGGCACCCAGCGCACCCGCCAGTGCCCCTGGTGGTCGAGAAACTCCTCGGTGTGCCCGTGAAACCCGACGGACACGGTGTACTCCGGGCGCACGATCTCCCACGGGTTGCCGAAGCGCAGCCACTCGTCCGGGCGCTCGACCTGCCAGCCGTTCTCCATCCGCTGCTCGAAGATGCCGAACTCGTAGCGGATGCCGTAGCCGTGCGCGGGGTAGCCCAGCGTGGCGAGGGAATCGAGAAAGCACGCCGCCAGCCGCCCGAGGCCGCCGTTGCCGAGGCCCGCGTCGGGCTCCTGCTCCAGCAGGTCGGTGAGGTCGAGCCCGAGCTCGGCGAGCACGGCGCGGAAGTCGTCGTAGATGCCCGCCGCCTGGAGGTTGTTGCGCAGCGTGCGCCCCAGGAGAAACTCCGCGGAGAGGTAGTACACCCGCCGGGCGTCGGCCTCGAGGCAGGCCCGGGAGGTCTTCATCCAGCGCTGCACCAGGCGGTCGCGCACGGCCAGCGCCAGGGCCATGTACCGGTCGTGCACCGTCGCCGAGTCGGGGTGCTTCCCCTGGGAGAACTGCACGTGGTCGAGGAACGCGCGGCTCAGCGCCTCGGGGTACACCCCCGTGCGGTCGTCCTCCACCACCACCCGGACATTCTCGTCGCTCGTGTTCATCGCTGGCGCCTCGGCTGGGGTTCGGACTGGGATGAAACTCCATGCCGGGGGTGAGGGCCGACAGAAAAATTCTATCCCCCACAAACTCTCCCCGGGTTTGTTATGAATCGGGCGCGGGTCGACGGCGTAGTGATGGGTCGCGAAGGCCCGCTCGATGTGCAAGCGGCCTCGCGCAACGCTCTACGGATCGCAGGAGTTAAAACGACGATGAACAACAAGATGCTCAGTGTGGTGGGTCTCCTCGGCGCGCTCGCGGTCTCCGGCTACGGCAGCCAGGTGACCGCCCAGGGCGCCCTCCAGATCGGTGGCCGCACGGCGAACTTCGGTCGCCGCAACGTCGCCCCGGGCTTCGTGCCCGACCCGATCAACGTCGCCATCACCTCCGGTGGCAACATCGACGCCAGCAACCTCGGCCTCGGCGCCGGCTGCCGCGGCTTCGTCACCCGCCAGCCCGATCACATCATCAACCTCACCGGCACCTCGGCCAACCTGCGCCTCTACGTGACGGCGCCGGGCGACACCACCCTGCTGGTCAACACCGCGGGCGGCAGCTGGGTCTGCAACGACGACTCCTACGGCGGCACCAACCCGACCGTCGACATCCCCAACGCCCGCGCCGGCCAGTACGACGTCTGGGTGGGCTCCTACCGCTCGGGCGAGCAGATCCGCGGCGCGCTCCACATCACCGAGCTCTCCAGCATGCACCCGTGATCACACCCGTCGCGGTCACTCCGCGACCGGCTTGACCCCGATCGCCTCGCCCCCGCCCTTCGCCTCGTTCGCCCGCTGCACATCCTCGGCGTCTTCGTAGCCCGCGGCCCTGGTCGCGAGGTAGCCCAGCGCCACGCCCGTCAGCCCCAGGTCGTCGAGCCACCCGAGGATGGGGATGACGTCGGGGATGATGTCCGCCGGCATCACGATGTACAGCACCGCGAGCAGCGCGAGGCCCTTCGGGAGCTTCGGGGCGTTGGGGTCGCGCAGGAAGCGCCACAGCCGCCGCGGCGAGGTGATCAGCGCCATCACGCCACGCTGGCTGCGGGTGAGGTTGCTCGGGGTCGCGGGCTTGGTCATGGAGGGCAGTGATAGCCACCGCGGGGGCGACGGGCAACGACGGCGCGAGGTGCGCTACGTTCCCCGGCCATGCTCGACGTGACCCTGGTGCCGTGCCTCTCGGACAACTACGCGTACGTGCTGCGCGACCCCGCCACGGGCGAGTGCGCCGTGGTCGACCCCTCGGAGGCCGGGCCCGTGCTCGCGGCGCTCGCGGCGATGGGCGCGCGGCCGACGATGGTGCTCAACACGCACCACCACTTCGACCACGTCGGCGGCAACGAGGCCCTCGCCGGGGCCTTCCCGGGGCTGCGGGTGGTGGCGCACGCGAGCGACCAGGGCCGCGTGCCGGGGCAGACCGAGGCCGTGAGCGACGGCGACCGGGTCACCCTCGGGGCCACGGCGCTGCGGGTGCTGCACGTGCCGGGGCACACCCTCGGCGCGGTGACCTACGCGACCGACGACGCGGCCTTCACGGGCGACACCCTCTTCCTCGGCGGCTGCGGGCGTCTCTTCGAGGGCGACCCCGCGATGATGTACGCGTCGCTCCGGCGCATCGCCGACACGCTCGACCCGGCGACGCGCATCTACTGCGGCCACGAGTACACCGCCAACAACCTCCGCTTCGTGGCCTCGCTCGACCCCCGCGACGGCGAGGTGGCCGACGCGCTGGCCGACGCCGAGCGCCTGCGCGCGAGCGAGCAGCCCACGGTGCCGAAGAGCCTGCGCGACGAGCTGCGGCTCAACCCCTTCCTGCGCTGCGACGAGCCCGCGCTGGCCGCGGCGCTGGGGGTGACGGGCGACCCGGTGGCGGTCTTCACGGCGCTGCGCGAGCGGCGCAACAGCTGGTAGGGTCGGCGCGGTGAGCCCCCGCGTACTGCACCCCAACACCCGCGCGCTCATCCACCGCCTGCGCGGCTCGCTGCCCGCCGCGGAGCCGGCGCCCGCGGCGCCCGCGGTGCCCGCGGTGGCGGCGGTGACCCCGGAGCCCTTCAAGCTCACGCCCTATCAGCCCAAGCCCTCCAAGGTTTACAAGGCCGCGTATGTGAAGGCCCCGTCGCCGCAGGTGGCCTTCGGCTTCGCGGCCCCGCCCGACCTCTCGGATTTCATCGTGCTCGACACCGAGACCACGGGCATCGCCGTCGGCTCGCGGCTGGTCGAGGTCGCCGCGCTGCACGTGAAGAACGGCGTGGTGGTGCGGCAGTTTCAGTCGCTGGTGAACCCGGAGATGCACATCCCGTCGATCGTGGAGGGGGTGCACGGCATCTCCGACGCGATGGTGGCCGGGGCACCGAAGGCGACGCCGGTGCTGGCGGGCTTCGCGAAGTTCGTCGCGGGCCACACGCTGGTGGCGCACAACGCGAGCTTCGATTTCCGCATCCTGGCGGGGGAGTTCGGGAGGGTGAAGCTCGCGACGCCGGGCTGCGGGCTGTACTGCTCGCTGAAGCTCGCGCGGGTGGTCTTCCCCGAGGCGCCCAACCACAAGCTGGGCACGCTGGCGAGCTTCCTGAAGCTGTCGCACCCGCCGGCCCACCGCGCGCTCGCCGACTGCTTCACCACCATGGAGATGCTCAACGCGATGGCGGCGCGGAAGAAGTCGCACCAGGCCGTGAAGCTCGTGGGGCGGCCGTACGATCTGTAACGGGGTCCGGGGCTACTCCAGCTCGTGGGTGATCACGATGGGATCGCCCTGGATCTCGCCGGCGTTGAGCGCTGCCGATCGCGAGAACGTCGAGAAGGTACCGTCGCCGTCGAGGTTGCCGATCGCGGTGGCGGTGAAGCCCCGCGCGGTCGCGTCCACCCGGTACTGGAAGTAGTGCGGCGTGCTGATGACGAAGTCCAAGGCCCTCCAACCCGGGTCGCGTACCCACGCATCCAGATCGACGTACTTCCGTGCGGTGGGCGCCGACGCGGGGGTCGCGCTGGCGCTCACGAAGCGCCCCACGCCCTCCCTCTGCGTCCGGTTGAAGTACTCGACCTCGCCCTGGTAGATCCGCGAGAGATTGAACGTCGCTTCGGACGTCGTCGACCGCTTGGCCCTGCGGGTGAAGGCGGGGATCGCGACCGCCGCCATCACCACGAAGATCGACGTGCACCCGATGGACCCCCAGTTCACCCCCGGCAGCGGGCCGATCGTCCCCCGCAACCTCTTCGTGGACCCGCTCTCGTCGTCGGCCATCGGTTTCCCTCCTGATCGCACCGACCGATCTGACACCATCCACCCCCGAGAGGACTACACCCCCCCCGATGATCGACCTGCAGCGAGAGGGAGCCGTCTTCGTGCTCCGCATGAACAACGGCGAAAACCGCTTCAACCCCGAGTTCATCCGCGCGATGAACGCCGCCCTCGACGAGGTCGAGGGGCACCCCGCGCCCTCGGCGCTGGTGACCACCGGCGCGGGGAAGTTCTACTCCAACGGGCTCGACCTCGCGTGGATGGGCACCGACGGCGTCGACGCCATCGCCTTCGTGCGCACCGTGCACAAGCTGCTCGGTCGCCTGCTGGGCTTTGCCCGACCCACCGTGGCCGCGCTCAACGGGCACGCCTTCGCGGGCGGGGCCATGCTCGCCCTCGCCCACGACTTCTCCGTGATGCGCGCCGACCGCGGGTACTTCTGCCTCCCGGAGGCCGACCTCGGCATCCCCTTCACCGCCCCGATGACCGCCCTCATCGCGGCCCGCATCGCGCAGCCCGCCCTCCACGAGGCCTGCACCACCGGGCGGAGGTACGGCGCCGGCGACGCGCTCGCGGCCGGCATCGTGGCCGCCGTCGCCGACGAGGCCGAGGTGCTCCCGATGGCCGTCGCCCGGGCCGAGGCGCTCGCGGGCAAGGAGGCCAGCACCCTGCGGGCGATCAAGCGCGGGCTCTACGCCCAGGCGCTGCACCTGCTCGAAGGCGAGGGCGGCTAAGACCCGCGGGCGTGGACGGGCGGTAGACACGGCGGCGTGTCGCGGCCGCCACGGTGCCACCGCGGACTCCGCGCGAATACCAGGGGTGGTATCCCGCGGCCCCGCGGATGCATTATCGTCCGCCGTCTCGCACACGGGAGTTGGACGATGAAGCTTTCGATGATGTCCCTGGTGTCCGCGGTGGTGCTCTGCTCGGCGACGGCGTGGTCCGATGGGGTGAGCGTGGTGCGCGGGCAGTTCACCGACCGCGTGGTGGCCGGCCGGCCGCAGGGCGACGCAGCCGCGGCCGCCGCGTCGCGCGAGGTCGTGTACTGGATGGAGGTCGCCAACACGGGGCAGCCCGCGGCGGTCACCGTGGTGTGGAAGGTGGGCGGGCGCGAGGTGCGGCGGCAGTCGCTCGACGTGGGGCGCGCGCCCCGGTGGCGCACCTGGGCGGCGTTCCGGCGCAACGGGGCGACGGCGGTGGAGGTGCAGGTGCTCGACGCGGCGGGGGCCTCGCTGCACACCGACCGCTGGGCGGCGCCGTAGGGTCTCGGCCGCGCTCCTCCCCCCACCCCCTCTGGGAGCCGGCGGCGGATCGATGGTATCGGTAGCGCCCGACGATGCGCTTTCCCCTCACCGCGTGCGTGTTCGGTCGCACCTTCACCTTCGGCTCCATCAAGGAGGTGATGAACAAGGCCAACGAGCTGCGCTCGGGCGACGTCCAGGCGGGGCTGCACGCCGGGAGCGACCGCGAGCGCGTCGCCGCCAAGCGCGTGCTCTCGCAGCTCACCCTCGACGACCTCTACGAAGCCCCCAGCGTCCCCTACGAGATCGACGAGATCACCCGGCTCTGCCAGGACGCCTGCGACGCGGGCGCGCGCCGGCGCCTCAAGGGGAAGTCCCTCTCCGAGGTGCGCGAGTGGATCCTCGACACGCGCACCTCGGGGGAAGAGCTGCTCGCGGTGTCGCCGGGGTTGACCCCCGAGATGATCGCCGGGGTCGCGAAGCTCATGTCCAACATGGACCTCGTGGTGGCGGCCCGGAAGATCCGGGTGGTGGTGCGCTGCAACAACACCCTCGGGCTGGCGGGGCGCATCTCGTCGCGGCTCCAGCCCAACCACCCCCGCGACTCGGTGGAGGGCATCCTGGCGGTGGTGCTCGACGGGCTCAGCTACGGCAACGGCGACGCCGTCATCGGGGTCAACCCCTCGACCGAGACCGTCGAGTCGACCGTCGAGATTCTCCAGCGCACCAAAGCGTTGATGAACGCCCTCGGGGTGCCGACGCAGAACTGCGTGCTCTCGCACGTCACCATCCAGATGCAGGCGATGCAGCAGGGCGCGCCGCTCGACCTGTGCTTCCAATCGATCGCGGGCTCCGAGGGGGCCAACCGCAACTTCGGGGTGAGCGTGGGATTGCTCGACGAGGCCGCCGCGATGACCCGCGAGCTGGGCACGGCGAAGGGGCCCAACGTGATGTACTTCGAGACGGGCCAGGGCACGGCGCTCTCGGCCGACGCGCACCACGGCACCGACCAGCTCACCATGGAGGCCCGGGCCTACGGGCTCGCGCGGCGCTACGCGCCCTTCCTGGTCAACAGCGTCGTGGGCTTCATCGGGCCGGAGTACCTCTACGACGGCAAGCAGATCACCCGCGCGGGCCTCGAAGACCACTTCATGGGCAAGCTCAGCGGCGTCTCCATGGGCTGCGACGCCTGCTACACCAACCACGCCGAGTGCGACCAGAACGACGTCGAGAACCTCGAGATGCTCCTCGCGGCGGCGGGCGTGAACTACCTCATGGGCATCCCCGCGGGCGACGACGTGATGCTCAATTACGAGACGACGTCGTTTCACGACAACGCGGCGCTGAGGGAGATCCATGGGCTGCGCCCGGCGCCGGAGTTCGAGGCGTGGATGGAGCGCGTGGGGCTGTGGCGCGAGGGGCGGATGACCGAGAAGTCGGGCGACGCGTCGCAGTTTCTGCGGAGGGAGGACGTGCGGGCGGTGGTGTTCGGGGGGGCGCGGAAGGCGGGCTGAAGCGGCGGGTTGAGGGGAGCGCTCCGCTCGATCCTTCGAATCCTCCGCGGGAGGGCTGCTACCGCGCCCTGAGGGCCGCGAGCTCCGCTGCCAGCGCGTCGGCCCGCTCGCGCTCGCTCTCCGCTCGCGCACGCTCGCTCTCCGCCCGCGCACGCTCGCTCTCGGCCCGCGCACGCTCGGACTCCTCGCCGGTGAGCCACAGGCGCTCGCCGGCTGCGTCGTCGGCGATGCGCAGGCGCGTTCCGCCGTCGGTGACCACCAGCCACACGCCGAGCTCTTCGGAGTACGCGGGCGCGTTGCCCTTGAACACCTGGCGGAAGGACCCTTCGGGCGAGCGCCGCCACACCTGGAGCGTCCACGGTCCGCCCGTCCAGCCGCGGCCGCGCCGCTCGGGGTCGAAGACCCACAGCTCGCGGGTGCCGCTCGCGGCGTACTTCTGCGGCCCTTCGGTGTAGTCCTTCTTCGCCGTCTTGCGGCTCACCACCTCGATGGCGACCCGCGGGGCGTGGTGCCCCGGCGCCCAGGTCAGCAGGCTCTGGAGCTTCGGCTCCGGGGGCGCGGGCTCGACCAGGCAGACGTCGGGGTCGACGCCGATGGTGGGGTGCTCCTCGCTCCAGCGCACCGCGAGGTTGGCGTACACCGTCGCGTCGCGCGCCGTGCGGGCCACCCAGGCCCGGAGGATGTCCTTCAACAGCGCGATGGCGGCCTCGTGCTCGCTGCTCTCAGGCACGATGACGTCGTCCTCGAGCACCCAGCGCTCGGACCACCGCGGAACCTCGACCACCAGGTCCACTCCGCCGCTCGCCCGCATCACCATAGGTCCTCACCCTACCATCCAGCGCAGCCCCCGTGCCATCACGGGAACCCTAGGAAACAAGCACATTGGTGACCGCTACCGGGTGGCGGCGGGTGGCGGCGGGTGGCGGCGGGTGGCGGCGGGTGGCGGCGGGAGTGGCGGCGGCCGGTCAGCGCGCGGCGTTGGCGCAGCGGCCCGCGGGGGTGTCCGCGGTGATGATCACGAACTGCACCCGGCGGTTGGCGCGGCGGGCGGCGGGGTGGGTGCCCACGATCGCGGGGCACGTGACGCCGAAGCCGTGCGACGCCAGCCGCGACTCCTCCACGCTTTGGGACATCAGGTAGCGCCGCACCGCCGCCGCGCGGCGGTTGGAGAGCGTGAGGTTGTACGCGGGCGTGCCGCGGTAGTCGGTGTGCCCCTGCACGTCGACCCGTAGCTCCGGCGCCGCCCGGAGGATGGACACCACGGAGTCGAGCACCTGGAAGCTCTGGGCGCCGACGATCTCATCGCGGTCGGTGCGGAAGTTCACCGCCTGGAGGATGCGCACCTGGCCGCCGGACATCTCCGCGAGCACCGCGCCGTCGGGGCAGCCGTCGTCGTCCTGCACCCCGTTGAAGGTCTCGGGCTGGTCGGGGCAGCGGTCGGGCCCCTCGGGCTGGTCGATGATGTTGTCGTGGTCGTTGTCGGGCGCCGGGCAGCCCGCGCGCACCGCGCTGGGCCGCGGACCCGCGGGCACGTCCACGCACTGGTCGTCGCCGTCGAACACCCCGTCGCGGTCGCGGTCGCCCTGCGGACACCCGCGGCGCGCCGGGTCGGGGTGATCACCCTGCGGCACGTCCACGCACTGGTCGTCGGCGTCGCCCACCCCGTCGCCGTCGCGGTCGGTGAGGGGACACCCGCGGCGCGACGGGTCGGGGCGCTCGCCCTGCGGCACGTCCACGCACTGGTCGTCGCCGTCGAGCACCCCGTCGCTGTCACGGTCGCCCTGCGGACAACCGCGGCGCGCGGGGTCGGGGTGATCGCCCATCGGGATCGTCGGGCACACGTCGTCGGCGTCGAGCACCGTGTCCTGGTCGGCGTCGCGCGCGGCCGGCGCCCGCGTGACGGGGGCGTAGGCGACGGAGAAGATGCCGCGCGCCGCGGGCACGCCGTAGCCCTGCTGGAAGCCGGCGCCCCCCGCGAGGCCCACCTGCACCGCGTCGGCGATGAGGTAGCGCGCGCCCAGCATCGCTTCGCCGCCCCACTGGTTGTCGGCGAAGGCCGCGCCGCCCGCACCGCCGGGCAGGTCGCCCAGCGAGCTGAACACGTAGGCCTCGGGCCCGACGTGGAAGCGGTCATCGAGCAGGGCGAGCCCGATCGCCGCGCTGAGCCGCAGCTCGTTGCCCACCGCGAGGTTGAGCGCCGGCACGTCGCTGCGCACCTGCACCGCCGCCCCGACGGACCACCGCAGCACCGACGCCCGCCCCGCCAGCACCAGCCGCGGCTCGACCCGCACCGACCCGTCGCCCGTGTTTCCCTCCCGGCTGCCGGTGGGGATGAACACCACCGCCCCGAGGTGCAGCGAGACCGGGTCGCGGTCGGCGTCGCCCACGAGCCGCACCCGCACGCCCGCGCGCAGGTCGCCCGCCGCGAGCCCCGCCGCGGGCCCCACGCCCACCGGCGAGGCCTCGCCCGACTGCGAGAACGCCACGGGAAACGACAGGTGCAGCCCGAGCCGGCGGAAGGGCGCCACGGCCACCCCGAGGTGCCCGGTGAGCATCCCCGACACCACGGACTGCACCGTCGTGGGCTGCCCCGGCCGCGCCACCGTGAGCGAGAGCGGGTCGGCCGCGTAGTCGAGGGTGACGCCCACCGCGAGCAGCCGCGTGGCGCGGTACCACGGGTGCTCCGCGAGGAAGAAGGTGTCGCCCACCGGCGAGGGCTCGTAGCGGTTGAGCGCCCAGCCCCCCGCGGAGGTCTGCGCCTGCGCCGACGGCGCGTAGGCCGCCAGGCCCCCCAGCGCGACGAGCGCGCCCAGCCAGCGTCGCCGGGCGCTCATCGGCCCACGCTCCCCGCGACGGTGAGCCCGCGACGGCGGCGACGCGAAGCCAGCAGCAGGCCCGCGACGCCCAGCGCGACGAGCGCGCCCGACGGCCGGGACGTGCCATCGCCCACCCGGCAGCCGCAGCCGTTGCCCTGGAAGCCGTAGGTGGGCGCCGGGCCGAGGTCGGCGCCCACGTCCATGCCGAGGTCGGTGCCGGCGTCCTGGGTGATCACCCCGACGTCGGGCGTCCCGGCGTCGAGGGCTGGGGGCACCACGCACATCCCCGCGCCGTTGCAGAGGCAGCCCTCCGGCGGCCGGACCCCCGCGTCCGCCGTCACCACCGGGCGCTCGCCCGCCGGGCGCGGGGTGCAGGTGCCGCCCGTCCCGTCGGCGTCGCAGGCCTCGCAGAGCCCGTCGCACGCGCGGTTGCAGCACACGCCCTGGGCGCAGGCGCCGCTCGCGCACTCCGCGTCGCGGCCGCACCCGGTGCCGTTGTTGCGCGGCCCCTCGCAGCGCCCGGCGATGCAGCGCGTGCCGCCGTCGCAGTCCGCGTCGGTGGCGCAGGTCGTCCCGCAGGCCGCGTCGACGCAGCGGTACGGCGCGCAGGTCGCCACCACCGCCGCCGGGCAGTTGCCCATGCCGTCGCAGTTCGCCGCGGCCGTCGCGCTGCCGTCGGCGCAGCTCGCCGCCCGGCACGCCGTCGTGCCCGGGGGGTAGGCGCAGGAGACCCGCGCGGTGCCGTCGCAGGTGCCGCCGCAGGCCCCGGCGCCGTTGCACGCCGAGCGGCCGCCGCGGGGGGCGCCCGTCACCGCGGTGCAGGTGCCCATGGCCTTCGCGACGTCGCAGGCTTCGCACTGGCCGTTGCAGGCCTGGTCGCAGCACACCCCGTCGGCGCAGAACCCGCTGGCGCACGCGTTGTTGATCCGGCACCCGGCGCCCGGCGGCAGGCGCGGGGTGCACACGCCGCCGGCGCAGTAGCTCCCCTCGGCGCAGTCGGAGTCCATGGTGCACATGGTGGAGCACGCCGCGGTGTCGCAGGTGAAGGGCGCGCAGGAGGTGGTGCGCGGCGCCGGGCAGCTGCCCATGCCGTCGCAGACCGCCGCCGCCGTGGCGACGCCCATCGAGCACGACGCCGCCCGGCAGGACACCATCGCGTCGGGGAAGGCGCAGCGGTCGCGCGACGCGCCGTCGCAGCTGCCGGCGCAGGGTGCGCTGCCCGCGCAGGCGGTGCGGGCCCCGTGCGGGGCGCCCGCGATGGGGGCGCAGGTGCCCTGCATCCCGGGCACATCGCAGGCCTCGCACTGCCCGCCGCAGGCCGCGTTGCAGCAGAACCCGTCGACGCAGTTGCCCGACGCGCACTGGTTGCCGGCGGTGCACATCGAGCCGGGGGGCGTGCGCGGGACGCACTGCATCGCCGCGTTGCAGAAGTTGCCGTCGGTGCAGTCGCCGTCGGTGCGGCAGTCCGCGCGGCAGGCGCCCACGCCGCAGACGTAGGGGGCGCACATGCGCGACGCGAGCGCGCCGCACGCGCCCATCCCGTTGCACACGCCGGGGGGCGTGAAGGTGGTGCCCTCGCAGCGGGCGGCGGCGCACTCGGTGCCCCCGCCGGGGAAGCCGCAGGCGGTGCGCGCGGCGCCGTCGCAGCTCCCCGCGCAGGGGCCGGTGCCGGCGCAGGCCGGGCGGCCGCTGCGGGGCGCGCCGGCGACCGGGGTGCAGGTGCCGGGCGTGGCGTTGCAGGCCTCGCACTGCCCGTTGCAGGCGGCGTTGCAGCACACGCCGTCGACGCAGAACTGCGATCGGCACTGGGCGTTGGTGGTGCACGTCGCGCCGGGGTTGAGCTCGGTGCGGCAGTTGGCCGAGCAGCCGTCGCCGGGCGTGGTGTTGGCGTCGTCGCACTCCTCGCCGGTCTCGCGCACGCCGTTGCCGCAGACGGTCACGCCGCCGGAGCGGATGTTGAAGCGCCAGAGCCCGGGCGTCGGCGGGACGACGTTGGAGGTGGTGCAGAGGTTGAGCACCGCGGGGCTCTGCGAGCCGGGGAGGGCGAAGAAGTCGGCGCGGTTGCCCGCGTCGAAGCCGGCCTGCGCGGCGGTGCCGCCGAGGCCGCCGGAGCCGCCGGAGGCGGTCCCGGTGGTCCACTGGCACTGGTTGTAACGGAGCTCGACGTCGTAGTCGCCGGCGACGATGTCGCTGCGGTTGGTGAGGATGATCTGGAAGTCGTTGAGCCGGTCGTTGGCGTTGCTGTAGTAGCCGACGTAGTGCCAGGTCGCGATGAAGCGCCCGGTCGAGGTGCCGCCCTCGGGGCGCGGCGCGCCGGTGGCCTCGAGCGCGTAGTAGACCCGGTTGCGGGTGTCGGGGCTGATGGTGCGGTTGCGGGTGTCGACGTCGCCCCACCACGCGGCGATCATGGGCTGGTCGGCGACGGGGAAGGTGGTCGGGGTGAAGGTGCCGAGCGCGCCGTTGAAGGTGACGTTGCCGTTGTTGTTGACGAAGAGCGCGCGGTAGTAGGCGCGCGGCGGGGTGAAGCGGAAGGAGAAGAAGTTGATGCCCAGCACGAAGGCCGGGGTGAGGTCGATCGACCCCGTGGAGCCGTCGTCGTTGGAGGCGAGCTCGCCGGCGCCGTAGCCCGCGGGCCCGCCGAAGCCCGAGAGCAGCGGGACGGCGTGGGCGGCGGTCGCGGCGGTGACGGCGGCGAGCATCGCCGGGAGGACGCCGCGGCGGGAGATCCAGCGCAGGAGGTTCATCGGGGGGTTATCTCCAGCGGCCGAAGGGGTGCAGGGAGTTTGTCAGGCCGCGGGTCGACGGTAGCGCCTGCACGGCAGTGGGCTCCACCACGAAAGCCCGGGCGGGTGACCGCCGCCGTCGCGCGGGCTCGACGCTCGACGCGCGCCCCCCCGATGGCGTACCAATCACGGCCGTGAAGCTCGACGAGTCCACGCTGCAGTCCATCGTCGAGGCGGTGGTGCGGCAGCTCGCGCTGGAGTCGGCCGCCCCCGCGTCCGCCGCCCCCGTGTCCGCCGCCCCCGTGTCCGCCGCCCCCTGCGGCGCGGCGGAGGGCCACGCGTGCACCGCCGACCCGCGGCCCGTGCACGCCGTCGAGCGCCCGGTCTTCGAGGCCGCGCTGCCCCGGCTGGTGGCGCTCACCTCGTCGCAGATCGCCATGGGGCGCGCGGGCAACCGGCTGCGCACCGACGACTACCTCCGCGCCCGGGAGGGCCACGCCGACGCCCGCGACGCCGTGCACAGCGAGGTGCCCGACGACTGGGCCGCGCGCCACGACCTGCTCGCGCTGCGCACCCGCTGCCGCGACCGGCACCACTACCTGCTCTTCCCCAACGAGGGCCGGCGGCTCGATGACGTGTCGCGCGCCGCCGTCGAGGCCCACGCGGCGAGCGCGCCCGACGTGCAGATCATCGTGGGCGACGGGCTCTCGCCCAACGCCATCGTGCAGAACGGCGCGGCCACCCTCGCGGCCCTGCGCGGCGCCCTCGCCGACGCGGGCTGGCGCACCGGCGTCGGGTGCTACGTGAAGTACGCCCGCATCGCCGTGGCCGACGAGATCGGGGTGCTCACCCGGGCGCGCGCGACGGTGATGCTGGTGGGCGAGCGGCCGGGCCTCGGGACGGGCGACTCGCTCTCGGTGTACCTCGCGGTCAACCCGCGCATGGGGCAAGACAACGCCGAGAAGAACTGCATCTCCAACGTGCGGCCCATCGGCATCAGCGGCGCGGAGGCGGCGGAGGGCAGCGTGGCGATCCTGAAGCGGGCCTTCGTGAACGGGCGGGGCGGGGTGTCGCTGGGCATCGGCTGGGGGCGGGCGTGAGCGCGCTGCCGCGGCTGCCCGCGAAGCTGCTGTCATGCAGGGTGCTGCCGCACGCCGACCCGCGGCTGTGCGCGGCGCTCGGGCTGCCGGCCGAGGCGGGCGGGCGCTCGCTGGCGCTGCTCACCTGCGACCAGGACGACACGCTCTACGCCGCGCTCGACCACGCCACGAAGATGGCCGACGTGGAGGTGATCTTCGCGCGGTCGTTCTACGCGGGCAGCCGGCACGCGTCGGGGCCGCTGTCGGGGGAGGTCCTCGGGGTGCTGGCGGCGGACGACCCGGAGAGCGTCGCGCAAGGCGTGGCGGCGGTGCGCTTCGCGCTCGAGCACCTCTTCGCGTTCTACGCCGTCGACGCCGCGGGGGTGACGGTGTTCCCGACGGTCATCGGCAGCGTGGGGCGCTACCTCGCCGCGCAGGCGGGCGTCGCGCCGGGCACCCCCTTCGGGTACCTCATCGCCCCGCCCATCGAGGCCCTCGTGGGCGTCGACGCCGCGCTCAAGGCCGCCGACGTCGCGCTGGTGAGGTTCTTCGGCCCGCCCACGGAGACCAACTTCGCGGGCGCCTGGGTGACGGGCTCCCTCGACGCCGTCGAGGCCGCCGCGCGGGCCTTCGAGGGCGCCGTGCTCGACGTCGCGGCGCACCCCGCCGGCCGGTGACCGCCGCCCCGGAGACGCCCGCCCTCAAGCGGGTGCTGCGCCCGGTGCACCTCTGGGCCATCGCCGTCGGCCTGGTCATCTCCGGCGACTACTTCGGCTGGAACTACGGCCTCGCCCACGGCGGCCCCGTCGGCATGGGCGTCGCCACGCTCGCGGTCACCGTCCTCTACGTGTGCTTCATCTTCTCGTACACCGAGCTCTCCACGGCCATCCCCCACGCGGGCGGGCCCTTCGCCTTCGCGCAGCGCGCCTTCGGCCCGTGGGGCGCCTACCTCGCCGGGGCCGCCACGCTGATGGAGTTCCTCTTCGCGCCGCCGGCCATCGCGCGGGCCATCGGGTCGTACGTGCACTTCCGCGTCCCCGCGCTGCCCGTCGACGCCGTCGCCCTCGGCGCCTTCGCCCTCTTCGGCCTCGTCAACGCCCTCGGGGTCGCCGTCGCGGCCACCTTCGAGCTCGTCGTGACCGTGCTCGCCACCTTCGAGCTCGCGCTCTTCTTCTTCCTCACGGCGCCCCACGTCGAGGCCGCGCGGCTGCTCGCCCGCCCGCTGCTCCCGCACGGCGTCGGCGGCGTCTTCACCGCCCTGCCCTTCGCGATCTGGTTCTACCTGGGCCTGGAGGGCGTCGCGATGAGCGCCGAGGAGGTCGTCGACCCCAAGCGCACCATCCCCCGCGCCTACCTCGCGGGCATCGCCACCCTGGTCACCCTCGCCCTCGGCACCCTCGTGTGCACCTCCGGCGTGCTCCCGTGGCCCGAGCTGGTGCGCGACGACTCGCCCCTCCCGCGCGTCCTCGCCCACGTGCTCTCCCCCGGCCACCCGATGACCCACCTGATGGTCTACCTCGGGCTGCTCGGGCTCGTCGCGTCGTTCCACGGCATCGTGATGGGCTGCTCGCGGCAGGTGTTCGCCCTCGCCCGCGAGGGGCTCATCCCGCCCGGCCTCGCGGCGCTCCACCCGCGGCTCAAGACCCCCGTGCGCGCCATCGCCCTCTCCGTCGGCGTCGGGGCCGTCGCCACCCTCTCCGGGCGCACCGACGCGCTCATCACCCTGGCCGTGCTGGGCGCCCTCGGGGTGTACGTGGTCAGCATGGCCGCGGTGATCAAGCTACGCCGCAGCGAGCCCGCGCTGGAGCGCCCCTTCCGCGCGCCGCTGCACCCGTGGCTGCCGCTCGTCGCCATCGTGTTGTCCGTGGTGGCCTTCGTGAGCGTGGGCGTCGAGTCGCCCGCGGTGGTGGCGGCCTTCCTCGCGGCGCTGGCCGCGGGGGCGGCGGTGTTTCACGCGACGCGGCGCCACGCCGGGCCTCAGCCCTCTTCGGACTCCGGGGTCTCTTCGCGCTCGCCCAGCCAGCGGTAGAGGGTCCGGCGGTCGATGCCCAGCAGCCGCGCGGTCTTCTTCTTGTTGCCGCCGTTCTTGACCAGCACCCGGCGCGCGAAGGCCATCTCCAGATCGCTGATGGTCATGCCCCGCGCCGCGGCCTCGTCGAGGAAGTCGTCCTCCCGGGGCTGGCGCATCGCCGGCGGCAGGTCGTCCGGGGTGACCTCGTCGCCCTCGCACACGACCACCACGCGCTCGACGGCGTGCTCCAGCTCGCGCACGTTGCCCGGCCAGGCGTAGCGGTCGAGCACCTGCGACGCGGCGGCGGAGAAGCCCGCGACGCGCCGGCCGAGGCGGGTGTTGAAGACCTCGCGGAAGTGCTCAGCCAGCGGGAGGATGTCGTCCGCGCGGTCGGCGAGCGGCGGGAGCACCATCTCGATGACGTTGAGCCGGTAGTAGAGGTCCTCGCGGAAGGCGCCGGCGGCGATGGCCTGGCGCAGGTCGCGGTGCGTCGTGGCCAGGACCCGCACGTCCACCGGCACGCCGCGACCCCGGCCGACGGGCCACACCTCGTGGGTCTCCAGCAGCCGGAAGAGCTTCGCCTGGAGGGGCAGCGGCAGCTCGGCGACCTCGTCGATGAGCACCGTGCCGCCGTGCGCCGCCTCGATGAGACCGGCGCGGTGCACCGGCGCCCCGGAGGGCACCGCGCGGGTGTACCCGAAGAGCTCGACCTCGAGCACCGCGTCGGGGATCGCCCCGCAGTCGATGACCACGAAGGGCCGCGCCCGCCGCCGCGACGCCTGGTGTATCGCCCGCGCCATGGTCTCCTTGCCCGCCCCGGTGGGGCCCTGGAGCAGCACCGCGCTCCGGCTGTCGGCGACCCGCCGGGCCAGGCCGACGAGGTCGCGCATCACGGCGCTGCGCGCGACCATGGCGTCGAAGCCGTAGCGGGTGTCGGCCTCGCTGCGCAGCCGCTCGATCTCCGAGCGCATCGAGTGGGCGCGCAGGGACTTGTCCACCGAGAGCAGCAGCGCCGACGGCTCGAAGGGCTTGGGGATGTAGTCCGCCGCGCCGAGCCGCATCGCCTGCACCGCCGTCTCGAGCGAGCCGTAGGCCGTGATCGCCAGCACGGCGATGCGCGGGTCGTAGCGCCGCAGCCACGCCAGCAGGTCGAGGCCCGACTCGCCGGGCATGCGCAGGTCGGTGACCACCACGTCGAAGGCCGTCGCCTCGACGCGCCGCCGCGCGGCCTCGGCGCTCGGCACCGCCTCGGCGTGGTGGCCCGCGTCGGAGAGCACCTCCACGATGAAGCGCGCGAGGCCCTCGTCGTCGTCGACCACCAGCACCCGACCCGCTCCCGCGCTCACGCCCTCTTCGCTCACCCTCACGGCGCTCCCTTCTCCTCTCGGCCCGACCGAGGCAGGCGCACCACGAAGCGCGCGCCGCCGAGGGGGCTGTCCTCCACCCGGATCGACCCGCCGTGCCGCCGCACCATCTCGTCGCTGATCGACAGCCCGAGCCCGGTGCCCTCCGCTGCCTTGGTCGTATAGAAGGCCTCGAACACCCGCGAGCGCTGCGCCTCGGGCACGCCGGGGCCCGCGTCATCGACGCTGAACTCCGACAGCGTCTGGTCGTCCACGACGGCCGCGCGCACCTGCACCGCGATGGCCCCGCCCGCGGGCTGCGCCTGGATGGCGTTGACCAGCAGGTTGAGCATCACCTGCTCCAGCTCGGGGCGCGACCCCTCGACGACCACGCCGTCCGCCGCCTGGACGTTCATCCGCACGCCCTGCGCCTCGCACTCCGCCTCCAGGAAGCGCGTCGTCGAGCGCGCCAGCGCGCCCAGGTCGACGGGCTCGGTGCGGCCGCGCACCCGCCGCGCGTGGGAGAGCAGCGACTCGATCACCAGGGAGATCTGCACCGCGCCGGCCTCGATCTCCCGCAGGTGGCGATCCACCCGCGGCTCGTGCACGCCCTGCTGGAGCGCGTAGCGGGCCCGGCCCAGCACCACGTTGAGGGGCGACCCCACCTGGTGCGCGACCGTGGCCGAGAGCTGCCCGATGAGGGCGAGGCGCTGGGCGTGCTGGAGCCGGCGCTCGAGCGCGCGGGTGGCCTCGTGCTGGGCCTCCAGGTCGCGGCGGGTCGCGCGCAGCGAGCGGAGCATGCGGTCGAAGGCGAGCGCCAGGCGGCCCACCTCGTCGCGGCGCCCGACGTCCACGACCTCGTCGAGCGAGCCCGCGGCCACCCGCTCGGCGTGCCCGGCGAGCGCCTTGATGGGCTGGATCACCGCGCGCTGCAGCCCTCCCAGGGTGATCGCGGAGAGGATCGCCCCCAGCGCCAGGCCGAGGGCGGTGATCTCCCGGGTGAACTGCGCCAGGCGGTCGTCGACGGAGCTCAGGTCGCGCACCAGCGCCACGACGCCCCGCAGCGGCCCGCGGTCGGCTCGCAGCGGCACCACCCGCACGAGGTGATCGACCCCGTCGCGCGCCGTGACCACCCGGGTGAAGGGCCGCGGGGCGACGAGGGCCGCGCGCGCCAGCGGGGCGACGAGGGGTGCGAGCGCCGCCACCGGGGCGGAGCGCTGCACGAGGCGGCCGTGGTCGTCGTACACGAGCAGCCCGCTCAGCTGCTCGGCGCCGGAGAGGTCGTCGGTAAGGTCGCCGAGCGCGTCGAGGCCGCGCTCGTCGAGGAAGGCGTTGAGCGACGCGCCCACCACGCTCCCGAGGTTGTTGAGGCTGCGCACCGCGGTGGCGTGGAGGTCGGCCCGGCGCATCTCCAGCCGGATCCACCCGTGCAGCGCCAGCAGCAGGATGATGGGCACCAGCAGCACGAGCGCGACCTGCGCGGTGAGCGAGCGGGACGGCGAGAGGGACCGGAAGAGATTCACGACGCGGCGCGGACCCTAACACCGCGCCGGGCGCGCCGCGGCGGTGGTTCCTCCGGCGGGCGTTGCGCTACGGTGCGCGGCTGCCACCATGACACTCCGACGCCATGTCCCCTCGCTCGCGCGGAAGTACCGCGCCCTGCTCGCGCTGCGCCACGCCCACGCGCGCGACGGCTCCGTCGCCCGCCCCGCCGAGCTGCGCGACCTCGCGGCGGAGTTTCCGGGCGCCCTGCGCGAGCTCGACGCGCTGCCCGTCGAGGTGATGCGCGCGCGCGCCGACGCGCTGGAGGCGGCGCACGGCTCCGGGGCGGAGCTCGCGCCGTGGATGACCGCGATGGCGGGCTACCACGCCCTCATGCGGGCGACGCTGACCATCAAGCGGGCGTACGGGCGCGGCGGGGACGCGGGCGCGGTGTCGGCCGCCGTCGACGCCCTGCGCGCCGAGACGGGGATCGCCCTGGAGGCGCACGACCTCGCGGCCATCGCGCGGCCGCCGCGGGGGCGGCTGGGGGTGTTCGTGTTCGCCCGCCTGGGCGCAGAGCTGGGCCGCCCGGCGGACGAGCTGTGGCAGGAGATGTTCCCGACGGGGCGGGCCGACCGCTTCGCGCGGGATGGCTCCGGGGGTGCGGCGTGACCGGCGCGCTCGATTTCGGCGACGTCGCGGGCGAGCGCGAGGCCCTCGACGCGCTCTCTCCGGAGCTCAACGCCCGGCTCTTCGCCCGGTGGAGCCGCGGCCCCAACCCCCTCGCCGCGGGCGCCGCGCTGCTGCGCCGGGGCGACCTCCGGGCGATGCAGGGCGTCCTCGGGGCGGCGGTGTTCCTGGCGCCGGAAGACGTCGCGGCGCTGCGGGCGGCGGGCGCCTCCGGGTCCGACGCCCTGGCGGCGGTGATGCTCTGCGCGTGGGCCCCGATGAACGCGCGGGTCGCGGCCGCCGAGGCCCTCGCCGGCGCGACGGTGACCTCCGCGGGCTACGCCGCGCTGGCCGAGGTGGTGGCGGGGCCGAAGCTGCCGATGCGCGCCGCGGCCGAGCGGGCGCTCGCCGACGTGGCCCCGCAGGCCCGCGGCGCCGTGCGCGACCAGGGCGAGCAGTGGCGCTCGTACGCCGCGCAGGTGCGTGACGGGCGGCGCAATCCCCTCCAGAAGCAGGAGCTGCAGCGGGCCATGGCCGCGGCCGACGTGCACCCGGTGACGGCGCTGATGGTGGGCGACGACGGGTCCTTCCTGGCGGGCCTGCTGCCGCCCATCGACGACGCCGCGCGGGCGCCCCTGCTGCCCTTCCTGCTGGCCACGGCGCGCACCGACAAGGAAGTATTACGGGGGAAGGTATTCGGGGTGTTCCAGCGGCGGTGGCGGGAGGTCGCGGCGGGGGCGCTGTCGGCGGTGGCGCGCACGCCGATGAAGGCGCGCGAGGCGGGCGTCGGGGCGATGGCCACGCGGGCGCTGGCCGCGATGGGCGCGACGGAGGCGCTGGTGGCGGTGGCGGCGCACGGGGCGACGGCGGCGCGGGCGGCGGCGCTCACCGAGCTGGCGAAGCTGGGCGAGCGGCTGGGCGAGGCGGAGTGGCTGGCGGAGGCGCTGGCGCTGGCCGCGGGCGACGGGGACGCGGCGGTGCAGCGGGGGGTCGGCGCGGTGCGGGGGGCGATGGGGGAGTAGGGCGTAGCGCGGCGGCTCAGTGCCCGCCGCGGAGGCGGTCGATGCCCGGGTGGCTGGCCTCGCCGGGCTCGTGGCGCGGGTTCTCGGACTTCTGCGTGCCGTGCTGCGACACGATGCTCATGAGCTTGTCCTTGTCGTAGATGAAGGCGGACTTCTCGTCGAAGGCCGTCATGTGCGTGCCGGTGTCCATGCGGATGGCGTCGCAGGGGCACGCCTCGACGCAGAACCCGCAGAAGATGCAGCGCAGCTCGTCGATGACGAACTCCACGGGGTAGCGCTCGTACCCGCGGCGCTTGTCGCCTTCGGGGTACTCGCCGGGCTTGATGTAGATGCACTGCGCCGGGCAGGCCGTGGAGCAGCACAGGCAGGCCACGCAGCGGGGCGAGCCGTCGTCGCGGTGGGTGAGCCGGTGCACGCCGCGCCAGCGCTCGGCGTAGGGGCGCTTCTCCTCGGGGTAGGAGATCGTCGCGATGCCCTCCGCGAGGGGGTGCTTCACCGCGTCGGGGACGTTGCCGGACACCATCTGGCCGGTGCCCTGGAAGAAGTGCTTGAGCGTGGTGCCCAGGCCCTTCATGACCTCGAGCAGGTACGACTGGTCGGCGAGGGTGCGGGCGGGCTTCTTGAGGACCTTGGTCTTGCCGGGCATCGGTAGTCTCTCCGCTCGATCAGTGGGCGCTAGGGCTGTTGAGGAACAACAGCACCGTGCCCGTCACGAGGACGTTCAGCAGCGCCGCCGGGAGCAGCATCCGCCAGCCCAGCTTCATGATCTGGTCGTAGCGGAAGCGGGGCAGCGTCCAGCGCACCTGGAGCTGCATGAAGATCAGGAAGACGCACTTGAGGCAGAAGCTGAGGAAGCTCACCGCCACGACGATGAAGTGCGCCCAGTGCCACGAGATGTTGATCCCGAAGTAGTGGAACTCGAAGCCCGTCAGCTGCACGAAGGGGAACTGCCAGCCGCCGAGGAAGATGGTCGTGATGAGGGCGCTGGAGACGCACACCTCGACGAACTCCCCGGAGGCGAACATCGCCATCTTGAGGCCGGCGTACTCGGTGAAGTACCCGGCGACCAGCTCGCTCTCGCCCTCGGGCGTGTCGAAGGGGACGCGCTTGGTCTCCGCGATGGCGGCGGTGCAGAACAGCACGAACGCGACGGGCTGCACGAAGATGCCCCAGCAGTGCTGCATCTGCCAGGTGACCATCTCGTCGAGGCGCACCGTCTGGAAGATCATCATGGCGCCGACGAGCGAGATGCCCATGGCGACCTCGTAGGACACCATCTGGCTGGCGGCGCGCAGGCCGCCCATCAGCGAGAACTTGTTGTCGCTCGACCAGCCTGCGAGGGCGGCGCCGATGACGCCGGCGCCCGCGACGGCGAAGACGAAGAGCACGCCCACGTCGAGGTTGGCGATCTGGAGCGGCACCGAGCGCGCGGCGGTGGCGGCGTCGGCGGCCCACGCGGGGTCGTAGAGGTCGCGCGCGTGGTCGATGAAGACCGTCGGGCCGAAGGGGATCACCGCGCAGAGGCAGAGCGCGGGCACGATCGCGATGATGGGCGCGAGGCGGTAGAGCAGGTGGTCGCCGCCGGTGGGCTCCCAGTCGGCCTTCCACACCATCTTGATGCCGTCGGCGATGGAGTGGACCAGGCCCGCGGCCCGGATCTCGAAGCGCCCGATCTTGATGGTGGCGCGGTTGGGGCCGATGCGGTTCTGCATCATGGCCGACTGCTTGCGCTCCACCCACAACAGGATGGCGGCGACCTGCGCGAGGAACCCGATGGCCACGAGGACCTTCAGGGTCGTGGAAATCCAGAAGAGCATCGTCGTTCCTACGGGTTCGTCGCGGTGGACGGGGTCGTGGGGGTCGCCGGGGGGGTGATCTGCGGCGTCTGCGGGTCGACCGCGGGCGCGCGCTCCGGGTTGGCCGCCGGGGTGAGCACCGCCAGCGCGGCGCGCACCTCCTTGAACTTCCGGTACTTCAGGTCGAGCCCCATCGCCCGGCCGAGCCGCGCGACGAGGTCCCACGCGGGCACCGCGTCGCCCTTCGGGCTGAGCGCCTTGCGGAACTCCTGCGCGATGCCCTTCACGTTCATGAAGCTGCCCGTCGCCTCGAAGGAGCTCGCCGCGGGGAGCAGCACCGAGGCCCGGCTCGCGAGCGGCCCGTCGTGCGACGCGATGAGCACCACCTCGGACACCCGGCCCAGCACCGCGAGCGCGTCGGCGTCGGCGTCGATGTCCGTCCCGAGGCCCACCACGGCCTGCACCTGGCCCGCGCTCACGGCGTGCAGCAGGTCTTTCAGCGAGCCCACCTTGGCGTTGTTGGCCACCGCCACCGCGCCCGCGCGGTTGGGGTTCTGGTCGACGTTGCGCAGGATGTCATCGCCCTTCCACGGGCCCTTCGCCGACAGGTAGAGCGGCGCGCCCAGCTGCCGCGCGAACTCCACCATCACGAAGTTGTCCTCGGTGCTCGCCTGCGCCGAGAGCAGCACCGCCAGCCAGCCCTTCTGCACGCTCTTGAGCCCCGCCGCGGCGCGCTCGAGCGCGGCCTCCACGGTGGTCTCCTCCCGGGCGCCGTCCTTGCGCACGCTCGCCGTGAGCACCCGGTGCTCGTGCTCGCGCAGGTAGGTCATCATCCCGTCGTCGCACATCCAGAACTTGTTGACGGCCTCGTTGTCGCGCGGGCGGTTGCGGTACGCCCGCTGCTCGCGGTGGTCGACGTCGACGGACATGTTGCAGCCCGTGGCGCAGCCCGGGCAGATGGACGGCACCTGCGTGAGCGTCCACACCCGCGCCTTGAAGCGAAAATGGCTGCTGGTGAGCGCGCCCACCGGGCAGACGTGCTCGGTCATGAGCGTGTAGTCGCCCTCGAGCTTCCGGCCCGGCGCGGTGACCACCTCGTTCTTGTTGCCGCGCTCGCGCAGGTCGAGCATGTGGTCGCCGGCCAGCTCGTCACACACCCGGATGCAGCGGGTGCACGCGATGCAGCGCTCGGCGTCGTAGACGATGGTGTCGCCGAACACGACGCCCTTGGGCTTGTGCACGGGCTCGTCGAGCATGCGCTTGGGCGTGCGCTGCTCGCTCATGTAGTAGTCCTGGAGCTTGCACTCCCCGGCCTGGTCGCAGATGGGGCAGTCCACCGGGTGGTTGAGCAGGAGAAACTCCTGCACGTGGGCCCGCGCGTCCTTCACGAAGTGCGAGTTCTCCGAGCGCACGACCATGCCCTCGGCGGCCGCCTGCTGGCACGCGGGCTGGAGCTTCGGCTTGCGGTCGACCACGTAGTCGTTCTTCGCCGCGTCCCACTTGAGCACGTCGAGCATCATCGCGCGCTGGCCGGGGCCGGGCTCGATCTCCACGAGGCACATGCGGCAGTTGGCGGCGATGGAGAGCCCCGGGTGCCAGCAGTAGTGCGGGATCTCGATCCCCTGGCGGAAGGCCGCCTGGATGATGGTCTCGCCCTTCTCGAAGGGGATCTCGATGTCATCAAGCTTGAAAGTAGGCATCGATCGACTCTCTAGAGGTTCGTGGAGGCGATTACCGGTCGCACTCGCCGCCGATCATATTGATCGATCCGAAGGTGGGGATGATGTCCGCGAGCATGCCGCCGCGGATCATGTCGTGCGCGGCCTGGAGCGAGAAGAAGCACGGGCCCCGCACGCGCACGCGCCACGGGTTGCCCCCGCCGCGCGACACCAGCAGGAAGCCGAGCTCCCCGTTGCCCGCCTCGGTGTAGCCGTAGACCTCGCCGGGCGGCACGTCGATGCCCTCCATGATGAGCTTGAAGTGCGCGATGGTGCCCTCGATGGTCGTGTAGACCTTGTCCTTCGGGGGCAGCACGATGCGCGGGTCGACGATGCTCACCGCGTCGTCGGGCGAGCCCGGCGCGATCTTCTTCATCAGGTCGAGCGACTGCTCGATGATGCGGCAGCTCTGACGGATCTCCTCGGAGCGCACCATGAAGCGGTCGTAGGTGTCGCCGTCCTCGCCGACGGGCACGTCGAAGTCGCACTCGCCGTAGGTGAGGTAGGGCTTGTCCTTGCGGACGTCGTAGTCGATGCCGCAGGAGCGCAGCACCGGGCCCGACACGCCCATCGAGAGTGCGTGCTCCTTGGTGAGGATGCCGACGCCCTGCGTGCGGTCGAGGAAGATGCGGTTCTTCAGGAGCAGCGACTCGCCCTCGGCCACCACCTCCAGCGTCCGCGGGAGGATCGACCGGATCTGCGCCTGGATCTTCTCGGTGGGCGGGAAGGCCGCGCCGCCGATGCGGAAGAACGAGTGCGTGAGCCGCGCGCCGGTCTGCTCCTCGCAGGCCTCCCAGATCCACTCGCGGGCCTTGAGGAACCAGAGAAACGGGGTGAAGGCCCCGAGCTCCATGGCCATGGCGCCGTTGCAGGTGAGGTGGTCGCTGATGCGCGACATCTCGCCGAGGATCACCCGGAAGAGCTGGCCCTTGCGCGGCACCTCGACCCCGAGGAGCTTCTCCACCGCGAGGGCGTAGCCCACGTTGTTGAGCAGCGGCGACACGTAGTTGAGCCGGTCGGTGTACGGGAACACCTGCGACCAGGTGCCTCGCTCGGACATCTTCTCGAAGGCCCGGTGGAGGTACCCCGGCTGGATGTCCACGTCCTGCACGGTCTCGCCGTCCAGCTTCAGGATCATCCGGATGGTGCCGTGCATCGCGGGGTGCGACGGACCCATGAGCAGGGTCATGGGCTCGCTCGGAAGTTCGAGGTCAGCCTCTTCGAAGTCGAGGTCTACGGGCTCCATGAAAGCGTTGGCTCCAGGCGATTGAGGGGATTAGAGGGAAAGGGGTGAGGTCTTAGTTGCGTTCGTCCGGCGCCGCGGAGCGGTTGAGGGGCATGCCCTCGTCCTGGAGAAACGGCCCGAGCTTGTTGAAGGTGCCGTCGCGGTACTCCACCAGCGGCTGCGCGCGGTTGGCGGGGTAGTCCTTGCGCAGCGGGTGGCCCTTGAACTCGTCGTACGTGAGGATGCGCCGCGGGTCGGGGTGACCCTCGAAATGCACGCCGTACATGTCGAAGACCTCGCGCTCCATCCAGTTGGCGCCGCTCCACACCGGGATGACCGTGGCGAGCCGCGGCTCGTCGCCGGACACCCGGGTCTTGATGCGCACCCGGTGCTTGTGCTCGACGGAGTACGCGATGACGTACACCTCGAAGCGGTCGTCCATGTCGAGGTCGTCGGTGCGCGGGTCGCACAGGTCGACGGCCGACAGATCGACGAAGTAGGTGCAGGCGCAGCGCGGGTCGTCGTGGACGAAGCGCGCCACGTCGACCCAGCGGGCGGGCTTCACCAGGGCGACGTCGTCGCCACGGAAGCTGCTGACCTCGAGGACGTCGGCGCCGAACTGCGCCTTGAGGCGTTCGAGAATGAGCTTGGACATCTCAGGGCTTCATCCGGATCTGGTAGAGCTTCTCGAGGGCCTCGTCGGCACCTTCGGGGAGGAGGGTGTTCTTCACCGTCTCGGGGGTGCGGTCGCAGCGGCCGATCTTGTCTTGCAGCAGCATGAGGCCGTCGAGCACGGCCTCCGGGCGCGGCGGACAACCCGGGATGAACACGTCCACGGGGATGATCTTGTCGATGCCCGGGACGGTGGCGTAGTTGTCGTAGAAGCCGCCGCACGAGGCGCAGGTGCCGAAGGCGATGACCCACTTGGGCTCGGTCATCTGCTCGTACACGCGGCGCAGCACCGGGGCCTGGCGCTGCGAGATGGTGCCGACGACCCAGAGCACGTCGCTCTGCCGGGGCGAGAAGCGCGGGGCCTCGGCGCCGAAGCGGGCGATGTCGTAGCGGGGCGACGCGGTGGAGAAGAACTCCATCCCGCAGCACGCCGTCGCGAAGGGGTACTGAAACAGCGAGTACTTGCGGGCCCACCCGAGGAGGGCTTCAAACTTGGTGGTGACGAAGCCCGACTCACCGCCGCCGATGGTGCGGGTCTCGAGCTTGCTCAGGTCTGCCATTCGAGGGCTCCCTTCTTCCAGCAGTAGACGAGGCCGGCGGAGAGCACCGTGATGAACACGAGCATCTCCGCGAGGCCGACCCACCCGAGGCGCTGGAAGAGCACCGCCCAGGGGTAGAGGAAGATGGCCTCGATGTCGAAGACCACAAACAGGATCGCGGTGAGATAGAACTTCACCGAGAGCTTGACGTGCTGCGTGCCGGAGCTCGGGTTGCCCGACTCGAAGGGCTCGCTCTGCGACGGCGGGCGCACGAGGTTCTTCGGGCCCATCACCGTCGCGAGGGTGAACATGGTCACCGCGATGAAGAGCGAGAACCCGATGACCAGGAAGACGGGACCGTAGGATTGGGTAAGTCCTTGCTGCACAGGATGCTCCGCGCGCGAGGGTCTAGCGGCGCCGACTGGGGGTGTCAATCACCCTGCAGCGCCGCGACCAGACGCGACGGGGCGGACCCTACACCATCCCGCGGACGCAAGGGGAGTGCTTCGACGGGCCTTGTCGGGCCTCAGCGGGGAAGGGCCTCGACCGCCTCGGCGGTACACCCCGCCGGGGCCGTGAGGGGGTTGCAGCGCGACGGGGCCCCGCCCGGGATGCGCACGCCCTCCACGCCGCCGCGCGCCGTGTCGGGGAAGTCGGTGCTGATGATGTGCGCGCCCGAGGCGAGGCCCGCGGCGGTCACGGCGGGGTCGAGCACGGCGTTGCCGGCGGTCCAGGAGAAGACCCGGACGAGGTAGCCCGCGCGCACGGCCGCGGGGACGTCGGCGCGGTTGGGGTTGTTGAGCACCATCACCCCTGCGAAGGGGTCGCCCAGGGCCGAGTCGATGAAGGCCAGGCGCCCCGCGAGGTCGCGGCCGCCGTGGGTGTACACGTCGCGCAGCGCGTCGGTGCGGTCGATGAAGAAGAGCACCCGGCCCCGCGAGGCGCCCAGGGTGGGCCAGCCGCGCGTGCGGATCGCCTCGGGCAGCGAGGCCGCGTCGCCGCGCACCTCGTCGGGCGTCACCACCAGCTGGCGCGGGAACACCGACAGGATCTCCGCCTCCATGGCCGTCATGCGGAGCTCGGTGGTGGGCGCGTCCCAGGCGTCCTTGGGCTCGATCTGGAGGAAGAGCGGGTGGTGCGCCGGGTGCGCGTCGGACCAGCGGCGCACCAGCGCGAGGCAGTCGGTGAAGAGGTCGCAGGTCGTGCGCGGGTCGAGGATGGGAAGGTGGAACACCCGGAAGCGCCCGCACCGCGCGTCCCATCGGATGTCGAGCTCCAGCGCCCGCACCCCCTGGGACTCCAGCTGCTCGTCGAGCGGGGCGTGCGAGTAGTCCCAGTCGGGCCCGATGATGGCCGGGCGCAGGTGGTAGCTGTTGTGCGTCCCCTTGGCCTGGAGGTGGTTGATGCGCAGCGCGTCGTCCATCGGGCCGCGCGGGGGGACGGCGGTGCGGGGCGTCGGGGCACCCAGGGCCGCGGGGCACGGCGGGCCGCGGTCGACGACCTCCGCGGGCGCGTCGTCGGGCACCGCCCCGGCATCGGGGACGAACGCGGCGTCGGGCACCGCGTCGGCGGTCGCGGCGTCGGGCGGGGGCAAGGGCGGCGTGACGTTGATGCACCCGAGGAGACACAGGGACACCGCAGCGACGCACGACCTCATCGCGCCATCGTACCGCGTCACTCGTCCTCGTCGGTGGGCACCTCGTCGTCTTCGGGGTGGTGGAAGGGCTGCGCCGCGCGGATGACCTGCACCTGCACCGTCGGCGGCGGCGCGACGCGGGCGGTGGGGGCGGGCGCGGCGACCACCACCTCGGGCACGTCGAGGGTCTCCTCCAGGGTGAGCGCGCGGTTGATGATGAGGCGCAGGTGCAGCTGGCGGGTGCCCACCGGGAGGCGCAGCCCGGCGGTGTAGCGACCGCGCGGCTCGACCTCCCGAAGGCCCTCGATGACGACGTCGGGCTCGGCGGCGGCGACCTCGACGGAGGCGAGGGACACCGCGCGCCCCTCGGCGTCGCGGAGGTCGAGGGAGAGCGCGCCCGCGGCGGTGGGACTGCCCCCGGCGGCGTTGGGCGGCGTGAGGGCGACGGTGTGCACCAGCGGACCCACCTGGTCGGCCGTGAGCGTGGTGGCGCGGGCGTCGCGGCCGTCGGGGGCGGTGCCGCAGCGGAGGGCGTAGGGGCGCGCGGGGTCGAGCGGGCGCGGTCGGTCGGCGGGCATCCACTGCGAGCCGTCGAGGCTGCAATGGAAGCCCTGGGGGATCACCAGCGCGGCGCGGCGGCCGGCCCGGGTGGCCGTGGGGAGCTCGCCGGGCTCGACCCGGGGCGCGGCGATCTCGATGCGGGCGACGGCCGAGGGGGAGCTCTCGAAGCGCTCGGGGTCGAGCGCGAAGAGCCGCACGAACCACGTGCCCGGGTTGAGCGAGCGGAAGCGCAGCTGCGTCTCCCGCGGCCCGAGGCGCTGCTCGCCGAGGCGGTCGCGGAAGCTCGCGTCGCGGGCGATGTCGACCCGGTACCCGGTGACGTCGACCCCCGCCACGCGGGGCCCCGGGCCGAAGATGCCCTCCACGTCGACGGGCTCGCCGAAGGAGATGGCGCGGGTGCTCGGCGGGCGGCGCCACTGCGGTGCGCGCGGCAGGGGGCGCAGCCGGGCGGGCGGGCGTCCCCCCTCCTCGCGGACGGCGCGGCCCGCGGGGAGCACGTACTCGTTGGACCCGAAGCGCACCCGCAGCCGGCCGCGGGTGACCGCGAGGGCCGTGATGTGGCCCCCGAGCTCGGCGCTGACGGTCGCGTCGGCGCGCCCGGGGAAGACCGTGAGCGCCTGCGTCGCAATGGGGGCCGACTCGGCGGTGCGCGCGGGCGGGGCGGTGAGCCGGAGGGTGCCGCGCTGGAGGGTGGTGGTGGTCGACGGCGCGACGCCCGGCGCCGTGGGCGCGGCATTGCCGTAGACAACCAGGAGCGACTGCGGATCGAGCGCGAGGGTGACGCCGTCGGAGAGGGTGAGCTCGGCGCGGCCGTCGTCGCCGGTGCGCACCCGGGCGCCGCGGGCGAGCGGGGTGTCGGCGAGGGCGGGGGCGAAGGCCCGGCCGCCGGCGGGCATCACGTCGACGCGGCCGCGGACGACGGTGAGGCGCACGGCGGGGAGCGCGCGCTCGACCGCCGAGGGCGAGGGCTGCGCGGACGCGGGCGGGGCCAGGAGCGCGAGGGCGAGGCCGAGGAGCGTCCGGGCGATCCAACGGGCAACGGGCGATCGCGCGTACGAGGGGAGCACCGGGTACGCACGGAGGGATAGCACCGGTCGCGCCGGGGCGTCGTGAACGCGCGTGGGTGTCAACGCGCGTAGGGACGGCGCGGTGTCGGCCCGCGGACGCGATCGCAGGGTCACAGGTGTGAACGGTGGCCGTGGGGAGGGGCGATATCCAATGGAATCCAGGCATTTCGTAGGAGGCTCCGCGAAGAGGTCGGGGTGCGCGCGGGGTGGTACGGCGGCTGCTCAGGGGGTGATCCACGGGCTTCGTACGACCTAAGGGAGGTTTTCATGACCCACCGCACCACGCTCTCCACGCTGGCCTTCGCGACGGTTCTCTCCACGCTGGGGTTCACGGTGACCGCGAGCGCGCAGCACCGGCCCTCGGCGGGCGCGCACGTCCCGGCCCAGGACGGCGGCGGGCGCATCTCGATGGACGGCCGCCTGGGGCGGCGCGACCCGGCGGACGACGAGGGCCGTCACCGCCGCGAGCAGGCGGTGACCCTGCGGCGGGGCGACCGGGTGCGCTTCGGCGTGTCGTCCGACGCGCTCGACGTCATGGCGGTGGTCGAGGGCCCCGGGGGGGAGCGCTGGGAAGACGACGACGGCGCGGGCGGGACCGACGCCCGGCTGGTGTTCACGGCCCCGCGCGACGGGAGCTACCGCTTCATCGTGACCAGCTACGAGGCGGGCGAGACGGGCGCCTACCAGGCCGAGGCGCGGGTGAGCCGCGGCGGCGCAGCAAACGATGACACGGAGGGCGCGGACGAGGGCGACGCCGACGAGGGCGACGCCGACGAAGACGGCGCCGATGAGCCTGCCGACCCGGAGGAGGCGGCCACCGGGGCGGCCACCGGGGCGGGGACCACCTACGGGATCTTCGTGGGCATCTCGCACTACGGCGGCGACAACCACGACCTGCCGGGCAGCGCGGCGGACGCGGTGCAGCTGGCGCGCACCTTCCAGCAGGCGGGCTGGATGCAGCGCCACAACGCGGTGGTGCTCACCGACGCGCAGGCGACGGCGGGCGGGGTGCGGCAGGCGTTCCAGGCGCTGGCGCCGCGGGTGCGGCCCAACGACACCCTGGTGTTCTTCTTCGACGGCCACGGCAACCGCCGGGAGCTCGACCTCGTGGGCGCGGACATCACCCGCAGCGAGCTCGGTCAGATGCTGAACCGCGTGCAGGGTCGGCAGCTCCTGGTGCTCGACAGCTGCGAGGCGGGCGGGTTCGCGCCGCTGGTGCAGGGGCAGGCCAACCGCGCGGGGCTGTTCTCGTCGCGGGCGACGGAGAGCTCCTCGACGGCGCCGGAGGTCGGCGCGGGCGGCTGGCTGGCGTACCTCTTCCGCCAGGCGGTGGCGGGCGAGGTGCGGCGCCGCCCGGACGGCTCGGTCGACCTCAACGACGTGGTCACCTACGTGCGCCGGCAGTACGCCGAGCGCCGGGTGACGCCCGAGCAGAACCTCGTGGCCGTCTCCGACCGCCGCCAGGGCTTCTCCCTCGGCGGCCGCGGCGACGCCGTGGCGCCCGTCGCGACGGACACCGCGGTGGCCTCGCGCGACCCGTGGCGCAGCCCCGCGCGGCGCCCGGGCGACGTGGCGATGGCCCCGACGGCGCCTGCGGTCCCCTCGATGGTCCCGATGGGGCCGACCGGGGGGCTCTTCGGCAACGACGACGCGTTCGCGCAGTTCATGGGCGCGGGCGCCGGGGTGGCCGGTCAGGTGCTCGCGGCGATGGTCAAGTGAACGGCGGCTGGCAGCCGCGGGGTCGATAGGGGGAGCGGTACGGGGGGGGGAGCGGCTCAGCGCCAGGTGTTGTTGCTGACGGTGTAGGCCTCGACGCGGGTGATGCTCGTGCCAAAGGTGCTGCGCCCCCCGATCGCGAGGAGCCGGCCGTCGGCGAGGCTCACGAGGGGGTAGTACGAGTGCGAGACGTTCATCGGCGCGACGGTGGCGTAGGTCAACGACGCGAAGTTGAAGGCCGTCACCGACGTGAGGTCGCCATTGAGGCTGCCGCCCGCGAGGTAGGCCCGGCCGTCCGAGCCGACCGCCGCGCCGAAGTACGCGCGGGCGATGGGCAGCGTCGCACCGGCGGCGTAGGTGTCCGTGGTGGGGTTGTAGACATCCACCGTGGTGACCCCGGTGGAGCCGCCCTCGGCGTTCGAGCCGCCGAAGATGTAGATGGTCCCGTCGGGGGCGGTGACCGCCGCGGCGCCGGTGCGGGCAGTGGGCAACGACCGGATGGTGGCCCAGGTGTTGGCCGTCGGGTTGTACGCCGCGGCCGTGGACGTGGTGCCGGAGCTGGTGTTGCCGCCGAACACGAACACCCGCCCGTCGGCGCCCACGGCCGCCGCGGCGTGGTAGCGGGCGACGGGGAGCGAGGCGAGCGTGGTCCAGGCGTTGGCCGTCGGGGAGTACGCGTAGACCGAGGTCAATGCCGAGGCGTTGTAGCCGCCGATGGAAAGCACGCGGCCGTCGGGGAGCGCGACCGCGCTGGGCGCCCAGCGCGCGGCGGGCATCGAGGCGCGGGTGGTCCACACGTTGGTCGTCGGGTCGTACATCTCCGTCGTCGCGATGTACGCGCTCTGGTAGCCGCCGAACACGTACACCCGTCCGTCCGTGGCCCGCGCGCCCGCAGCGCCGTAGCGCAGCACCGAGACCGAGGCCGGCGGCGCGGAGGTGCACACCCGCCCCACGCAGCTCTGGCCCGACGGGCACACCATCCCGCAGGCGCCGCAGTGGTTGCTGTCCGCCCCGAGGTTGGCCTCGCACCCGTTGGCCGCGCTGCCGTCGCAGTCGGCGTAGCCCGTCAGGCAGGCCGAGCCGCAGGTGCCCGCCGTGCAGGTGACCATCGTCCCGGGGGTTCCCGCGCCGGGGCACACGCGGCCGCACATGCCGCAGTGGCTGGTGCTCGTCTGGAGGCTGACCTCGCAGCCGTTGGAAGAGCTGCCGTCGCAGTTGGCGAAGCCCGCTGCGCAGGCCGCCACGGTGCACGACCCTCCCGCGCAGGTGCCCGTCGCGTTGGCCGGGGCGCAGCGCACGCCGCAGCCGCCGCAGTTGTTGAGGTCGGTGGCGGTGACGGCCTCGCAGCCGGTGCTGCGGACCGCGTCGCAGTTGGAGAAGCCCGACTCGCACGCG
>Ga0247843_1000413_pt1 | contig 102079 bp, 82 predicted proteins | sample LaCruzMarch2017__FD_192420 | JGI IMG/M metagenome (GOLD analysis project Ga0247843, IMG submission 192420) | Freshwater microbial communities from meromictic Lake La Cruz, Castile-La Mancha, Spain - LaCruzMarch2017_8m | ecosystem: Environmental > Aquatic > Freshwater > Lake | place: Spain...
GGTCAAGTCCACGGACCTTGCCGCGGTCGCAGCTTTCAATCCCGATCCGAGACACGTCACGCGAGACAAGCGAGCCCGCCAATCCCCGGTGGAATCAGGAATCCTAGCCTTAAACTGACGCGAATGCACTCCTGACCCGAGTAAGCACGATATTCGGATCTTGATCTTCCGCATTAGCAAACGCCCCGAGTGAAACCGCACACGTGATTGCGCTGATGATTTTCATCTTTATGTGCATCGTATTTTCTGCCGAACAGTGGTATTATGCCGCACGCTGCAATTGCCCTGCTTCTGCGGCGTGCTGCATATCACCTGCACATGCGGCACTCAAGTCGATGGTTTTGGACCTTCCGATCATGCTGAGCTTTTAGCGCAGCGGGAGGAAGTGGCAAGAAGGAAGTCGGGTGGGGTTTTGGGGAGGCTCATGGGTAGGGTCCGGTGCTCTGCGTGCTCTGCGGGGCGGTAGAGTTCAGGCGAGATCCAAGGGACTTTGAGGAAGGATGGACAAGGGCGCGCGGGGCCATCGCCGGAAAGCAGGTCGGTGGGACGCAGCGCTCGCCGACGAAAGTCAGCGCCCCCCGGAAGGCGCGGCCTCAACGGGACGCCGGTTCATCTTTTGGCAGTGGCGATCCGCATGCCACGATGGTCTATCTCTTCACCGCGATGAGCAGGTTCGCTTCGCGCGCCTTGATGTGGTAGCCGGAGCCGAAGGGGATGGGCGGACCGCTGCCGATGGCGTCGTAGGCAGAGCGAAGATCGGGCTGGGCGTGCTTGGTGAAGAGCGCGATGGGGCTTTCGTAGTCGCCGTGGAGGCGGACGTCCCATTTACTGGAATCGTAGTAGCGGTAGGGGATGCCGGAGTCGTCCTGGACGACGCCGCGGCAGTTGCCGAGCACCCAGTCACGGATGCCGGAGAAGCCGGAGTCGTGCATGAGGTAGGAGGCGGCCTTGAAGTAGGCGGTGCTGCCGGCGTAGGAGGAGAGCCAGTTGCGGTAGGACGCGTTGAAGCCGCCGTTGGAAAGGTCGCCGGAGACGTAGATCGCGCGTTTCGATCCTGCGCCAGGCAGGCGGAAGCGGATGTCGACGCCGGGGCGGCCGGCGGCGGAGAGCGGCTCGACGCTTTCGACGGTGGCGTCCATCAGCGCGAGGCCGGCGAGCAGGATCGGGGTGACGCCGGTGAGCGGGCCGTTCATGAGGTCGCCCTTCATGTCCCTGGTGATGAAGTAGCCGTGCTTGAGCTGCGAATCCATCGAGCGGCCGAGGCGTTCGAGCGATGCGGTGACGGTGGCGGGGTCCTGGTTGTCGAGATAAGGCAGGCCACCGGCCGGCTCCAGGCCGAGCAGGACGTAGGTGGAGGCATCGGAAAAGAGCGCGGCGGCGTGCATCAAATCCGGGCCGCCGAAGGGGTAGAGCAGGACGCGCGGGTTGCCGATGGCGGGGCGGATGTTGTCGTCGGACCAGGCCTGCTGTTTGGCGATGCGCCTGGAGGCGAAGACCCGCCAGTTGCGCGCCATCTCGCTGGAGTGCCGGCGGTAGCCATCGGCCTGCTGGAGTTGCGAGAGCACCGCGCCGTTGCGCACCGGGCGGCCGGCGAGGAAGCGCGCGATGTCATCGGGCGTGGCTTCGCCTTGCTCCAGGGAAAAGGTTTCCGCGGCGGGATCGTGGACGCGGGTCGGGTTCGGCGGCGGTTCGGGGGAGCAGGCGGCGGCGAGGAAGAGCGGCAGGAGCAGGAGTTGTTTCATCGGAGGTGGCGTTGGAGGGGGAACCAGAGGAGGGCGAAGCCGGCGGTGATGGCGAGGCCGGTCCAGGTGGTGCCGGGATTGGCAACGGCAGATCGAACGATGACGAATCCCGACATCGCGAGGAAAATCAAGGGCGGCAGCGGGAAGAGCGGCACTTTCACCGGCCGCGGCAGGCCGGGGTAGCGCAGACGCAGCAGGAAGCAGCCACCGACGACCAGCGAGGTGCAAACGGTGAGCCCGATCTGGGTGGCCTCGATGAGGGTCCGGAAGTCGGTGGTGAAGATGAGCAGCAGCGCGAGGCCGGCTTGGAAGGTCAGCGCGGCGTGCGGGACCTCGTGGCGGGGTGCGAAGAAGCGGAGGGCGGGCAGGTCCTTTCCCATCGCGGCGAGCACCCGCGGTCCGGCCCACAGCAGCGCGCTGACCGAGGCGAAAAGCCCCAGGGCGAGGACGCCGGAGACGACGCGCGCGGCCTCGGTGCCGAACAGCGAGACGGCGGCGACGTGGCCGACTTGCTCCTTGCCACGCAGTTCCGCGACCGGCGCGGCGTGAAGGAACGAGGCATTGACGGCGACGTAGAGGACGGTGACGACCAACGTGCCGCCGATCAGGGCACGGCGGACGGTGATTTCGGGGCGCTGCCATTCTTCCAGCCCGTAAACCGCGGCGTTCCAGCCGGTGTAGGAGTAGGAGACGAAGAGCAGCGCGACCGCGAAGGCCGGCTGCAGGACGGCCTTGGAATCGACGGTGAAATCGGGTGTCCAGCGGATGTCGCCCTTCCCCGGGAGCCACCATGCCGCGCCGATGAAGAGGGCGATCAGCGAGAGCTTCAGCAGGGTGGCACCGACCTGGATCCGCGCGCTGGTCCGGGTGCCGATCGCGTGGGCGGCGCTGCCGGCCAGAACCACCGCGGCGGCGGCGGTTTTCTCCGGCAGCAGGGGGATTGCTTCGTGCAGGTATTTGCCGAAGACCAGCGCGGCGGCGGCGGTGGGGGCCGCGAAACCGGCGGTGGCCGATAGCATGCCGGCCATGAAGCCGAGGCTCGGGTGGTAGAGTTTTCCGAGGAAATGGTATTCGCCGCCGGAGCGCGGCAGCGCGGCGGCGACCTCGGCGTAGCAGAGCGCGCCGCAGAGCGCGATGAAGCCGCCGAGTGCCCACAGGAAGAGGATCTGCGGCGCGGAGTCGAGATCGTTCAGTTGGTAGCCCAGCGAGGTGAATACGCCGACGCCGACCATGCTGGCGACCACTAGCGAGGTCGCGGCAAAGGATCCGGCACGTGATTCCCCGGGCACACCGGACTGTTCCGGGAAAGGGGCGGGGTGGGCAATGACGGAATGTTCCGGATTGCATGAGAGGGGCCGGCAGGACGATGCTCGCGGACATGAGTTGGTTGAAACACATCCTGCTGGGTGACGTCGGGCAGAGCATGGACATCGAGGAAACCAAGGAGATGGTCGCGGGTCAGGCAGCTCTGCAGATCCTGCAAAGCAAGCATGTGGTGAATGCCAACCTTGAGATCGCGCGGCTGAGGCAGCGGAACGAACAACTGCATCTGGCAATCACGGCATTGACCCGGCATCTGGTGGCGAAGGGGGTGGTCGATGCCGCGGAACTGGCAGCCTTCATTGATGAGATTGATCTCCTGGACGGCAAGGGGGATGGCACGCTTGCCTTTGAAGACAAGACCCCGGCTCCGACCCTGGTGACCGGAGCGCAAGCGAGGCCACTCCGACTTGATCGCTGAACTGGGCATGTCTGCTAGAGCCGTCCAACTCCGCATCGAAACCCGTGGCATCCTGCTGCTGGCGGGGTCGCTGGCTTTGCTCACCGCGGGGTTGATCCGGGTGGACGGGACGATGGCCGCGCTGGGGTCGGGCGGCTTGATCATGGCGGGGATCGCGGGGCTGGTGGCCCGTGCGAATTTGAAAGGGCTGGGCGTGGCCTTGTCCGGCCCCCATGCCGCGGCGGCGGGGCAGCCGGTGCGCTTCCGGGTGACCTTGGAGAATCCGCGGCGCGGGCTGGACGCCTTCGGCGTGCAGCTCCGGATGAAAATGCCGGGCGGCGCGGAGGCATCGACCCACGCGCTGTGGGTCGCCGGTGGTTCCGCGGCCGATGCGGAATTGCGCGCGGTGCCCGGCGTGCGGGGCGATCACGAAGTCGCCGGGGTCACGCTGAGGTCGGAGTTTCCGCTGGTACTTTTCAAGGCAAGCCGGGTGGTGGTCAGCCCGCACCGGATGCTGGTTTTTCCGCGGCCGCAGGTGCCGGTCGAGCTGCTGACCCGCGGGGCCTGGGTGGACGACACCCCGCGCTCCGCGGTGGCGGCGGGCGAGGCGCAAGGCGAGCCGCGCGGGCTGCGGCCGTATCGTGCGGGGGATTCGGCGCGGACGATTGCCTGGCCAGCGACGCTGCGTTCCCGGGCTCGCGGCGGCGGGCTGGTGGTGCGGGAGCTCGATCCGCCGGGCTTTCACCCGCGGGAGGCGCTGGTGCTGTTCCACTCGTTCGGCAGCGACCGTGCCTTGATCCGGCCGGACCGCTTCGAGCGGGCGCTGTCGCTCGCCTGGGGCGCGCTGCGGCATTTCCAAGGGCTGGGGATTCCGGTGCGGCTGATAGCGGACTTCGACGGCTGGAAAATGCGCCCGGCCGGCAACCGCCGCCAGCTCGGGGCCTGCGGGGAATTACTGGCGCGGGCACGACGCGCGGCGGGGACGGAGGCGCACGAGCTTCAAGGCATCCTTTCCTCGCTGGACGAAAGCACCGGCGTGCTGATCGTTTCCGACATGCCACTTGCTTCGTGGAAATCGTCGATCGGTCGCAGCGGGCCGCGCGTGATGGTCGATGTCACGCGCTACGAAGCCAAGGCCCGCCCGGCGCGCGCGGGGTCCAAACTCCTTTTCCGCTCCTCCGATGCGTAGCCTCGCCTTCATCATCGCCGTGGTGGCGGCCTACCTGCTCCTGCGCGGACATCCCGAGCGGATGCCGGTGCTGATGCGGACCTGTGTCGCGGTGCTGGTGCTGGTGGCGGGGCTCGGGTTTTGGGGGCATCGGGTCCGGCCGCGCGAGGGCAATGCGGCGAGCCGGCGGGTGCCGGGTTGGCTCGACTACGCGGCGATCGGCACGGCGGTGCTGGCGCTGGAGTGCGTGTTCGTGCTGTTCCTCAGCGCGGCTCCGGCACCGTTGGAGAAGATGGCGGAAAAGATCGAGTCGTGGTGGTCGCCCGGCGCGGCGGCGTTGCGGGACGACGACCGCGGTGCGGGCAAGAGCCGGGCGGGGAATTGGTTGTGGGACGATCACCAGCGGCGGCCCTTGCCGCAGCGGACGAATTTGAAGCCGGGCAACCGGCCGGAGGTGTTCCTGCGGCCGGCCGATGGCGAGGCGGCGGGTCAACTTCTCAAGCGCCGGATTTACGTCGGGGCCTTCGCGCTCGGTCGCTATGAAACGGGGGCATGGAGCATCCGGCCGGTGCCGCGGGAGTCTGTTAGAGCCGCGCCGGACGGCTGGCTGCGCCTGGCGGGGGAGCGCAGTGCGGCGGCGATCGAGTGCGAGGTCTTCCATGCCGCCGATCATCCGTCGGGCAATCCGCTGACCGCGTTGCAAGGGGTGGTGGCGGTGGAAGTTCCGGAGCTCGAGCGGCTTGATGACGGCTTGCATGTCCTGCCGCCGCCGGGGGCGGAAGGCTATGACTACCGGACCGTGTCGCGGCCATCGACGATCGATGATTTGCCGCGTGGCAGTCCGGTGATGGTCCCCGCCGGGGTGGCGCCGGAGTGGCTGGAGCTGCCGGCCGGAGAGATGGGGGAGCGGATCACCGAGCTGGCGAAGTTGGCGGCGGGAGAGGGCGACACGGTGCAGCGCTTGCTCAATCTTCGCGGCCACTTGCGGACCACGTTGGCCTATTCGCTGAAGACCGAGAATCCGAAGAACCTCGATCCGCTGGAGAACTTCCTGTTCGCGGAGCAGAAGGGCCACTGCGAGTTTTTCGCCACTGCCGGGGCGCTGCTGGCGCGGTCGCTGGGAGTGCCGTCGCGGGTGGCCTACGGCTGGGCCGGCGGGACTTACTACGAAGGTAGTAATTTGTTCGTGTTCCGGTCGCGGGAGGCCCACGCGTGGACCGAGGTGCTGCTGGAGGGTTACGGGTGGACGGTGCTCGACCCGACCCCGCCCGGAGCCTTGGAGCGGGAGCTGGCGGAAGCGGCGGAGCCGGATGCGAAGCCGCCGGGCACCGAGGAGTTGCTGGCGGCTGAGGATGAAGTGGTGTTCACGGATGCGGGCGGCTTGAAAGGTCCGCTGCTGCTCGCGGCGGCCTTTGTGCTGCCGGCGCTGCTGCTGATGGCTTTGAGGTCGCGGCGGAGCGGCGCGGTGGCGGATGGCGCGGCGGGGGAGCGGGGGAGTGGCGACGGCTATTTCGCGGCCTTCCGGCGGGCCAGCCGGAGGCACGGGCTGCCGTTCGGGGGGGCGCGCACGCTGCGGCGGCATGTGGCGGAAATGGCGGACGCGCCGGAGTTTGCGCGGGAATTGCAGGCGTATCACTACGGCGTCCGCTATGAAGGCCGGCCGCCGGATCGCAAGACCGAGCAGCGGTTGAGGAAAGCCGCGGAGGAGTGGAAGTGAGATCGTGCCAGCGGGGCGCGCTGCCTTAGTCCCCCCGGGAGCGCGGAGCACCGGCCCGCAGAACGGTCCTCGGAAGCCGGAGGCCCGTTCAAGTCCGGATTGCCGAAAGGTGAACACCCGGCCGGAAGGTGACCACCCGGTGCTTCTGCGGGCCAGAGGCTCCGCGTCCCCGGTGTAGGAGCCGGTTGCCCGGTCAGGGCCGCATCGCCGATGGGTGACCACCCGGTGCTTCTGCGAGCCGGTGGCACGCGGTCCCAGGGGGAGCGTGCTTAACGGACCGCTGGTGCTTGGGTGAGGCCGGGATGTCGGGTTATTTGAGCGAGTGCAGGTAGGCGATCACGTCGGCGAATTGCTCCATCGTCAGGGCGTCCAGGAGGTGGGGGCCCATCAGGGTGGAGGCGGAGGTCTTGATCTCTTTGACGTCGGCGGCTTTCACGGTCGTGGGGATGCCGGCGATGTTGCGGACGATGACCTGGGTGTCGGATTTCTCGACCAATGTGCCCTGGAGCGTGGTGCCGTCGGTGGTGGTGACGTCGACCCACGATTTGGCGATGCCGGCGTCGGGCTTGAGGATGGCTTCGGCGATGGCTTCGCGGTTCAGGGAGGCACCGATCTTGTTGAGGTCGGGGCCGCGTTTGGGGTCGGCTTCGGCGATGCTGTGGCAAGCGGCGCAAGCCTGGGTCTTCATGAGCACGGCCCCTTTGGCGGGGGTTCCCTTCATGTCATCGAGGGCGAGCATGATGTTCTCGATGGAGATCTGGCCGATGGTCTTTTCCTTCTTGCCGCCGGTCTTCTCCACTTCACCGATGCCTTCGAGGTTCATGCGGTGCTTGTTGGCAAGGTGGGTCAGGTAGGCCTTCTGCTCGGTGTCGGCGCTGGCCCAGACGTCGCGGAAGCGCTTCTCGATGTCGCCGGACTTGGTCCAGAGGATCGGCTTGTAGTAGGGCCCGCGGGTGTCGGGCTGGGTGCTCCACCACCAGGAACCGTCGTAGGGCGCTTCCTTGGTGTAGAGGCGGGCGAGGGCGGTGAGGATCTTGTTCTTCAGCGCCGGATCGCTGGCCGAGGCGTGCTTGGCGAGGAGGCCATCGACGACCGCGGGGTCGTGCATGAGCTTCAGTGCGCGGAGGGCACCGTCGCCGCTGACGCTGTCGACGGCGGCGAGGCTTTCCTCGACCGCTTTGAGAGTGACCAGCGAGTGAATGGCAAGGTGGGGAACGATGGCCGCCGGGTTGGGCGTGGCGTGGGGGCCTTCATTGGATTTACCGGTGCCGGCGGGTGGTTCGGCGAGGATCCGGAAATTGACGATGGCGTCGGGGTTCTTGGTCGAGCAGAGCGCGGCGGTCACCTTGAGCTTCTGCATGGCGCCGGGGATCACGTAGTGGATGACAGAGCTGGCATGGGTGCCGATGCCTTGGGTGTGGGGTTTGCCGTCGGCGCGCTGGAGGGCCTGGCCGTTGGGGGTCTTGTTGACCTCGGTCTTGCCCCAGCCTTGGGTGGCGGACTTCCATTTGAGCTTGGTGAGGGGAACCTGCTGGCCCTCGCGGTTGGTGAGGACCGGGTCGAACCAGCCGGCGTGGTCGCCGCCGTCGCCGTTGCCGCCGTCTTCCACGACGAGGTAGAGGTTGTTGACGCCGACCAGGCTGATCTCGATCTCGGCGCTTTGAGTTCCGGAGATTTTCGCGCTTTCAAAAAGTGGAGGTTTGGGAGCGGTGACGGGGGCCTGGGCGGTGGCCGGAGGTTGGGCAACGGAGAGCAGGGCTTCGGCAGCTTCTTTCTTGCCGATGCGGCCGAGGGCGACGGCAGCGGCGGCCTGGACGCGCGGGTTGGTGCTGGCGAGTGCTTTCTCGAAGGGCGCGAGCGGGAGGCTGGCGTTTTGCTTCAGGCGGTCGGCGGCGGCGCGGAGGGCGAACTCGGTGAGGGCGGAGTCGCTGGCGAGTTCGAGCAGGGCAGCATTGGCGTCGGTGCCGAGGAGCTGCTTGTAGGTGAAGGTGGCGGCGACGCGGGCGGCGAGGGAGTTTTCTCCTCCCTTGGCGATGGCCAGGATGGCGGGGGCGAGTGCCTTGTCGCCGCGGGTGAGGATTTCCTGCTGGGTGGCCAGGCGGGTGGTGGCGCTGGGTGTGGCGAGGCCTTTGACGAGGGCGTCGGGGGCGAGCTTGGCGAGGTCGGGGAAGGGCTTGTAGGTCCATCCGTTCGGCACGACACGCTGGACGAATCCGCGGGCGGGATTGCCCTTGTAGCCGGCGCCTTCCCACGCGGCGATGTAGAGCTGGCCGGAGCCATCGACATCGAGGTCGGCGGGCTGGGAGAGGCCGATGAAATCTTCCGGCTTCTGGGTGAAGGACGGGCCGTCGGGAGTGACGCGGTGGATGTAGATCTGGTTGCGGCCCCAGTCGGCCATCATCGGGGTTTTGTTATACTTCTCCGGCCAGGTGGGCTCGTCGAGGAACAGGGCGCCGGTGCCGGAACCACCGCCGAGGTCGGCGAGGGCGGGGATGATCTCATCGGTGAAGTTTTTGAAGAGGATGGGATAGCCGTATTCCCCGGACTGGATGTGGTGGGCGAAGCGGACGTTCCAACCGCCGCCGTCGTTGGTATTCTCGCGGCTGAAGACGTTCAGGAAGGGATCGATGGCGACGTCGTAAACATTGCGGTGGCCGTGGGTATAGACTTCCAGTTCGGAGCCATCGGGCCGGACGCGGACGATGCCGCCGCCGAGCATGGTGAGGGTGGTGCCGTCGGTGCCCTGGGCGTTGACGAAGCCGAAGTCGCCGACGGAGATGTAGATCCAGCCGTCGATGCCCATGCGGATGCCGTTGGTGGTGTGGTCGGCGCCGCGGTCCTGGTTGTGTTTGGGGACGGAGATGTCGCGGACGAGGATTTTGGCCGGTCCGTCGGCGATGCCGTCCTGATTTTTGTCCTCCAGCACGGAGAGGTGCATGCCGGTGAGGATGCCGGTGTCTTTCGGGATGACCGTGTGGAGGACGTAGAGTTTGTCGCCGAAGGAAATGATGCCGCGGGGGTTATCGAGTTCCGCGAAGATGGTGTGCTTGTCGGCTTTGCCGTCCTGGTCGGTATCGACGAGCCGGACGATGCGGCCCTTGCCCGGGCCCTTGCCGAGGGAGCCGAGGAGATCGACGCCGACGTAAACTTCGCCGGTGGCGGCGGCGGCGATGCAGGCCGGGGACGGGGCGACGTCGCTGCCGGCGTACTTGGTGAAGGTCAGGTCGGCGGGGTTGGCCCCGGCGGAAAGGGTGAATACCGAGAGGAGGCCGGGAATGAGCTTGGTCATGTGGGTTGGGTGGCTTGGGGCGGGCTTCTAGGCGCGATTCGAGGGTGAAGCAATTCTCAAAACCTGCGGAGCCGGGGGCGGGTGCCAGCGGAAGTTCCGGCGGAATTGCCCCCGATCAAGATGCGAAGACGGTGGACACCGGGCTGACCTTTCAGCGGGGATAGAGCAGGAAGGGTTCGCGCCGCTTTAGGAAGCCGGCCAGACCGCGGTCGCGGAGGGTGCGGATCTCCGACTGAGGCCTGCCCGCTCGGATCGCGTCCAGCGTCTCCGCGTCGCCCAGCAGCTTCGTCATCGGGTCGAGCGCGAGTTGATCCGGGTGCATCCGGTGCAGCGTGGTCGCCAGCAGCAGGCCGAGGTCCGCGGCGCGGAAAACCGTTCGGTCGGTGAGCAGAATCCGCACGCCGCGGCATTCCTCGCCGGTGAAGACGCTCGATTCCGGCGTGAAGCGGACCGGCACGAATCGAACGCCGGGGATCGCGTTGCGGTTGAGTTCCGCGGCGAGCTTGAGGTCGTCCACATACGGCGTGCCTAGTAGTTCGAAGGGAGTTCCGGTGCCGCGGCCGACGCTCAGCTTGCAAAACTCCAGCAGGCCGACGCCGGGGTAGAGCGTCGCCGCGGTCAGGCTCCGCATGTTCGGCGAGGGATCTCGCCAGGGCAATCCGGTGGCGTCGAACCAGCGCAGGGGCGAGCCGCCCTCGCAGCGGATCACGCCGAGGGCGGTGCCGAATTTGCGTTCGGAGTGGATCATTCGAGCCAGTTCCCCCGCCGTCATGCCGTGGCGCAGAGGGATCTCGTGAGCGGCGACGAAGCTGCGCTCCGCGGTGAGCACCGGGCCTTCGACGAGCAGGCCGATCGGATTGACGCGGTCGAGCACCACGAAGCGGACCTTCGCTTTCCCGGCGGCTTCCATGCAGTTCGTCATGGTCGAGATGTAGGTGTAGAAGCGGCAGCCGATGTCCTGGATGTCGAAGACCAGGGTGTCGATGCCCTTGATCTGCTCGGCGGCCGGAGTACGACGTTCCCCGTAGAGGCTGTAAACCGGGAGGCCGGTTTTCTCGTCGTTGGTGTCGCCGATCTTTTCGTGATCCTGGTCGCCGCGGATGCCGTGTTCGGGGGAGAAGAGCGCGACGACCTTTACGCCCGGCGCGGCGTGGAGCAGGTCGATGGTGGCGTTCCGTTCGCGGTCGATGCCGGTGTGGTTGGTGATCAGGCCGATCTTCCTGCCGCGGAGCTGGCGAAAGGAGTCGCGCTTCAGGACGTCGATGCCGTTGAGGACCGGGCCATCTTTCGATCTGCGCTCGGCCGGGCGACGGTTCGCGGGGTCGGCGGGAAGGGCGCCGGGGACTTTGCTGAAATTGAAGCCTTCGACTGCGCGGGCGGCCAGGGTGCCGAGTTCGTGCTGGAGGGCGATGACACCGCCGTTTTCGTCGGGATGGTTGCGGTTGGAGAGGAAGATGGTGGAGGTCTTCGAGAAGGGATCGATCCAGATCCGCGTGCCGGTCCAGCCGGTGTGGCCGTAGCTGCCGACGGGGAAAATCTCGCCGCGAGGACCGGCGTAAGGCGAGTCGATGTCCCAGCCGAAGCCGCGCCGCGGGAGGCCGGGGGGCGACTGCACGGAGGTCATCGCTTTCACGGTCTCCGGCTTGAAGATCCGCGTGCCATCGAGTTCGCCGCTGTTCAGCATCATGCGGGCGAATCGCCCGAGATCCGAGGCGGTGGTGAAGAGTCCGGCGTGCCCTGCCACTCCGCCCATTCGCCGCGCGGTGGGATCGTGGACGATGCCGCGCAGGGGCTTGCCGTCTTTCATCAAGGTGGTCGGCGCGATGCGGCGGAAGTCACCGGGATCGAGCGTGCGGAAGCTGCTGTCCCTCATCTTGAGCGGCTGGAAAATCTCCCGCTTGCAGAATGCGTCCAGCGGCTCGCCTGACACGCGCTCGACCAGCAGGCCGAGCAGGATGAAATTGATGTCGCTGTATCGGTAGGACTTTCCCGGCGGTGCGGGCAAGGGTTCGGCGCAGGCGAGTTGGAGCGCGCTTTCTTTTCCGGTCCAATCACCGTCCGGCGAGAGTCCGGCGCGGAGGCCGGAGTTGTGGGTGAGGAGTTGACGAAGGGTGATCGCTTCTTTTCCCGCACCGGTGAATTCCGGCAGGTAGCCGCTGAGCGGCGCTTCCACGTCGAGCTTGCCGGCTTCTACCAGCTTCATCACGGCAGACGTGGTGGCGATCACCTTGGTCAAAGAAGCCGCGTCGAAGATGGTGTCCTCCGTCATGACCTCGCGCTGCGGGATGATCATCCGGTCGCCGTAGGCTTTCTGATAGACCGCGCCGGCCCGTTCCATCCGGAACACCGCGCCGGGAGTGCGGGCGTCGGTGACGGCTTGCTGGATGGCGTCGTCGATCTCCGCCAGGAAGCGGGCCGCAAAGCGAGGCTCGGCAGCGAGGGGGGATAGGAAGCCGGCAGACAGGAGCAGGTAGAAAATGGGGCGCATGGAGAAGGGCAGGCGGGTCGAGATGGTGCCCGATACGCGGCGCGGGCGCTTGATCTTCGATGAAGTCCCGGAGATTGAACAGGCCTCCAGGAGCAGTGGACGGTCCGAATCTTTGACGGGATCGAGAAGCGGGGTAAGGTAAACGATGGCCACAAATTCCCCCACCAGCCGCGCATCGTTCAGCATCCCCTCGATCATCGCCCTGCTCGCCGCGATCGGCAGCTTCATGAACGGGGCCATCCTCGGGATGGTCCTCGCCGTCATTGCGATCGTTTTCGGCATCCTCGGCGTCGTCCTGTCCCTCGCCCCCGCCAAGCGCGGCGGGATGATCAGCACGTTGGGAATCGGTGCCGGGGTGATTGGAATCATCGCCGCGGTGATCAAGGCGGTGATGTGGATCCTTTCGTGAATGGCGGACGTGATCGGGCGCTCTAACGTTTCGTAGCACCGGGCGCCGCAGGCTCGAGATCGGAGGTCTTGATCAGCTCCCAGCTGGCGTTCTTGCCGATGCGCAGCAGCCAGTCGTGGTGCTTCACGAGGGTCGAGCGGTGGCCGACGCTGACGAAGGTGTAGCAGTGCTTGCGGAGGTAGTGGTACATCCGTTCCTCGTTGGCCTCGTCGAGGGCGCTGGTGGATTCGTCGAGGAAGGCGATGGCCGGTTCTTTCAGCAGCAGGCGGGCGAAGGATAGCCGCTGCTGTTCGCCCAACGACAGCATGTTCGACCAGTCGGCGGTGCGGTCGAAATCCCCGTCCACGCGGGCGGCGAGTTCGGGCAGGTTCACCGTCTCGAGCACCTCGTGCATCGTCGCCTCGTCGATGTTCTTGCCGGCCCCGGGGTAGTCGAGCTGCGCCCGCAGCGACCCCGGCACCATGTAGGGGCGCTGGGGCAGGAACATCATGTTGCGGTAGGCCGGCCGGCCGATCTTGCCTTCGCCGGAGTTCCAGAGTCCGGCGATGGTCCGCAGCAGCGAGCTCTTGCCCGATCCGCTTTCGCCCATGACCAGCAGGCTGCCGCCGGGCTCGAGCTTGAAGTCGAGTTCTCGGATCAATTCGCGGGCACCGCCGGGCGTGCTGACGGTCAGCTTTTCAAGAATCAAGGTCCGCTGGTCCTCGGTGACCTGGATTTGCTCGTCCTCGGCCTCCAGATCGTCCTCGGCATCCTGGGCATCGAGGCTGTCCCACAAGCCGCCGAGCCGGGTGACGCCGGCGGCGAACGCGCTCAGCCGTTCGAACTGCGTGATCACCAGCGAGACCGCGGCGAGGAAGACCGAGAAGGCGGCGGCGGCTTGGGTGATCTTGCCGAATTCCACCTTTCCCTGGAGGAACAGCGGCGCGACGATCAGCATCGGGAGGATCAAAGCGAGCGAGTTGTAGCCGGTGGTGAAGAACGCAAGGTTCCGGTTCCAGCGGATCAGCATCATCATGTTTCCCACCACGGCGCCGAGACGCGAGCGCAGGTCGCGGAACTCGCGCCGTTCGCCGCGATAGAAGGCGATCGACTCCGCGTTGTCGCGGACCCGGACCAGCCCGTAACGGAAGTCGGCCTCCCGCTCGTATTGCAGGTAGTTCAGCCCGATCAGCCGCTTGCCGATTAAGAAAGCGACCAGGGTGCCGCCGATGGCATAGCCGAGCAACACCGCCACCAGGGTGCCGGAGATCGACCACAGCACGCCGGTGTAGCCGATGATCTGGATCAACGAGTTGATGAGGATGAGCAGGAACGACAGCGCGGTGACGGTGAAGTTGCGGGCGTCTTCCGAGATGCGCTGGTCCGGGTTGTCGATGGCCTCGTTGGAAAGCAGCCGGTAGTAGGCGCGGTTGTTGAAATAGCGGAGCATCAGGGTGCGGGCCAGGAAGTCGCGCCAGTTGAGGGCGAGCCGGTCCTCGACGAAGCGGTAGAAGGCGGCGAGCGGGATGGTCAGGGCGAAGGTGCCCAGGTAGAGCCACAAGGCGGCCTGATAGCCGGCGGTGTCGCGTTTTTGCAACGAGGTCACCAGATCGCCGCTGACGAAGCCGGCCCAGATGCCGACTCCGGTCACCGCCACCGACAGGGTGATCAGCGCCCCGAGCTGGCCCCATGCCCTGCCCCAATTGCGGCCGAAGAAAAAGGGGCGCACCAGTCGCCAGAGCTGCGACCAGACGTGGCGGGTGAATTTGGGTGCTTCATCCATCGGGATGTTGAAGCTGCCGGACTGTCAACCGCCCGACGAGACAAAACCGAGTTTCGCGACGCCGGCTGTTTCAATCGCGCGCGGAGGGGAGCGATAACACGAAGCAGGTCCCGGCCTCGCAATCCCGCAGCAGCAGGTCTCCACCGCCGGTCCGTGCGAGGCGGCGCGACAGGGCGAGGCCGAGGCCGACTCCCGGCCGGCTTTCGGCGGCGGCGGCAGCGGACTTGTGGAAGGCGCGGAAGATCCGCTTCCGCTCGGAAGGCGGGATGCCCGGGCCGTGGTCGCGGACGAGGATGGAAAAGCGGTCGCGGCCGGGTTCAGGGGTGATTTCCACTTCCTTCGAGCCGGTGGCGTACTTCGCGGCGTTGTCGATCAGGTTGAACAGCACGTGTTCCACGGCGGCGCGGTCCGCTTTGACCACGACCTGCCACGCAGGATCGGCGGGATCGCAGGACAGCTTCATGCCGGCCTCTTGCAAGCGCTCGGCGAAGCGTTCGAGCATCGGGTGAACGAGATCGCCGGCCGGCAAAGTGGCGGGCGCGGCGCGGGCGCTGCCTTTCTCGATGCCGGAGAAGGCGAGGACGTTCTCGACGAGGTGGGACAGCCGCCCGGCCTCGCGGTGCAGGGTGCGGAAATATTCGCCGCGCTTCTCTTCCTTCACCGCACCGCTTTGCAGCATGTCGGAGTAGAGCTGGAAGGTGGTCAGCGGCGTGCGCAGTTCGTGGGTGACGGCGGAGACGAAGGACGCGCGGCGTTCGCTCAGCCGCATGATCCCGCGGACCATCACGGCCACCGCGGCGAGGGCGCAGAGCACGGCGATCCAGCCGATCATCAGCGGCCCGCCGAGCGAGGCGGAGGCCACGGGCAAGGCCTCGTTGCGCTGCAAGCGGTAGGGAAACGACACGAGTGCCAGGGGGTCGCCGGCGGAAGCGCTGGCCAACCCGTTTTCGCCTGGAAGCGCCGCGAGATTAGCGGCGGGGAGCAGGTCCGCCACCTCGGCCAGTAAACGCTGGCGCAGCAGCGCGGAGTCGAGCCAGACGCCCTGCACGATCGTGATCAGGGGGCCGGGGGAAGGTCCCGACGGCCCGCTCGAGATTTCAAGGGGTGGCGACCCCCGGTAGCGCACCTGGCGGAGCAGGAACAACTCTCCGCCGATCCAGACCGCCCTCATCATGCCGGTCTCGATCCCCGGTTCCAGGGAAGAGGGGATCTGGAGGGAGCCGGCCGGTGTGGGCGCGGGAAAGGCTTGCGAGGGCAGGAAGCCCGCGCCGTCACCCGCATCCGGGCTCGCGACCTGCTCCGCTATCCCGTTGGTTACGGTCTGCTCGATGGCCTTCGCCCGCTGGGCGCGTTCGGTGTCGTTGAAGTTGGTTTGATAGCCGATATCGCGGCGGGCTTCGATGTTGCCTTTCTGTTGCCGGAGTCCGGTGTTCAGGCTCTTCTCCTGCATATTGTCCTTGGCGACCGCTTGCCACGAAGCTTCTCCCGTTTGGACCGCGCAGCGCAGGAGTTGGCCGTTGTCGAGCGGCAGCGGGTGGGCGCTGAGGATGGTCGTCAATCGTTTCAACTTGTCCTTTGCCGCCGCGACCCTGGCGGCCTCCGCTGGCGCTTCGGGTGTCGCTGACTCGAGTTCCGGCGAAGTAACCGCGCTGTCTGCCGAAGTCTCGAAATGAAGGTGAATCAGGGGATCGGAAACTGTCGAGAGTGGTGGTAGTGTCCACTTGAACCGGCCGCCGACGAAGTCGGAACCATGCCGATAGTCGCCGGGCGGGATCCGGTTTTCCGCCAGCAGGATCGCGGTGCCTTCCGCATCCATCCGCCACAAGGCCAGCCGGGTCCGCTCCTCGAGGTCGGCCCGCGCTTCGGCTCCCGCTCGCTCCTTCTCCGCCGCCAGCACGCTGCGGGTCAGCCAGCCCATCGCGCCCAGCACCATGGCCGCGCACAGGGCGAGCGCTCCCCAGATCATCCAGCCGCGCGAGTTTTTCATGGCGTGTCCTCCGCGTGGAACCTCCACCCTTTCCCGCGCACCGTCACCAGCATTTCCTGGTCGCGGTCCCGCAGCTTGGTGCGGAGGTGCATGATGTGCATGTCCAGCGTGCGGGTCTCGGTGCGGGCGGGATCGAGGCCCCAGACGTGGCGCAGGATCTCGTCGCGCGAGACCACGCGGCCGGCCGCGTCTAACAAATAGCGCAGCAGTCCGGTTTCGCGTTCGGAGAGCAAGGCATCGCCGCCGTCCGCGAAGGCGATCCTGCCGGACGTGAGGTCGATCTTTCCGCCGCGCAGGTTCCTTTCCTCCGCCGGGGCGGACCGCTCGCAGGTCCGGCGCAGCACGGCTTCGACCCGCGCCAGCAGCTCGCGGACGCTGAAGGGCTTCATCACGTAATCGTCCGCCCCGAGACCGAGGCCGCGGACCCGGTCGTTCTCCTCGCCGCGGGCCGACAGGATGATCACCGCCTGACCGGGGCGCTTCTTCTTGAGCTCGGCGAGGATCGAAAATCCATCGCGCCCGGGCAGCACCAGGTCGAGCAGTAGCAACCGGTAGTTCGCCTTCAACGCGAGATCGAGCCCGCTGTTTCCCTCGCCGGCTTCCAAAGTACGATACCCGCCGTATTCCAGCGCGTCGACCACCCCGCGGCGGATCGCCGCGTCGTCTTCGATCACGAGGATGGTGGTGTCGGGCATGGAATGTGATCCACGGAATACACGGAAGCCACGGACCGGGGCAAGGCGGCTTTACTTCACCGACTTCCCGGCGAATGGGATTTTGGTCGTCTTGATGTCGAGCAGCGGCCCGAGCTCGTGGACGTTGGTGTAGCCGTGGCCGTGAAGGGTGATGAAGGTCGGGATGTTCAACGCAACGACCTTGCCGGTGAAGAGCTCGGGCTCGCCCTCGAAGTTGTTGTTGCAGTAGATCAGGATGCGGGTGGCCTTTGTCGGGATGATCTTGCGGAGCGACTCCTCGTTGAAATCCGAGAAGTTCAGATGGACCGCGCCCTTCACGTGGAGCCGGGCGTATTTCTCGGGGCTGCGGGCATCGAGCACGACGGTCCCGGGTTCGGCCGCGAGGCGGAGGAACTCGTCCTCCGAGAGCCGGCGCGATTCGCGGAGTTTGGCGACCTCCTGGGTCAGGATCGAGAACCGCTTGATGTCGATCGCGGGGTTCGGAGCTTCGCCAGCGGCGAGGGTGGCGGTGCAGAGGAGCAGGTGAAGGACTTTCATCAGATCCGGATCATTGCCCAATCCGCGATTTCCGTCCGTCAAGGCCGTGTAAATTCGTCGGCTGTATGGTGGAGCACAGAGGAGGAATCATCCCCGCGACCGGACGAGCTTCCGGATCTCATCATGGTTGCCGAGGAAGAAGAAAACCAGTTCCGCGGGAGTGGCGATGAAGATGAAGGCGAGCCGGTCATCAAGTCCGACGCGGCATTCGAAGATGGTTTTGGTCAGGCGGCGGATGCCGATCCCTCCGTGAACGTGGGGATGGCCCCATGTCTCGATCACCCGCTGGATGGCAGCGCCAATGTCGCGGCGCTGTGCCTTCGGCCGCAGGCGGATCACCTCCAGCAACTCCTCAGTCAGCGTTGCCTTTAAGGAGGGCTTCGATGTCTCCGGTGAACTCCCGGAGCCGGCCTTTTTTGCGGGCTTTTTCGATTTGGCCATGAATCCTCTTTTCGAATTGGTCGAGTTCGGCTCCGGTCGCGCCATACTCGCGCTGGGCATAGTCGGTGGACTCCACCGTGACCGGCCGCAGGGCGACGATTTTCCCGTCGACCACGATACCGATGTCGTCGCCCTTGAGCGCGCGGCGCAGGAGGTTCGAAAGGTTGCCGCGAGCGGCGGTCGGGGTGAGGGTCAGCATGCTCATGGCCGCAAAGTGACGCATTTCCGACGCAAATGCGAGCAGGAATTTGTTCGCGCTTCGATGGTTCAAATTCGCCTTTGCGCGATGCCGGGAGATGGCGCACTCCTTGGCGGTGCTTTCCGTCTTCAGCCGCAGCGGTCCTTTCGCCCATCGCAATGCGCGGCTGTACGTCTTCTTCACGGTGCTCTACAATGCCCGGGCCTACTACCCGGTCCTGGCGATCTTTTTCACCGACCTGGGCCTGACCCTCGAGCGTTTCGTCTTCCTTAACCTGGTCTGGGCGCTGGCGATCTTTCTCCTCGAAGTGCCGTCCGGTGCCTTGGCGGACACCATCGGCCGGAAGAAACTGCTGGTCTTCGCGGCGGCGGTGATGGTGGTCGAGATGACGATCCTGCTGACCGCGCCGAAGGACGGCGGCGCCTTGCTGTTCGCCTTCTGCATCGTGAACCGCCTGCTGTCCGGCACTTCCGAAGCCGCGGCGAGCGGGGCGGACGAGGCGATCGCCTACGAGTCGTTGCCGGAGGAAGGCCGCGAGAAGGCCTGGGACGAGGTGATGGCGACCGCGATGCGCTGGCGTTCGGCCGGCTTCCTGATCGCGATGGCGCTCGGCGGGCTGCTCTACGATCCGTCGTGGCTGGCAAAGCTGGGCGTGGTCGTGCCGGTGGAAGTCGCGCACCGCCTGCCGGTCGCGGTCGTGCTGCTGCAAGCTCTGGCCTGCGTGGCGATCGCGCTGCGGCTGGAAGAAAAGCCCCACCCGGCGGGAAAGCTGGGCGAGCGCTGCGTGGCGGCCTTTCACTTGACGATGCGCACCGCCCGGCGGGCCTTTACCACGCGGAGCATCGCGGTGGTGATCCTCGGCGGTCTGCTGATCGATTCGGTGGCGCGGAACTTCGCCACGATCAACAGCCAGTATTACCGGCTGATCGGCATTCCGGAGTGGGCCTTCGGCTTCATCGGCGCGGCGGTCGGGGTGACGAGCTTCTTCGTCCCGGGGATCGCCAAGCGTCTGAACGAGCGCTTCTCGCCGCTCGGCGTGCTGGCAATCGCGGCAGGGGTCGGCGTCGTGGCGCTGGGTTTGCTGGCACCGGCCTGGCCGTGGTTCGGGTTGCTGCCGGCGATGCTGCTGATGACCTTGCTCGGGCTGGTGGGCTTCACGGTGAGCCGGCATTTGCACGCCTCCGCGGAGTCCACCCAGCGGGCGACTTTGCTCAGCGTGAAAGGCCTGGCCTTCAACCTCGGCTACGGGACCTTCTCGCTCGGCTTCTCGGTCCTGTTGGCCCGGCTGCGGGAGACGCAGGGGGACGATGCTTTCCGTGCCGCGCTTCATTGGCAGATGCCGGCTTTCGCGCTGCTGATCCTCGCGTTCTTCGCGTGGGCCTGGCGGGGCCGGGCGGTGGCTTAGAAGGCCAGCTTGCGTGGCTTGGCGGCGGGCCGGTTGAGCTTGTCGCAGGCGATCCGGCACAGCTCGAAGACCATCGGCTCGCTGATCTCGTAGATCACGCTGGTGCCCTGTTTGGTGCGGGCCACCAGGCCGGCGTCGTGCAGCATCTTGAGCTGCTTGGAAACGTTCGCCTGGGTGGTGGGCAGCGCATCGACCAGTTCGCCCACCGATTTCGGCCCTTCCTTCAACTCCTGGAGAAGGGCGAGGCGGGTGGCTTCGGCGAAGACGCGGAACAGGTTGGCGACGCGTTCGAGATCGGTGGTTTCAAGCTTCATGGACTTTCCTGAGAACGGGGAGCATGGTGCCAGAAGTTTTTCCTTGCGCAAGTATAACCATATGGTCATATAAAGAAGAACAACGCGCCGCGAGTGCGCTCCACGATTCCACCACCATGAATACCATTCTTGATCCCCAGTCCGTCCGCGAAGCCCATGTCGCCGGGAAAGTCCGCCTGATCGACGTCCGGACGCCGGCCGAGCACGGCGAAGTCCACATTGAAGGCTCGTCGCTGATGCCGCTCGACCGGCTCGAACCGTCGAAAGTCAGCGGCCCCTGCGTGCTGGTCTGCCGCAGCGGCAAGCGCGCCGAGCAGGCCCGCCAGAAGCTGGCGGCCGCCGGTTGCGAAAACCTGTCCGTGCTCGAAGGCGGCGTGATGGCCTGGGAGCAGGCCGGGCTGCCGGTGAAGCGGGGCAAGGCCGTCCTTTCGCTCGAGCGCCAGGTGCGCATCGCCGCCGGCCTGCTGGTCCTGACCGGCACCGCGCTTGGCACCTGGGTTCATCCCGGCTTCTACGGCCTCGCCGCCTTTGTCGGCGCGGGCCTGACCTTCGCCGGCCTCACCGACTGGTGCGGGATGGCGATGCTCCTTGCCAAGATGCCGTGGAACCAGCGCTCCGGCACCTGCTGCAACGGCAACTCCTGCTCCGTCTAACATCCTCCAGTCTTGCCTCTGGTCTCTTGTCTCTAACCTCTCCAAAGCCATGTTCCTCCGTCAAATCACCGACCCCGCGCTCGCGCAAAATGCCTACCTGATCGGCTGCCAGCGCAGCGGCGAGGCCATCATCGTCGATCCCGAGCGTGATCTCGACCGCTATTTCGCCGTCGCGGCGGAGAACGGTTTCAAGCTCACCGCGGTCGCCGAGACCCACATCCACGCCGACTACCTCAGCGGTGCGCGCGAACTGGTCGAGCGCCATGGCGCGACCGCCTATCTTTCCGAAGAGGGCGGGCCCGACTGGCAGTTCGAGTGGGCGAAGGGGAATCCCAAGGCCCGCTTCCTGAAGGACGGCGACACTTTCAAGGTCGGCAACATCGAGTTCAAGGCGCTGCTCACCGCCGGCCACACGCCGGAGCACCTGAGCTTCCTGGTGACCGACCTCGGCGGCGGGGCGGACGAGCCGGTCGCGCTGCTGAGCGGCGACTTTCTCTTCGTCGGTGATGTCGGACGGCCTGACTTGTTAGAAAGCGCGGCCGGCCAGGCGGGCGCGATGGAACCTTCGGCGCGGACCTTGTACGAGAGCCTTCGTCATACGGCCAGCCTGCCCGAGCATCTCCAGATCCTGCCGGCCCACGGTGCGGGCAGCGCCTGCGGCAAGGCGCTTGGCGCGGTGCCGGTCAGCGTGCTCGGCTACGAGCGGCGCTTCAACGGCGCGCTGCGCGAGGCGCTGCACGGGAGCGAGGACGACTTCGTGAAAGACATCCTGGCGGGCCAGCCGGAGCCGCCGCGCTACTTCGCCCGGATGAAGCGCGACAACAAGATCGGCCCGGCCTTGCTGCCCGATGGCAAGCTGCCGCAGCCGCGGCGGATCGGTGCCGGTGACCTGGCGGAATGGATCGAAGCCCCCGGCCGCGCGGTGCTCGACCTGCGCTCCGACCGCAAGGCCTTCATGACGCGCCACTTGAAGGATTCGATTTTCGCGCCGCTTGCCGGTGGCAAGCTGCCGGTCTCGGCGGGGTCCTATGTCGAGGAGAAGTCCCGGCTGCTGCTGGTGTTGGAAGATGAGTCGCAGCTCGAGCAAGCGGTGCGCCAACTCGTGCGGATCGGCTTGGATGAGGTGGAGGCGTGGATCCCGGCGGGGGAAGCGACCCATGCCCACGAGTGGACCAGCACGATCCCGCGGATCCTGACGTCGGATCTTTCCAACGCTTTGGCGGAAGACCCCGGCGCGCTGGTGCTGGATGTCCGCGGGGCCGATGAATTCAAGGCGGGCCATGTCGAAGGCGCGGTGAACATCGCCTACACGAGGCTCGGTGCCCGGCTCGCGGAACTGCCGGACCGGCGGCCGGTCTATGTCCACTGCGGCAGCGGCTTGCGGGCCTCGATGGCGGTTTCCTTCCTCGCCTCGAAAGGCATCGACGTGGTGCATGTCGACGGGAACTTCGGTGAAATCGGGGCCTGCGCCTTGCCCGCATCATGAACCCGGCCGCATGGCTCGGCGCGCTGATGATCGGCCTGTCGCTCGGCCTGACCGGGGCGGGCGGCAGCATCATCACGCTGCCGGTGCTGGTCTATCTAGTGCACGTGCCGCCGGCCGAAGCGGTCGGCTTGAGCCTGTTCGTCGTCGGCGCGGCGGCCGCGGCCGGGGCGATCCAGCGGTGGAGAGCGGGGGACTTCCATCCGCGGGCGGCGCTGATGTTTGCTGGGGCGGGAATGGCCGGCGCGGCGGTGGGTGCAAGATTCACCCGGATGGTCGCGCCGGAAGTGCTGATGGCGATCTTCGCCGGGCTGATGCTGGTGGTCGCGCTGCGGATGCTGCTGAGCCGCGACGGGGAAACGGCCATGGCCGCGGAGTGCAAGCCGTTCCGCTGCCTCGCGGCGGGCGGCGGTGTCGGCATTCTCACCGGCTTCATCGGGGTCGGCGGCGGTTTCCTGCTGATGCCCGCCCTGGTCAAGTTCGCGCGGCTGCCACTGCGGGTCGCGACCGGGACTTCGCTGGCGGTCATTGCCTTCAACTCCGCTGCCGGCTTCGCGGCGCACTTTCACGACGGACCGACCGATTGGAAGCTGGCGGGGCTGTTCTCGGCGCTCGCGGTCGCGGGTTCCATCGCCGGCAACCGTCTCGCCGCGCGGCTGCCGGTGAAGCGCCTGCGCCAGGGCTTCGCGGCGATGGTGCTGGTGACGGGGGCCTGGGTGCTGTGGCAGAACCTGGCCTGATGCCTCAGTTCGTCTTCGGCACGATCTGCCAGACTTCGGAGATCTGGTTGCGCTCGGGGAAGCGGGAGCCGAAGCGGTCGGTCTGGCCGAGATAGACGGCCTGGACGCGCTGGCCGGGCTTCTTGGTTTGGTCGAGCAGGCGGGCAACGGCGGTGGCGCGGTCGGAGGAGAGCGTGCGGTTGTTGTCGACGTTACCGGTTTCGGAGGCGTAGCCGACCACCAGGATCAGGGCGTTGTCGGGGGCTTCTTCGGCGAAGGTGTTGATCTTGGCGATGTCCTCCGGCGGCACGTCGGACGAGCCGGTGGGGAAGTCGATCTTGTCGAGGACATTGGCCCCGAGCTTCGCGCCGAACTGGCTGTAGGCGGTGGCGATTTCGGAGTCGGGCTTGTTTTCGAGTTCGCGCAGGCTGCGGAAGAGCTGGACAGCCTCCTTGAAGAGCTCGGCCTCGGTGCCGGCGAAGAGGGAGGCTCGGGAAAGCTGGGACTCGAGTTCGGCGACGCGGGCGAGCAAGGAGTCGCGCTCGGCAGTGACTTCCTGCAAGCGGGCCTGCAAGTCGCCGGGGCCTTCGGCGAGGCGGCGGACTTCCTCGCCGAGGGCGATGATGCGCTTGTTGGCGGCTTCGAGCTGGGCGCGCAAGGTGGAGGCGTCGGAGCCTTCGAGCAGGGCGCGGCTGAGGCGCTCTTCCGACTTGGCGAGCTGGTCGCGGAGCACTCCCTGGAGCTTCACCGCGTCGGTCCACTCCTGGGTCCGCTGGGCGATTTCGGCATCTTTGTCCGCGATGAGGTCTTTCACGCTTTTCGCCATGGCGGCGAGGGTTGCGGCGTCTTCCGTGATGCGCGCGGCGACGATCTCGGCGGACTGGGCGGTATCGCCATAGCGCGGAGACATCCCCATCTTGGCGCGATCCTGATCGTAGCTTCTCTGGAGCATCTGGAGCTTGGCCTTGGCCTCGCGGATCGCGGGATCTTCGGTGGTGTTGCTCGCGGCCGCGGGGGTCTCGGCCGGCCGCGACTTGATCGCGGTGGCGATGAGCACGCCGACCAAGGCGATGGCGATGAAGCCGAGGGCGAGGACCGAGGTCGGCAGATTGACCGACGACTTCGCGGGTTCGGTCGCTTCGGCTTGGAGCTTGTCGGTCTCGGGGGCGGAGGGTTCCTCGTTCATGTTCATGGGCGGAGGTTGGCAATCGGCGGCGCTTTGTCGAATCCGGAAATCAGGGGGGCGGCGCGGGGATCAGGATGAAGGCGGCCCGATTCGCCCCGGTCGGATCCGGTGAGACCTGACCGCACCGATTTTGTTACTTCAAGGTGATCGCGAGCTTAACCTTGTGGCCGGCAGGCAAGGTGAGCCTGCGCTCGTTGTCCTTCCAATACCGTTCGAGCTTGTCCTCAACGCTGTTGATGAATGCGCTGCAGAGCTGGGGGCTTTCGGCGATCTCACCGGGCAACCCATCGTAGAGCGCGTAGAGTTGCGATGAATGGCGGTGGGCGTCGTGGTTCTCCAACTTCGGGGTCAGCCATTCCTTGATGATGCCGTTTTCGGCGATGGCATACTCCGGCAGCTCCTTGACCGCGGCCACGTCCATGGTCGCGTTGAAGGTGGCCTGCGAGTCGGAGTTGCCCGGCCAGTTTTCGGGAGATTGGGCGGGAGAGAGGATGTATTTCCCGTCCGGGCCTTCTTGGACAAAGTCCTCAATCGAAGGCTCCGCGGTCGTCGGACCAGCGGACGACGGCTTCGGCGGTTTGAAAATCGACCGAGCGTGTGTAGTCGAGGACTTCACCACGAGATTCGCTGTGAATGGTTAGATCGAAGGCCGGGACGAAGAAGTCCGGATACATGAAACTCTGCTGACCGGAGAGATTGAACTGCAAGTGGGCCGCTTCCTTGTATTTGCCGGAAGCGATCAGCCTGCGGATTTCCGGCAGGTGGGTGGATTGATCGGCTGGAACCGCAGGTTCACCCATACGCCGCAGGCTTCTTTAACGGGCGGGGAATCCTGCCTTTGCGGCGTTGCGAAGAAACGACTGGCATCTCCAGGCCGCGAGAATCCGCCGTTGCGCGATGCCGCCCATCTTTGCAGGCTTGTTTCCACTTCCGCGGTAGTTGCGATCCTTGGAATTCAACCTGATCCATGAAGAAAGAATCCGATTCCTCTTCCGGCACGCCGCCTATGCCGTTCATGACGCAGCTCAAGTCGTTCGACGGCACCTACTGGTGGTGCAACTGGATGGAGTTGATCGAGCGCTTCGCCTATTACGGCGTGCGGGTGATGCTGCCGGTTTTCATGGTGGATTCACTGGGTAAGGGAGGACCGGAACTCACGCAGATCCAGAAAGGAAACATCTTCGCGCTGGCCCTCGTGGTGCAGTCGTTTGTGCCTATCCTCTCCGGCGGTTTTGCGGACCGCTACGGCTACAAGATCAACATCGCGGCATCCACGGTTCTCAAGATCATCGGTTACCTGATCATGGGCTACACGGTCCCCTTGTCAGAGATGCTCGCCGGAATGCCGCTCGCCGAGGCTCGTGCGAAGGGCACCGACCACGCGTATGAGATATTCACCCTCGGTCTGCTGTTTCTCGCGCTTGGCACGGCTATCTTCAAGCCGGGAGTCCAGGGTCTCATTGCCAACCGTGTGACCAAGGAAAACTCCTCGCTGGCCTGGGGGCTGTTTTATCAGATGGTCAACATCGGCGGCTTCGTGGGCCCGCTGGTGGCCGGATATCTGCGGGTTCTGGATTACGAATATGTCTTCCTCGCTTGCTCCGCGGCCATTGCTTTGAATTTCATTCCGCTGTTCTTCTTCGAAGAGCCGCCCAACAAGTACGCGGGTGGAAACAGTCCGCCGGGACCGGGGCGGATGCTGCTGGATTCCGTGCGCGGCCTGCTTGAGCCACGGTTGTTTTTCTACACGGTCGCCTTCTGTGGCTTCTGGCTGATGAACCAGCAGTTCTTCGATATCCTGCCCAACTTCATCGATGATTGGGTGGACTCGCGCGAAGCTGCGAACTTCCTCAAAGGCATCATTGGCGAGGGGCGGGTGCCAGTGGTGCCGGATGGCAACCTGCCCCAGGAGTGGATGCTGAATTTCAATTCCCTGCTGATCAGCCTCTTCGCCTTCGTTGCGGGCTATTTCACCGGCAAGTTCCGTCCGCTTCCTGGAATCATCGCCGGGATCATCTTCACCATCATCGCGATCTTCTGCCTCACGGGGTCGATGAGCGGCTGGTGGATCCTTTTCTGCATCGGATTGTATTCGATCGGCGAGATGACCGCGGCACCGGGCAGCCTGGGCTACCTTACCCACATCGCACCGGAGGGCCAGAAGGGGCAGTACATGGGCTACTCCGGCTTCACCGTCGGTATTGGAGCGTCGGTGGGATCGATCATCGCCGGTCATTACTACGAGAGCCATTGCGACAAGGTGGTGCTCGCCCGGCGCTATCTGGTGAACGAACTGAATATCGACCAGGGACAGGTGGACGCGATTCCCAAAGCCGACCTGCTGCCGTTCTTCCATGAGAAACTGGGAATGGACTCGTTCCAGGCCAGGCAGGTGCTCTGGGAAGCCTATGAACCTTACTCGCTCTGGTATCTATTCGGGGCGATCGGCCTCGGTTCGTTGTGCCTGCTGTTCCTTTACAATCACGTCGTTTCCGCCGCGGAAAGGAACCCCGCCCATTCCTTTAACACCCGGGGAAGCTTTTGGGTGAAGGTCTTCCTGGTGCCGCTCTCGGTGATGCTGGTTGTTGCCACGATCCTGCACTTTTCGATCACCCTGCTGCTCAACACCCTCTTCTTCTGCATGATGCTGGTTTTCTCGCTCTCGGGCAAAGAAAAGGCGCGCTGAGAGCCAGGCAAACCTGGATCGGTCTTGGCCGGATTGCGATCTCGCGGCAGAAGCCGAGGATGGAATTCGACACGGGCCGGGGCGACAACCACAAGCAGGTCTCTTCCAGGGGGAGGAAAATTGCCCGGTTCTGTTTCCCGGGGGGCATCCCGGATGTCAGGTGTGCGGGACCAGATGAAGCAGTTCATCCGGCGAAACGATCAGGTGTTCCGGATTCTGGGCCTGCAGGGACTCCGGCGAATTGAAGCCCCAGGTCACGGCGGCCATCGGCACTTCGGCCTTTTTGGCCGCCTTGATGTCGCGGATCTCGTCGCCGACGTAGAGCATCTCGCCGGTGCGCAGCGAGAAGGTCTTGCGGATGGCGCGGAGGTGCTTGGCCTTGCCCGTGAGCTTGGAGGTCGAGGAGATGAAATCGAAGTGTTCCCGCAGGCCGTGGGCGCGGAGGAAGAGGTCGACATTCGGTTCGGAATTGGAAGTCAGCACGCCGAAGGAGCGGGCGCGCGACCGCATCTGGGGCAGGATTTCGGCGATGCCGGGGATCGGCAAGAGGCGGGTGATGTTGCCGCGCATCAGGGCGGTGCCGCGGGACAGCAGTGAAGGAACGCGGCGCTTCGGGATGTCGAGGTGGTCCAGCAATTCCAGCAGCGAGAAGTGGCGCAGCGCGGGGAGCTCCTCCGACGCGACTTCGCGCAGCGAGTAGTCGGGGGCGAGGATGTTATAAATGCGCCGGCTTTCCTCAAGCGTGTCCGCAAGAGTGCCGTCGAAGTCGAAGATGATGGTGCTGTAACGCATGGCCGGGCAAAGCCACTGTGGAAGACAAGTGGGGCGACTGGCAATGCCCGTCTTTATACGGAAACCAGCGGCAAATTGGGATCGATGTCGCCATCCATTGGGGAAGATTGGCCGTCGAAGGCGCGGAGCAGTGCGGCGAAGGCGATCATCGCGGCGTTGTCGGTGCAGAGGCCGGGGGTGGCGGTGGCGAGGGTCAGGCCTTCGCGCTGGCAGGCATCTTCGAAGGCGGTGCGCAAGGCCTGGTTGAGACTGACGCCGCCGGACAGCGCGATGGTCCGGCGGCCGGCGTGGCGGGCGGCGCGGAGGGTCTTGGTGACGAGAACATCGATCACCGCTTGTTGGAACGAGGCGCAAAGGTCGGCGAGTTCGCCGGGCAGCGGGCTACCGGTGTCGGGATTGCGTTCGGACAGGGTGTAGAGGACGGAGGTCTTGAGGCCGGAGAAGGAGAAGTCGAAGCCCGGCTCCTTCATCATCGAGCGCGGGAAGGCGAAGGCCTGCGGGTTGCCGCCGAGCGCTGCCTTTTCGATCTCCGGGCCGCCGGGGTAGGGGAGGCCGAGCATTTTCGCGACCTTGTCGAAGGCCTCGCCCGCGGCGTCGTCGCGGGTGCTGCCGAGCTTGCGGTAGCGGCCGGGGCCGGCGACGTCTAACAGCAGCGTGTGGCCGCCGGAAACGATCAGCGCGAGGTGTTCCGGGACCGTGCCGGTATCGACGAAGGGCGAGAGCAGGTGGCCTTCGAGGTGGTTGACGGCGAGGAAGGGCTTGCCGGTCGCGGCGGCCATCGCTTTCGCCGCGGTGGCCCCGATCAGCAGGGACGAGGCAAGACCGGGGCCGGAGGTGGCGGCGAAGGTATCGATCTCATGGATGTCGACGGCGGCGTGCCGCAGCGCCTGTTCGACCAGCGGGCGGAGATGGAGCGAGTGGTTGCGCGAGGCGATTTCCGGGACCACGCCGCCATAGACGCGGTGGAGTTCGATCTGCGAGGAAATCTCCGAGGCGAGGATGCGCGCGGGCTGGCCGGGCTCGCCGGACAGGACGGCGACCGCGGTTTCGTCGCAGGAGGATTCGATGGCTAACAGAAGCATGGCGGGAAGTTCCAAGTGAGAGAAAGTGCGAAGTGCCAAGTGGGAGAAAGTGCCAAGTGGGAGAAAGTGCGAAGTGCCAAGAAAGGCAGCTGACGAAGAGACGATCTCTTTGGCACTTGGAACTTTCTCTCACTTGGCACTTCGCGCCGCTTCCAGGACCGGGTCGTTCCAGCCTTCGAGCTGCTTCGCTTCCTCGGCTGTTAGAGCGGCGCGGCGGAGGGCGAGGGCGAGCCGTTCGCGGTCGCCGTCGGTGAAGTCCACTTTTACATCCGGCGTGATGCCGACGCGGTGCGGTGTCTTGCCCGACGGTGTGTGGTAGGTTGCGACGGTGAGGCGCAGCGCGGTGCCGCCACCCATCGGGATGATGTTTTGCACGGAGCCTTTGCCGTAGCTGGTCTCGCCGACGATGACGGCACGCTTTAGGTCCTGCAGGGCTCCGGCGGTGAGTTCCGAGGCGGAGGCGGACATCCGGTCGATCAGGACGTTGATCGGGTAGTCGCGTTTCCGGCGCTGGCGCTCGGCGGTCTTCAAGGGCTCGCCTTGCACTTCGCCGCCGCGGCCTTGGGTGGTGACGACGGCGGTGCCGGGCGGGACGAAGAAGCCGAGGATTTCGACCGTCTGCTGGAGGTCGCCGCCGGGGTTTCCGCGGAGGTCGAAGATGAGGCGCTTCATCCCCTTGTCTTCGAGCTCGTCGAGCGCTGCTTCCATTTCGCGGGCGCAGGTTCCCATGAACGAGGCGAGGCGGATGTAGCCGGTGGTGTTGTCTTCTAACAGACGCGCCTCGGTCACCGCGCGTTCCTCGACGGCCACGTGCACCAGCTCGACGTCCAGCGGCTTCGGCTCGGTGGGGGATTTCACCGTGATCCTGGTCTTTTGGCCGGGGGCCTTGCGCAGGGATGAAAGCAGGACTTCGAGCGGTGGCGGGGGATTGCCATCGACGCTGAGGAGGGCGGAGCCGGGGAGCAGTCCGGCGCGGGAGGCGGGCGAGGCGGGGGCGACGTTGGAGAGAAAAAGGCCGTCGTCGCGGACGCCGAGGGTCAGGCCGAGCGAGGGCAGGAAGGGGTCGAGCTTCGGGTCGGCCTCCAGCGCGCGGGCCATCTCCGGGTGAATGAAACTGGAGAAGGGATCGAGGCTCGAAAGCATGCCTTCGAGCGCGTGGTTGACGAGGCGGTCGTAGGCGACCTTGTCGGCATCCGGGTGGCGTTGGCGGACCTGTTCGAGGACCTTCACGAAGCGCTCGATCGCCGGGTAGGCGGCCTCGTCGGGATCGGGCGGGAGGGCCTTCTCGTCGGCGAGCAGCAAACCGGGCAGCAGGAGTAAAAACAAGGCGCGCACGGGCCGAAGCTAGGTGCGCGCCATGAAATTGGGAATTTGGAATTTAGCCTTTCCTCACGCCGCGTCCTTGTCGGCGCGTTTGCGGCGCATCAGGGGCGGGCGTTCGCCGAGGACGACGGGGCGGTTGATGGTGACGGCCTCGACGTCGCTCTTGGACGGGACTTCATACATCACGTCGAGCATCAGCCGCTCGAAGATCGAGCGCAGGGCGCGGGCGCCGGTGCCGCGGCGGACGGCTTCCTCGGCGAGGGCGCGGAGGGCGTCGCGGGTGACGCGGAGCTTCACGCCGTTGAGGGCGAGCTGCTTGCCATACTGCTTGACCAGCGCGTTCTTGGGCTCGGTGAGGATCGAGATCAGCTCGTCTTCGGTCAGCTTGCGCAGGGCGGAGATGACAGGCAGGCGGCCGATGAATTCGGGGATGAGCCCGAAGTGGAGGAGGTCCTCCGGTTCGGCGAGGTCGAGGATGTTGCCGCTGGCGGGCGTGGCATCGCCGCTGGTGCCGTGGAAGCCGAGCGTGCTGCGGCCGAGCCGGCGCTGGATCATGTCCTCAAGCCCGACGAAAGCGCCGCCGCAGACGAAGAGGATCTTCTCGGTGTTGACCTGGATGTATTCCTGCTGCGGGTGCTTGCGACCGCCCTGGGGCGGGACGTTGCAGACGGTGCCTTCTAGGATCTTGAGCAAGGCCTGCTGGACGCCTTCGCCGGAGACGTCACGGGTGATCGAGACGTTGTCGGTCTTGCGGCCGATCTTGTCGATTTCGTCCACGTAGATGATCCCGCGTTCGGCGCGCTCGACATCGAAGTCGGCGGCTTGGAGCAGGCGAAGGACAATGTTTTCCACGTCCTCGCCGACGTAGCCGGCTTCAGTAAGCGTGGTGGCATCGACGATGCAGAACGGGACATCGAGCACCCGGGCGAGGGTGCGGGCGAGCAGGGTTTTGCCGGAGCCGGTGGGACCGAGCAGCAGGACGTTCGACTTCTCGATCTCCACCCCGGCGAACTCCTCGCCGAGTGAAGCTTGGTCCTGGCGGAGGCGCTGGTAGTGGTTGTAGACGGCGACGGAGAGCACCTTCTTGGCGTGTTCCTGGCCGATCACGAACTCATCGAGCTTGGCGCGCAGCTCGGCGGGCGAGGGGAGGCGCTTGGCGGGCTGGTTGCGGCGGTTCTTCGACGGCTTGCCGGAAGCTTCGGCCAGTTCCTTTTCAAGGATGTTCGAGCAGACCTCGACGCACTCGTTGCAGATGTAAACGCCGGGACCGGCGATCAGCTTTTTGACCTCCGAGTGGCTTTTGCCACAGAAGGAACACATCGTGAGGTTGGAAGCGCGTGCCATGGGATGCCGGGTGTAAAAAAAGGAAGGCGTCGGGCGGAACAGCCCGACGCCTCAACTTAGCGGAAATCCAGTCAGACGTCGTCCTTTTTTCCGTCATTCGCGTCAGCAAGCGCGGCGACGACGTCGGGAAGCTGTTTGCGGCTCTCGAGGACCTTGTCGACCAGACCGTAGGCCACCGATTCCTCGGCGGTCATGTAGTTGTCGCGGTCGGAGTCGTGTTCGACTTGCTCAACGGTCTTGCCGGTGTGCTTGGCGAGGATGCCGTTGAGCCGCTTCTTGAGGTTGAACATGAAGCCGATGGTCCGCTCGACGTCCGACGCCGTGCCGGAAGCACCGCCCGAAACCTGGTGGATCATCACGTGGGAGTTCGGCAGGCAGAAGCGCTTGCCTTTCGTCCCCGCGGTCAGCAGCACCGAACCCATGGAGGCGGCGATGCCGATGCAGTAGGTGTTCACGTCGCAGGTCATAAACTGCATCGTGTCATACATCGCCAGTCCGGCGGTGACGGAGCCACCGGGGCTGTTGATGTAGATGTGGATGTCCTTCTTGGGGTCCTGCATCTGCAGGAACAGAAGCTGGGCGATCACCGAGTTGGCGACGTAGTCATCGATCGGTGTGCCGATGAAAATGATGCGGTCCTTGAGGAGGCGCGAATAGATGTCGAAGGAGCGCTCGCCGCGGCCATCGGATTCGATGACGATGGGGACGTAGTAGCTGTTCTTCGGGGCTCCGCCGGCGTGAATTGAAGTCGGGAAATTACTCATCGGTGGTGGGAAGTTCTTCTGCGGTTTCTTCAACGGTGGCGTGCTCCAGAACGAAGTCAATGGCCTTGCCCACCAGCATCGAGTTGCGAATGCCGGGGAGGCGATTGGCGCGCTGGAGATCCTTGATGAACTTCTTCGGGTTCTGCTTCCGCGACTGGGCAATCATCGCGAGATGGTTGACCAGTTCGTTGTCGCTGACGGTGATGCCTTCGGTGCGGGCGATTTCCTGGAGGATGAAGTTGGTCTTCAGGTTGGTGCGGGCCTGGTCCCCGGCGGTGGCGAAGATCTCTCCCTGCTGGGCGGAGATTTCCTCCTCGGTCATGCCGGACTTCATGCCGCGTTCGACGAGGGCGTCGGCCTGGCCCTGGGTCTCGTGGCGGAGCAGGTCTTCAGGGAGCTCGAACTCGACCATGGAATTGAAGTGCTCGACGATCTGGTTGACCTTGTAGTCGTCGATGCGGCGGCGCTTTTCGACTTCGATCTGGCGCCTGGCGAGGGACTTGAGTTCTTCGAGGGTCTTGCCCCCGGTCACCTTGCCGGCGAAATCGTCGTCCAGAGCTGGCAGCACGGTCTGCTTGAGGCCCTTGAGCGTGACGTGGAAGACAACCTCCCGGTTCTGCAGATCGGAAAGCGGGAAATCTTCGGGGATGGTGAGCGCGATGTCTTTCGCGTCATCGACATTCATTCCGGCGACTTGGTCGGCAAAGCCCGGCAGGAAGCTGGCGTCGTCGAGCTTCAGCCAGAAGCCTTCGCGACCGGCGAGGTAGCCGGCGGACTTGCCGATGGCTTCTTCAAGCGGCTGGCCGTCGAGGGTGGAGGTGAAATCAATCACCGCGAGGTCGCCCGATTCCGCGGCGCGGCCTTCGATGTCGGTGTAATCCGCAAAGCGCTCCCGGAGACCGTCGAGCTGGGTGTCGATCTCGGCGTCGGTCACCTCGGTGGACGGCGCTTTGACGGCGATGCCCTTGTATTCGGGAAGCTGGACTTCCGGGGCGAGGGTCAGGACGGCGTGGAAAGTCAGGGTGCCGTCAGAATTGTGGAGAAGGTTTTGCGGGATGCCGAAATTCAGCACCTTGAGGGCCTGCTGGCGCAGAGCCTCGTCGTAGGCCTGGCGCACCAGGCGGTCGTCGAGCTCTTCGACGATGGCGGTCTGGAACTTCTTCTCGATGACATTCTTGGGTGCCTTGCCGGGGCGGAAGCCGGGGATGCGGGCTTGCGCGGCATAGCCGGACACGATTTTCGCGCGCTCGGTGTTCACGGTGTCCGAAGGGACCTCGACGCGGAGAGTGGCGATGCAGTTCGGCTGCTTTTCAACGGTGATGTTCATGACGGAAAGGTCGGCGCGGGAAAAGGCGGTGGCGCGCCGGGGGCGGGAAACTAAGGGGGCCGGTCGTGGCTTGTCAAAGCGAAGGTGCGACCGTTACCGGCGGGCAAAGCGACATGGTCCTTGACGCACCATGCCCTGAGACGGTTCTATGCGGGCCGTTAGCCGACACACATGGATATTTCATCCCTCTTTAATACTTGGGGCGCGTCCTTGCTGGCGCGCCGGGTGGTTCTGGCGGCGCTTCTCTTCCTCGGTCTCGCCGCGACGTCGGTGAAGGCGCAAGACATCGAGGGCAAGAACGTGTCGCAGGTCGAAGTCCGATACGCCGGTGCCTCCGACGTGGATGAAGCCAGGATCCGCAGCTACATCTCCACCCGGTCCGGCGAGGCTTACCGCAGCGAGAAGGTGGATAACGACATCAAGTCGCTTTACGAGTCGGGTTTGGTCGAAGACGTCCGCGTCCTCGCCGAGCCGACGGGGGATTCCCTCAAGGTGATTTACGAGGTGACAACCCGCGGCACCATCGTGGCGGTCGGCTTTGTCGGCAACACGCAGGACAAGTTCAGCGATCAGAAGCTGGCCAAAGAGACCAAGCTCAAGGTCGGCGGCTCGCTCAGTGACGAAGCCATTCTTTCCGCCCGCCGGAATCTGGAAACCTACTACCGCGGCTACGGCTACCCCGACGTCGTGATCAGCCACCGGACCCAGGCAAGCGAAACCGGGCAAGGGCTCGACCTGATCTTCGTCATCGAAGAAGGCGGCAAGAACGAGATTCGCGACATCCGCTTCGAAGGTAACAACACCTACGACAGCAAGACCCTGCGCAAGCAGATGAAGGTGAAGGAAAAGGGCTGGTTCTCCTGGATCAGCAAGTCGGGCCGCTTCGAAGTCGACCAACTCGACTCCGATGTCGAGGCCGTGCTCGATTACTACCGGACCCGCGGCTACCTCCGCGCCAGCAGCCCCGGCGCCCGCCGCGATCCGGTCGGCGACGGCCGCGTGGATCTGGTGATTCCGATCAACGAAGGGGAGAAATACACGGTCGCCGGTGTCGGCTTCGGCCGCATGACGGTGTTCAAGTCCGAGGAACTCTACCCGGCGCTCACTCTCAACGGCGGCGACGGCTACTCCTCGAAGAAGATGCGGGATGATATTAAAATGATCCGCAGCTACTACAGCTCCCGCGGCTATGCCGATGCGACCGTCACCCCGGACATCCGCGACGCCGGTCCAAACCAGGTCAACATCGTCTACCGCATCACCGAAGGCTCCCGCTACCGGGTCGGACGCGTGAACATCGGCGGCAATACCAAGACCCAGGACAAGGTGATCCGCCGTGAAATGCCGCTCAAGCCCGGCGACTACTTCAACTCGGTGGAACTTGAAACCGCCAAGTCCCGCCTTGAAGGCCTCCAGTATTTCAACGACGTCCAAGTCGATGCCTCGGCCGGCCAAGGCGGATACCGCGACATCAACGTGCTGGTCGAAGAGCGCCGCACCGGATCGATCAGCGCGGGGATCGGCTTCAGCTCGATCGACAGCATCGTGGGCTTCGTCAACCTCGAGCAGACCAACTTCGACATCATGAACCCCTGGGCCTTTACCGGTGCCGGCCAGCGTTTCGGTGCCAGCCTCCGTATCGGCAGCGAGCGCACCGATTTCAGCGTCTCGCTGGTCGAGCCTTGGTTCATGGATCGCCAGTTGGCCCTCGGTGGCGAGCTGTTCTACCGCGACTCGCAGTATTACTCGGATTTCTACGAGCAGACCAACGGCGGCGGCGCGATCTACATCCGCAAGCCGCTCGGCGAAAAGTCATCGATCAAGCTGGAATACCGCCTCGAGCAGGTGGACATCGAATTGGAGAACTCTGTCGCGACCCTTTCGACCGCCTCGGTTCTGGGCGGTGGTCCTCCTTCCTTGCTTCTCCCTGAAGATGGCGACTACATCCGCAGCGCGCTCGCCTTGAACTACATCTACGACAGCCGCGACGCGGTGATCGAGACCCGCAGCGGCGAGAAGTTCGACATCGGTTTCAGCGTGGCCGGCACGGCACTCGGCGGCGACGTCGATACGATCGGGCTCACCCTGCAGGGTCAGAAATACTGGAATCTGGCTTGGGATTCCATCCTCTCGCTCAACGGTGAACTGGCCTTCGTGGACGCGACCGATGGCAACGTCCCGATCTTCGACCGCCTGTTCCTCGGCGGTGGCCGCACCCTGCGCGGCTTCGAGTTCCGCGACGTGGGTCCTCGCGACCCGGTCACCGGTGAAGTCATCGGCGGCCAGTCCCTCGGCTTCCTCTCCGCCGAATACACGATTCCGGTCATCGACAACGTCCGCGCGGCGGTCTTCTACGACATGGGCTTCGTCAACGGCGATTCGTGGGATCCGAGCCCGAGCGATCTTTACCACGACTTCGGCGTGGGTGTCCGGTTGAAGCTGCCGATCAGCCCGGTGCCGATCGCCCTCGACTATGCCTTCCCGATCGACAGCCCGGATCCGGTGGCAGACAAGGGTGGTCAGTTCAACTTCTACCTGAACTACCAGTACTGAGCTGGATTTCTCCGAAAGGGCCGCGGGCGACCGCGGCCCTTTTTCGTTCCCGGATCAGACGAAACCGAGGATCCGGGCGAGGCCGGGCTTGTCGCTGATGGGAATTTCCACCGCGTCGAAGGCCGACTTGTCAAGGTAGCCCAGCGCGGCGTGGGTGCCGGCTTCGTTCGGCCAAGGGGCCACGCTCGTGATCACGCCGGCGGATCGGCTCCCGGGTCCGAGCACATCGCCTGACTTCGTGCCGGGATCGACCAGGAAGGCGGCGAGCTTCCGGTTCAGGCGGCCCGCGCTCTTGATCCGCGAGAGGACTTCCTGCCCGATGTAGCAGCCCTTGTGATAGGAGATCGCATTGCGGTCGAGACCCGCTTCGGGCGGCAGCATTCCCACGGTCAGTTCCGCTCCCCAGGCGGGAATCCGAGCGGTAATGCGGCGGGTTTCCGCTTCCGCAGGACTCAGGATGGAAAGCTCGGGGGAATCCGTGCCGGGCAGCCACAGATCGAAGCCTCCGGAATCGATTCGCGAGGCATGCCGGACGAAGCCGCTTCCGGCGTCGGGAGGCTCCGAGCCGTCGACCACGTGGATAAGTCGCCAGTGGTTGGAGAGATTCTCCACCTCCACGTCGTCGGCGATGAGATAGCGGGTCAGTCGTTGCTCAAGTTCCTCCTCCTGTTCCGCCGGCCCCTCGACCCGGATCGAGTCGTCCGGGCCCCGGAACACGTGGACGAAAGCCTGCAAGCGGCCCTTGGCATCGGTCACACAGGAAGCCAGCGCCCGATCGCCCAAATCGCGGACATCCTGGGTAAGTTGACCGTTCAGGTAGCGCGCTGCGTCGGGCCCGCGGAAGGCGAGAAGGCAGCGCTTGGCAGGAGCTAGGCAACGGAGCGCGAGTTTCACGGGTTTGCGAGGTAGGGGGAAGCCAGTGCCGAGTAGTCGCGGTCAGCTAGGCCCGCGTCGCAAAGCTCGGCCATGCGGCGGGAGACCGCTTGGATTGCCGGAGTTTCGATCCCCGCCTCAGCCGCGAGTTCAAGGGCGTAGCGGCTATCCTTCAACATGTTGGACAGCGAGAAATGGGTATCGAACTCACCGTTGGCCATTGTCGGGAGTTTCATCGCCGCCAGCGGGGAGCCGCAGGCGTTGCGCGCTACCGCGTCGATCAGTTGGTCCGGCCGGATCCCGTGACGGGTGGCCGTCGCGAGGGATTCGGCCAGAGCCTGCACGGTGCAGGCGGAAATCAAGTTGGTGACCAGCTTCAAAACGGTCGCCGAGCCCGCGGGTCCGCATCGCAAAACGGACTTTGCGGTAAGGAGCAGGATCGGTTCGAGCTCTTCGATCAGTTCATCCGGCCCGCCGGCATAGTAAACCAAAGCACCGCCCGCCGCGGCTTCGCGGCTCCCCGTGAAAGGGCAGTCGAGGAATCCGATCCCGCGTTCCGCGCATTCCCGGACCAGCCAGCGGGTGGTTTCAAGATCGACCGTCGAGTGATTCACGACGGTCCGATTGCCTGGAGGAAGCGCGAAAATCCGCTCGGCGACGGCGCGGACCGCCGCGCCGTCCTTGAGATAGAGGACGATCAAATTTGCATCGGAGCATGCCTCTTCGAGGTTGCTCACCTCGCCGGGAATCCCCTTAGGAGTGCGGTTCCAAGCCTTCACCGGGCCCATTCGGGAGTCTTTCAGCAGCGCAAAAGCCCGCGACCCGATGATCCCCAGTCCCAATACCGCGATGGTCCGCTGGCTCATGGCTCCTCGTCGCGTTGGAGGGCAAGTTCCGCGAGTTTGGTGGCCTGTTTGCTGATTCCCGCGATGGTTTCCTGGGTCACCGGCTCTTCCCCCAAGGTCATTTCGGTCCGCAGGCCGGAGAGGAGGTCACGCATGGTCAGGAAGCTCGGGCGCTCCGAAACCCTGGGCTCGAGGCCGCTGACGATCGCCGAATAGTAATCGGCGATGTCCTCGCGCATGATGTGCTTCGACCGCTCGACACTGAATTGCGATTCCACCGCCGCCGAGGATACCTGGAGAGCCCGGATCCACCCGCCGAGGGAAATCAGGTGCGCGAGATCGGCATCCCGCAGCGTGACCAGTTCCAGCTCGACGTCTTTTTGGGTCGAGGCCAGTTCCTTCTTCAATTGGGCGACATCCTTCTTGCGAGCGCTTTCCAGCAAGCTCGCGGCGTGGCGGTTGACCCGCTCGCCGGCTCCCAAGGCCTTGCCAAAGCGAGTCAGCTCGGCGGCCAGGGGTTCGACCTGCCCTAGCTCTCCCGCCTGGACCACCAGGAAACCGTCGGCAATCAGGAATCCGAGCTCCACGGCGAGATCGGCGCGGTTGAGGGGCATGTTCTTGGGGGTTGCCCGCTGGAACTTGAGGATGGGCAAGGGGGCCAGCGACTCCAGGGATTCGAAGATCTTGTCGATCGCGGGTGCCGTGAACTCGTTGATGGCGAGTTCTTCCCGGACGTGAGGGTCGGCAAGAAGGTCGGCGGGGATCTCGGGCTTGCCACCTTCCTGGGCGCTGGCAGCAGCGCCGCATGCCAGCGCACAGAACGAGGAAACCAAGAGCATGTGGTTGAACTTCACGGAAGAAATGTTGCCATCGGATGGTATCCTCCGCAACCGGCAATCCGGGATTGCGGCAGATCCTGTGGCGAGATCCCGGCTTGACTTGCCGTGCCGGTCGTGTTGGCCTCCGGCCGCCCGGCTTCTTTGCATTTCCGCCGATTGCCGCACGGATCTCGATCCCGTGCCTGTCCTTCCTTTTTCAAATTCCTCCACTTCCAAGTCCTATGGATCTGACTTCGCCCCTTTGGTATATCTCCTACACTGCGGTCCTGATCGGCTTGGCCGGTTTTGGATTCCACCGGCTTTGCATCGTTTACCTCTACCTGCGGCACGCCCGGAACAAGCCGGAGCCGAAGGAACTGTTCAAAGAGGTGCCGCTGGTGACGATCCAGCTGCCTGTTTTCAACGAAATGTATGTGGTGGACCGCCTGCTCGAGTCGGTGTCCCGCATCGACTACCCGCAGGACAAGCTGCAGATCCAAGTGCTCGACGATTCGACCGACGAGACCACGGAGATCTGCCGGCTTGGTGTGGAGCGTCTTCGCGCCCGGGGCTTCGACGCGGAAATGATCCACCGCACCGACCGCACCGGCTATAAGGCCGGCGCACTGGAAAACGGCACCCGCTTCGCCAAGGGTGAATACCTGTTCATCCTCGACGCCGATTTCGTCCCGAACCCGGATGTGCTGGAAAAGACGATCCACTACTTCACCGATGACAAGATCGGCATGATCCAGACCCGCTGGGGTCACCTCAACCGGACCTTCAACGTGCTCACCCGGATTCAGGCGATGTTCCTGGACGGCCACCTCGAACTGGAACAGACCGCCCGCAACCGCAGCGGCCGCTTCTTCACTTTCAACGGCACCGCGGGCATCTGGCGCAAGTCCTGCATCGCCGACGCCGGCGGCTGGGAGCACGACACCCTGACCGAGGACATGGACCTCAGCTACCGGGCTCAGCTCAAGGGCTGGCGCTTCATTTTCCTCAAGGAAGTCGAGACCCCGGCCGAACTCCCGGTCGACATGGATGGCTTCAAGAGCCAGCAGCACCGCTGGACCAAGGGCTCGATCCAAGTCTGCAAAAAAGTCCTGCCCGCGATCTGGAAGTCCAAGGTGCCGCTCTATATCAAGCTGGAGGCCACGGCGCACCTGACCTCGAATTTCGCCTATCTGGCGCTGATCTGCCTCTGTTTCCTGATCTATCCGAACCAGAAGGCCGCGCCGGACTTCGGTGATTGGACGACCTACATCATCAATATTCCGATCTTTTTCTTCGCCTCTGTTTCGGTGGTCGTGTTCTACGTCACGGCCCAGAAGGCCCTGCGGCCCGGCTCGTGGTGGAAGGAATTGCCCTACCTGCCGCTCCTGCTCGCCCTAGGTATCGGGATGTCGATCAACAACGCCAAGGCCGTGATCGAGGCGATCTTCAACCACCAGTCGGGCTTCGTCCGGACGCCAAAATATGGCATCGATCAGAAGCCCAAGGCCGATTGGAAGCGCAGCAGCTACAAGGCGATGAAGACCCTCACCCCGGTGGTCGAATTGCTCTTCGGGTTCTTCTTTCTCTTCGTGGTCGTCGAGGCGGCGACCGAAGGCCGGATTTCTTCGGCAATTCTTCTGCTTCCCTTCCCGGTCGGATTCTTCTATACGTCCCTCTCGTCATTGGCCCGCTTGCTGCCCTCCGGTCGCGTCGCCTTGGACTCCACTGCTGACACCACCAAGGAATCCTAGAAGCACCCACATGATCAGGCGCATCCTGAACTCCGCCTTGCTCTTCGCATTGGCGATGCCCGCGACGCTGCTTTTAAGCAGCTGCGGCACCGGGAAGAAAGACACCCGGAACCAGATGGTAGTGAGCGTCCGCGACCAGCGGTTGCTCCTCGTCCACGACGGCAAGCCGGTGAAGGCCTACGTCGTTTCCACCTCGAAATTCGGGATTGGCTCCCGCAACGGCAGCAATCACACCCCGCTCGGCCAGCACGAGGTCGCGCGGAAGATCGGCGACGGGGCACCAACCGGGATGGTTTTCAAGAGCCGTCGGCCGACCGGCGAGGTGCTGCGCCCCAATCAACCGGGACGCGATCCCATCGTCAGCCGTATCCTCTGGCTCAACGGGAAGGAATCCCACAACCGCAATACCTTCGGCCGCTGCGTCTACATCCATGGCACCCCGGAGGAATACCGCCTCGGCACGCCCGCCTCGTATGGATGCATCCGCATGGGGATGAAGGACGTCGTGGACCTTTACAACCGGGTTGGCGAAGGCGCCGAGGTGCGAGTGATTCGCGGATCCCTCACTGATACCTGGGCTGGCCAGGAGTATGTCCGGAAGAATTCCAAGGATCCTCTGCCCGGCGTGGCAAAAAGGTAGATTCTCTCCGAGAGACAAGCTTGACAGGGAGCTTCGATTCCCTACTTTGCCGCCCCCGCGCGACTTTGGTCGCTTCAACCGTCCCAACTTTTTCCATCATGGCCAATCACAAGTCCGCCCTCAAGCGCGTCCGCCAGACCAAGGTCCGCACCGAGCGCAATCGCGCCCGCAAGATGACCATCAAGACGCTCCGCAAAAAGACCCTCGCCGCGGTGGCAGCCGCCGACAAGCCAGCAGCCGGCCAGTCGCTCTCCGAGTTCTCGTCCGCGGTCGACAAAGCCGCCAAGAAAGGCCTCATCCACAAAAACAAGGCCTCGAATCTCAAGAGCAAGGCCGCCAAGGCGCTTGCTTCGATCGCTTGAGCCAAGTTCCGGACGGTAGTTAATTTCTGAAGCGGCTCCGGATTCCGGTGCCGCTTCTGTCTTTCAAGACCAAGACATGTCCGCTCCATCCAACGAATCCGACTCCCGCGAGGCGAAAGCCGCCCGAATCGCGGCCAATCCTTCCGGCTATAAGGTCTGCGAAGGCTGTGATTCGATCGTGGGTGCCGGGGTGGTCCTCTGCCCGAATTGCCACAGTTACCGCTTCGATCCAACTCCAGAAAGCGTTCGCAAGCAGGCGCTGGCGCTGGGGTCGAGGGAACAGACCTCGGTGACCGCAGGGGATTTGAGCTAAGAGAATCTCTTGGATTCAACGTGAGGGGTCGGGATGATCAATGAAGAGCCCTGATTGTTAGGGGCTTGAGCCGGAATCGTCACCGGTTTGCGGTCTTTCGAGCGGGGGATCTGGGCAACACGGAAAAAAATCTCATTTTCCGGGAACAAAATCCTCCTTGCCGGGTTCTCAAACGAGGTTACAAACTTCAACCGTAACGTCTCACAACCAACCAAAGATCATGAAACTGCTGATTAGCTCATTCGTCGCCGCCTTCCTCTTCACTCCGCTTGCCTTCGCCGACTGCAAAAAGTGCGATAAGGACAAAGAGAAGGAAGAGAAGAAGGAAGAAACCACCCTCGTCGGCAAGTGCAAGGACGGCGAGTGCGATAAGGACAAGGACGAAGATCCTGCTCTCGCCGGCAAGTGCAAGGATGGCGAGTGCGACAAGGACAAGGATGAGGATCCCGCCCTCGCTGGCAAGTGCAAGGAGAAGGATTGCGACAAGGACAAGGACGAAGATCCTGCTCTCGCCGGCAAGTGCAAGGAGAAGGATTGCGACAAGGACAAGGACGAGGATCCTGCTCTCGCTGGCAAGTGCAAGGACGGCGAGTGCGACAAGGACAAGGACGAAGATCCTGCCCTCGCTCATTGCGGCAAGTGCAAGAAGGACAAGGAGCACGACGAGGAAGAAGAGAAGAAGGAAGGCACCCTCGCCTGATTTTTCCGGACCCGTTCCGATTTTCCAAGCCGCCGGCAGCCCCGGCGGCTTTTTTGTGTCCGCACCCCTCGACAGGACCGCGGACCGACGCATGGTCGGCCATGCCGAAGCACCACCTCCTCATCGGCGGCTCGTCGGGCATCGGGCTCGCCACCGCCCGGTCCCTGCTCGCCGCCGGCGACCACCTCACCGCCGCCTGCCGCAATGCCGAACCGCTCGCCCACCTCGGCGTGCCGGTCCTGCACTTCGACGCGCTCGCGCCCGAACTCGATCCCGCGGGCCTGCCGGAGGTGCTCGATGGCCTAGTCTATTTCCCCGGCTCGATCCTGCTGAAGCCGTTCCACCGGCTGACCGCGGACGATTTCCTCGCAGACCTCCGCGTCAACTGCCTCGGCGCGGTCGCCGCCATCCAGGCCGCCTTGCCGGCGCTGAAGAAGTCTGGCAGCGCGTCGATCGTCCTCTTCTCCACTGTCGCGGTCGCCCAGGGCATGCCGTTTCATGCCTCGATCGCCGCCGCGAAGGGTGCCGTCGAGGGCTTGGCGAAATCGCTCGCCGCCGAATTCGCCCCCGGCATCCGCGTCAACGTGATCGCCCCTTCGCTGACCGACACTCCGCTCGCCGCGCCGTTGCTGAACAGCGATGCCAAGCGCGAGGCCGCCGCCAAACGCCACCCGCTCCAGCGCGTCGGCAGCGCGGAAGAGGTCGCCGCATTGGTCGCCTTCCTCTTGTCCGACGCCTCGAAGTCGATGTCCGGCCAGATCCTGCGCCCGGACGGAGGCCTGTCCTCACTCCGCCTCTTTGCATGAAAACGATCACCTCTCATGACCTTGCGGCGATGGACCCGCGGGTCCGCGTCCAGTTCGCCACCTCGCTGCCCGGCGTCAAACCGGTCTGCCTGGTCGGCACCCGCAACAGCGCCGGGATCGGCAACCTCGCTCCCTTTTCCAGCGTGGTCCACCTCGGCTCGAACCCCGCCTTGCTCGGCATGGTCACCCGGCCCGACGTGGTCGAACGCCACACGCTGGCCAATATCCTCGAGTCCGGCTGCTGGACGCTCAACCACCTCCATCCCGGCATCGTCGAGGCCGCCCACCAGTGCTCCGCCCGCTACCCGGCCGACGTTTCGGAATTCGACGCCACCGGCCTGACCGAGCACCGCGAACCGGACTTTAGCGCGCCCTTCGTCGCCGAGTCGCGCTTCCGCATCGGCCTGGAACTGGCCGAGTTGATCGACATTCCGTCGAACGGCACCAAGCTCATCGTCGGCCGTGTGACGATCGTGCAGGTCGAGGAAAGCCGGCTCCACGCCGACGGCTCGATCCACCTCGAAGGGCTCGACGTCGTGGCGTCCACCGCGCTCGACACCTACTTCGGCATCACCCCGTTGGTTCGCCTGCCCTACGCCAAGGCCACCGCATGAGCGCCGTCACCCTCGTTTATCCCCACCAGCTCTTCGACCGCCATCCGGCGCTGCGCGAAGGCCAGCCGCTGCTGTTGATCGAGGACCCGCTCTACTTCGGCGGCGACCCGCGCTGGCCGCTCGCGGTCCACAAGCAGCGGCTGCTCCTCCATCGCGCATCGATGAAAGCCTGGGCGGCGGGGAAGGGGATGCTGCGTTACATCGAAGCACCGGAAGCCGGCATCGGCTCGGTTGAGTTGTTGGAACGCGAGCTTCCCGGCGGGGTTTGCCGGCTCGAGCTCGCCGATCCCTGCGACGACGTCCTCTCGCGCCGCCTCCGCCGATTCGCGGACAAGTGCGGGATCGAGCTCGTCGTCCACCCCTCGCCCAACTTCCTCAGCCCGCCGGAGCTGCTCGAAAAGTTCACCGGCCCCTCGCGCAAGCGCCCTTTCATGGCCGATTTCTACAAGGCGCAGCGTCAGCGGATGGGGATCCTGCTCGAAAGCGACGGCTCGCCGGTCGGTGGCAAGTGGTCCTTCGACGAGGAGAACCGCCAGCGCTTCCCCGAGGACCGGCCCGCCCCGCCGGAGCCGCGGGTCGCGCCGGACGATCACGTCCGCGAGGCACTGGCCTATGTCGAGCGGCGCTTTCCGAACAACCCCGGCCGCGCGGAGGGCTTCCACTATCCGGTCACACGCGCCGCTGCCCTGGAGTGGCTCGACCGTTTCCTCGACCAGCGCTTCCACGACTTCGGTGCCTACGAGGACGCCCTCTCGCGGAACCACCGCGTCCTCTTCCACTCGGTGCTCACGCCCGCCCTGAACATCGGGCTGCTCGAGCCGCAGGAAATCGTCGACCGCGCCATGGCCCGCGCGGGATCGGTGCCGATGAATTCGCTCGAAGGCTTCGTCCGCCAGATCATCGGCTGGCGCGAGTTCATGGCCGGCATCTACCGCCACCGCGGCGGGGCGATCCGGACGCGGAACTACTGGAATCATACGAGAAAGATGCCGCGCGCCTTCTACGACGGCACCACCGGGATTCCGCCGGTCGATGACGCCATCCGCCGCGCCCTCGACCACGGCTACTGCCACCACATCGAGCGGTTGATGGTGCTGGGGAACATCATGGTCCTCTGCCGCATCGATCCCGACGAGGTGTATCGTTGGTTCATGGAACTGTTCGTCGACGCCTACGACTGGGTCATGGTGCCGAATGTCTATGGCATGTCGCAGTTTGCCGACGGCGGGACCTTCACGACGAAGCCCTATATCAGCGGGTCGAACTACATCCGGAAGATGTCCTTCTACCCGAAGGGCGGCTGGTGCGACGTCTGGGACGGCCTCTTCTGGAGTTTCATCGGCGACCACCTCGACTTCTTCGGCGGCAACCCGCGGCTCTCGATGATGGCCCGCAACTGGGAGAAAATGTCTGCCGCCAAACAGGACGCCCATCGCGCTTGTGCCTCGGCCTTCATCGAGCGGCTCGAGGGTTGAACGCGAGCCTGCACGCTCCGGCTGCAACAGGTTCCAACGCGTGGCATCCCCCCTTGGTTGGCGAGGAACGGCGGAAAGTCGGATTTTTCCGCAAGAAATCCCGGGCGGCCGGGTATTTGGTCTGTGGAAAAAATGGAACATGTTCCAAATACGGCACGGCGACGTTCCGGAAACGCCGCGGGTGCGGACATCGAGGCCCCGGCACTGGACCGGGGGTTGGCCATCTTGGAGGCGCTGGATGCAGGGCCGGGGGGCATGACTTTATCGGAACTCAGCCGCGTCATCGGCAGCCCGAAGAACTCGACTTCGCGCCTCGTGCAGACCTTGATGGCGCGGGGTTATGTGCAGCGCGACGAGGCGACCATGATCATCCGGCTGACGGGCAAGCTTCTGCGGCTGGGACATCCGCGAGGGGGGCGCGCGAGTCTGGTGGAGTGTGCGTTGGAGCCGATGCGGGCCCTGCGGGATGCGGTGGGCGAGACGGTGCAGCTCGGCATTCCCATCGGGGATGAAGGGGTGGTCATCGAGCAGGTGGAGAGTATGCAAGCGGTGCGTATCTGCGTGGAGATCGGGCTGCGTTTTCCTTTGCACAACAATGCGCCGGGCAAGGTGCTGCTGGCGTTCCAGCAAGCGAAGGCCTGCGAGCGCGCGATCCCGCGGCTGGAGTTGAGGAAATTCACCCGGCGCACGATCACGACCCGGGAGGCGCTTCAACTGGAATGTGGTCGCGTGTTGAAGCAAGGCTATGGCACGGACCGGGGTGAGGCGGACGAGGGCATCCACTGCGTGGCCGCGCCCGTGTTTGACCGGCCGGACCACCTGCTGGCCGCTGTGTGGGTTTCTTCCGTGGCCGGGCGGATGCCCCAGGCCCGGTTCGCGGCCGTGGCCGTGGAGGTGAAGAAAGCCGCGCGTGAGATCGAAAGGAGGCTGCGGGCATGAAGGCGGCGTTCCGGCTCATGCTGGGGTTGGCAGGTTTCGGCGGCTCGCAGGCTGCGGCGGAAGAGCCGGATTTCGACCGTGTCGTCGCCCCGGTCCTCGCGGGACGCTGTATCGATTGCCACTCCGGTCCGAAGCCCAAGGGCAAGCTCGACTTGAGCCGTAAGGAGCAGGCGCTGGAGCACATCGTGGCCGGCGCGCCGGACCGCAGCCGGCTGTGGGAGGTCGTGGAAACCGATGATATGCCACCCAAGCATCCGCTGCCTGAAACCGAGAAGGCGATTCTCCGCGGCTGGATCGCGAATGGCGCGACATGGGGACGGGATCCGATAGACCCCTTCCGCTACTCATCGGCTGCCCGAGCTGGATACGACTGGTGGTCGCTCCAGCCGCTGAATGCGCCGCCCCCGCCGGAGACGAAGGACGATGCCTGGTCCAGGAACGAGATTGACCGCTTCGTCTTGGCGAAGCTGGCGGACAAGGGCTTGCTGCCATCTCCGGTGGCGGATCCGCGGACCCGGGTGCGCCGCCTCTATTTCGACCTGCTGGGCCTGCCGGCTCCGGTCGGGGTGATCGAGCAATTCGCGGCCGATCCTTCCGAGGAGTCGTGGGCGCGGCTGGTGGACGAGCTACTTGAATCAAAACATCACGGGGAGCGATGGGCGCGGCACTGGATGGACGTGGCCCGCTTCGGGGAGAGCGGCGGTTTTGAATACAACACGCCGCGGGAGAACGCCTGGCACTATCGCGACTGGCTCATCCGCTCCCTCAACGAAGACCTTTCCTACGACCGGTTCGTCCGCATGCAGTTGGCAGGCGACATCTTTTCTCCCGGCACGGCCGAGGGGATGGCGGCGGTGGGTTTTCTCGTCGCGGGTGTCCACAACGAGGTGTTGGGGAACAGCCCGAAAATGCGGATGGCCGGGCGTCACGACGAACTGGAAGAGATTGCCGGAACGGTGGGACAGGCTTTCCTTGGGATGACGGTGCATTGCGCCCGCTGTCATGACCACAAGTTCGACCCGGTCTCCGCGAAGGAATACTACCGGTTCATCGCCGCGCTCGACGGGGTGAGGCACGGCGAACGAAAGCCGGACCTGGACGGGGAGGGCGGAGAACTCCGGCGCCAGCGGAATGAACTCGAACGCGACCTGGTCGCGCGGGTCGTCTCACGCCGCGGCGAGTTGAAGACCACGGCGAACATCCTGAAACTCCGCGATCCGATCGAGGCCAACGCCCAGGGCGGGGTCTACCGCGTGTCACTGCGGCTCGCGCCGACAACCTGGGCGGACGCTTCCCAGGGCACGTCAAGACACGACGGGGTCGTCATTCGCGTCCTCCGGGCATCAGACGACGGCCAGCTGGCGTCCCGATTCCTTGAGTCTCGTGAGTGGGGCGATGGAAAGGGTGCCGTTGCATTCGAGCCACGGGAGTTCACCTATACCGGCGACGGTTCCGGACCCGTGCGGCTCCGGCTTGAGCCGTTCCCGCTCAATTCGCAGCGCTTCGGGGGAGCCATCGATGACCTGGAGGTCTGGCAGGAAAATCGCCGGCTGTTCGAGGAGCGGTTCGACGACCTCGAGCAAACTTCTCCACCGGGAACGCAGGCCGATACCAATGGCAAGGTCTATCACGGCGCCCGCAGTTCCAGATGGAGCGCATCCGGGCTCAATGCCATCCACGCGGTCGAATGGGCTGCGGGCAATCTGGCCCTCCAGCTTTTCGGCGGGCTGCCAGGCGCGATCCTCACGGCCGAGACGCCGGAGGAGGTGCGGATCGAGGCCGGGATCAAAAAGATGGAGGAACAGATCGCCTCCGCCTCCGGACAAATCTTCACCGTGCTATCGCAACAGTCCGGCCCGATGCACTTCCTCGCCCGGGGCGACGTGAGCCTGCCGGGTGAAGCCGTCGCCGCTGGCGGTTTGAGCGCGATGCAGGGGCTTTCGCCCGACTTCCAGCTGCCGGTGGACGCCCCCGACGGGTTGCGCCGCCAGAAGCTGGCCGAGTGGATCGCCTCGCCGGACAATCCGCTTTTCCACCGCGTGGCGGTGAACCGGGTCTGGCATTATCATTTCGGGCAGGGCCTCGTGCTGTCGCCGAGTGACCTCGGCTTCAACGGCGGGCAACCGAGCCATCCCGGATTGCTGGAATGGCTCGCGGTCCGCTTCCGAGAGGACGGCTATTCGCTCAAAAGCCTGCATCGCCGGATCCTCACCTCGGCGACCTGGCAGCAGGCGTCGTCAGGCGGAAACCCGGCGGCCCGCGGGATCGACGCGGGTAACCGCCTGCTCTGGCGGCAGAATCCCAGACGGGCCGATGCGGAGGCTTTCCGTGATGCCGTGCTCAGCGTTTCCGGGGAGCTGAACCCGCGGATGTACGGCCCCGGTTTCCGGGACGTCCGCATGGATCAAGTGCCCCCGACGACCTACTACACAGCGATCGATCCGGTGGGGCCCGAGTTCAATCGCCGCACGCTCTATGCGTGGCAGGTGCGCGGCGAGCGGAGCGCCCTGCTGGAGACGCTGGACTGTCCCGATCCGTCCGTGACCACGCCGGTCCGCCATGCGACCATCACGCCGTCGCAAACCTTGAGCCAGTGGAACCACCCGTTCATCCTGCGGATGGCGGACCGTTTCGCGGAGCGTGTGGGCAAGGAGGCGGGTGAAGCCGTGGACGCGAGGGTGAAACTCGCCTGGCGGCTGGCTCTCGGCCGGGACCCGGACGCCACCGAACTCTCCGATGCCACCGCGCTGGTTGGGCGTCACGGATTGCCGGCCCTCGCGCGCACCCTTTTCAACAGCAGTGAACTGATCTGGATCGACTGATGGATTTATCCCGCCGCCACTTTCTGAATTTCGCGACCTCCGGCCTCGGGGCCACCGCCGCGATGCATCTCATGGGCCGGGAGGCGCTTGCCGCTTCCGGCACTCCGCACGTTTCCCTTCCCAATCATCCGCCGCGGGCGAAGCGGGCGATCCACATCTGCCTGATGGGCGGGCTCAGCCATGTCGACTCCTTCGACTACAAGCCGGAGCTGGCGCGCTTCCACGGCAAGGCACCGCCGGAGTCGGTCAAGCCCGAGACCTTCTTCGGCAGTGCTGGATTCATGCGGGCGAACGAGTGGGAATTCCGGCAGCGCGGCGGGAGCGGCCTTTGGGTTTCGGATCTGTTCCCGAACCTCGCCACGGTGGCGGACGAACTCACCGTGATCCGCTCCATGCACTCCGACTCGGCGAATCACACCCCGGCCAGCTTCCTGCAAAACACCGGCTTCCAGATGAACGGTTTTCCGGCGCTGGGGAGCTGGCTTTCCTACGGGCTGGGGAACCTTTCGGATTCGCTGCCCACCTTCATCGTGCTGCCCGATGCCCGCAGCCTGCCCAACAATGGCGCAAGCAACTGGAGCAGCGGATTCCTCCCGGCCGAGCACCAGGGCGCGCTTTTCCGCGCCGGTGACCAGCCGGTCCGGAACCTGTTCGCCGAAAGCGGGATCGACCCGGCGGCTGAACGCGATTCCCTCGGCCTGCTCGCGAAAATCAATCGCCGCCATGCCGCCGAGCGCGCGGGCGAGGACCTGCTCACCGCCCGGATCCGGGCCTACGAGATTGCCGCCAGGATGCAGACCTCCGTTCCCGAGGCGGTCCAGTTTGACAGCGAGCCCGAGCACATCTCCAGGCTCTACGGCCTGGACCGGAAAGAGACTGCCGACTGCGGGCGGCGATGTCTTCTCGCGAGGCGGCTTCTCGAGCGTGGGGTCCGTTTCGTACAGCTCTACTCCGGCGGTGCCTTCGGCGGGAGTCCGCGCCACGGTTGGGACGGCCATGAGGACAACCGCGAGAACCACTCCCGCGAAGCGGCGCTCATCGACCGCCCCATCGCGGGGCTGATCAAGGATTTGCGGCAGCGCGGCATGCTGGAGGACACCCTTGTCCTTTTCACCTCCGAGTTCGGTCGCACGCCATTCACCCAGGCACCGGCAGGACAACTCGGCCTCGGGCGGGACCACAATCCGGAGGGCTTCACCGTGTGGCTGGCCGGGGCCGGCCTGAAAAGGGGATTCGCGTATGGAGCCACCGACGATGTTGGCTGGAAGGCCGTGGAGAAGCCGGTTTCATGGCCTGATTTCCACGCCACCGTCCTGCATCTGCTCGGGATCGATCACGAGCGGCTGACCTTCTATCACAACGGGATCGAGCGCCGCCTCACCAATGTTCACGGACAGGTGCTGGGAGAGGTCATCGCATGAGCGGTTCACGGACACGCCGGACATGGCACGCGGGGAGCATGTGCTCCTGTCCAAGGCTGCTTCTCACCCCCGTGGGTGGAACTTCTTGTGGACCGCCTTCAAGCGCGCGCCATCGACATGGGTGTAGATCTGCGTCGTCGCGATGTCGGCGTGGCCGAGCAGTTCCTGGATCACCCGGAGGTCCGCGCCGCCTTCCAACAAGTGCGTCGCGAACGAGTGGCGCAGCAGGTGGGGATAGACATTTTGCTCGATCCCCGCGAGGGCGGCTCGCTCCTTGACGATCTGGCGGACGCGATCGGGGGAAAGCTTGGTGCCGCGGATGCTGATGAAGATTTCCGACGAGGTCCGCTTGGTCACCAGCTCCGGCCTTTCGTTCCGTAGGTAATTCGTCACCGCCTCGCGAGCCCGGCCGCCAACCGGGACGATGCGGGTCTTGTTGCCTTTGCCGGTGACCCGGATGAAGCCCTCGTCGAGGTCCAGTCCTTCCAAGCGGACCGAGCAGAGCTCCGACAGCCGCAGACCCGACGCGTAGAAAAGTTCCAGCATCGCGAGATCGCGGCGACCGAGCGGCTTCGCGGGATCGATCGATTCCAGCAGCTGCATCACCGCCGATCCGTGCAGGGTTTCCGGAAGCGTCTGGTCCGGCCGCGGGGAAAGCAGAGGTTCGGCGGGGTCCATCGGCAGCTTGCCGCGGGAGGCCAACCAGCGGAAGAAGACCTTCAAATGCACCGTGGTGATGCGGAGCGAGGAGGCAGCGAGGCCGCTCTGCTTCCGAACCATGAGAAAATCGGACAGCTCGTCGGTGCCCACGTCGGTCAGCGGCAAACGCTTGCTCTGAAGGTAAGCCGCCAGCGCGTCGAGCGACTGCCGGACCGAAAGCTGATAGGCCGCCGAAAGCCCGCGCTCGGTCGCCAAGAACAGGATGAATCCGTCAGCTTCCACGTCCACGGGGCGAGCATGGATATCTAGCGGGGAAATGGCCAGCCGGTAGACACAGCGGGGACTGGACAGACCGGGGCGGATTTTCAGACTCCGCGCTTCATGAATGGATTTCATCGAAAACTTGCTGCGGGATGCGCCGGCCTCCTTACCTTCGGCACCGCTTTCGCCCAAGACGCCCCGCCTGCAACCGACTCCGGTGATACCGCGTGGATTCTAACCGCCACCGCGTTGGTGTTGATGATGACCCTCCCCGCGCTGGCCCTTTTCTACGGCGGACTGGTCCGGGCGAAGAACCTGCTGAGCGTGCTGATGCACTGCCTGATGATCGCCGCGCTGGCCTCGATCCTCTGGACGGCGGGCCTTTACAGCCTGGCCTTCAAAGGAGAAGGCGCCTGGCTGGGCGACCTCAGCGCCGCCTTTCTCAAGGGCGTGACCCCTGCCAGCGTGACCGGCACGATCCCGGAGCCGCTGTTCGCGATGTTCCAGATGACTTTCGCCATCATCACGCCGGGCCTGGTGGTTGGAGCCTTCGTCGAGCGGATCCGCTTCAGCGCGGTGCTGATTTTTTCCGCCCTGTGGCTGATCGTGGTCTATGCGCCGGTCACCCACTGGGCCTGGGCCGCTTCCGGCTGGATGTTCAAGGCGGGCGTGGTCGATCTCGCGGGCGGCATCGTGGTCCACGCCACCGCCGGGACCAGTGCGCTGGTGCTGGCGGCCGTGCTTGGAAAGCGCCGCGGATTCCCCGGCCACCTGCAACCGCCGCACAGCCCGTGGATGGTCGTCACTGGCACCGGCCTGCTGTGGGTCGGCTGGTTCGGCTTCAATGCGGGCAGCCAGCTTGCCGCCAACGGCGCGGCCGGCATGACGCTACTCGTGACCCACCTTGCCGCGGCCACCGCGACGCTGACCTGGTCGCTGGTCGAGCGACTGAAGACCGGCAAGACCGGCATCGTCGGCGCGGCCACCGGCACCATCGCCGGCCTGGCCACCGTGACCCCGGCGTCCGGCGTGGTCGGGCCGGCTGGCGCCATCCTGCTCGGCCTGATCTACGGCGCGGCCTGTTACTTCGCCTGCGGATGGGTGAAGGAGAAGCTGAAGATCGACGACAGCCTCGATGTCTTCGCGGTCCACGGACTCGGCGGGATCATCGGCACCGTGCTCTTGGCGGTCTTTGGCACCGCGAGCTTCGGTGGCTTCGGGAAGTTCGAGACCGGGCCGCAGCTCGTGCTTCAGCTCAAGGCGGTCGGGGTCACCGTGCTGTGGTCGGCGGTCGCGACCTACGCCATCGCCCGCGGCCTCAAGGCATTTGGCGGCTTGCGGGTCAGTCCGGAGGATGAAGAAACGGGCCTCGACGATTCATCCCACGGCGAAAAGGCCTACCACATCTGATCGAAAGGTGACTGCGGAAAAGTGATGAAATCCCGCGCAAAGCGGGCATCATCGGGCGTCCCATGGCTTCCACCTTCTTCGAGATCGCCCTCATCTTCGTCCTGCTGCTGTGCAACGGCCTGTTCGCGATGACCGAGATCGCGATCGTTTCGTCCCGCCGCGCCGTCCTCCAGTCCCGTGCCGATGCCGGTAGCAAGGGTGCCGCGCGCGCCCTGAAGCTGGCCGACTCGCCGAACCGCTTCCTTTCGACGGTTCAGATCGGCATCACCCTGGTCGGCATCTTTGCCGGTGCCTTCGGCGGTGCCAGTCTTTCGGCCAAGCTTGCCGCCGTCCTGGCACCGCTGCCGGTGGTCGGGGAATACGCGGGTGCCATCTCCTTCGTGGTGGTGATCGGTTCGCTGACCTACGGCTCGCTGGTCATCGGCGAACTCGCCCCCAAGCGGCTGGCGATGCAGTTTCCGGAGGCGATCGCCAGCGCGATGTCGGGGCCGATGTCCTGGTTGTCCTCCGTCGCCTCGCCCTTCGTCTCGCTGCTGTCTTGGTCGACCTCGAAGCTGCTCCGGCTGTGCGGGGTGAAGGACAGCGGCGAGGAAAAGCTGTCGCGCGACGAGTTCACCGTGCTGATCCGCGAGGGCATGGTGGCCGGGGGTATCCAGCGCACCGAGTCCCGCATGATGGAAGGCGTCCTCGGCTTCGACAAGCTGGTGGTTTACGACATCATGATCCCGCGGCCGAAGATGGTGTGGATCGAGCGCGACGAGCCGCATGCCATTGCGTGGCCGCGCATCGTGAAAAGCCACCAGAGCTTTTTCCCGATCTACCAGGGCCAGCGCGACAACCTGGTCGGCGTGGTTTCGGTGAAGGACTGCTATGCCCAGCTCGCCGCCGGGGTGGAGATCCGTTTTCAGAACATCATGCAGCCGCCGCTGCTGGTTCCGGAACTGCAGAAGGCGAGCACGCTGCTGGAGGACTTCCGCCGCACCGGAAATCACGCCGGCTTCGTGGTCGACGAGTTCGGCGGGGTGACCGGCATGGTCACGCTGATCGACCTGATGGAGGCGATCGTCGGCGACGTGCCATCGAAGGAAGAGCGGCTGGCCATGCCGGTGAAGCAGCGCAAGGACGGCAGCTGGCTGATCGACGGGTTGTTTGAGATCGAGAAACTGCGCGACGTCCTCGACGGCTTCAAGTCGCCCGAGGGTGCGGGCGATGAGTTCCAAACGCTGGCCGGCTGGTTCGGCCATTGCCTCGAGCGGGTGCCGGCCGAAGGCGATCAGATCGAGGAATCCGGCTGGCGCTTCGAGATCATGGACATGGACGGCAGCCGCGTCGACAAGGTGCTGGCCGCGGCCTGCCCGGTCACGGAAGCACGAAGTTCTTCGACTGGCTGAGGAAGCGCTTCGGGTTTTCGTAGAGAATGGTGTCGATCTCCGCGGCGCTGTGCTTGCGGCGCTTCATCTCGAAGCCGCACTTCACGACGGCAAGGGGATCGGAAACGCCCCAGTCGCACGCGGAGTTCAGCCACAGGCGGCTGGCGTCGCAGGTCTCCAGCATGTCGATCGCGCGGTTCGGGGTGCACTTGCTTTCAGGGTAGAGCGTCATGCCGGCCCAGTAGCCCTGCTCTTGGACGAGGTTCACCGTATGTTCCTCGACGTGGTCGATGATCACCTTGCCGCGGTCGAGCTTGGCGAAGTTTGCCAGCGAATCGAGGATCAGCCGGGTGCCTTTGAGTTTGTCCTCGAGGTGCGGGGTGTGGATCAGGATCGGCAAGTCGCGATCAAGGGCGAGCTGGACGTGTTCCTCGAAGATCGCGAGCTCGCTTTTCGTGTTCTTGTTCAGGCCGATCTCGCCGATGCCGAGCACGGTCGGCTTGTCGAGGAACTCGGGGATGATGGCCATCACCTCGCGGGCGAAGCCGGCGTCTTCGGCCTCCTTCGGGTTGATGCAGAGCCAGCAGAAATGCGGGATGCCATATTTGGCGGCGCGCTTCGGCTCGTAGTCGGTGAGCTGGCGGTAGTAGTCGTAAAAGCCTGCGGGCGAGGAGCGGTCGAAGCCGGCCCAGAAGGCGGGTTCGCACAGCGCTGCGCAACCGGCGAGGGCGAGCTTTTCATAGTCGTCCGTGGTGCGGCTGACCATGTGGGCGTGGGGCTCGATGTATTTCATGAAGAAGCAAGACTGGGAGACGGAAGATTCAAGACTGGAACCCGGGCGCGCCGAAGGCACCTTGGAAGCTGGCTTTGTCGGCGGGTTCGGTGCTGTGGTCGGAGAGGGATTCGAGCACGGCTTTGGCGCGGTTAGGTTGGCCGGAGAGCAGGATCGGCAGGGCTTTCTTAAAGCCTTCGAAGCGGAAATCGGCCTCGCCAGGGTGGCGTTCGAGGCGGTCGAGGAACGCGGCGAGGTCGATCAGTTTGCAGCGCGCATCCATGAAATGGAGGTCGAGGAGTTCCTTCTTGCTCGGCATGGCGGCATTTTACGCGGTGAATCGGGGATTCCCAGCGGGAAAGCGCGTCAGCCGTCAGGACTCGAAATCTAAACCTTCACGGCGCGGGGGACATCCTCTTTACTCAGGACCATGGACGACGTTGGCAACCCAGGGGGCAGCGAGGTTTCCCAAGCCTTCGTGGGCGAGCTGACCAACCATCAGACGGCGATGCTCGCCTTCATCCGCGCCCTGATGCCGGGGTCCTCCGGCGCGCGCGACTTGCTTCAGGAGGTGAACCTCATCCTGTGGCAAAAGCGGGCTCATTTCGAACCCGGGACCAGCTTCAAGGCGTGGTCGTTCCAGGTGATCCGCTACCACCTGATGAACCACCGCCGGCGGCTCGCGTCGAAGGGTTGGCTGGTGTTTGATGATGATCTGGTGGAGCGCATTTCGCCGGCGCTGGAGGCGGACCCGGAGGAGCTTGAATGCCGCCACCAAGCCCTGCATCACTGCCTTTCGAAACTCCGGCCGAAAGACCGCGCGCTGCTCCAGCACCGCTATGCCAGCGGCGCGCCACTGAGTGACTATGCGAAGGCGATCAACCGCAGCGCCGGGACCCTGAAGGCGACCCTTTTCAATCTCCGCGGCACCTTGCGCAAGTGCCTCGAGCGACGCTTCCAGGAGCAAGGAATCCCTCTTCCATGAATCTCACGGACCAACAACTGGTGGCAGATGCCTTCGAGGGTTCCCTCGACGAGGCCGGGTTCCAGAAACTTCAGGAGCGGTTGCGGGACGAGCCCGCCCTGCTTGCGCACTACCGGGACCAAGCGCTGCTGCATCATTCGCTGTGCGAGGAATTCGAAGGTCGCCACATGATCGATGATCCGGTGCCGCACGTTGCAGCGAAGCGGTGGCAGATTTACACCTTGCTGGGGATGGCGCTCCTGCTCCTGGGATTCGCCGGATGGGGTGTGAAGCGGCTGTTCCCGCCCGCCGCGATGCCCGGCGGGAAAGCGATGGGTGCTGATGTCGCGGGGTCGCGGTCGGGAAGTCCGGCGAGCGAGGAGGATTCCGAATCGATGAACCTGGAGACTTCCGTCTTGTTAGAGGACCGGTTCGACACGGGTGCGCCGCTGGCGGGTCGGCGTCCGGCCACGGGAGCCAGCTTCTGGCGCTTGGAGAAAGGTGCGCCGGAATTGAAGGCCGGCCATTTGGAAGGAAGCGGTTTTGAGGCCTACTTCTCGCTGCCGCCGGAGAGTCTGTCGCCATCGCGGCCGGTGCTGCTTGCAACCATCGAGACCGTTGCAGCCCTGTCGTTCCACACCGCGGGCTGGGCAGGCTTCAGTCTCTATCAGGATGGTTACGAGATTTGCTTTTTCGGGGACAGCTACGGACCGGAAGAATCCTGGTCGCTGGATGTGAAACGCCGGCTTTTGCCCTTGATGCCGTCGCCGCTGCTGCCAGGACCGCGCACGATGACCCTGCGCTACGACCGGCGCGATGGGACGATCGAGGTGCACGAGGGAGGGGAGCCCGCTGGGAATCCGATCGTGCGCTCGAAGATCCTCCCGGGCATGACCTTCGACCAGATCCGGATCGGGGCGTCGGACGAGGCGACACTGGCCCTGTCGAGAATCCATGTCCGTGCGGTCCGGTCGGCAGCCGGCCGGTAGGTCCGCGGCGTGGGAACGCGCGGCCGAATAGGAGTTTGCGATCTTGGCCAGCGGTGAAAGATTCCGCGGGACAATCCCGTCCCGCCTGTCGAATTGATGCGTCTTCCCGTCGTCCTGCTCGCCCTGCTTTCCTGCGTCTCCGCAGAGGAGAAGCACTGGGCCCATGTGCCGCCGGTGAAGGCTGAAGCGGCCGCGGAATCGCATCCGGTGGACGCCTTGCTGGCCAGGGCCTGGGAGCGATCAAAGTTGGTGCCGGCGAAGCTTGCCCCGCCCCGCCAATGGCTTGAGCGCGCGGCTTTTTCACTGACCGGTCTGCCTCCCTCGGACGAGCAGCTCCGGAGGATCGTAGCGACGCCCGACGAGGCGACGTGGAAAGCCCTGATCGACGAGCTCTTGGCCAGCCCGGCCTATGGCGAGCGCTGGGCCCGGCACTGGATGGATGTGGCCCGATACGCCGACACCCGTGGCTACCATTTCGACCAGGACAACCGCTATCCCTTCGCCTACACCTACCGCGATTGGTTGATCCAGGCCTTTAATGCGGATCTGCCGTATGAGCGCTTCGTGAAGCTCCAGATCGCAGCGGACCATCTGGTGGATCGGCCGGATCACCCGGACCTCGCAGCGTTGGGATTTCTCACCGTCGGTCTACGCGGAGGGGAGGTGGAGACGATTGACGACCGCGTGGACGTGGTGACCCGCGGCTTCCTTTCGAGCACGGTGTCCTGCGCCCGTTGCCACGATCACAAGACGGACCCGATCACGACGAAGGACTATTATTCGCTGTATTCCATCTTCGACCACACGGTGGAGCCCGAGGACAAGCCGGTGATCGGCAAGTCGTCCGACGAAGCGGCCTTTCAATCGTATCAGGCGGAAGTGGCGAAGCTGGACGAAGCGGAGCGCGTCGCGCGGCAGGGGTTGATCGACCACCTGCGCTCCAAAGAAGCGCTTCCCAACTACCTCGAGCTCGCCTGGCGGGCGCGGAAAGAGAAATGGGACCAAGGAAAGGCGACCAGCGAGGGCTTCAAGCGGGGCCGGCTGCGGCCGAACGCGCTGATGCGCTGGAAGGATTTCCTCAACGAGCACGCCGGAGTGGAGCGGGTGAAGCGCTGGTTCGCGGAAATGGACGCGGCGGCCGATGATGGAATACGTGCTGCCTTGTGCGCGGCGCTGGCGGCGGAATGGACCTCGGCGGCGGAGGGCAGCGAGCTCGCGCAGCTTTTCGCGAAAGGCGGCTGTCCGCTGAGCTTCGGGATCGACCGGGTCCACCATTTCATGGACGTGGATGACGGGAACCGCCGCCGCGAGCGCCTGAGCGCGATGAGCAAGCTGATGGCCGAGCACCCCGGCTCGCCGCCACGGGCGATGAGCCTCTCCGACAAGGCGCAGTGGGGGCAGGCCGTGGTCTTTGAACGGGGCAACCCGGCGAACCGCGGCGAAACGTTCGACCGCCACTGGCTGTCGTTCCTCGGTGGCGGCAAGTTCGAGGACGGCAAGAGCCCGCGGCTATCGCTGGCGGAAAAGATTGCCGACCCCGCGAACCCGCTGGCCGCCCGGGTGATCGCCAACCGGGTCTGGGCCTGGCACTTCGGCGCGCCGCTGGCCGATCCCGGTGACTTCGGTCCACAGACGCCGCGGCCGGACTTGCTGCCGCTGCTGGATTCGCTGGCGGTGGCCTTTCAAGAGAAGGGCGGTTCGATCAAGGAACTGCACCGCCTGCTACTGACTTCAAAGGCCTTTCGACTCGCGGCCGAGGGCGCGGCGGAGAACGATTCGATCGATCAGGCCAACACGATGTTCTGGAAGTGGAACCGCCGCCGGCTCGACTTCGAAACGATGCGCGACCGGGTGCTGGCCACGAGCGGCGTGCTCGATACCCGCGGCACCGGTGGCCGGTCGGTGCGCTTGGAAGAACCGGGCTCCGACGTGCGGCGCAGCGTCTATGCCTTTGTCGATCGGTATGCGTTGCCCGGGACTTTCGTGTCCTTTGACTTGCCGCATCCCGATCACCACAGCGCAAAGCGGGTCGAGACCACGGTGCCGCAGCAGGCCCTCTATTTCCTCAACGGCCCGTTGGTCCTGCGCCAAGCCGCGCGGCTCAGCGGCGATGCGGCATTTAAAGGGCTGCCCGACGATCGCACGCGGATCCATTGGATCTATCAGAAGTTGTTCCGCCGTGCCCCGTCGGACGAGGAAATGCAGGTCGCGCAAGATTGGATCGGCAGCGCCAATCCCGCCGACTACGCGCCGCCGCTCGGCGGATACTGGGAGGTCCGTCACGGCCCCGATGAAGGCAAGCCGTCCGCCGGACTGAGCCCTTTTCCGATCTTCGCCGACAACGTCTGGAAAATTACCCCCGACCCTTCCACCTCGCCGATCCGCTGGCTGAACGTCGGGGCCGGAGGCGGCCATGCTTCGGCTCGCCATACGATGGTGATGCGCTGGCGTTCCCACGGGACCGGCAAGGTGCGGATGACCGGCCACCTGACCCGCACCCAGAAAGGCGGCAGCACCCTCGCGTGGCGGATCGACGGCAAGGGCGCGCCGCTCGCCGAGGCGCGGCTTTCACCGGATGCTTCGGTGGACATCGCCGGCACGTGGATCGATGTGAAGCCGGGAGATACGATGGATTTCGTACTTCGTGCTCCGGATGGTGACGCCTGTGGCAATGTCAACTGGACGCTCCGGATCGAAGGGCGCGAGAGCGCTTCGCAGCCGGTGGCGGAGGTCGGCGATTTCACCCGCCAGTTCCCCACTTCCAATGATCCGGTCCCCGGCGCGGTAGCGGCCGATCCCTGGGCGGATCTGGTCCAGATGCTTTGGGCGTCGAACGAGTTCCATTTCATCGACTGAAGCTTCATGTCCCACCACCGACTCACCGCCAACGACATCGTCCTCGACCGCCGCGACTTCCTGGAGCGCTGCGGGATGGGCTTCGGTGGCCTGGCGCTCGGCGGGTTGCTGGGCGGCAGTGCTTCAGCGATGACCACCTCGCAGCCGCATTTCGCGCCGAAGGCCAAGCGGGTGGTTCACCTTTTCATGAACGGCGGACCGTCGCAGGTGGATACCTTCGACCCCAAGCCGAAGCTTCAGGAATTCCACGGCAAGACGATGCCACTTGACGGGATCAAGACCGAGCGCCCGACCGGTGCCGCGCTGCGGACACCGTTCAAGTTCCAGCGTTACGGCAAGAGCGGGCTGGAAGTCAGCGAGCTCTTCCACCACACCGCGCAGCATGCCGACGACCTCTGCGTGATCCGCTCGATGACCGCCGACGTGCCGAACCACGAGCCGTCGCTGATGCTGATGAACTGCGGCGACGGGCGGCTGTCACGACCCTCGATGGGCTCGTGGATCAGCTACGGGCTTGGCAGCGAGAACGAGAACCTGCCAGCTTACGTCTCACTCTGCCCCGGCGGCATGCCGATCAAGCGCGCCGAGAACTGGCGCTCGTCGTTCCTGCCCGGGAACTTCCAAGGCACCTATCTCGACAGCTCGATCGAGGACGTCGACAAGATGATCGAGAACCTCCGCAACCCCGCCGCACGCGATTCGCGGCAAGCGCGGCAGCTTGATTTCCTGAGGAAGGTCAACGAGCGGCACATCGCATCGCGCGGCCACGACCCGCAGCTCGAAGCCCGGATCCGCAGCTTCGAACTGGCTTACCGCATGCAGAGCGAGGCGACCGATGCCTTCGACGTGAAGAGGGAGCCGCAGCACGTCCGCGACCTCTACGGACCCGGTGCTTTCGCCCGCCAGTGCCTGATGGCCCGGCGTTTGTTAGAGCGAGGTGTCCGTTATATCCAGCTCTGGCACGGCAACGGTCAGCCTTGGGACAGCCACGACAACATCGAGGACCACCGCCGGCTCGCCAAGGAGTGCGACCAGGGCATCGGGGCCTTCCTTGCCGATCTCAAGATGCGCGGTTTGTTGGACGAGACGCTGGTCCTCTGGGGTGGAGAATTCGGTCGCACACCGGCGGTGGAGTTGCCGCAGGCGGGCTCGAACCAGGGCGTGATGAAGGGCCGCGACCACAATCACTACGGTTTCACCGTCTGGATGGCCGGCGGCGGGGTGAAGGGCGGCCATGTGCATGGCGCGACCGACGAATTCGGCTACAAGGCGGTCGAGAAGCCGGTTCATGTCCATGATCTCCATGCGACCATGCTCCACCTGCTCGGCTTTGATCATGAACAGCTGACCTACCGCTATTCGGGTCGGGATTTCCGCCTGACGGACGTCCACGGCAAGGTGGTGCGCGACGTCGTGGCGTGAGCGGGCATTTGTTAGTCAATGTTTGATATTTCGTTTTGACGAAATACTGCGGGCTCCATAGCGTAAGCGGGTCCCATGAAGTGCCCCCGTTGCGTGCAAGTGATCCACCGTGGAGCAGGCTTGTGCCCGCACTGCGGCTTCGGCATCGCCGAGATGGACGCGCGGCACGGCAAGGACAACGTTTCGCTGCGGCGCCTCGCGGATGTCGCCGGATTGATGAAGAGCCGGGAGCGGAGCAAGGTGCAGGGCGCGCTTGATGATTTCAGCCGGCGGTTCCCGCAGTTGTTTTTCGCGGTCTACACGGGATCGGGCAAGGGCGGCGGCAATGTGCGGCAGTTTGGCTTCTGGCTGCTGAACCGCGCGGCTTTCGAGGATGTGCCGGTCGATCGTCCGAACGAGGCGGGCATCCTGCTGGTGATCGACCCGGATACGAAGTCCGCTTCGGTGACCTGGGGCTACCTGCTCGATCCTTATTTGACGGAAGAAGACACGTTTCTCTGCCTGAGCCGAGCGCACGCCTACTGGCTGGAGGGCCGCTTTGCCGAGGGCACGGTGCGGACGGTTTCCCAGCTCGGGAAAATCCTGGCCAAGCGGGCGGCGCAGGCCCGCCGCGATCCGGAGCGCTTCGAACGCAAGGTGGCGCCGCCCGCCAAGACCGGAGAGATCGCCCGCCGGATCCGCGAAGGCCACCGGCAGGTGGGTCCGAAGACTACGGAGGTGACCAAGTGAAGGCTCTGGCGTGGGTGCTTACCGCCGGGCTGGTCGTGGGTGCCGCCGAGCCTCCGATGCCGGCTTGGCGCGATGAGGATCGCAAGTCGCTGGAGAAGGGCGAGATTTTGCCAGGCTTGGAATTGCTCACCGAGGAGGTGCCGGAAGTGCCGCAGGAAGCGGCGGACGTCCCTGCGCCGACCAGTGAGGAGATCGCCGCGGCCGAGAATGTTTCGCCGGAGGTGGACGAGCAGTATCTGAACGCCTACTTCGGAGCCCGTCCCGAAACATTCCTGGTGGACCCCCAGAAGCTGTTAGGAAGCAAGGATGCCCGGGACCGGGAGAGCTTTCTGAAATATCACTCCGGGGATTCGCAGGTGGATCTCTTTGTTTACCTGTTCGACGGGCACCAAGCGATCCCGTCCGGGGTGCGCGAGGAAGAGGTGGTGGAGCGCTTCTTTTCGGAAGGAAAGCCGGCGGTGGTGGTCTACTACTACTTGGGGGCCCCGCAGAAATCGGACATCTACGTGAGCCCGCTGCTGAGCGATACGGTGTCGGCCCCGGAGCAGCGGCGCGCCTTGATTTCATCGGTCGAGGAAGCGTTGGAGAAGCCCGATGCGCTCGCGCAGATCGAGGCATTCTGCGTGCAACTTTCGATCCGCATCTACTGGATGGAGCGTGCGGCGGGACTGGTGAAAGACGAGCCGGCGGCGCCAGTGGCACGTCGAGTCAAAGAGGAAGCGCCTGCCAAGGCGGAGTCGCCGGCGGTGCTGCAGGCGAAGGCTTGGGGCCAGCGCTACGGAGTCCCCGGCGGGATCATGGCGTCTGCGCTGCTGATCGTCGCGGGTGGAATTTCGATCGCGAGGCATCGGGCACGCTTCCGCTTTCCATCGTTCGACGTGCCGCCACGGCTGGGGGGATCTCATGCCGCGGGAATCGGCGCGGTGATTTCTTTTGGAAGCACCACGCAGTCTCCGTCCTCCCAGCGGAACGATATGCCGAACTACCTCGGGCTCTAACGCGATGACGGATTGGGAAGACCGCTGGCAAAGGAACGACACGCCTTGGGACAAGGGATACGGAGCGCCGCCGCTGTCGGAATTCCTCGATGATGCAGGCGTGGAACTTCATCAGGCGCGGCGGGTGCTGGTGCCCGGCTGCGGCAGCGGTCACGATGTGCGGGAACTGGCAGGGCGGGGGATCGGAGCCACCGGTCTCGACCTCTCGGAGACCGCGGTGGCCAAGGCCCGGGCGGTGCCGCGGGTGGGCCACGAGGATTACTTGTCGGGAAATCTTTTCGAAGCGGATTGGCGGATCGGCCGCGAGTTCGACGCGGTGTGGGAGCACACCTGCTTTTGCGCGATCGATCCCTCGCTGCGGCCCGCTTATGCCCGGGCGATGGCTGAGATCCTGCCGGTGGGTGGACATCTGGTTGGGCTCTATTTCCTGACTCCCTGGGATCCGGGGGAGCAGGAAGAAGGCCCGCCCTTTGCGGCCACCCGGGAAGAAATCGTGGAATTACTTTCACCTTGGTTCGAGCTGCGGAAAGACCGGATGCCCGGCCGTGCGTATCCGGGGCGGGAAGGCCGGGAGTGGCTGGCGGTGTTCGGGCGACGCAATCGCCCCAACCCCGGAGTTGCGGAATCCGATCCGCCTGCCTAGAATGCATTGTGATTACCCGTATGAGGGAAACTTCCGCCGCCGCGCTAACCGGCTTTTTGACCTGCTTGCTGCTCGTGCCGGCCGGGGCTGACGCCGCGCGACCCTTGGTAAACGACAAGAAGGCCCCTGAGGGCCGCGCTGATCTGGACGTGATCCAGAAGCATCTCACCGACTCACTTCCGGCGACCCGGAAGGCGACGGTCTGCATTGATCTTGGGGAAGGTTCCGGTAGCGGTGTCGTGGTCTCGCCGGAGGGCCTGATCCTGACCGCGGCCCACGTCACCGGCGGCGTGGGAAAGGAGTTCACGGTGATTTTTGAAGACGGGAAGAAGGTGAAGGCCGAGTCGCTGGGGCTGGTGGCGTCGAGCGATTGCGCGATGGCGAAGATCACCGAAGAAGGTGTCTGGCCTCATGTCGAAGTGGATCGCGGCGATGCCTCGCAACTCGGCGACTGGGTTTATTCCCTCGGCCACTCCGGCGGCTTTGACAAGGAGCGCGGTGTGGTGGTCCGCCTCGGCCGGCTGGTGCAGGTCAAGGACGACACGGTGCAGTCGGATTGCTCGCTGATCGGCGGCGACTCCGGCGGTCCGCTGTTCGACCTCAATGGGAAGCTGATCGGCATTCATTCCCGCGTCGGAATGCGGACTCAGGAAAACATGCACGTCCCGGTCCGGGAGTTCGTGAAGAACTGGGAAGGCATGCTGAAAAGCGAGTTCATCGGCGAGGGCCCCTTTGCGAAGAAGCCCGAGAAGGGCAAGGGCTTTCTGGGCATCGGAACGGCACCCCGGGCGGAAGGTGGGCTCAAGATCGACAAGGTCGGCCGAGAATCGCCGGCTGAAAAGGCGGGCCTGAAGGAAGGCGACGTCATTCTCAAACTGGACGGCGTGGAATTGACCACGAAAGAACAATTCCAGGATCTCCTGAAGGAAAAGGCCCCGGAAGATCGGGTGGCCCTCGAACTGCTCCGGGACGGCAAACCTGAAACCCTGACCCTTCGCCTTGGTGAACGCTAAGCCCCTCTTTTCCGCCGCGCTTTTGCTCGCTTCAACCGGTCTGTTGCCGGGCGCGCAGACTTTGGAGTCGGCCTATCGGACCAACGGACCGGCGGTGCAGGCCTCTTTCGAGTCCGTCCGTGATTTTCTTCAATCCAGCAGCGCGGTCATCCAGCGCGGCCGAAAGGAAATCGCCTACGGCACCGTGATCTCGGCCGATGGCTTCATCCTGACCAAGGCCAGTGAACTCGGCGACATCAACGGGCTGACCGTGACGGTTGGAGAAAAAACCTACACGGAGCTGGCCAAGCTGGCCGAAGATCCCGCTTGGGATGTGGCCCTGCTGAAGATCCCGGCGGAAGGCCTGGTTCCGGTCAGCCTCGCCGTCGATTCCCCGGATCCCGCCCGCGGCACCTGGGTGGTGGCCAATGGCGCGACCAGCCGGACCCGGCGACGGCCGCAGGTCGGCATCATTTCCGCCACGGCCCGCGAGATCGAGCCCGCCGGCGGTGCGGTGCTGGGGGTGACGCTTGAGGAAAAATCGAAAAAGCTGCGGGTCACCGAGATTCACGAAAAGAGCGGAGCGGAAGCGGCCGGCATGAAGACGGGCGATATCATCGTCGCCGCGGCCGGCAAGAAAGTTGCGGACCGCGAGGCGCTCGGCAAAGTGGTCGCGAAACTCCGGGTTGGAGACGATCTGGATCTGACCGTGCAGCGCGACGGCAAGAAGATCGAAATGAAGGTGCGCCTCGCGGGGCGGGCCGATCTTTTCGGTGAAGAGAAAACCCGCAACGACGCGATGAGCGGCGATTTTTCCGAGCGTCGCAGTGGATTTCCCCGGGTCATCCAGCACGATGTCATCGCCAACGCCGCCGGGATGGGCGGACCGCTGCTCGATCTCGATGGGCGTTGCCTCGGCATGAACATCGCCCGCGCCAACCGCTGCGAGACCTTTGCGATCCCGGCCGGTGACTTGAAGAGCCTCGCCGACCGATTGATCAGCAAGGGAGCCGGCAAGTAGCGCACGCGGCCGGTCGGTTCATGGTCCCTGGTGGGCGCGGTGCTTCTTGAACATCGCCAGCGTCCGGTCGCGTTCTGTTTTGTGATCGACGCAGGGAAGCGGGTAGCCCGGAACCAGCGGCCGGCCGAACTTCGGCGCTTCGAGCAAAAGCGGTGCGGGCACTCTGGCAAGTTCCGGCACCCAACGTTTGGTGTAGATGCCCTGGGGATCATGGCTTTTCGCCTGGGCCCAAGGGTTCTGGATCCGGAAATAGGGAGCCGCATCGGCTCCAGTCCCGGCGCTCCACTGCCAGCCGCCGTTGTTCGACGCGATTTCGCCGTCGATCAGATGCTGCATGAAGAACTGCTCGCCCAGCCGCCAGTCGAGGTGGAGGTCCTTGGTCAGGAACATCGCGACGATCATCCGGACCCGGTTGTGCATGAATCCGGTGGCCAGCATTTCGCGGATCCCGGCATCCACGATGGGGAAGCCGGTGCGGCCTTGTTTCCACGCCTCGAAATTGTCGTCCGGCTCCTGCCAGGGAAGTCCCCGCCAATCGGCATTGAATTCCTGCTCCAGCACGATGGGGAAATGCCAGAGGATCGCCATGTAGAACTCCCGCCAGGCCAGTTCTTTGATGTAAATGTCGATCCCCGCTTTCTCCACCGCCGATCCGGACGCCTCGCGGGCCTTGGCGGCCTTGTCGAATACGGTGCGCGGCGAAAGCAGGCCGAAGCGAAGGTCCTGCGACAATCGCGAGGTGCCGGATGCCCCCGGCGTGTCGCGCTTCAGCCCGTAGTTCTGGACCTTGCCATGGATCGCAGCCTTGAGCCGCTCGTGGGCCGCCCGCTCGCCGGCCTCGACGAGATCGGCATCGCTCTCCGGCAATCCCCAGTGGCTGTTTTGCGGAAGTGGAAGCGAGTCGATGCCCGGCGGCGTGTGAAGCGGGCCGGGCTTGGGCAGCGGCCGGGGCTTTTCCAAGGCGAGCCAGTTGCGGCTGTAGGGGGTGTAGACCCGGTAGGGCTTGCCGTCTTGGGTCAGGACTTCGCCCGGATCATGCAGGGTGACATCGTGGAACCCGTAGCAAGCGACTCCGAGCCGGCGGGCCATCGCCTCGACCTTGGCCTCCATCGCCCGGCCGAAGGGATCGGGGTCGCGGTTGAGATAAAGCGCGTCCGCCCCGCTCTCGACGATCAACTTCTCAAGCGCCTCGTCGGCCGCGCCGGATCGAACAATCAGCCGACCTCCAATGGTTTCCAGATTGCCCGCCAGCGACGCCAGGTTGCGGCAAAGGAAAGCCTGGCGCTTGGGCCCGGTCCACAGGTGCGCCCCCTTCCTATCGCTGGCCAGATACACCGGCAGCACGCATGACGCTCCGGTCGCCGCTGCGTGGAGAGCGCTGTTGTCGAGAATTCGCAGATCGCGGCGGAACCAGTGGACCGCTAGCCGGTGTGGGGAAGGCATTGCGCCTAACAAAGCCACTGAGGGCGGCTGCGCAAGGCGGGTGACGCGATCAAACGCCCCCGAGCACCTTTTCCGCCTTCTTGACCGCCACGTTGCTGAGACGCCCGTTCACCCGCTTGGCTCCTTCCAGCAAGGTCTTCAGATCGGCAAGCGTGGCTTCGGCGACTTCGAGTGCCTTTCGGCCACCTCCGTATTGCTTGTCGGAGAAATACTTGGTGAAAGTCACACCGCCGCGGCTCAAGCACAGCCGCCATCCTTGGAAGGCGGTGTTCTCGTAGGTGAATCGGGTAAGATTGCGCTTCGATTTCATGGAGGGGAGATTTTCGATAGCATTCATTGAACAAAGTGCCACGGGATCGGCCTTTTGGCCACTCGATTTTTGTTTGAGATATGTTAGAGATCTTCCGGAAGCTCGTGTTTCCGGGGGTTTTCGGTCACTTCATCGTTGAAAAAAATTCGTTGCCAAGGTCCGGGCGTTCCCATTAAGTCCCCGCCCCGCGAGCCCCGCAAAGCCGCCGTCGGTCCTCCTGACACCCCGCGCAAGCGACGGTGTCACGCTCGCAGGAGGGAAACCCGGCCACCGAAAATACCGCATGTCTGCTACCAAACTCGCTCGATTCGAGCTTCCGAACCGCCTCGTCAAGCACGAGGACACCGCCACCGAGACCTTTGCCCAGTTCACCGCCGAGCCATTCGAGCGCGGCTACGGGCACACCCTCGGCAACTCGCTCCGCCGCGTGCTTCTCGGCTCGCTTGAAGGCGCCGCCATCACGTCCGTCCGCATCGCCGGCGTGCAGCATGAATTCTCCAGCCTCCCCGGCGTGGTCGAAGATGTCACCGACATCGTCCTGAACCTGAAGAAGGTGAAGTTCCTCCACCACGACAAGGAGCCCCGCATCCTCACCATCAAGGTCGAGAAGGAAGGCGTCGTCACCGCCGGTGACATCCAGGGCGACAACATCTACGACGTGGTCAACAAGGACCAGGTCATCTGCACCCTCGACAAGAAGGTGAAGTTCGACTGCGAGTTCGAAGTCCGCGTCGGCCGCGGTTTCTTCACCGGCGACGAAAACAAGCGCAAGGACCAGCCGATCGGCGTCATCGCCATCGACTCGATCTTCTCGCCCGTCACCCGCGTCAAATACGCCGTCGACACCACCCGCGTCGGTCAGATGACCGACTACGACAAGCTGGTGCTCGACATCTGGACCGACGGCCGGATCACCCCGCAGGACGCGCTCCTGCAGGCCTCCGCTATCCTCCGCCACCACTTGGACGTCTTCGTCAACTACGACGAGAACGCCGTGGACTTCGAGGAAGCGCCGACCGAATCCAACGAGGAGAACGCCGCTCTCAAGAAGCTTCTCAACATGTCGGTCAACGAAATCGAACTCTCGGTTCGTGCCGCCAACTGCCTCAACAACGCGAACATCACCTCCGTCGGCCAGCTGGCCCTCAAGTCGGAGGCAGAGATGCTCAAGTACCGCAACTTCGGCAAAAAATCGCTCAACGAGATCAAGGACAAGCTTTCCGAACTCGGCCTCGGCCTCGGAATGTCCCTCGATCCATCGCTCCTCTCGGGCCCGGCTCCAGCCGTGCGCGGACCACGCCTCGGCGTGGAGGACGATGCTCCGGTGGGCCTTGCCGACCTGATCGCCCAGAACCTCGACGACTAATTAAGAAAGGGACCGCACCCGATGAGACATCGACGCAACACCACCAAGCTCAAGCGCACCGCCGCCCACCGGCGCTCGCTGCTTGCAAACCTCGCCTGCAGCCTGATCGAACATGGTCGCATCCGCACCACGCTCGCCAAGGCCAAGGCACTCCGCCCGGTCGCCGAGAAGATGATCGGCCTCGGCAAACGTGGAGATCTCCACGCCCGCCGTCAGGCCGTCGCCTTCCTTCGCCAGAAGGACATCGCCAAGAAGCTTTTCGACGAAGTCGCCCCGCTGTCGAAAGACCGCCCGGGTGGCTACTGCCGGATCACCAAGCTCGGCGCCCGCATGACCGACTCCGCCGCGATGGCCATCATCGAGTGGGTCGACCAGCCGGCTGAAACCGAAGCCGTGGACACCGAAGCCGCGGCGGCCGCCGAGCCGGTGGTTGCCGAGGAAGCACCCGCTGCCGAGGAAGCCAAGCCTGCCAAGAAGAAGGCGACCAAAAAGGCCAAGGAAGAAGTCGCCGAAGCCGAGTAATCGCTTCTCCGATCCAACGTTTCTGACAGCACCCGCCGGAGCGATCCGGCGGGTGTTTTTTTTGGCGGAATGATCCCAAGGGTCGGATTCTTTCGGCCCATCGTGGTGCCTATGAGCCGTGCGAAAGCATCGCCGTGCCCGAAGGAACCCGGATCAATTGGATCGGCGTTTTACCCGGATAAGCGTGTTGGCAAGCGGTTCCGACTGCCGAATGACCTCGTCGATCATCCCTGCGAAATCGGGATAATCTCGATTCTCGGTGCAAACGATAATACCCGAATGCAACGGGACTGTTTGGTGGAGCCGGATGAAGTCCCTCCGATTGAGGGTAATCACGCAGCGTCCGGTCGAGATCGCGAAGCGGAGGACGGCATCATCTTCGATTGCTTGATTGGATTTCCCTGCTTCGTGAGTGGTCAGAACGTCGTGCCCGAAATCCCGGAGCCGGATGACGACTTCGAGGGGGAAGTTCTCGTTGGCGTATAGACGAGCCATTTCAGGCGTCCTCCCCGTTCTCGCTGATCTCCCGATCGATCTCCTGCGGATGGCGGGCGACGTAGCGCCACGCATTCACCAGGTCGGAGGCTTGAAGGGTGGGGAAGTTCCGCAGGATTTCTGCATCGTCCGAACCAAGCCTGCGCCATGATTCGAGCGACCATACGGGAATGCGGGTGCCGGCAATGCGTGCCGAACCGCCGCAGACGCGGGGATCGAATTCGATGCCAGGCAGTTGGTCGGCAAGATCCGCCGCCATCCAGACAAAGAGCCGCGCCCGCTCCTGCCTGGGGAGGGATGCGACTGCGGATTGCGCCTCGTCGAAGGTCATCGGCATGCCAAGGAGTTTGCTTCACGGCTGGCGGGCCGTCAACTTCGGGCGGCCGGGTCCAATTCGACGCTCGAATCTGGACCTTTCGGGATCTCTTGAGTCCGTCCAGCGGCAACGCAACTGCTTCGAGCGCGCCGACGTGTTCGTTTGGAACCTCATGGATCGCGCCTGGCCCCTTCCGGTTGCTTGACGCCGGGGCTTTGGCGGACTATTCCGACAGGGCATCTTCGCTCTGATTCCATTCTCGAACAATGAAAACACTGATCTTGATCGCTGGGGTGCTCCTTCTCCGTGCTACTTTCGCTCAGGAGAACGTGAAGTCGGAAGTGGGCATGGATCACCTGGTTCCGGTAAGGGGTCTGCATGACGACAAGGAAAGTTGGGACTACGAGTCGAAACTGAGGAAGATCCTGCTGGCTGAAGTTCCTGAGAAACCCGCGGCGTTCGCACTGGTCAAAACGGGTCCTGGCGCACCGGAATTCTACGTCTCGCTGGTCAAGGAGAAGGGCGACCGGTATTTCGTCGAAGTCAGGCAGGCCACGCGAAATATTTGGTATGGAGATAAGGACGGGGAAAATCCGGTCAAGGTCTATCAGGAAGCGGTGCCGGTGAAGAAGGGCAAGGAAATCGAGGGGCTGTGGGCGCGAATGCTGCAGGGCGTTCGACATCCGGGGGCCAGTAAAAAGTACGCTGAAGCTTTTGATGGTGGGGAAACCTATTTCGCGGCGTGGATACTTGGAGAAGGGATCATGGCGGGAGAAACCGACAGTCCCGCAAAGCGGGATGGCGACGTGTCGAAAATGAACGGACTGGTCCAATGGATGTTCCAGCAGGCTATCAAGCCCGAGCCTGTAGATTCCGCGAAAGACTCACGATAGGAAGGGGTCGCGTGCGAGGGGCAGATGAGCCGGGCACCGGTCAGGACGGCGGCGGAGTGGGAGGCGCTGGCAATTTAGCGCGAGGTTCGACAGGCCACTTCGGGCTCACTGCTCCTCCACGCGGAAGAATCCGCGGGGGGACAGGGTGAAGGGAACGTCGATGACGCTGGTCGTGTCGGAGACCGGAGCACCGGAAACGTTGGTTTGCAGGATCAGCGGCCAGCTCCCGAGGTCCGGTGATGCGGTCACCCGGTAGAGCCGGCCGGGGAGCGTGCGGAAACTGAGCGAGATCCGCTGGTTGGCCGTATCGATCAAGCTGGCGGTGATCCCCAGCGGTGCCAACGGACGGAGCGAGGGGCCGGGCAGCGGAATGGGCCCGGTCGCGGTGTTTCGCGTTTCCGGGACGGGATAGTCCCAAGCGGTGAAATTTTCAATCAGCGTCCAGGTGACGGCGTCGGCACTGCCTTCCAAGATCCAGCGCACGGGATCCCGCTCGGTCGCGTCGCCGGCGGTGGTGAGGTGGTAACTGTCGAAGCTGCGTGTGACGCCGAAGTCGAAGATCAGGCCGCCCTTGTTCAAGTCGAGCCACTTGGAGCCGGAATCGCCGTCGATCACCTTGCCGGGAATCTCATTGTTCGGATTATCGCCGCCGGGATTGGTGGCCGTGGCGACGCTCAGCGGGACGCCCGCCGCGATGAAGCTGAATTCCGCGAGCTGGATGCTGTTGGCGGCTTCGTTGTCGCGGAGCTTCAGCGGAGTAAAGCGGACGTGGCGGTAGCTGGCGGCACCGCCTGCCACCGTTCGCACCATGACCGTCCGCGACTCCGTCGCAGTCCCGCGGGTTGCGGTCAGAACGTAGGCGGTATCGGCATCTGCCGGCGGCGACACCGTCTGCATCGCCGTTTGAGGAACGGTGCCGATGCCGGGGTTGAGCATCACCATGTCGGCGTTGACGACGTCCCACGAAAGCCCGGCGCTGGTGCCGTTGAGCAGGACAGCTTGATCGCCGCGGAAGTCAAGGATTGCGAGATCGAGGCCCGCCGGGAGGAAGATGTCGCCGGTGAAGGTGTTGCGATTCGTGGGGACGGGATAGCTGCTGCGCTGGTCGAGCAGAGTCCAGGTGATCCCGTCGTTGCTCCCATCGAATTTCCACTTCAGCGGATCGCGGCCGGGCTCGTCACCGGCGGTCGCGAAGCGGTAGCGGTCGACGGTCACCGGCGCGGCGAACTGGAAGATCACCGGACCTCTCTCGAAGTCGAGCCACTTGGAGCCGGTGTCCTGGTCGGCGATGAACGCCACCTCCTCGCCCGCGGGATTGTCGCCGCCGGGATTGGTGATGGTGGCGGTGCCCAGGTTGATGTTGGCAGCGCCGAGCTTCAGTTCGAACTCGGAGAGCTGGACGCTGTCGGCTCCGGCGTCATCCCGCAATTCCACCGGGGTGAAGCGAAAGCGGGAGAATGTCTTTTCCGCGGCATCAGCGCCGGTGATGGAGACACAGGCCACCAATAGGGTGGTCCGGATTTGCCGGATCAATGGGAGGGTTTTCACGGTAATAGGGGGATTGGTTGAATGGATCAGGCGTGAGCCTAGCGGTATCTTCGGAAAATGTCTGCCAGCAATGCATGAATCCCGCCGCCGCGCTTTCCTTGCAATCCGATTGAATGGGTATCCATTTCCCGTCGTCCCAAACCCGCATGAAAAAGTTCATCATTACCGCCCTCGTTTTTCTTCAGGCATTCGCTGCTCAAGCGGCGAACATCGCGATCAAGAACGACACCGGCGCGCCCCAGCGCCTGGTGATTTACCAGGACGGCCGGGTTGCCGGATACGTCGACCGCTTGAAGCCGGGGAAGACACTGCTGGTGAAGGTCGACGACTTCGGGTCGAAGCCGATTCTCAAGCTCTACGTCGCCGGACGGGAAGAGTTCATGTTCCTGCCTCTGAAGACGAAGGCCTACAAGCTGTCGTGGCTGAGGAACATTTTCTGGTGAGCTTCAGGTGGGGTGGGACAGCTACGGGGCGACGTTTGATTTAGAAACTTTTGCTTTCGCCCGACCGGTGCGACGGGCAAGAGATGACGGCATGGTGGAACGCGTTTTTCTGGGCTGGGGCCGGCCTTTTCTCGGGATGCTGACGGAGTGGCTGCTGGCGCGGCGCGACGAGTTGCCGGGGCTGTTGGTGGTGGTGCCGACAGCGCAAGCAGGACGGCGACTGCGCGAGGCCTTGGCGGAGTCGGCGGGGGCGCTGCTGGTGCCGAAGGTGGTGACGCCGGGGCATTTCCTGCGGACGGAAGAGGCGGCACCGGACGCGCTGGAGCTGCTGGCCTGGGTGGAGACTTTGGAAGCGGTCCGCGACTGGGAGCCTTTCGCGGCGGCCTTTCCGGTGCCGCCGGGTGAGGGCGAGCCCGCGGGTTGGGCGCTGGGGCTGGCGCGGTCCTTGGCCGGGGTGCGGGCGAGCTTGCAGGAAAACGCGCTGACCCTCGCCGATGCGGCGCGGCGCTTGTCGGGCACGGTGGAGGCGGAGCGCTGGGAGGCGCTGGCGAGGCTGGAAGCGAAGGTCGAGCAGCGGCTGGGGCAGTGGGGCTTGCGGAGCCGCAGCCGGTTGCTGGCGCGCGGGGAGTTCGAAGTGCCCGCGGGAGTGAAAGGAATCGTGCTCGCCGGGGTGCCGGACCTGGCGGCGGCGGCGTTGCGGGTGATCTTGCAAGGCGAGCTGCCGGTGACGGTGCTGATCGGCGCGCCGGCGGAAATGGCGGCGGATTTCGATGAAGCGGGCCAGCCGATGGAGCCGTGGACGACGCGGCGGATCGCGTGGCCGGACGAGGGCTCGGGCAGCGTGACCTTGACCGCCGATCCGCGGCAACAGGCGGTGGAGGCGGTGGCACGGGTGGCCGCGGCGGCGACGCCGTCGGACGAACTGGTGCTGGGGTCGGCGGACGAGTCGACGGCGGGCGAACTGGTCCGGGCCTTCGGGCGCGGCGGGTGGAAGCTGCACGATCCGTCGCAGGTCCCGCCGTCGCCGCTGGCGGCGTGGCTCGGCGCGTGGCGCCAGTATGTCTCGCAGCCGGGAGCGGCGGCGGCGATCGATCTGTTAGGCTTTCCCGAAAGCGGGGTGCTGGCCGGCGGCAAGCGGGCGCAGCGGGTGGCGGCGCTGTCGGCGGCACGCGACCAATGGCTGGCGCGGGAGCGGGAGGACGTGGCGCGGGTCGCCGAGTTGACGACCCGCGATCCGGAGGGGCTGAAGCTGGCGGAGGAAACGCTGGAGTCGCTCGACCGGCGGCGGGCGACCTTTCTCGGCGAGGGTTTCCACGCGGGAATGCGGCGCTTGTTGGGGATGATCGATCCGCGCGGCGAGCAGAGCTCGGCGATCGTTGAATGGCTGGACGCGACGGCGAGGACAGCGGCCGAAGTGAAGCGCGATCCGGGGTTCTGGATCGACCTGCTGCGGGCGACCTTGCCGGAGGCGATCGCGGCGGCGCCTGACGACCGGGTGCTCGATGTCCAGGGCTGGCTGGAGCTGTTCCACGAGCCCGGCCGGCACCTCGTCGTCTGCGGCATGAACGAAGGGCTGGTGCCCGGCCGGGCGAGCACCGACGCGTGGCTGCCGGAGGGATCGCGGAAGCTGTTAGGCCTGTCGCACGATGCCACGCGGGCGGCGCGCGACGCGTATCTGCTGACGGCGATGATCGAATCGCGGCGCGCCGGCGGGCGGGTGGACCTGTTGCTGGCGAAGACCGGCGCGGGCGGCGATGTCTTGCGGCCGTCGCGCTTGTTGCTGGCGGCGGACGAGGCGGAATTGCCGGCGCGGGTGAAGCTGCTGTTCCGCGAGATCGAGCCGCCGGATTCGTCGCTGGCGTGGACGCTCGACGAGGCGTGGAAATGGCGGCCGCGGATGGTGGAGAAGGTGCCGAGGATGGGGGTGACCTCGTTCGCCGATTACCTCGCGTGTCCCTTCCGCTACTACCTTAAGCACGTCGCCGGGATGAGCGCGCCGGAGCCGGAGCGGGTGGAGTGGAATGCCCGCGACTTCGGCAACGTGGCGCACGTCGTGTTGGAGCGCTGGGCGCTGGACGCGGAGGCGAAGGATTTCTCGAAGACCGAGGCGATCGAGGCCTGGGTGCATGCCGCGCTGGACCGGGTGATCGCCGAGCGCTTCGGCGCGAAGGTCCCGCTGGCGGTGCGGATCCAGCGCGAGTCGATGCGCCAGCGCTTGTCGTGGTTCGCGCGGGTGCAGGCGGTCGAGCGGGCATCGGGCTGGCGGATCGAGGAGGTGGAGAAGAAATTCGAGATCGAGATCAACGGGCTGACCTTGGTCGGGCGGGTCGACCGGATCGAGCGCCACGAAGACGGCCGGCGGCGGGTGCTCGACTACAAGACCGGCGCGGCGGCGGGCGCGGTCGAAGCGGCGCATCGCACGGGCGTCACGGCGAGCACGCGCTTTCCGGCGCATCTTGAGAACGTACCGGAGATCCTGTGCAGCGGGGCGGACGGCAAGCCGAAGCGGTGGAAGAACCTGCAAGTCGCGCTCTACTCGGTGGCGTTGGGGGACATCGACGAGCTCGGTTATTTCGCGCTTGGGGCGACCGAGGGTGACGTGAAGCTTTCGCTGTGGGACGACTTCTCGCGGGCCGACCGTGACTCCGCGGAAGCCTGCGCGCGGTGGGTCATTGGCAAGGTCCGCGAACGGGTGTTCTGGCCGCCGGCGGAGAAGGCGGACTACGACGACTACGCGGTGCTTTCGCTCGGCCGCTCGCTCGATGAAACCGTGGCATGGCAGGGAGGTGCGGCATGAACGAGCCCGGCATCCTTTCGAAGAACCTCATGATCCTCGCCTCGGCGGGGTCGGGGAAAACCTTCCAACTCGGCAACCGGGTGATCGGGCTGATCGGCGCGGGAGAGGTCGATCCGGCGCGGATCGTCGCGCTGACCTTCACCCGCAAGGCGGCGGGCGAGTTCGCGGACTCGGTGCTGTCGAAGCTGGCCGAGTGCGCGGCGGATCCGCGCGCGGCGGAGAAGCTGTGCGCGCAGATCGGCGAGAGCTTTCCGGTGGGGCCCGTGCTGGCGCGGGTGGTGCGCGCCTTGCCGACCCTCCAGCTTGGCACGATGGACGGGTTCTTTGCCCGGGTGGTACGGGGGTTCCAGTACGAGCTGGGGCTGACCGGCGGGACCTTCGAGCTGATCGAAGGGCCGAAATTCGAGGCGGCGATGGCCGACATCCTGGCGGAGGTGCTGGGCGACGCGCTGGAACACGGCGGGGCGGAGGAATTCCTGCAGGCCTTCCGGCGCGCGACGCTGGGCAAGGAGGGGCAGGGCGTGCTGAGGGATCTCGAGAAGTTCCTCAAGCACTGGCATGGCTGGTGGAAATCGGGGATCCCGCTGGATGGCTGGGGCGGCGGGGCGCTGTTCGGGAGCTTGCCGGAGGTCGAGGCGTGGGAACGGGACAAGCGGGCCCTCCTTTCCGCGCTGCGCCAGAGCGATTTGCCGGATCCATCGACCAAGTTGCTCGATCTTTTCGAACTTCACACCGTCGGTAGCGGAAAGATCACGAAAGGCGGCGTGCTGTTCGAGCGCTTGCTCGAGGCCGTGCCGCTCGACGGTGAGATCGAAGTGCCCTTCGGCAAGAAGTCGGTGCGTTTCTCCGAGAAGGACTCCAGCCGATGGCGCGAGCTGTTCCGTCTGCTCGCCGGTTGCGAGCTGGCTGCGGCGGTGGCCCGCACCCGGGCGGTGGCCGAGCTGGTGGCGCACCTCGACGGCGAGTGCGAGCGGCGGCTTCGGCGGAAGGGTCTGTTGGGTTTCGACGACGTCAAGATGCTGATGGGCCGCTGGACGCGCGACGAGGAGTCGCGGGTGCGGCGCGAGGCCGTGGACTTCCGGCTGGACGCGCGCTACGACCACTGGTTGCTCGACGAGTTTCAGGATACCAGCCGGGCGGAGTGGGACGGCATCGTGCCGCTGCTCGATGAAGCGGCGACGCGCGAGGACGGTTCGCTGTTTGTCGTCGGCGACCGCAAGCAGGCGATCTACGGCTGGCGTGGCGGCGATGTGACCTTGTTCGACGAGGTCGAGCGGCGCTACGGGATGAACGGTCACCTGGCGCTGCGGACGATGCCGGAATCGTGGCGCTCGTGTCCGGCGGTGCTCGATCTGGTGAACACGGTGTGCGGCGATGTCGCGACGATCGGCGAGCTGTTCGGGCCGGCGATGGCGAGGCGCTGGCCATGGGAGGAGCATGTCTCCGCCAAGCCGCGGGTCAGCGGCGAGTCGCGGGTCGAGGTGGTGGCGAAGGACGGGCGCGATGATCGGCTGGTCGCTTTGCTGCGGGAGATCGGGATCGGCGAGCGGGATCTAACATGCGGGGTGCTGGTGCGGACCAACGCGCAAGTGCGGGCGGTCGCCTCGCTGCTGAGGGAGCATGGCTTCGACGTGATTGAGGAAGGCCGCCGCCAGCCGGTGGCCGACAACGCGCCTGGCGTGGCCTTGCTGCATCTGGTCCGCTGGCTGGCGGATCCGGCGGACGCGTTCGCGCGGCATGTGGTGGCGATGTCGCCATTGTCGGCGGCGCTGGAGACGCGCTTCGGCACGGCTTGGCAGGCGGTGTGGGAAGGGCTGTTGAAGGAGGCGCGAGCGCTGGGTTTTGCCGCGATGGTGGAAGGTTTGATCGAGCCGCTGTGGGGGGAACTCTCGGATTTTTCGCGGCGCAGGGCGGGGGACGTGATCGCGGCCTTGGCGGAGTTCGACGCCGGCGGCTCCGGCACCCCGCGCGAGGCGGCGCGCTGGATTGCCGATCTGGAGATCCCGCAGAGCCCGGGTGCCGCGGCGGTACAGGTGCTGACGGTCCACAAGTCGAAGGGCCTCGGCTTCGATGTCGTGGTGCTGCCGGAGATCGAGGACTCGCAGGTGCCGAACCACGGCAACTTCGAGGTCGCGCGCGGAAGCCACCAGGGACAAAGCTGGCTGTTAGAGCCGCCGCCGGCGTGGGTCCGCGGCATGGTGCCGGCGATTTCCGCGGTGGAGGAGGCGTGGGCGGACGACCAGCGCTACGAAGCGATGTGCGTGCTCTATGTCGCGCTGACCCGGGCCAAGCGCGGGCTCTACGTGCTGCTGCCGGAGATCCCGAAGAGCCGCAAGGATGCCGACGGCTGGGCGTCGATGGCGAGCTGGATCGCGCGTTCGTCCGGTGGCGCGGGCGAGGTGCTGTTCCAATCCGGCGATCCCGCGTGGTGGCGGGAGGTCGGGACGCGGGAGACGGCCGGCAAGGTGCCGTCGCCGTCACTGGCCGCCGCCGTGGCCCGTCGCGAGCGGACCACGCCGTCGGGCGCGAAGAAGGAGTCGTTGGGGATCGTCGCGTCACCGACCGGGATGGCGTTCGGCAGCGCGGTGCACGCGGCGTTCGAAGCGGTGGGGTGGGTTGACGAGGAGTTGCCGGTGTTGCCGACGGGCGATGCGGGGAGGCTGGTGGGCGAACTACTAGAGTTGGCGGAGATCCGTGGCTTGTTCGAGCGGGGCGGGCGGAGCGTGGACTTGTATCGGGAGCAGGCGGTGGAAGCGATCCTCGGCGGGAAGTGGTTGAGCGGGATCGTGGACCGGTTGCATGTGATTCGCGATGGAGCAGGGGCGGTTAAGGAGGTCGAGGTGATCGATTTCAAGACCGATGCCGTGGAAAACGCGGAACAACTGATCGAGCGGTATGCCGGTCAGATGGAGGCTTACCGGGAGGCGATGGCGAAGGCGTTCGGCGGGGTGCCGGTGAGGTGTCTGCTGCTTTCGACGAAACAGCGGAGGTGGGTGGAAGTCGGGTGATGTGGTTGGGGTGAGACGACCCGAGGTTGTGGGCGGGGACGGGAGGCGGACCGGGGGCACGGAGGCTCCGCGCCCCCGGTGAAAGGAAATGACGCCCCGGGTGGCCGGGGCGGGCGGGTGAAATGTCATGGCCCAGGTGCCCTTCCGTCTTGAAACATCGGGTGACGGATCACGTAAGGCCTCCCATGCAAATCCTCACCTCCCTGTCCCGCCGTCGTTTCCTCACCGGTGCCGCCGCTACGGTTGCCCTCGGTCCGTCGCTACTGAGGGCCGCACCCGCGAACGGGCGGCTGAACATCGCATTCATCGGCTACGGCAAGCGCGCCTTCGGCGTGATGGATCACGCGTTGCGGCAGCAGGATGTGCGGATCGTGGCGGTGTGCGAGATCGAGGGCACCCGGCTTGCCCGGGCGAAGGAAGTCGTGGAGAAGCGTTATGCCGAAGACGCGAAGTCGGGGGGATACAAGGGATGCGCCACCTATGTCGATTACCGCGAGTTGCTCGGTCGCGATGATCTGGACGCGGTGGTGATCATGACCCCGGACCACATGCACGTCCACCCGGCGCTCGCCGCGGCGGCAAAGAAGCTCGATATCTACTGCGAGAAGCCACTGACCCGGACCATCGCCGAGGGGCGTCTGCTGGTGAACGCGGTGAAAAAGAACAAGGTGGTGTTCCAAGCCGGCAGCCAGCAGCGCTGCGAGTTCGGACTGCGTTTCCGCAAGGCGGTGGAACTGATCCGTGCGGGTGCGATCGGCGATCTGAAAACGATACGGATCGGGGTTGGCGCTTCGCCCAAGCCGTGCGATCTGCCCGATCAGGAGACTCCGGGAAACGTGAACTGGGATCTCTGGCTTGGCCCCGCGCCGCTGCGAGGATACCACGAAGAGCTTTGCCCGAAAGGGATCCACAACCATTTCCCCGCCTTCCGCAAATATGAAGAGTATGCCGGCGGCATGTTGGCGGACATGGGTGCCCACCACTTCGACATCGCCCAGTGGGCCATGGGCATGGACGCCAGCGGCCCGGTGTCGGTCGAGCCTCCGGCGGAAGGCGAGTCGGGTTTGAAATTCACTTATGCGAACGGGGTGGAGATGTTCCATGGCGGGCCGAGCGGTTGCACCTTCGAGGGCACGAAAGGCACGATCCGGGTGGATCGAAACCTGTTGGAAAGCGATCCGGTGGAAATTCTCGCAACCCCGATCGCTGGCGACGGTGGTGCCGGGGGCTCCGCAGTCCCTTGGCCAAAGGATCACCTTCGCAACTGGCTCGACTGCATCAAGACCCGCGGCGAACCGATCTGTTCGGTCGAGACCGGCCACCGGACGGCGTCGGTCTGCCATCTCGCGAACATCGGCTACAAGCTGCGCCGCAAGCTGACTTGGGATCCCGCCAAGGAGGAGTTCCCCGGCGACGCGGAGGCCAATGCCCTCACCACCCGCAAGCCGCGTGCTGGCTGGGAATACGCCTGATCGAGGAGCAGGGAGAAAGGGTTGCCTTGACCCGCCGGGTGAACGCGCGACAATCCCGGTTAGACGCCCTTCGTCAGGCAGTTCCACTGACAAGCTGGCTCCTGCTCCAGTAGCCGTCACCCCGTGCAGAAGACATCTTGGCGAGGGTGGTTGAGAACGGGAAGTCGCGACAAAGACCCTATTCAGACGAGATGAAAAGCAATCGGAGAGCCTTCATTCAGCAGTCACTGATCGGTAGCGCGGGGCTGGGCATCGCCTCAACCTTTCATGCAGGCGCCGCCGCGGTTCCGGACGCGGCTGAACCCGAGATCGCCGATGAGGTGGACGTGCTCGTGGTAGGCGGTGGGACCGCCGGTGCGATCGCCGCGATCCAAGCAGGGCGGGCTGGCGCGAGCGTCCTTTTGGTCGAGCGAGGCAGCCAGCTCGGCGGCACGATGACCACCGGCGGCGTGGCGTTTCCCGGGCTCTTCGATGCTTGGGGAAAGCAGATCATCGCGGGAATCGGTTGGGAACTGGTCAAGGAAAGCGTCGAACTCGATGGCGGCAACCTTCCTGATTTTTCCAAGGTGCCGCAACGCCACTGGCAGCATCAGGTCTTCATCAATCAGTTCCTCCATGCGATCCTCGCCGAAGAGAAATGCGAGAAGGCCGGGGTTGAGATCGCCTTTTACGAGTTTCCGCAAGCCGTGACGAAGACCGCTGACGGATGGCAGGTCGAATGCATCGGGTTTGGCACCAGGCGCCGGGTGAACTGCAAGCAGATCATCGACTGCACCGGCGGTGCCGAGGTCGTCGGATTGTTAGGCCTGCCGCGCCTGCGCGAGGAGGAGCGCCAGCCTGGATCGTATCTTTACATGATGGGCGATGCGCACGAGCCGGGGCGCAATCAAATCCACCGGCTCTATGTCCACGGCGCGGACTCCACCAACTCGCGCACCGTCACCGCCGCCAACCTCACCGGAAGGAAGTCGATTCTGGAGCAACTGCGCGCCAAGAAGCAGCGGCTGATGCATCTGCAGCCGGAGACCGGCTTCCGCGAAACCTACCGCATCGAGGGCGAAACCCTGATCACCGTGAACGACTATCGTTCCGGCAGGAAATTCGACGACGCCATCTGCAACGCTTTTTATCCCGTCGACCTCCATACGAAGAACGGCGTGAAACCGGAGCCGCTCAAACTTGGCATCGTGCCCACCATTCCACTGCGCGCGCTGATCCCCAAGGGCAGCCGAAACCTGATGGTCGCCGGACGCTGCGTGAGCAGCGACCGCCTGGCGAATTCGGGTCTCCGCGTGCAAGCCTCGTGCATGGCCATGGGGCAGGCGGCCGGTGCCGCCGCTGCTCCAGCGGCAAAGGCGAAAACCACACCCTTGGACCTGCCGCTCAAGGAGATCCACGACCTGCTCCGCACCCACGGGGCGATCATTCCGGGCGATGTCTGAGAGGAAGAACCCGCAGCTCGGCACGCTCCGCCGCCGTAGTGTTTCGCTGCTGACTGCGATGAGCTTTCTGGTCCTTGCGGTGACCGGGGTGCTCGGGTTCATCCGGCCCTTTTCCATCGGCATCATCGGACTGCACTCGCTGATGGGATTCCTCTTCATCGGCTTGATCGCGCTGCATGTCGTCAACAACAGCCGGCCCCTCGCCGGTTATCTGCGCAGCAGGGCCATGGGGGGCACGCTGGCCATCACCGCAGCGCTCACCCTGCTTTTCTGGTGGCAGCCCGCACCCGTGAAAACCGTGCTCGGCTGGAGTGGCAATCTCGGACCGGCCATGGAGCGCTTCGAGATGCGGGAGGACGAGATGGTCTTCGATTACAGCCCGTCCCCGGATTACAAGATGCGGCTTAACGTCAAAACCGGCCCATCTTACGGCACCAACCCGCCGCCCGACGTCGCGATCTGGCTGGAGAACCAGGGCGGCTATCACATTAAAACGCTGCTAGCGCCCGCCGCCACCGATGAGCTGCCGTATTGGAAGTTCAAGCACGCCGGGTGGGAGAAAGCCAAACGCGAAGCGGAAGCGGCCGGCGGGGTTGATGTGATCTCGTCGCCGACTCCGAACGGATCCTTCGATCCCGCCGACTACATCCTCCCCGGCGATTCGGAAGACTCCACGCCCTATGCCCTGCTCCTCGAAATCAACCGAGCAGGCGATCAGCAGGCGTCGCTCGTCTACGCCGTCGAGATCGACAACTCCCTGCCCCGGGCCTTCCAATTGTTAGAGCTGCGCGGCTACCCGAAGCGCGAGGATGACGACGACGGCAAAGAGGCCTGGTCGCTCCACTATGTCGACGAGAGTTTCGGCTCCGCGCTCGAACTCATCGACAGCGCACTGCTGACCATCGAGCGGCGGAAGTGAGCGGACGGTCGCGAGACCCTCAAGGTGCCAGGAAGTTCCGGATGGTGTCCTGCGCGTGTTGGCGGTTGGCGTCCGGCGCCATTTTCTCGTCTTTCTCCAATCTCGCGGCGTGGTCGAAGTGGATCATGAAAAGCTGCTTGCCGTCGTAGGTGTCCTTCATTGAAAAGCCGTCCTTTTCTTTGAGGATCGCGGCCCAGGTGTCACGGACGTCCTTCCAATAGGAGTTGGTCTTGGCCCAATAGGCGTCGAATGCCGGCGCGAGTGCGGGCGAGGTGATCTCCTCGTAGCGGTCGACGCCGATCTCCTTGCCGCGGCATTGGCGGGTGCCGTCCGGCTCCACCTGCATCTTGCGGTTGCTCTGCACGTGGACCCAGCCGTTCGGCGTGATGGAGATTTCGTGAATGCCTTCGAGCACGTTGTAGTCCTTGCGGATGGTGAACTCGCGGCGGGGTAGCGGACGCGGGCAGTCGTCGCTACGCCAGGTGGAAAGCCCGCCGTCATGGAGCCACGCGCCGGCGACCTCGTAGCGCGGCGAGTCATCGACCTGAAAGACGGCCTGGGTCCAGCGGCCCGCGGCTTCGGGCGTCGGGGTTTTCTTCCATTTCAGGTCGCCCTGGTAGACCTGCATCTCGGGATCCTGCCAGGTCCAATCCTGCCGCCAGTGCTTCATGACGTGCGGTCCGTCGGTCTCGCCCTTGTCGTTTTTGAAATACATCACGAGCGAGTGCTGGAGGCTGATGAAGTCCTTCCGATCTTCCAGGACGGTGACGTTCTCGGTGCCCCAGGAAAAGTAGGGCCGGGTCGGCTTGAAGTTTTCCGCGAGGCCGAGGGTCTCGGTGAAATCGAAGCTGACCCGGTAGTTCCCGGCCATTGCGAGGATCGCACGGCGGTCTTTTTCAAAGCGGTCGAGTCCCTTCTCCTGGAGCCTCTGCCACGCTGGCTTCACGCCTTTGAAGAGGGTGACCTCGGAGCCTGCGGTCGTGCCGCCGCGCGGCTTCATGTCCTGCCATTCCAGGAAAGGCCAGGCAAAGACCTGACCGCCGGAGGGATCGGTTTTGGCCTCTTGGGCGGGGGATGTTTGCAAGCCCGCGCAGGCCGCGAGCCAGAGAAGATAGGCGGGTCGTTTCATGGAATTGCTGGAGATTCTAGGACAGTCCGGCACTTCCTCAACAAGAGATCGTGGTCATCGACAGACTCCCGTCCGCTTGCCATGTTGGGCGCGTGAAACCTTCCGATCTCACCCTGCTGGGCCACTCCGAAAACCGCCTTCCGTCCAGCCCGGACGAGGCAACGCTGGAGACCTTCCCGAATTGCCGGCCGGGCCGGAGATTCTGGATCACCCTCGATTGCCCTGAATTTTCGTCGCTGTGCCCGGTCACCGGCCAGCCCGACACCGCGCACATCGTGATCCGTTATGTCCCCGGCGAGCGCTGTGTGGAAACGAAGTCGCTCAAGTTCTACATGGCCTCGTTCCGCAACCTGCCGGCCTTCAACGAGGAGATCGTCAACCGTGTGCTGGATGATCTGGTCGCGGCGATGAATCCGCTGGAGATCGTGGTGAGCGGCAGATTTTCCCCGCGCGGCGGGATCCAACTCACTGCCGAAGCCCGCTTTCCGGAATCATGAAAACGGTGGTGTTGCTCAGCGGCGGGATGGACTCGGTGACCGCCTTCCATGAGGTCCGCCGCAGGCAGGAAGTGGTCGCGGCCTTGTCATTTGACTACGGCTCGAAGCACAACGCCCGAGAGATCCCCTTCGCCGAGCTGCATGCCCGGCGCGCGGGAGTGCCCCACCGGACGATCGATCTCGGCTTTATGAACGAGTGCTTCGCGTCCGACCTCCTGAAAAGCGGCGGCGAGATTCCCGACGGCCACTATGCTGCCGACAACATGAAACGGACGGTCGTCCCGTTCCGCAACGGGATCATGTTGGCGGTGGCCTGCGGGTTCGCGGAAAGCATGGCGGCGGAGGCGCTGGCGATTGCCGCCCACTCCGGCGACCATGCGATCTACCCCGACTGCCGCGAGCCTTTCATGCAGGCAATGGGCGCCGCGATGGAGGAGGGGACCTACGCGCGCATTCAACTCATGCGGCCGTTCATCGCGATGGACAAGGCGGCGATCGCCCGCCGCGGGTTCGAGCTCGGTATCGATTTTTCGGAAACGTGGTCCTGCTACAAGGGCGGCGAGATCCACTGCGGTTCCTGCGGGACCTGCGTCGAACGGCGCGAGGCCTTTCTCCTCGCGGGCATCGCGGATCCCACGGTTTACCGGGTGACGCCGGAAATTCCGGCGGCTCCCTGAGGAGCCGGGTCGGGAAGCTCGCCTCTCCGTTGCTACTTCCTCGTCGCGTAGCGCGCCGGGCCTTCGGAGGGTTTCGGGATGTGCAATAGCTGGTCGTAATCGCCTTCCTCGCAGCAGCGCACGAAGCCTTCGGCGTAGCTTTTGAGCTTGTCCCAGCACTCACGGATCTCCTTGGCTTCCTTGGCGCTGATCGAGTGGTCGATCGCCGCGGCGGAGATCTTGTGGAGGAGGCTGGAGAACTGGCTGATGATCTCGTTGGTCGCGGGCAGAACCTCGTAGCCCTTTTCACAGGAACTCTTGGGGTTTCTGACATAGTAACCGCCGGTTTGCTGGCACAGCCATTCAACAATTCCCGGGTCTCCGCTGAGCTCGATGATTTTCATCAGCCGGTCGAGGGGATTGCGGCTGCCACTGCCGTCCTCGCTTTGCTTTTCCGCCCACTTGTAGACCAGTGAAAGCGAGATGCCGAGGTCGGAGGCGACGGCTTTCGGGCTGGTTTTGGCGAACGCGTTGCGCAGCACTTCATGGCTTTCCATGGGCGGGACCCTAGCAGGTCGGGCGCTCAAGCAAACCCGAAATTCTGACGCATTGATCCTCCGCTTCCGCCGCCAGCGAGAGCGATGCCCCGGCAATGTCTTCCACTTCCGCTACGGATTCCACCCGCGCCAGCCGTTGGCGGAGTTCCTTGGCACCGGGGAAGCCCTTGCAGTAGGCCATCAGGCGGGCGCGCATGGCCATCATGGCGTGCCGTTCCGCACCGTAGCGGGCGCTGGTCACCGCCAGCCTGCAATGCCGGAGCACGAGTTGCCAACGTTCCTCCAGCGGCACCGGGGCACAGGCTTCGCCGGTTTCCAGATAATGCTTGGCCTCGCGGAAGACCCACGGGTTCTGCATCGCGGCGCGGCCGATCATGACGCCGGACACGGCGGTCTCCCGCTTGCGCCGGGCGAGGTCTTCACCGCTGGCGATGTCGCCGTTGCCGATCACGGGGATCTTCACCGCCCGCGCGCAGGCGTCGATGACCTGCCAGTTCGCCTCACCGGAGTATCCTTGGGACCGGGTCCGCCCGTGAACGGCGATTGCCTGCATCCCGCAGTCCTCGAGGATGCGGCAGACTTCCACGGCGTTGACCGTTTTATCGTCCCAGCCGATGCGCATCTTCGCGGTCACCGGCACCTCGCCACCGACACCCTTGACGACCCCGGTCGCCACGGCAGCGAGGCTCGGGCAGTCCTTTAGCAGCGACGATCCGCCGTTTTTGGCGACCACTTTGTTCACCGGGCAGCCGAAATTGATGTCGATGAAGTCCGGCCGCTTCCAGCCGATGATCTTCTTCGCTGCTTCTCCCATCCGCTCGCCGTCGCCGCCGAAGAGCTGCACACCGACCGGCCGCTGTTCATCGGTGAACTCGGTGTATTTCCGGGTCCGTTCGTCGGCCTGCATGATGCCCTCGGCCGAGACGAATTCGGTGACCATGACGTCGGCGCCGAGTTCCTTGCAGATCTGGCGGAAGACCACATCGGTCACCCCGGCCATCGGGGCCAGATAGAGGGGGAAGGCACCGTTTTGAAACCAAGGGAGCACGCGGGAGCTTGGAATCGCCCGCAGCAAGTTCCAAGCGCCAAGAATCGGCCGGCCGCCCGGGAGCTGGGTGCATCAATCGACAATCGGTTCGAACACGAGGGTGAAGAACGCCCTCTCTCCCGGGCTTGGGATTTCCAAGATATGGCCGATCCGTGCGGCGGGGGCCATGGCTTCGATCTGCGCCGGTGTCAGGGTGCTGATGCGATTGACCGGATTGGAAATATCCAGCAACGAGCTGCTCATGTGCAGGTGGAAATGGCCGAACGGCTTGAGGTCGGGATAGTGAATCGCGACCACGGCACCCTGTGGGACGCACTTGAGGCGGAAGGTGAGATCGTCGGAGGGATCCAGCGGATCGAGACCAAGCTGGAATTCCGTGAGGTTGTCGAGGCCGCCCTTGTCGGAGTCCGCGGCGGTCTGGCCCGCCAGGCCATGGTCGTCCAGCCAATCGTCGAACTCGATGCTGGAGATCGTCAGGGTTGCCGGAAGCGAGGGATTTCCCGCGGCGTCGATGGCCCGCACTTCGTAATTCTGAGCGACTCCTCCGGGGAGATCGATATCAGTGAAGGCCAACCCCGGGACCGTGCCGACGAGGTTGCCGTTGCGGCGGATCTGGTAGCCGGCGATCGGCGAACTGTCGGTCGATGGAGTCCAGCTCAACGCCACCGAATGGTAATCCGGGTCTCCGGAAAGGCTTCCGGGGATGGAAGGCGGCTGGGTGTCGGAGGTGGTGGAGGTGGTCAGGGAAGCTGGCTCGGAGGCATTGTCCGATGCATCAAGAGCGGTCACCTCGTAGGTATATCCGGTATTGGTGTCCAGGCCGGTATCGTTGAAGGAAAGGGTCTGCACGGTGGCGATAATGGACCCGTTGCGACGGATCCGATACCGGTCGACAGAGGCGTTATCGGTCGATGCGGCCCAGGTCAGCAGCACTGTGAATTGTCCCGGGTCCGCGGTAAGATTGCCGGGAGTCGATGGCGGCGACAGGTCCACCAAGGTAGTCACTGTAGACAGCGCCGCCGGTGACAAGTTGCCGGAGCTGTCCACGGCAATGATCTGATAGTCGTTGGCGGAGCCGGGAGCGAGGCCGGTATCGAGATAGCTGAGACCCTGCACGGTGGCGATGTCGAAGCCTCCACGGAGAATCCTGTAGAAAGCCACTGCTATATTGTCCGTGGACGCCGACCAGGTGAGCAAGACCGTGGTCACGTCGGGCGTAGCGACGAGGTTTTCTGGCAGCGAGGGAGGAGAGATATCGGGCAGCGTACCGATGGTGAGGAGGGCGGCGGGCGAAATGTTGCCAGCCTGATCGAGTGCGGTCACCTCGTAGTTGTAGACCGTGTTCACCGCGAGACCGGTATCGTGGAATCCCAGGGTTTGAACGGTTCCGATGATGTCGCCATTGCGCCGGATCCGGTAGGAAGCGACTCCAATGTTGTCCGACGATGCCGACCAGTTGAGCTGGATCGATGTCAGTTGCCGAAGGCCTGCGAGTCCTCCCGGTGATGACGGTGCGGAAGTGTCCGGCGGTGTGGTCAAGTCGATGGTGGCGGCGGGGGATGTATTTCCGGTCGCGTCGAATGCGGCCACCGCAATGCTGTATTCGGTATCCGGGTTCAGGCCTGTGATCTGGAACGAGAGGTTCCCGGTCGTGGCGATCACTTGTCCATTGAGCAGGACCCGGTAAGCTTCGACGGCGACATTGTCAGTGGAGGCAGCCCATGAGATCTGGGCGGAGGTCACTAGGGTTGAACCGGCAAGATTGGTGGGTGCTGAAGGCACGGTTCCGTCGGGGATCACGGTGATACTGGCCGTCTGGGAGGGGAAGCTCCCGAGGCCTTGCGGGTTGACCGCGTCATCGGCGACCGAAACCGAAATCTGAGTGGCACCCGGTGCGGGAAGGATCCGGGCGACGTAGTAATAGCCCGAGCCGCGGATCTTCGAGACGCTGCCGCCGGTGACTTGGAGGTCAGCGGCGGTGAAGTCCGTGACGTTCATGTCGAAGACCACGGTCGTCTCGAATGCTCCTTGGATGGGGCCGACAGGCCCGGCGATCTGAGCGCGGGCCGCACGCTTGTTGAAGAGGGGGTCGTAGGTGATTTCGGTAGCGCTGTTCGTCGGCCAAGTCCCCGAGGTCATCAGGGTCCAGTCGGTGGCGTTCTGGCTGTAGTGGACCTGGTATTGGGAGATGCGTCCGTTGGTGGAGTTGCCGCGAGGGTAGTAAATGAATCCGCCAAACTCCCTCAGCGAGCCGAGATCGATCGTAACGAAATGTGGGTGATTGGTGCCTCCGGTGTTGAGCGTCTGCCAATGATTCGACGATCCGATACTGCCGTCGATCACCCTGGCGGGCCCCGTTGTGGTGCCATCCTGACTGTCGAAGGCGTGAATGGTCATAGGCCCTGTGGGGCCGGCCTGGATAGGAACTCCGTTGCCATCCAAAATCTTCAACTCCCGCACCGAGGCGTAGGTCCTGGTCCCTGCCAAGGTGGTGAGGCGGACGTATCGGGCCATCGGGGCGGGAGTTACATCGAACTCGGAGGGCACCAGCCCGCTGATGTAAGCTTGAAGGGCGGCGACGCCTTGCCCGTGGGCCATGTTTTTTGCCAGTGGGGGCATCGCGTTGCCATCGCCGACCGCGTTGGTGCGGACATGAATCGCGGAAAGCGCCGTGTTGCCGGGCTTGATGTAGCGGCCGTTCGGTCCCAGTTCCTCGTAGCGTTGTGGGATGGCATTGATGAGGTTCTGCAGGTCGAGCGGTGTTGAAAGCCGTGCGTCGAACCCGCCTCCTTGGGCACCCGGCTGGTGGCAATGGGAGCAGTTGGTGTCGAGATAAGAGCGGACGCGATGTTCAAGAGGCGCAGATTCATCATCGAGCGCACGGGCTTCGATGTAGTCTTCGAGATCGGCTGCGGTCAAAGTGCTGTTGAAAACGCCGATCGCGTTCAGGGTTTCGAGCTGGTTCGCGGTCCTTCCGGTGAGCGGATAGTAAAGGTCCGAGTTGAGGTGGGCCGTCTTCACCCCGAGGGCTTGGCCCGACACGTCATTGTGGCACACCATGCAGTCGCCCCGGGACGGATAGCTCCAGACCCTCGATTCGGTGGCGCCTTGGCTGTTCGTGTAGTCGTAAGGTTCATTGATGGAGCCTCCGAGCAGTTCCGCGTCGGTCCCTGCGGAATTCCACTTGTAGGTGAATCCATACTTCTCTCCGCCAGGGGTGCAGACAAGGAAGCGGGTCTCCAAGCGCTTGTGAGCGGAAGGGTTGTTGGCGTTGACCGGTGCCTCGAAGTGCTTCACGAAAACGGTGCCGGCCGGGAAAACCCAGCTTCCTCCGGCGCTGAAGATCACGTCCTCGGCGGCACTGTTGAAGGAGCCGTCGTTCGGGAGGATGATCCAGCGCTTCTTTTCAGCATTGTCCGACCACAGGGGATTCGGAACGTCGTAGGGAATGACACCGGGTGCCGTCGCCAGCGAAGTCAGGTTGGTGAACACGCCGGTCTGGGAAAGGAACTGGGGCGGCTCCGCGCTTAGGGCGGGGACCGCCAGTTTCATGATTTTCCCGGCCGGATTGCCATTCCCCGCCAGTTCCATCATGTAAATCTCGCCAGAACTGTCAGTGGAGAAATTGCTGAGACCCGCCTTGTAGCCGGTTTCGAAGTTCGAATACATCTCGGTGACCGTCTTGACTCCGCCCGGGGCGGGCAGTTGGAGGCTCCAGATCCGGCCGCGGACGTGATCGCCGAAGATCACCTTGCCACCGAGGAAGGCATTCCACTTGGCACCGCGATAGCGCATGCCGCCGATGATGCTGGCGCCCTCGGTGTGGTCATACTCGTGTTCCGGAACGACATCGGTGCCGATCAGGGGTGAAGGCTTCGGCTTGGAGAGGGCACGGGTTCCTTCCAGATAGGCCCATTGGCAGTTGCCGCCCTTAGGCACGCGACTCAATTCCTCGCGGTTGCTCTGGCCGACGTCGCCGACCCAGATTTCCCCAGTGACCGGGTCGTAATGCGCGGAGTGCGGGCTACGGAGTCCGATGGCGTAGAACTCCTCGAGTCTGCTGCCACCGGTATCGAGCCAAGGATTGTCTTTCGGGATGCCGTAGCCCTGCGAATAGCTCACCGGCCATCCCGCCGGCTTGGGGTTCATAATCCACAGCGGATTCTCGGTCGGCTGGCGACGGATGGGGTGAGACTTTACGGGGTCGTTGTCGACATCGATGCGGAGGATGCCGCCGAAGAGGCCCAGGTTGATTTTCTGCGAATTGTCGAGAGAGTCTCCGCCGTCTCCGCCGTCTCCGACGGTGATGTAAAGAAAGCCGTCGTTTCCGAAGAACGTCGCCCCGCCGTTGTGGTAGCGGTGCGGATCATACTGGGACATGAGGATGAACTCGCTGTTCGGATCGATCGTGCCTGAACCCGGAAGCCACGTAAAACGCGACACGGTCCAATAGGTGCGATCATTGTCGTCCACGCCCGGGAAGGCCCTGCGGCTATAACAGACATAGACCCAGTTTTCGCCGGGCTGTCCCGCTTGGCCGAATTTGGGGTGAAAGCTCAGACTGTAGACCCCCTGATCCTCCGAGGTTTCGGTCAATGCGGACAGATCGAGTACTTGGACCCGCTGGGCCATCGTTGCGGCGGGATTATTCGGAAAGCGCCAGATCAGCCCGGTTTTCCCGACCACCAGCAAATTCGCGGTGCCCGGGATCTCGGCGAGCATCATCGGGTCGGTGAAGGTCAGGTTCGGAAACGCATTCACGACGGCCCATCCGGATGGATCTCCAGGAGCGGACGACGGGAAGACTCCGTTGAAATAGGGGCCGACGGGCTGTGGGGCGTCGAGTCCTGGTAAGGCCGCGCCGACCGGACTAGCGCTCCCGTAGAAGAGGGCGGCGCCGAGCAAGCAAAGGCGTTTCAGGTGCAGCAAGCGGGGGGAATGCACGGGAGGATTATTATTAATATTTATAAATACGCAAGGAATTTGTCGGAGGAGGTGAGGTGGAAGAGCTTCTCGGATTTTCTTCGGAACCGCTCGCATCGTAATGCCGTGGCGGGTCGTGGGTATTACGTGATCACGGGTGGATCAAAAAAAGACTGGCTGAGGAGTTGGTATTTTTATAAAAACGCCCCGACACATCGCCTCGCACTGTGCATTTCAAATGCCAGCGGCAGGGCGAGCGAGCCCGCGCGAAATCCGTTGGGCGGCCATACGGCCGTCGGCGGGTAGCGTTCACCACCCGGTTTAGTCAGACTATGCACCCCCCCCTACTACGATGTTCATTCCCGCGGAATCGACCTGCCTTGTCTCGGTCTTTGGCGTGATTCATGCTTTTCCCACGATCGGCTTTTAGGTTCGCCTACCCCCGGTCCGAGTCTGCCATGTCCCTCCTCCCCCCACGATTTCCCTTCTTCGGTTGGGTCGGCTTCCTTGCTTGGATGGCCGCCGCGGAGTTGTTTGCCCAAGCTCCGATCCCCAACACCCTCCGGCATTCCTTTTTCGCGCCGCAGACCGTTCCCCAAGAGTTTGAAAAGCAGGGCATGAGCGTGGCGCTCAATGGCGACACCGCAGTGGTGGGTGCGCCCTTCTTCGATTCGGATTCCTTGACGGTTGCCGATAGCGGGGCGGTCAAAGTCTATCAGGTGAGCACCGGCCAGCTCCTGCACGTTATCAAGAACCCGGACGCGGCTCCCTACGCCTACTTCGGACAAGCGGTTGCAATCTCGGGTTCGGTCATCGCGGTCGGCTCCGGGGCGACGGTTGGCGGGGCGTCCTATGCGGGACGGGTCGACGTTTACGACCTGTCATCGCCGTCCCCGAAAGTTCCGGTTCTCTCGCTCGCGAATCCCGCTCCTGACGAACGGGACCATTTCGGGCATTCGCTGGCGATCGATGGGGATCGGCTGCTGGTCGGCGCCTGGCTGGACGATGCCGGCGCGGCTGACTCGGGAGTTGCCTACGTTTACAATCTCGGATCTCCGACCCCTCAAGTTCCGGAGCTGGTGTTGGCAAATCCTTCCCCAGCCAGTGAAGATTGCTTTGGAGTGGCGGTCGCGGTCGCTGGCGACCGCGTAGTGGTCTCGGCTTATCAGGACGACACGGGCGCTTCGAATTCCGGCCGGGTTTATGTTTTCGACCTCAGCTTGCCGAATCCGGCGACGCCCACAATGATGCTTTCGCGCCCGGGAGCTGCGGTCAACGACGGCTTCGGAAACTCGCTCGCGCTATCCGGCGACAAGGTGGTAATCGGAGTCGAGACTGCGGATGCCTCCTTCGACAACTCGGGAAGCGCCTTGGTTTACGACCTCTCCTCGCCTACGCCGACCGTCCCTTTTGCCACGCTTCAGAATCCAGCACCCTCCGTCGGATGCTACTTCGGAACCTCCGTCTCGATTTCCGGGAATACCGTTGCGGTAGGAGCTTACCGGGACGCAACGGTAGTGGGATATGGAGGGGCTTGCTACGTTTATGACTTGGTGGGTCCGAGTCCTGGAGTCCCGGTTCACTCCTTGAAGAAGCAGTCCCCGGCGTCCGGGGATCTTTTTGGCAACGCGGTTTCGTTGTCCGGCTCCAAGGTTCTGGTGGCTGCGTCGCACGATGACACCGGGGACAATGAGGCCGGCAATTCGTTCCTTTTCGACTTATCGTCCGGCACCCCCTTGGTTCCGGTCTCAACCTTCAGCAATCCGGTCAAGGGCTCGGCCGACCGCTTTGGCGCGGCGGTTGCGATCCACGGTGACCGGGTGGTTATCGGGTCTCCAGATTCGGACACGGGAGCGAGCGCGGCCGGCCGGGTTCGGATTCACGACCTTTCTTCCGCCTCTCCGGGGCAGGCGGTCGCCGCTTTGGAAAATCCTGATCCATCGGCCGGTGATGGACATGGAGGGGCCGTCTCCATTTCAGGGAACTGGGTGGCAGTTGGCGCCGCTGGCGAAGATTCTGGAGCTGCGGACGCTGGTAAAGTCTACGTTTATGACCTGATGGCAGTGGATCCCGGAATGCCGGCCGTTTCGCTGCCGAATCCTCATCCGGCTGCTACCGATGGCTTTGGTTCCGCGGTGGCGGTTTCGGGGAATCACTTGGTGGTGGGAGTGGGCAACGACGATGAAGGTGCTGCCAATTCCGGAAGGGCTTATCTATTCGATCTCTCCGGCACTACTCCGGGCCTTCCCTCCGCGATCCTGGCGAACCCTTCTCCGGCGGCAGACGACCGCTTCGGGGCATCGGTTTCCATCTCCGGCAATCTGGTGGTGGTCGGCGCACCGGGCGACGATTTGGGTGCGGCGGACGGTGGAATGGCCTACGTGTTCGATCTTGCAGGCAACCTTCTGCACACCCTGGTCATGCCAAGCCCGGCGGCGGGGGATGCTTTCGGAACGGCGGTGGCGGTTTCGAGCGGTCGGGTTGCGGTGGGAGCGCCGGGCTCCGATGTTGGCGCGACGGATGCGGGCAGCGCGGCGGTCTTTCTGGTCACCGGACCCACCCCCACGGTGCCCGAGGCGCTGATAGGCAATCCAGCCGCCTCGGCGGGCGATCAATTCGGACTCTCCGTCGCGACATCCGGTTTCCGGGTGGTCGTGGGCACCATGCTGGACGACGGCCCTACGGATTCGGGGAGGGTTTACTTGTTTAACATGTCATCAACCACGCCGACCATTCCGTCCGCCTCGTTGGCCAAGCCGGTCCCTGTGGCCGGCGATCTTTTCGGAGCTTCGGTCGGAGTGGACGGGGCAATCATCGTGGTGGGAGTGCCGTCGGACAACAAGACTGCTGCGGACAAAGGGGCTGCCTATGTTTTCGGACCTGCGGCCCCCGAAATCGCCGTGAAGAATTCCTTGGGAGCCGACTTGCACAGCGGGGATTCCGCGGATTTCGAAGCGGTGGCAATGGGCCCGGGAGGTGGCGGAACTCTCGCCTTCACCGTGCACAACACCGGAATCACCGGGCTCACCGTGAGCAGCGTTTCGGTCGTCGGAGGGAATGCCGCCGACTTCATCATTACCACGACCGGGATGCTTTCACCCTTGCCTCCCGGCGACGACACCTCTTTCACCGTTACTTTGAATCCATCGGCACCGGGAATGCGCGCCACCACGCTGAGGATTTCGAACAGCGACTCCGACGAGAACCCATTCGACATCGCGCTTTCGGGACATTCCCTGTCTCCGGACCATGACACCGATGGCGATGGCTTGAACGATGTGGCCGAACTGCGGATGTCCGACCTGGGCTTCGACTGGCAGGTTCCCAACCCATCTCTGGTTGCCACCTTCAATGCCACGGCGAACCAGGTGGGACTGTTCCGTCCCGATCAGGTACGTTCCCTCCGTGTGCCGCCGCCGACCCTGAGCCGAGGTCCCGGGGTTGGCGAGATGACCCTGACCCTGTGGCTTCAAAGAAGTGCGGTTCCCTCAGGCTACCAACCTTTCCCGATCATCCCGGCGGACACGACCTTAACGCCCGGTGGCGAATTGGAATTCCGGTTCAGTGTCTCGGATGACACCGGCTACTTCCGGCTTGAAACCAAGTAATCTCGCGAACCGACTTCAAGTAAATGGCCCCGATCTTCCAAAGACTGCTGCTGATCTTCACCGCCGCTCTCGGCGTGTGGACCGGGCTGGCGTTTGCAGCACCGATTCCCCATTCCCTCGTGTCGGGGTTCCATTCGCCCGGCACGGCCCGGCAGGCGGACACCAAGCTAGGCTCAAGCGTGGCAATGGACGGGGTAGTGATGGCCGTCGGCTCGCCCTTCGATAACATCGGTGGCGAAGACAGCGGGGTGGTGTGGATTCACGATGCGAACAGCGGGGCGCTCCTGCACCGGTTGGACAACCCGTTACCGCTTCCCCAGAGCCATTTCGGGTGGTCGGTCGCGGTCTCGGGAAACCGCGTGGTGATCGGCGCTCCCAATGACAACACCGGTGCGAGCGATGCCGGAATCGCCTATGTTTTCGATCTAGGTTCGGTCACCCCCATGGTGCCGGTTTTGACCTTGGCCAATCCGAACCCGGCGACCAACGACGGTTTCGGATACTCGGTCGCCATTTCAGGAACAAAAATTGTGGTAGGAACTCCGGATGGGAACTCAGGACTCGCTGACGCGGGCTGTGTCTATGTCTACGACCTTGCTTCATCGACTCCCGCAAGCCCGGTCAGGCAGATGAACCACCCGAATCCTTCAGGGCAAAACTTCGGATGTTCGGTCTCCATTTCCGGATCACGGATTGCGGTTGGGGCCTGCCAGGATGGGGTGGGATCGGATATCAGCCGGGCCTACATTTACGACCTGAATTCGGGAACTCCCACCGTGCCCGTGCGGACCATGGACGATGGGACACCTTTGACCAACGAGCAATTCGGTTTTGCCGTTGCAATCCAAGGGGACCGGGTGGTCGTATCGGCTCCGCGTGACGACACGATGGGCGTCGATTCGGGACGTGCCTACGCCTACGATCTTTCGTCTGGAACGCCTTCTGTCCCGATGGCGGTGCTTAGCGACGTCACCCCGGCGGTCGACGATCTTTTCGGCATGTCCTTGGCATTGTCGGGGGCGATCGTGGCCGTCGGAGCCCACCTTGATGATGACGGCGCATTGAATTCGGGGAGTGTCTACTGTTTCAATCTCTCGTCCGTGACGCCGGGGGTCGCGTTTGCTTCGATCGACAATCCGGGTCCGGCGTCCGGCGATGAATTCGGCAGGGCCGTGGCCCTCTCGGGTAGCCGGCTACTCGTGGGTGCCAGTGGTGACCAAACTGGCGCTAACGACGCGGGATCGGCCTACGTGTTCGAGATTTTGTCGGGCACCCCTGAAATTCCGGTGGCTTCCGTCAACAACCCGAGCCCCTCGTCAACCGATGAGTTCGGTGATGCCGTGGCCATTTCCGGAAGCCTCGTGGTGGTGGGAAGTTCCCGCGATGACAAGGGCGCCGACAATGCCGGAAGCGTTGCTATTTTCAATCTGGGCTCGACGGCTCCGGAGATTCCGGTGCTTCTCATCGACAACCCGAGCCCGAACAGAACCGACTATTTCGGCGGGGCGGTCGCCGCGTCGGGGGACGTGATCGCCGTTAGTGCCAAGCAGGACGATGCTGGCGCGACGAACGCGGGGACGGTCTACCTCTACAATATTGCGGCACCTTTGCCGGGCATTCCGGTTCGAGTGATCCCCAACCCGGCGCCTCAGGCGCAGGATGAATTCGGCAATTCTTTGGCCATGTCGGGTGATCTTCTGGTGGTAGGGGCTTTGAAGAACAACACCATTGCGGACGATGCCGGTTCCGTCTATGTCTTCAATCTCGCATCTCCGACACCGGGGGTTCCGGTGCATGTGATCGACAATCCGGAACCTGCGGTTGGAGACTGGTTTGGGTATTCCGTCGCGATTTCGGGTGACCGGCTGGTTGTAGGAACTCCGCGTGACGACACCGGTGCGACCAATGCAGGAAAAGTCTATGTCTTTGACCTCGACTCACCGACTCCAACCGTGCCCGTCACGGTAGTCCCCAACCCCGCGCCGGCGTTGGACGACGAGTTCGGATCCGCGGTCGCGGTGTCCGGTCCGCACCTCGTTATCGGTAGTTGGAAAGACGACACCGTGGGAGTGGATGCCGGAGATGCCCGGTTCTATGATCTCTCTTCGGCTTCTGCGAGCACCCCGGTTTCCAGCCTCACCCGGCCCAATCCCTACCAAGAGGATTTTTTCGGGGCCTCGTTGGCGATCTCCGGAACACGGGTCGTGGTGGGTGCTCCCGGCGCGGACACCGCAGCCGATGATGGCGGTGCCGCTTACGTCTATGAGTTGAATTCGGCAACCAGCACGGTGCCTGCGGATGTGCTGGAAACAGGCGAAGAGCGCGCCTCCGATGCTCTCGGCACTGCGGTGGCGATCGATGGGACCAATGTCATGGTCGGGGCGCCCCTGCACGATGGCACCACCCACGACCGGGGAGCTGCGTATTGGTTCGATCCGGATCCACCTTCTCCTGAAATGCAGGTTGAGCAGCCGCCGGGGAACGGGCTGTTGGGTGGCGCTGCAAGCATCCACTTCGGAAACGCCCCGGTCGGTTCGGTTGGCTCTTCCCAGACCGTAGTGGTCCGCAACATCGGGACGTCCATCCTGCAGATCGAGGAAGTTAGCATCACGGGAGTGGCTTCCGGTGATTTCTCCGTTGTTTCGCCGACACTTCCGCTGAGCCTGGGGGTCGACGCGACCATTTTCTTGCAGGTTGCGTTTGCTCCTGGATCGACTGGCACCCGGGTCAGCACCCTCCGGATCGTGAGCAATACCGGCGCAGGGAGTCCTTTCGACATCACGTTGACCGGTCAAGGACTGTCCGCCGCGGATGATACCGATGGAGATGGCTTGAATGACGTTGTGGAGCTCCAGATGGAATCCATGGGCTTCGATTGGCAGGTCAACGATGAAGAACTTGTCGCCACGCTTCAATGGGGGGCGAACGCCGAAGGACTCTACGCCGCACAGCAACTGCAAACGATGAATCCCGGGACGCCCTTGATCGGCAAGAATCCCGTGACAGGGGACTTCAAGGTGACCGTCGCGGTCAAGAAATCAGTGGATCTCATGAATTTCAGCTTGTTTCCGCTATCGCCACCCCAAGCGGCAGTCAACCTCCAGGGCGGGCTGGATATCCGTTTTATCCCGACGGATCCGAAGGCATTCTTCCGGTTCGAGCCTCGCTGAATTCCGGGTTTCGGGTTCCCGGTGGCCAAAGCGAGACGGCGAAGCCAGGGGGGGGGCTACCAGATGCCTCTTTTGGGGCTGCGATCAGGGTGGGGGGTCTCAGGCTCGACGCGTAATGACGATTGCGTAACAGCCGAATTCGCTGGGCGGAGCAGGGGGTGAAGCGAGCCTCGCGGGGTCGATTAGAATTGACAATCAGGGGGTAAGCTGGAGATAACTCGCTCCGCGTTCACCCGCGCTACCTGCATGTTACCCCCCTGGCTGCACCTTCCCCAAGTCCGTTCCATGACTCTCTTCTTGCTCTCTGTGGCAGGGAGTTCGGTCACGTCATTGGCGCAAGACTTCACCTTGCGCGTCAGCGATGGAGATCGCGTCCTTGACGATTCGTTGCTTCCCACGGAGGCATTGGCGGGCATGAAGGGAGGATTCTATCTTGGGATGGATGGAAGCGTCACCTACGACTCCAATTTCTTTATCACGGAAGACTATACCAGCAGCGAGTTGACAACGGTGGTCGCGCCGTGGGTCGTTTACCGCACGGATCCGGAAGGAGAAGCGGATTTCTCGATCGACGCTCGATATTCACCGGCTTTCCGGACCTATCTGGAGAATTCCGACCTTTCGGCGGTCGATCATTCCGGGAGCATCTCATTGAGCTACGAGGGCGCGAGAACTCGCATTTCGGTTCATGCGGGCTACGCCGAGCTTTCCATGTCCGACCAAATCGCGGGCGGCTTCATCCAAGGCTCGATTCTTGACTATGGGATTAACGGGTCCTATCAACTCGCCCCGCGTACCTCGTTGCTTGCATCTTGGGCGGCGTCCCAGTCCGACTATGACACGGGCGGTCGATCAGGGGCCGACGTATATACCTCTGAAATTGCCGGGCTTTGGGATGCGACGGAGCGCTTGCGTTTTGGTCCCGGACTTCGACACACGCTGACGGAGTCGGATAGCACCGGCGAAAGAGACGCCATCGCGGTTCTCCTCAAAACGCGATATCAATGGGGTGAAAAAGTGATGTTGGCTGCCTCCGGCGGGGTGGAGTTCTCCAAAAATTCGCGTTCAGGAGGAGGGCGAGAGGCGGGATTGACCGGTTCGTTTTCAGCCGACTACCAACTCAGTGAGCGATGGACGCTAAGGGGAGCCTTGCGCTATGCCACCGTACCGTCTCCGAACGATCTGAACCTCCTGGTCAACGACCTGTCTCTCACCACCGGCATTATCCGATACTTTGGATCGTCCTCGCTGGAATTTGGTCTTGGCATCGGTTCATCCGAGTATGAGGCGGTCGGCGCGATTGCGGCGGGGCGTTCGGATGACGAATACCTCAGCACATATCTCACCTACAGACGCAAGCTCTTCTCAGACCGGGCAAGCTTCGATGCGTCGCTCCGTTGTTCAACAAACGATGGTCAACAGGAGTGGTCGCAGTGGCAGCTATCCACCGGTCTTTCGGTGGAATTCTAAAGTCAGGCTAATTCGTTGGTCGGTAACGGGCGAGCCTGATCCCGTTGAACCAGGTTGCCGGGGGCGGGGTCAATTTGGATGGCACGTTGCCTGCTTCAGCGACTTTTCAAAGTTGAGAGCCCTGCGGAATGCAGGCCGATCACGTCTCCGGTTGGGAATTGGGGAAATCCGGAGAGGGCACGCTTACCCTGTTTCCGCCACAGAAAGTGGGGAAGATTGACCTTTCTAAAAAATTAATAGGATCGCCACCTAGATTTTCAATAATTGCTTGATTGTTACGACGCTTTTGAATAAAAGATCCCCGCTGTTCTTTCCCTTCCCTGAAAATCTCTAGCGCTTGATCTTCCAAAGAGCTTCGACGCGTCCCACCCGCTCTCATCCGAGAGTTCGACGTCTCGCAAGCTGCGACTGGCCAAGCGATCCAGAGGTCACAATCCTGTTGGTAGATCGCTAGGTTTTGGTGCCGTATGGAGCCAAATGACCAAGGGCGGCAGCTTGAATGAACTAGGTTTCATGATTTTCATTACGATCTCGCACGGCATTTGCTCCATACGTAACCGGCTGCTACGTATTTGCTTGCTTCCAAAGCTCTGAACTGCGAACTCTCCTCCCGTTTCCACCCCCCGCCCCCCGGATGTTTACAAAAAATAATGAACGGCGGAGCCCTGCGGCTCTGTTCGATTTTGATGGAATGCCTTCTCTTCAGAGGGCCACCCAGTCGCGCCGCAGCAAGTTGCGAGCGCGCTTAAATGCCTCCAACGGCACCGTTCCAACGAGCGCCAAGACTGAGGGATGTTCGACGGCCGCCAAGCAGCAGGTTTTCGTACCCGCATGGAAGGGGATTCTCGACACGGTCTGGGTGATCGCCAGTCTGCCTTTGGCAATTCCTTTGATCCTGCTGGTTGCCCTCTGGATCCGCTTGGTCTCACGGGGGCCGGCATTGTTTCGTCAAGATCGTGTCGGACTAGGTGGACGCCGCTTCACCCTCTACAAGTTCCGGAGCATGTATCAAGGTGTGGCAACCGCCGACCATGAGTTGCACGTCGGGCGGTTGGTGAAATCGGGTAGTCCGATGGTCAAGCTCGACTTGATTGGTGATTCCCGACTCATCCTGGGTGGATGCTTCCTCCGCACCACGGGCTTGGACGAACTACCCCAACTGCTCAACGTTTTGAGAGGGGAAATGAGCCTTGTCGGTCCACGTCCCTGCCTGCCTGAAGAATTGGAGTATTTCAATACATCACAAAGAAGGCGGTTCGACGTCCTTCCAGGCCTCACCGGTCTGTGGCAGATCGACGGCAAGAATCGGGCGACCTTTAACGAGATGAACGCGATGGATCTTGAATATGCCCGGAAGATGTCTCCCGCCCTGGACCTCAGGATCATGGGGCGGACTCCGCTGGCCCTGCTGCGGCAAATGGGAGAGTGCATGCGAGAACATCGGCTTTTGCGCCAAGCTTCTTCCGGTGATCCCGTTCTTGGCTACACCACGCAGCGGCTGACAGAAAGGTCATGAACCTTCCCCTAGCCGTGGGGGTCGTCGGCTGTGGCTACTGGGGGCCGAACTTGGCCCGGAGTTTCAACCAGGACCCCCGTGCATCGGTGCGGGCGATCTGTGATCTCGATCGGGAGAGCCTCGCCCGGGTTTCAAGGAGTTACCCTGGGGTCGAGACCTTCGTCGATTTCGAATCGATGCTTTCGAATGGAAAGCTCGACGTGGTTGCTATCGCGACTCCCGTCAGGATGCACCATGAGATTGCCAAAGCTTCGTTGCTTGCGGGAAAGCACGTGCTGATTGAAAAGCCCATGGCTTCCAGTTCCCGGGAGTGTGAAGAGCTGATTGAAATCGCTTCGCTCAGGGGCCTCACCCTGATGGTTAGCCACACCTATCTTTACTCGCCTGCGGTCCGGCGAATTGCCGAGATTATCCGCGGCGGTGAGATCGGGGAGCTGAAATACATCAACGGCCAGCGTCTCAATCTCGGACTGTTTCAAAGTGACATCAACGTGGCTTGGGATCTTGCTCCCCATGACCTTTCAATCATTTTGCACATGATGGGGGAATTGCCGATCAGCTTGAACTGCCAGGGAAACTCCCACGTCTCGCCCGGAATCGAGGATGTCACCAACCTCTCGCTGACTTTTTCGAGGCAGCGGTTTGCGACAATACAGAGCAGCTGGATCGAGCCACGGAAGGTCAGGCAGATGACCTTCGTGGGAACGCGCAAGATGATCATTTACGACGATCTCCAGCCCTTGGAGAAAATCCGAATTTACGACGTCCGGGTCGAGTGCCCGCCTCATTACGAGGATTTCTCAGAGTTTCAGTACTCCTATCACTATGGAGACTGCTATCTGCCTAGGATCGAACAAAGTGAGCCGCTGAAAATCATGTGCGGTCACTTCATCGAGTGCGTCCTGTCAGGCGCTGAACCGCTGACTGGCGGTAGAAAAGGATTGGAGTTGGTTCGGCTCCTCGAAGCCAGTTCACGATCGCTCCGGGCCGGTGGTGGGCCGGTGGAAACCGCAGGCGGCCGAAGCCCCGAGCCGGATTCTACCGCGTTGCATCAGGCGCCAGGGAAGTTGCCCTACCTCGCATGAACATGAAAGCGGAAGGAATGAGAATCGCCCCGGATGTGAAGCTCGGAACCGGAGTGGAGATGTTTGGATGTCACCGATCACTTCAAAATGCACCACCTGTGATCACTTCAAAGTGCACCACCCCGGACGGGTGTTTTCTGATGGATTGAGGGCGTGGTTGGCAAGGAGGGATTGCGTCGTGCGGCGAGGTCGCGG